>Ga0172380_10004745_pt1 | contig 17150 bp, 18 predicted proteins | sample Leawe162metaG_FD_119747 | JGI IMG/M metagenome (GOLD analysis project Ga0172380, IMG submission 119747) | Leachate microbial communities from a municipal landfill in Southern Ontario, Canada - Leachate well 162 metaG | ecosystem: Engineered > Solid waste > Landfill > Unclassified | place...
AAACCCGCCGCCGATCGTCAGCGGCCCGCGCATCGGCATTTCCAAGGCCGTCGACAAGCCGTGGCGATTCGGCGTAGCGGGTTCGGCCTTCGTCAGCCGCAAATTCCCGCACCCGGCCGCCGAGACGGTTCCCTCGCGGGGCCGACTTCGCTAGGCTGCGCCGCCAACTTTTGGAGAACACGCTTGCAGATCGACCAGCTCATCAGGGAACTGATCGCCACCGGCACCATGAACGACGACACGCTCGCCGACCTCAACCGCATGCTGGCGGAATTCTCGGCCGGCAAGCTCGACCCCGACGACGAGGTGTATCTGCGCGCCCTGCACGCCCGGCTCACCGGCGCGGCCATAGGGGAGCCCGAGATGGCGGCGGCCCCATCCGGCCCGGAGAGCCTGTACGGCCTGAGCATCGTCGAGTGGCGCGACCGGGCGCTCGCCGCCGAGGCCGAGGTGACGTCCCTGCGCGCGGGCGACAGCGCCGGCGAAACCGCCTGAGCCGGCGGGCGGGCGGGCTGGGATGCGATTCTCAAGACGCCGTGTATCTTCTCATATTAGATGCAGAGTATGACCGATTGACGTGGCGAGGAGCCCTTGAGCCCCTCCCTTCCATCAAAACAACCCAGAGACTCCCGCGCATTCGCCACGCAGCGGCGGCGCCTTCGGGGAACAACAAGTTTTCCGTCGGTCACTGCTCTGGCTTATGGCCTAGTGGTCGGCCCTCAGCTGGCGAAGCGGATGTTGAGGCTTCCCAGGCGCGTGTAGTCCACGCGAACATCGTCGCCTGGCTCGACCGGAATGGCGGCAATGATCGAGCCGGTCATCAGAACCATGCCCGCGCGCAGCATGTCCCCGTTTGCGAGGACCGTGTTGGCGATGAAAGCGGCGGCGTTGAACGGGTCGCCCATGACTTCGACGGCGGTCGCCGAGCCGCGGACCTCACCATTGATCGAGATGACGGTGCCCTCGGTTCGCAGATCGAGTGCGGCAGGCACCTGGCCGGGTCCGCCGATAATGATACTGCCTGCCGTCTTGTGGGTCGCTATGACCATTTGCCGGCTGCGCTCGACCCGACCCGGCGCCCCGACGGCGACCTCGACGGCCGGCAACAACACGCTCGTCGCCCGCATCACGTCGAGCGCGGTCACGTGCGGTCCGGGCAGATCGCGGGCCAGCAGTATGGCGACTTCCGGTTCGACGGCGTTGCGGCTGTTCTCGACCATGGCAATCGGCCGGTCTTCGGGCAGAACCGCCGACGCCAGGATCGCGCCGGCAATCGGCCCTCCATTGCCGCGCTGAGCCTGCATCGCGCGGCTGGTATAGGCGGCCTTGTAACCAACGACGCGGTCCCCCTCGGCGACCCGCCGCCGCATCATTCCGAACTGCACCCGATACGCATCCTCCATGCTCAGATCGGGAGCATCCTCGAGGATATCGATCCACGGGGTACGACCGGCAGTGCGGTCCGAAATTCTTTCAATCAGCGCGTCGAGCATCGCAGCCATTCACTTCTCGCATATGAAAGGGCGGAGGAGCCTCGGGGCTCCTCCGCCTGTTAGACCGGCTACTCGGCTATCCAGGGGCTGGTCTCCCAGATGCCACGGAGCAGTTCTGCCTGTTCGCGCACAAAGGCTTCCGTTTCCTCGGCGTCCATCAGGTTGAGCGAAAGGGCGCGCTGCTCGGCATCGGCCAGAAATTCGGGATTGGCCGCCGCCTCGGCGATGCAGGTGCGCCACATTTCAAGGGCCGCTTCGGGGAAGCCTGCGGGCGCGGCGATCACGTGATCGGAGCCGCCGACGATATCATAGCCCTGCTCGATGAAAGTGGGCGTGTCCGGCCAGAGGTCGGTACGTTGGGCAGAAGCGATCGCCAGTGGCCGCACGTCCTCCCTGAAGCCGGCCGCCTCGACATTGGACATGAAGGCGAACTCCACCTGGCCGCCAAGCAAGGCGTTGCGGGAGTCGGCACCGGACCCGAACGGGATGAAGTTCAGTTCCTTGTCGATCATCGACTGCAGTTGCAGGCCCACGAGATGGTCGTCCGCGCCGACGCCGCCCATGGCGACATTCACCGGCCCTGCGGCGCTTTCCATGTAGGCGATGGCTTCTTCAAGCGTCTGGAATTCGCTATCAGCCCGAACATTGATGCTCGAACGCACGCCGATGATGTTGCCGATATAGACGAACTCGTCGATCGCGGGGAGATCGGGGTGCGCGAAGGTGTTGGTCACCAGATTGGGCATGTTGACCATGCCGATCGTGTAGCCATCCGACTCGGATGTCGCCAGCGCGGTGATGCCGACGGCCGAGGCGCCGCCCGGCATGGCGGTGGGCACGAGCGTGCCGCCGAGGCATTCCTCGACATAAGGCTGCCAGGTGCGGATACCGACATCGGTGCCGCCGCCGGCCGAGTTGGGGTTGATCACCGTAATCGGCTGCTGGGGATATTCCTGGGCCGATACGGCAAAGGGAACGGCGCAGAGCGTGGCCGCCAGCGCGAGCTTACAAAGGTAAATCATTTTTGAGTCCTCCCATTCATAGAATACTAGCGTATACAAGAATTGACATTTGTGTCCAGAGAGCTTTTGAAGTCTTGCGTCTTCACCGCTCAGACTCGCCTAGGCGGCGGAGATCGCCGCGTCCGCCCCTTGCGCCTCGGCAAAGAACTTCTTTGCCCCCTCGAGCATGAAGACGCTGTCGGCGCCCGTGAAATAGCAGCGGGCTGCCCCCATGCGCACATAGAGTTCAAGCTGGTCGCGTTGCCGGATACCGCCGATGATCAAAGGCTTTCCCGCGGCCCGGCAGGCATCTATCACCGTGCGAAAGGCGGCCTGCACACGGTCATGGGTGAACTGCCCCGGAATGCCCATCGAGGTGGTGAGATCGTTGCTGCCGATCTGGATCGCGGCGATCCCGTCAACCTCGATGATCTCCCTGGCGGCGGCAACCCCTTCCTCGGTCTCGATCATGGCGATCAGCATGGTGGATTCGTTGATGGCACTCGCCAGCGCACCCCCGGTAAGCCCCATCATGCGCGGATTGGGAATCCCGCCGCCCACCGACCTGTCCCCCAGAGGCGCGATCATCGCGGTGTGGACGAGCGTCCTTGCCTGTTCTGCGGATCGGATATCGGGCGCAAGAATGCCTTGGGCGCCCGCGTCCAGCAGCCTGGAGATGAGACCCGGTTCGAGGCTGGGGACCCTTACGAACGCCGTGGTATTGCTGTGAAGCGCCGTCTGACAGATCTGGGCCGCCATATCGGGCGAGATGGAGCTATGCTGCAGATCGACATAGAAGCCGTGATAGCCAACGGCTTCGGCAAGCGAGACGATGTTGACGGTGCGCGCCATGCGGACCGAAAACACAAAGCACGGTTCCCCCGACCGCAGCCGGTCGAGCAGAGGGTTGGCCGACATCGTCTAATCTCCCTGGATGCCACATCAGCATGGCCATGCGGCGGTTTGTTCAAGAGTGGCAATCAAGCTGCATGCGGATCGGTTCTCACGCCGAGCCCCTGCATGAAGTGTTGGCGTATCTGGACCGGGTCGCGATGCGTCGTCGTCTTGGGGCGCTGATCGTCGATTTTCGCGGCGATCAGGAATGGTCCGTCTTCACGCCGTGCCCGGTCGACAAGCGTTTCGAAATGCGCTTCGTCGTCGGCCCAGAACGCTTTTTCGAGCCCCGAGGCGCGGGCGATGGCCACCAGATCGACTACGCTCGCGGTCGTCGAGGGTTGCCCGCCGGTGATCTGGTAGGCGCCATTGTCCCAGATGATCATCAGCAGGTTCTTTTGGCGCCGCGCCGCAATCGTGCCGAGCACGCCGAGTTGCATGAGCAGCGAACCGTCGCCTTCCAGTGCGATCACGCGCCGCTGCGGCTGCGCGATGGCCACTCCAAGGGCGATCGGCAAGGCAAGCCCCATGCTGCCGAGCATGTAGAAGTTTTCCGGGCGGCGCCCCGCACCCCATAGTTCGAAATTGGTCCAGCCGATGCCGCCGATCACGGCGTCGTCGTCGAGCATGCCCACGAGGCGGCGGGTAAGGTCGGCGCGATTCATGACCTTGGTTCGGTTTGTTGCCGGCTCAGACATTTCAGTTCGCCTTCTTTTCACTTTTGCCGCCCGTCAGAAACGGATTGAGGATCAGCGCGGCCGGTGCCTGGGTCGAAACGGCCTGGCGGACGGTGCGCTCGACGAAAAACTCCACCTCGTCGATGCGGCGGATGGTGTGATGCTCGATCCCCATGGAATCGAGCCCAGGGCGCATGGTCCGGCAGACCATCGCCTGGCCGAGATTGAACTCGCCCAGCGTACCGCGCTCGGAGATGATCATGATCAGCGGGATCTGGAACGGGACGGCAAGCGAGGCCAGAACGTTGGGCAGCGTGGCAAATCCGCTGGTCTGCATCAGCACCACGCCGAGCATGCCCCCCATCCACGAACCCGTCGCGATCCCCACCGCCTCTTCCTCGCGCGTGCAGCAAAAGGTGGTGAAGGCCTGATCGGCGTGAAGCCCCCGGATCAAAGGGGATAGAACGTTGTCGGGCACGTAGGTTGCGAGGCGCACATCGTTCGCCTTGAGCGTTTCCACGACGATTTCGTGCCAGGGACTGTCCCCTGTCTCTGCGGATTGCATTGCAATGGTCCTTTGGATCATGGCCGGCAGGCCGCGCTCATCGCGCGGGCGTGTCCGATTCGGTTCTGTTTGTGGCAAGGTGGCGCCGCGCGCGACGGACATCGTTGATGTAGAGCACCAGCGGGTAGAACATGACCAGCGCCGAGAGCACGATCAGGAAGATCGATATCGGGCGGGTATAGAGGATCGAGGGGTTCCCGGCCGACATCAACAGGGAAACCCTGAGGTTGAAGTCGGCCGCTTTACCGAGCACCACACCGATGATGACCGGCGCGATGGGAAAGCCGAAGCGAACCATGCCAAAGCCGACAAGCCCGAAGATTCCGGCCATGTAGACCGGGAGCATGGAGTTCTCGGAAGCAAACGTGCCGAAGACCGCGGTCACCACGATAAGCGGCAGAATGATGAGGGGCGGCAGGCGGAGGACCTGTGCAAATACGCGGCTGGCCACGGCGCCGCCCAGCGGGATCAGCAGCAAGGCCGTTATCAGCATGGCCCAGGAATAGCCGAAGACGATCTCGGGCGAGTTGCGAAACAATTGTGGTCCCGGCTGGAAGCCGTGAATGAGCAATGCACCGAGCATCAACGCCGCAATGTTGCTGCCGGGCACGCCGAGCGTCAGCGTCGGGATCATGGCGGCGGCGTTGTCGGCATTGTTGACCGATTCAGCCGCTGCGAGGCCCTCTATACTGCCCTTGCCGAATTTTTCGGGAGTCTTGGAGGCACGCTTAGCCTCGTTATAGGCGATGAAGGCACCAATGGCCGAACCGGGCAGGATGCCGATGATGATGCCGAGCAATGACGATTTGAGCCATACGCGCCAAACCTCGGCCAGCTTCCAGATACGCTCCGAAACGATCCGGACCATCGGACCCATTGTAGTCTTCACCCTAGCTTCGGCGAGTTGCCATGCCGGGGGGAAAGAGAACATGCCGACCATGACGGCGAGTTCGGGGATACCGTTGATGAGATAGAGCGAGTTGAAGGTATATCGCTCGTGCCCGGTAACGGCGTCGAGACCCACCGAGCTGACGAGCAGCCCGAAGCCGGCCGCGATGAGCCCCTTGAGCACATCGTCTCCCAGCAATGCAGAAATTGCGGCGAGGCCGAAAATGGTGACCCAGAAAATCTCGGGCGGTCCGAAGGCCAACGCAACGCTGGCGAGCGGCGGCGCCAGGGTGATCAGCGCAATCGCGCTGATCACGCCACCAACCGCCGAGGACATCGCCGCAAGATTGATCGCGCCGCCAGCCTTGCCCTCCTTGGCAAGAGGATATCCGTCCCAGGTGGTGCAGATGGCGCCAGGCGTGCCAGGGATGCGCAGCAGGATCGCGGGGATTGCGCCGCCCTGCGAAGCGCCGTTGTGAATGCCCGCAAGCAGGGCAAGCGCAGAGAGCACATCCATGCCATAGGTGAAGGGAATGGCCAGGGCGATGCCGAGCGTCGCGCTCAGGCCCGGCATGGCGCCAAGCGTGATTCCAAGCATGGTGCCGGCGACCATGGCGAGGATCGGCCCCCATGTCAGAAGGTCAAGCAGAGCGCTGAACATTTCAGTGAACATAGCGGCGCCTTCCTAGAACAGCCGGAAGATTAGCTCTCGGGGGAGCGGGGTGAAGAACACCTGCGTAAAGAGGTAAGAACCGGCGCCGATGTAGATGAGGGTGGCTACCCAGATCAGCACATGCTGGCGCTGCCCCAAAGCGTAGGCGGATATGGGAATGTAAAGCAGGCTTGCGGTATAAAATCCGAGCGGCACGATCAGCGCGATATAGGCCGTCGTCAGCACTATGGCGATCGAGACTCGTACCACTTCGTCCTTGGTCAGCCGTCGATCGTCGGACGAGATTTCTTCGTCGATGACGTCCGCTTCGGTTGGAAGACGAACGAAAGCCCTGACGAACAGGATCGCCGAAGCGACCATCATGACCGAGGAGATGATCTGGGGAAAGATGCCGGAGCCGCCGCCAAACGTACCCGCCAGCAGGAATGCGGCGAGCGAAAAGGCGAAGACGACCGCGGCGACGCTTGCGTCACGAACATTCATGCCGAGGCTCCCACGAAACGGTTTAGCGTCGAGATAATCTGGGAGTGCGGCCCCTCGGCATTGTCGGCGGCGATATGACGATAAAGGTCGGCGGCGCCCGTCAGCATGCCGACGCTTCCCGCTTCGGGTGCCAGAAACTTCGCGATTTCGCGCATTTCGTTGTCCCAGCGATATGCCTTGTCGTACATGATCGGCAATTGCCGCGAGAGCCAAGCATAGAGCTGAGGCTGGCTGGCCTGCAGCTCATCGAGAAAACTCTGCGCCGCCCCGTTACGCGCGGCGCCGAGCGCCATGGCGCTGCCGAGCGCCTGAAAGCCCTTGGTGATGCCGGCGTAAGACATCTTGAGCGCCGAGGCGTCCCCGATACGATCCGAGAGCACCCGAGCGTCGATCCCGTGGGCCTTCAGCAGCGACGCTGCCTCGGCGACCGGACCGGAGAGATAGAGCCTTGGGCCGGGTCCCTCCTGTTTGGGCGGCGCGCCGATGATCGAGCCATCGGCGCACGACAGATGCGATGTTGAGAAAATCGTCTCTATCTCGGCCATCGTCTGTGGAGCGATGGCATTGCAATCCACAAAGAGCGGCCGATCATTGGCTCCACCCATCTCCTGAGCGAGAAGACGAGCGGTTTCCACCGCCTTTCCCGGCGGTATGATCGAAAGGATCAAGTCGGCTGACCGGATCATCTCGGCCCGCGAGACCGATCTGGCACCAATTCGGGCGGCGCGCTCGATGGTCGCCTCGGAACGCCCGTCGAGGTCAGTTACAATGTCAGCGCCATTCAGGGCCAGCCGGGCGGCAATGCCTGAGCCCATTGCGCCCATGCCCACTACTGCAATCGTCGTCATACTTTCTCCCCGGCCATTTCTGGTTCATCGAGCACCCACGGCACTCCGGCCGCTTCGGCAACCGCGAGCAACTTCGTGCGCAGGCCTGGCCCGACAGGAACACCGTCGCGACGATATTTTTCCGCGATCGACCATTGCGGGTCGCCGGCAACCTGCACGGGCACGCCGGGGTCGGCCGGCTTGGTTTGACGCATGGATCGGGACAGTGTGGCGACGTCCGCCTCGAATTGGCCGGCTGGGCGAAACAGCTTGGGGTCGATGGCCAGGAAGAAATGTCCGATATCGAAGCCCTGCGGCTTCTTGGTGTGCATGGGATCGGTGATCAACGTCGCACCGGACAGGCACGAGGACAGGATATTGACCATCATGGAGAGGCCATAGCCCTTGTAGCTCGATCCCTCCAACGTCCCCCCGAGCGGAGACATGAAGCCGCCCCGCCGGGTGACATCCAGCGGATCGGTCGAGACCTGCCCCCGGTTGTCATACCCCCAACCGACGGGCATTGGCTGGCCTTCGTTCATCTTGTTGCGGATCTTGCCGTAGGCGACCGTTGTGGTTGCCATATCGAGCAGGAATGGATCGGCATCGGCGCTCGGCGCCGCAAACGACCACGGATCGGTCCCGAGCTTTGCCTCCGCACCGCCGGTCGGTGCAACGCGTATGCCGGCCGCACTGGTCGCCCCCATGCCGATCAGCCCAGCATCCGCCGCCAAAGCGGTGAAATAGCCGACGGCACCGAAATGCGACGAGTTGCGGACGGCCGCGACGGCGATGCCGGTGCGGGTCGCCTTCTCGATCGCGCGGCTCACGCCCAGATGGTAGGCGATGTGCCCCATCCCGCCGCCGCCATCCACAAGCAGCGAAACAGGCGTCTCGCGTTCGATGGAATAGGTCGCATCCATCTTCAACCGTCCGGCCCGATAGCGCTGATCGTATTCGACTAGCATCGAAATGCCGTGACTATGGACGCCGTGCAGGTCGGCCCAACCCAAGACCTCGGCGGTTTGCGATGCCTGTGCCTCCGGCATTCCCCAAGCCAGCAGAATTGTCCGCATCTGCTCGCAATGCGCTTCGAAACGGGCGGGCACTAGTTGCCTCCGTCGCGTGGCATATTCCACGCGCGCCCGCTGCCAACATGGCTTTCCCAGCCGGCGTGCGATTTCAACTGAACCCGCATCTCTCCCCTCGTTCTTAGTTTTGTTCCGACGGCGCAGATTAAGCCCGACCGGTCATTGTCGACAAACGTATACTGAAAAAATATTGTGTTCAAGCCCATGCAAGGCGATGCGAAGGATAGACTGAAAAACTGATTGTTTGAAAAGAGTTATGTCTTCCAATCCGCCGTCAATTGCATGAGCGCGTTGAATTTTTTTTTGTTCCCCTTGCAGCCGCCCCGAGAGGGCTATCCGTCCAGTCGCATCGCTCTTGAGATGACATCGCAGCCGCATCATAGCCGCGGCTTGACAGGCTCCTGAGAGATGATCAATATGTTTATGTATACAGTCGCATGCATGGGTTGACGATGGCATTCCGGATCAATCACATTCACGTCAAGTGTCTCAAGCCTCGAACGACAGCCGATTGGTTCGTGTCCGCCTTCAACTTTACCGTCCTCAGCGACGATCAGCGATCGGTAGGAGATCGGTTCGTTCGCTGCGTAACCGAGGATGGAGCGCTCCGAGTCAACTTCTCGAACGCGCGGTCCGGCGAGACGCTGGGGCGGGCGCCATCGGGTGTCCACTACGGACTCGAGCATTTTGGGTTGGACTCGGCCGATCTCGATGCCGACATCGCCCGACTGGTACAGGCCGGCGCTACCCTCGAAGAAGGCCCGAACGAAGGCCGCGGCGGGCAGCGCGTAGCCTTTCTGCGCACGCCGGACGATCTGCGGATCGAATTGATCCAGCCATCGTCCAACTGAAGTGCCGCCGTCCAGGCGGCCAACATTTCATTGAGGGAGGAACACAATGAAATATTTGAAGACGGCTCTGGCAACCCTGCTCGGAGCGACCATGATGACGGGACCGGTTCTGGCCCAGTTTCCAGAACAGCCCATCACGTTCATCATTCCCTACGGCCCAGGCGGCACCTCCGATATCGGCGCCCGAACCTGGGGGCCCTATATGGAAGAGTGCCTGGGCACCTCGATTGTCTTCGTGAACCGGCCCGGCGCCGGCGGCGAGGTCGGGTTTGCCGAACTCGCGACCGCGGAGCCAGACGGCTACACGATCGGCGCGCTCAACGTGCCGAACTCTCCCGTCGGCGCGATCACCAAGGAGAATCCCGCCTATTCGATGGACGACTTCGCCTATCTCGGAAACCTTTACGGCTCGATCGTTTCGATCAATGCCAAGGCTGGTGGCGAGTTCGAGACGCTCGAGGATTTGGTGGCCGCGGCCAAGGAGCGGCAGGTCAATATGGGGATCAGCAATTTCGGTGCCGACGATCACATCAAGATGCTCAATTTCATGACCGATGCCGGCATCCAGTTCACGTTCATTCCGCTCGCTGATGCCGCCTCGTCCCGCAACGCCGTGATCGGCGGACATGTGGGCGTCTCGGGGAACTCCTTCACCGAAGTGGTCGGTTTCCAGGACGAGCTGCAGACGCTTGCGATTGCATCGCCTGAACGCCGGCCGGAACTGCCGGACGTACCGACCTTCGTCGAGCAAGGCTACGACGTGATCGGCGGATCGAGCCACGTCATTGGCGCACCGGCCGGAACACCCGAGGAAATCGTCGAACAATACCGCCAGTGCTTCATGGAAGTGGCCGAGAACCCCGAGTTCCTTGCCGACGCCGAGGAGCGGGCATTGCTCATGAGCGTGATGAGCGGCGAAGAAACAGCCGAATGGATCGCCAAGGAAACGGAAACCCTGCGCGCCCTCTGGGAATCCGATCCCTGGGTTACGCCCTGATCGTTCCTCCTGGAAGGCCCGGCTTCGTGTCGGGCCTTTCTCTCGTCCGGCAGCACGTCCGGCCCATGACAACACGCGGCCACGCCGCCCCTTCCGGATAAAGAAATGACTACCAACCGCTACAAGGTCGCCTGTGTCGGCCGCGCCTTCGGTCCCGAAGCCCAGGCCATCATCAGCTCTGTCGCGCCGCCGGAATTCGACCTTTCCTTCGATGTCGACACCGGCGAGGGCGCACATCCGCTAATCCGCCAAAGCGACTTCGTCCTCGTGACCACGCCGATAACCGAGGCGCTGCTCGAGCAGTCACCCAATCTGCGCATGGTGCACAAATGGGGGATCGGGGTGGACAAGATCGATCTTGCCGGCGCCGGACGCCAAGGCGTTTACGTCGCGATCACGGCAGGCTCGAACGCTGGCGCCGTCTCCGAGCATACCGTCCTGCTGATCCTTGCCGCGCTGCGGCGATTGTCGCTGGCCGATCGCAGCATGCGCGAGGGCAAGTGGATCTACACCGAATTACGCCCGCTGTGCCGCAAACTGTCCGGCAAGACGGTCGGTATTCTGGGGTTCGGCAATATCGGAAAGAACGTGGCGCAGCGCCTCCAGGGCTTCGAGGTCGATATCATCTATTCGGACCCCTATCGCGCCGCACCCGAGATCGAGGAACGCCTCAATGCCCGCTACGTCTCGTTTCAGGAACTGTTCGAACAGGCCGATATCGTGACCCTCCATTGCCCCGGAGGATCGGAGAACCGGCATCTGGTCAACGCCGAAGTGTTGAGCACGATGAAGCGGGGGTCGGTGCTGGTCAACTGCGCGCGCGGAGATGTCGTGGACGAGGCGGCGATGGTCGCCGCCCTCAAATCGGGGCAATTGCTGAGCGCCGGACTTGACGCCTTCGATCCCGAGCCGCTCCCGATGAGCAGCGAACTCACCCGGCTCGACAATGTGGTCCTCAGCCCCCATACGGCCGGCAGCGTGCTCGATAACGTCGCGCCGGTCGCCCAGCATGCGTTCACCAACATGTTGCGCATGATCCGCGGCGAACCTCTGCCGAAATCGGATCTGGTGGTCGTTCCGGAATCGCCCCGCAAGTTCGACAGCGCTCTCGCACCCTCCAGCAGGGCGTAGGGCCATGACAGGCCCCAAGGGTCTAGCGGGGGGATTATCGAATTATGGTGATCCAGCGTTTTCGGCATATTTAAGACGCTCGTTTGCCCGCTCTATGGGGTATTCGAGCGACTTGCTGAAGCGCCCGGTGATCGGAATTGCCTCGACGGCCAGCGATTTCAACAATTGCCATCGCGGAGTGCCGCGCCTCGTCGAAGCGGTCAAACGAGGCGTCCTGAGCGCAGGGGCGTTGCCACTCGAATTCCCCCTGCCCTCCTTGGGTGAAGTCTTTCTCTCGCCCACCAGCATGGTCTATCGAAATCTTCTTGCCATGGCCGCCGAAGAGATGATCCGCGCCCAGCCAATGGACGCCGTGGTGCTAATCGGTGGATGCGACAAAACGCTGCCGGCACTGGCTATGGGGGCGATATCGGCGGGACGGCCGGCCGTCATTCTGGCCACCGGACCGATGATGACGTCGCGTTTCGCAGGAGAACGCCTCGGCGCCTGCACGGACTGCCGACGCTTCTGGGCGCAATACCGGGCGGGAACGATCGACGATGCGACCATTGATGCCATCGAGGGGAGCCTAGCCACGACCGAAGGAACATGCTCGGTCATGGGAACGGCAAGCAGCATGGCGATCTTATGCGAGACCATGGGCCTGATGCTTCCGGGAACCGCGGCGATCCCCGCGGTTCATGCCGACCGTTTGCGGGCCGCGGAGGCCAGTGGTCGTGTTGCGGTCAATCTCGCGCAGACCGGCCTGACCCCCGAAAAACTGCTATCACAAGCCAGTTTTGACAATGCTATGAAGATGTTGCTGGCAATCGGAGGGTCGACAAACGCCGTCATCCACATGGCGGCAATTGCCGGACGCCTCGGGTTGGATTTCTCGCTCGACAAGCTCAACGCCCTCTCAGACGTCATCCCGGTGCTGGTCGACCTCAAGCCGACGGGCGAAGGCTATATGGAGGACTTCTTTGCCGCGGGAGGAGTCGGCGCAATGCTGTCGCGTCTCGCCGACCACATCGATTTCGATGTCCCAACGGTCACAGGCGGCACGCTTGCAGCCTACCGCCAGGACACTGGCGTCTGCGTCGAAGACCGCGTCATTCGCCCGCTGGACAATCCAGTTCGAGAAACAGGAGGGCTGGTCGCACTATTCGGCTCTTTGGCGCCCAACGGCGCGATCTTCAAGCGTGCGGCCGCAACACCGGCTCTGTTCGAAACCACAGCCAGGGCGGTGGTCTTCGATGGGCTTGAGGACCTCACGCGACGGATCGACGACCCAAACCTGGACGTCGCCGCAAGCGACATATTGGTGCTGCGCAATATTGGCCCACTGGCGGCTGGCATGCCCGAGGCCGGTTACATCCCGATTCCAGCAAAACTAGCACGCGCTGGCGTGACCGACATGTTGAGAATGTCGGACGGCCGGATGAGCGGCACAGCCTTTGGGTCGATAGTTCTACATATTTCGCCCGAAAGTGCGGCTGGCGGCCCGCTAGCTTTGGTCGAGACCGGTGACCAGATCCGCGTCAGTGTCGCCCAGAGGCGACTCGATCTTCTCGTTTCCGAACAAGATCTCGAGGCGCGAAAACGACGTCTGCAGAGGATCGACACGGAGCGCAAGCGGGGGTGGATCGGACTCTATGGCCGGCATGTGATGCAGGCGCCGGACGGATGCGACCTCGATTTTCTCGTCGCCGATTCCATCGACACAGAGGAACAGAAGAGATGAAGAACGTCGCGCTCGAACGGCTACGGTCGGGGCAGCTGTCGCTGGGGGTGGTGCTGCGCCAGGCGCGTAGCGTCGAAACTGCCCCGATCTTTGCCACCGCCGGGTTCGACTGGCTGTTTATCGACCTCGAGCATAATGCGATGTCGATCGAGACCGCCTGCGAAATGTCGGTTGGCGCGCACAACACCGGCATAGCGCCATTGGTGCGGGTGCCGGAAAACCAATACTGGATGGCGACCCGCGCCCTTGATGGCGGGGCCCAGGGCATCATCATGCCGCATGTCGACACTCCCGAGCAGGCCAGAGAGGTGGTGCGGCAGTTGCGTTATCCGCCAGTGGGACGGCGATCCATCTCGAGCATGCAGGTGCATGTCGGCTTTCAGCACATGGCTGTGGGGGAACTGACAGCCAAGCTCGACCAGCACTTCCTCATCGCCGTGATGTTGGAGACCGAACAGGCCATCGAAAATTGCGAGGCGATCGCCGCCGTCAAGGGCATCGACGTGATCATGATCGGGGGCAATGACCTTTGCCTCGATCTGGGCATTCCCGGTGAGGTCACGCATCCAAGGGTCCAGGAGGCGTTTGCACGCGTCGCCCGTGCCTGCTCCTCGTGTGGCCGACATGCCGGTTTGGGAGGCGTGCGGACCAGCGAAGACCTCAAGCTCTATTTCGACATGGGGTATCGTTTCATTCTGGCCGCGAACGACGTGACGTTGTTGACCGATGCCGGAAGGCGCCGGTCCGAGGCTTTGCGCGCCCTCGTCGCGGAGGACCGGCCATGAGCGTTGTCCTGGGAACCGGTGATTTCACCTATCGTGTCGAAGAGATGTGGCTCAAGCTGCCCCAGGGTATGGTGCTGGGCGATGTCGCAGCGCTCGCCGTCGACAGGAATGACCGCGTCTATCTCTTCAATCGCGGTCCCAATCCGATGATCGTCGTCGACATCGATGGCGCGTTCGTCAACACCTGGGGCCAGGGATTATTCAAGAACCCGCATGGCCTGCATATCGGGCCTGACGATTGCCTCTACTGCACCGATGATGGGGACCATACCGTGCGCAAATGCACGCCGGGCGGCAAGGTGCTCCTGACGCTCGGAACGCCGAATCAGCCGGCGCCCCTGATGTCGGGCCTGCCGTTCCACCGTTGCACGCACACGGCTATTTCACCGGAAAACGACTTCTACGTCTCGGACGGATATGGCAATGCGCGGGTGCACAAATACTCCGCGCAGGGCAAGCCGATCCTCTCGTGGGGCGCACCGGGAATCGACCCCGGTCAATTCAACTTTCCGCACAATATCTGCTGCGACGAGGATGGATGGGTCTATGTCGCCGACCGCGAAAACCATCGTATCCAGGTGTTTAGCGGCAATGGCCGGTACGAAACCCAGATCAACAACCTGCATCGTCCCAGCGCTCTGCTGCTCGGCCAGGGGAAATGCCCGATCTGCTATGTCGGCGAAATCGGGCCCTATATGAGCGTCAATCGCCGGAATCCGGGGCTCGGCCCGCGGATATCGATCACCACCAATGACGGCAAGGTTCTCAGCCGCTTCGGTGACCTGCCGACGGGACCGCGCAATCCGGGGCAGTTCCTGTCGCCGCATTCGCTTGCGGTGGACTCGAAGGGCAATCTCTATGTGGGAGAGGTGAGCAGCCGGGCCTGGCCGTCCCTGTTTCCAGGCGAGCCTCTTCCCGAGGATCTTCACCGGATGCATCGGCTGACGAAGGTCCCAGCCGTTACGGGAGCGAAATAGCGTCATGTTAGCCGGGGCGCTGCTGGCGCTCGTTGCCGCGGCAACCTTTGCCCTCAACAACGCAGCGTTTCGGCGAGGTTCGCTCGAGGGAACCGTTGCCCAGGCCATGGGGATTTCACTGAGCCTGGGTGTCGGCCTTTATCTGGTGGCGGCGTCGGTGACGGGCGGCTGGAACGCTCTTGCCGTATTGCCCTCCCAAAGCATTCTGATGCTGTGTGCCGCCGGCATCCTGCACTTTGCATGGGGACGATACTGCAACTTCCGCGCTACCAAGGCGATGGGCGCGAATCTGGTCGGTCCCGTCCAGCAGTCGAGCCTGATCGTGACGCTCGCACTCGCCGTTACCGTTTTGGGCGAGGCTCTCACACCGCTGCGGTTCCTGGGGATCGGCTTGATTATCCTCGGACCGGCGATTTCTCTGCGCGTCCGGCGCGCCAATGTCGATGCCGACGCACCGGCAACGCAGTTCAAGCCGCGCCTGATGGAAGGCTATACATTCGCATTGCTCTCAGCGACTGGCTATGGAACGAGCCCGATCCTGGTCCGCTCCGCGCTCGAGAACACCTCGATCGCCACGAGCCTCGCCGGCGGGCTAGTCGCGTACCTTGCTGCCGGCGCCGTTATGGCGGTCACACTCCTATGGCCGGGGCGAGTTGCCCATGTCCTTTCCGTCAAAGCGGCGCCAGCGCGCTGGTTCACGGCTTCGGGCGTTCTCGTCGCGCTCTCGCAAATGGCTGGATATGTGGCGCTGGCGCTGGCCCCGGTCTCCATCGTCACGCCAATCCAGCGGCTGTCGCTGGTCTTCCGGGTCTATGCGAACTCGGTCCTCAACCGGGACCATGAAATCGTGGGGCCGCGTATTTGGGCCGCGACCGGAACAGGCCTGATCGGGGTCCTGGCGCTCACCGTCAGTACCGATTGGATCATCGATGTCCTGCGCCTGCCCCAACCGGCCGCGGCCGTCCTCGGCTGGCAGTGGCCGGACATCAGATGAAGGGCGCCTTGCCGCCATCGACAGGAATGGCCGCTCCAGTCAGATAGGACGCAGCGTCGGAGGCAAGAAAGCACGCCACATTGGCAAATTCCTCGGCTCGCCCCATGCGCCCGAGGGGGATGTCCTTGCCCACCTCGGCGATCATCGCCTCCAGCGTGGCCCCATCATCGCGGCGCGCATGCCTTCTTACGATCTGTTCGGAGACGATGGAGCCAACCATCAGCGCGTTGACCAGCACGTTATGGGGCGCACCCTCGGCAGCCAGCACCTTGGTCAGCGCAAGTCCGGCCGCGCGGGAAACGGTGGTCGGCGCTCCGCCGGCGCGCTGATACTTGGCATTGATGCTCAACACATTGATCACCCGGCCCCATTGCCGTTGCTTCATCGAGTTCCATACCAGCCGCGTCATACGGATCGCACCCATGAGCTTCTGCTCGATATCGGCGCTCCACATTTCGTCTGTGATGTCCTCGAACGCGCCCAGCCGGGATTCGCCGGCATTGTTGACGAGAATGTCGACAACTCCGAAGGCTTCGGTCGTTCTGGCGATGGCAGCTTCGGTCTGGTTCGGCCGTGCAACGTCGCAAACGATGGCTTCGATCCTGCCGCGCGCCGATTGGCGCAGGCTCGCGGCTGCCCGCTCCAGGGCATCCTCGCCGCGCGCCAGAATTGCGACATTGGCGCCGGACGCTGCGAACCGTTGCGCCATCGCCAGGCCGAGGCCCTTGCTGCCACCGGTGATGACGGCGCTCCGGCCATCAAGGGAAATCTGCATGGTTCGCTCCTGACAGGTTGACGCCGAAATCTCTGACAGACCTCTGGTGTCGCGTCCAGTCCATTGATATACATTAGTCGACAATTGGATACGAGGTGTCAGGATGCGATGCGCTGTCATAACAGGCGCCGGCAGCGGCGTGGGGCGAGCAGTGGCATTGCGGCTTCTCGGCGAGGGATACGGTGTGGCGCTTGCCGGGCGTCGCGCAAGCGAGCTCGAAAAGACAGCCGCATTGGCCAAAGGCGGTAAATCCCTCATCGTCCCCACCGACGTCAGCGACCCGGAGGCGGTGGATCGTCTTTTTGCGCAGACGGTCGACACTTTC
>Ga0172380_10004746_pt1 | contig 17147 bp, 34 predicted proteins | sample Leawe162metaG_FD_119747 | JGI IMG/M metagenome (GOLD analysis project Ga0172380, IMG submission 119747) | Leachate microbial communities from a municipal landfill in Southern Ontario, Canada - Leachate well 162 metaG | ecosystem: Engineered > Solid waste > Landfill > Unclassified | place...
CTTTTTTCTTTTTTTTTCTTTTTTTTTTTTTTTTCTCCGCCTCTTCTGGAGGGGGGGGGGGGGGGGGGGGGGGGGGGGCCCCCGAGGACAAGGGCCCGGGCCGGAGGGGAAAGGTATGGCTGGATACCCGGAAACACATGTGTATGTTTTCAGGTGAAACCAGAAGCTTCAGGTTGTTTCGCCCGAGGGCTAAGAGGAAGGCAAGCGGGAACGCAAGGAGGAATACATGGAGGAATGTAAGGCGGGAAAAACCCGAATCAGGCAATAATTCGGGCCAGCGTGTGTCGCCCGAGGGTCGCGCTGGATATGGTCCGTAAGCTGATGAAATCGCTTGCTTTTCCCGGCCAGTTCGTTTACACTTGTCTTGTGGGGCGATTGTGCCCCCGTGATGTGATTTGGAGTTTATGATATGGCCAGACTTATCGTTACCGTTACCCAGTCTTTCTCACCGCCCGCGCTGTTCACAATAACCACCGTTCCCGCCGCAACCTTTGCGGAGCGTTGCCAAGCAGTGCTAGAAGCGTGGTCGGGGATTACTGGAGTGTGGTTCGGTAATCAAGAAATCCTCACCACCGCCGCGAATGAAACAGACGAAACTATCCGGGTGGTTCATCCCGCCCACGAGGAACATGACGTGTTCTTCAGCTGGGAGTTCAAATCATGAGCCGTGCGGACCTATACGAGTCCTGCATGGGCGGGATGGACGACCTTGAAGAACTGGCGCAATCGCTTGAGTTCACAGTCCACACTCCTTTGCACCGGGAACAACGCCGGGCAGCCTACGCGGGGGAAACGAAACTTCGCCTAGCCATCGCGCGGATCGAGCGCGGCTTTGATCTTCCTCCCGGCGTGAAGCACCTTTGACCCACTGGACGAAGCCGGGGCAACCCGGTCCGGGGCGAGTGACGTTCCCCCGCTGATGAGTCCTGTCAAATAGGAAACGATACCATGCAGATTAAACTTCAAAACGAATACTTCGATTTGGATTTGGGTAACGCGGCCCAGGGGCTGGAATCCGTTGCCACTATCCGGCTTCCGAACAGTGAGGACGATGAAGATTTCCTTTCCTCACTGGCTTACGTTCTTGTTGAACGGCTGGCGGTTGTTCCGGATTGCATCGACCTTCAGCCCACGATAAGCACCCTCACCGCTTCAGCCATTGTGGTGAACATTGAAGCAAGATCAGGTGGTGATGAACCTATCTTCGACGGGTTCAGAAGTGAGATTGAGCCCGAGGCACTTGCCATGTTTCTCCTCAAAGCGGTTCGGTGGGGGGATGTGGAAACCGCAACCCCGAACAAGCGGCTGGCGCTTGAAGTCGCGGAAGCCTTTGGCCCCGACTGGGCGCAAGTGCTGTATCACTTCGCCGTTTTGGTTACGAAACTCGCGTAACCCCCGCACTGGAGAAATCCGATGGATAATCGCGCCCGCCAACTCATCATCGCCCCGACCGCAGCACAGACCCTTACCGCCGCGCAACGCCAATCCCGCCTGAACCTTGCGGAAAACCTCCGCCAGTTCCTTGCGCCCTGCACCGCCCGTCAACTCGCCGTGGTGATGCCCACCACAACCCTACTCGACATCATCGAAACCTTGGAGGCCTAAGATGCTTTACTTCACCCACAGCAACCGGGTCGGGTACCTGCCCGGGTACTTCTCCCCCCACGACCCTCGCCCTGCGCGGGACCAGCTCCACGAAAACTACGCCCACGGTGGCGGAGTCCGGCCTTTCGCCGGGTTCACCCTGCATAACTGGGAAAGCCCCGAGAACGCCTACCTTAACTACCCCGGCGACCCCGCGATGAGGGAGGTTTCCCGCGCCACCCTGCGAGATGAAACCATCATCGTGTTTCAGGCCTCTTGGGTCGCCATTGTCCAGCCCTCGGGCGAACACATCATCACCCGCTGCGATTAACCCCCTTTCCCCGGAGTTGTAAAATGCCCGTGTCCATCCTCGCCCTTCTGCTTTCCTTGTTCCCGCCGTGCCCGACCGAGGACTCCTCATGGTGCGGTTGGGACGCCGCAGTCCAAGGCAATGGGCGCGGGCAGAGTTTCATCGCCCTCGGTTCAACCGTTCTTAAATAGGAGCTACCCATGCAACACACTGAAATCTATTCCACCATTTCCGGCCTTGCAGACGCCCTTTCCGCGAAGGGCCGTGGTCGTCCCTCGATCCGCCTGACCATCGAGTCCCATTCCCGCTACTCCGCCGGGATATTCTACTACAACGAGAATGACTTAAAAAGCCTCTTCCTCCACAACGAAACCCTTACCGGGCTAATGGCCGAACTGGAAACCTACGTCCGGGACCTTCTCGGGGATGAAATCCCCTTTTGACCCTCAAGACCTACGGCCTTCGGGCCGTAGTGCTGGACGATCAACTCAAACGGAGTAACCCGACATGTTTGACAATGTAAAAAACTACCCCGAGATTAAAATCGGGTTGTTCACCCTGCAGGTAAAGTTGATTTCCTTCCCTGAGAGAGTAGAAGGGCAATGCCACCATTGCGGCTACGTCAGTTTTCCGATCATCCTCTTGCCGTATCTGAACATCGAAGGGGTCAACTGCCACGGCGGTGTGACCTTCGACCAGAAGTCGGACGAAAACCCTGACCTTTACACTATCGGGTTCGACTGTGCCCATTCGCAGGACAGCCGGAACCCCGGCGATCCGGCCTGGAAGGACTACTTCTACGCCGAGGCAGAATGCCGCAGCATCGCCCGACAACTCGTCGTCCAGCTACTCCCTAAGGAGCTACTATAATGCCCTACTACATCGTCGCCCGCCGCGCCGACAACACCTCGATCCTCGGCAACCTTGACGGTCAGGCTTCCCTTCGCGTCCGCCGCCCCGAGCGCACCAAAGCGTGGCAGGACCTCACCCTTCACCCCCATTCCGCCCGCGTCCACCACTGGGACCTCGAGGACTCCCGCGAAAACATCATCGCAACGAAACTCAACCCCACCTACAAGGACCAGTAACCCATGGCAATGTCCAAAGCCCTCGGGCGCTACACAGACATCAAAAAGACCTTCGACGCCGTGCTGAAATACGGCGCGCTGCAGGTCAAGTTCACCTCCAAAGGCGCGGCCACGCACTTCGCCTCTCGCGCCTACTATTACCGCGCCCTGATCCACGAAAAGCAACGGGAACAACTCGGCTCCGCCGTGGCCTCGACCAGTTCCCCCTACGACTGCATCGCGATTTCCCGCAAGGACGTTCCCCCTGATACCCTATCCATCGCCGTGAACGTCCTCAACGCCACTGTCACCCTCCCGGACGGCACGGTAGTCAACATGGCGGAGGAAGCCACTTCCCTCGGCGCGGACCCGATGGGCCAGGAGGTTCTATTCGACCTCGACCTCGACGTTGAGTTCCCCGTGAAAAAATGAAAGACCTCATGTTCATGTTGGCGGTCAGTTTACTTATGTTCATCCTCGCCATGATCTGGCTCACAATAGGAAACGCACTATGACCCAGTTTGAAAAACTAAAAACCATCGCCGCAAGTGCGAACGTAACCGAGGCCGAGGAGGAACTAGTCACCAAACTGGTTTCCTCCATCATCTACGACAGCATCGACCTCGGGAAAGACACTCCGCTGGAGATAATCCTGCTTGCGTTTTCCGTGTTCGCGTCCACCGCCCTCACCATTTCCCGGCAAGAGGGCCTAACCCATGAGGAAGACGTAGAACTGCTCACGGAACTGGTCCGCAGTTGCACGCTTGAATTGGCCGAACAAATCCTCAGTGGGTCCCCGCGCCAATGACCCCGATCGCAGACATAGGGATTTCCACCCCGCCCAAGGGCATCACGCCGGAACTTTGGGCCGAGGCCTACAACATCCGATACTGGGCCGCGTATCACTGCTCCCCGCTCTCCGGCGGGAACACCGTGATCTTCGACCCCTCCTGGACCATCGTTTACATTGGCCCGCACGAGGGCGCGCTGGCCTACTTCCGCTCTGCACAAAAGCCCGATCGCCGGAGGGAACTAACGACCCCCCTCGTCCAGTCCAATGAACTGTTCAAACTTCTCAACCTGGAGTAACCCACATGAGATCGCGACTTACATTCGAAACCTTCCGCACCCGCGAGGAAGCGGAGGCCCGCGAGGCCCTCACCCTTCGCCCGAACACCTACAGCGAAACCTACTCCCTCGGCATCACCGAAGTGCAGTTGATTGACCCCACCTCGGGCGAGCCCTTCACCGGGTTTCAACTAACCCTCGAGACCTTTTATGGATAAGGAGCCCATCATGGATGATCGTTTTGACCCCCTGCTTCATCAGGAAGAAATCGACCGCATCGGCCCGGCAGTTGTGATCGGCGCGCTGTTACTCGGCGTTGCCGTGTCCTGCGTAATCGCCGTCGCGCTAGTGCTTATGGTGCTGCTATGACCCCAGAGGAAATCACCAACATTTGCTACCGTCTCTACTACCGCGCAATGGAGCAAAACCTAACTCCCGAGTCGTTCCAGTTATCCGAAGAGGATAAAAACACGTTACGGAAAACAACCGGACTCCACAAAGCGGTATCATCAATTCCTGAGCTTCGCTTCTGTGGCATAGAGGTTCTATCCCGCCCTGAAGTGCAACCTGGGATAATCGTCCTCACAACCTTGCCGATAAAAGGGGCTTACCTATGACCGATCTACCGAAAGGCTATGACGAGTGGCGTAACGCGGTCGAAGTCGCCGCCGCAATCCGCGCGCTGAAAGGAGCCAGCCATGACTGATGCAACGACGCTAAAACCGTGCCCGTTCTGTGGTGGTGAAGCGAAAACGAATGGTGGCGGCAACAGCGAATACGGTCGCTTCTGGTGGCGTGTTTGGTGCCGTGAGTGTGGCTGCGCTATGCACGACCGGGAAAGGTGGCTTCCACATGGGGGGAACCTTGATCCAGCCTACCCTGCTGGCGAGTGTTTGGCGCGCTGGAACACTCGCGCTGACCTACCGCCCACCCTATCCGTTGACGCTTACGATGAATTTTGGGCAGAGACTGAACGCGAAGGAGTGCAATTTATGACAGAGAAGAATGACGGCGGGCCAGCGTTTCTAATAGCCAGCGATGTGCTTGGTCACAATGAAGGCATGACCCTGCGCGCATGGTTCGCGGGGAAGGCGCTGGTCGCTTGCGGCGAAAGCAACCCTAATTTGCCGGGCGACCCTGCCGATCACATCAAATGGCCAGGCGCGTATGAACTGGCAGAGCGCCGCGCGGCTTGGGCTGTTATCCAAGCGGATGCCATGATCGCAGCGCTAAAGGGGCAACCGGAATGACCGAAGAACTCAGCAGCGAGGAAATCGACAATCTGCTTGATGGCGTGACACGCCTAGAGGTTTGCGAAATTCCGAATAGTAACGGCGAAATCGGGTTTTCCGTTGACGAGGACGGCGACCTTGTTTTGGCCGCAACCTGCGCCGCGATAGTCGCTGAGCGTAATGCCCTACGTGACGCGCTGGACGGGGCAGAGGCCCGCGTTGTGGAGTTGGAGGTAATCAAAACGAACCTCAACGCTGTAAACGATAAGTATCTGAAAACGGCAAACGATCAATTCCACCGCGCCGAAGCCGCAGAGGCGAAGCTGGCGCGGGGCGTGCGCATCAAGCCGCTGGTGTGGTCTGACGTATACGTAAACTTCGGCGGCGAGGTATGGGACGCCATCGCCGCTGGTGTGGTTTACCGCATCATACAAAAGGCGGACGATGTGTATTGGCTCACCGATCCGAACTGCGAAGTAACCACGACTACTCTCGAAGCAGCCAAAGCCGCTGCGCAAGCCGACTACGAAGCGCGCATCCTTGACACCATTGACGCAGTGCCAGTGGCGCAGATCGAGGCAGAGACCATCGAGCGGTGCGCGCAGGCTCGCAGCGAGGCGATAGCAGAGTTTTGCAAAACCGCTAACATTAAGGGGTCGCTGCAAGCGCAATACTTGCCGAAAGACGTTAAAGATTTTCGTCTCCAGTCCGCCGTTAACGCACTCGAAGCCGAGCGGCGCGCGCTGAAAGGAGCCAACCATGACTGACCACATCTGCACTTGGCCTAGCGGAACATGCGCCTGTTACACACAGGAAGCAAAGAAACCAGACTACGCTGGGCGTGTCTGGATGCACTGTGACGAAGGGCTGTCGCTATCGAAGGCGAGCATGTCGCGCTTCGTGATGTTCTGCCTTTTGAACAATGCCAAGATTGGGGAAATACATCCGTTCAACCGCAACTTCAAGAATAGCCAAGTCAGCGCGTCGGTCCGCATCCATCCTGATTTGTTTGCCGCTTTTGAAGCGGCAACAGGGGGAAAATTGCACGAGCCGCCAACTATATCGCTGAACGGCAGCACACCGGCAACTCTGGTCGAAGTCCGCGCCGCCCTGCGCGCAATCGAGGAAACCCAACATGACTAAGCCCATTTCCCCTACCACAAAAGAGATCATCCGTCTCCACGCCGAGGGCCTTTCAACCTCCGAAATCGCCGCTACCCTCGGGCTTAAGATTTCCCTTATCCGCAGTGCACTTTACCGCGCCTACCTCCGCGGGGAGGCAGAACCGATCCGCAAGCCTCGCCCGTGGTTTAACCGATACCTCCTCCACGCGAAACTCGGCGTCCTCTACCCCCGCCAGTTTCTTTCAGGCCTCGACGAAGCCACTGTCTCCCGCTTCCTCCACGACGCCCGAGACCACCGCCGCGCCCACGACGCCCTGCGGAAGATCATCCACCAACACTACAACCCTACCCACAAGGAGTAACACTATGTCCTTCACCCCCACGCCCGAGCAAAACGCCATTGTCGCCGCCGCCACCGACACCTCCGACAACCTTCTAATCTCGGCCCTCGCCGGTGCCGCCAAAACCTCAACCCTAATCCTAATCGCCGAGGCCCTCCCGCGCGTTCAAATCCTTTCCCTCGCGTTCAACAAAAAGATCGCAGATGAAATGAAAACCAAACTTCCCCCGAACTGCACGGCGATGACCCTCAACGCCCTCGGCCACCGCGCATGGGCGGATCAGTGCGGCGGTCGCCTCAACCTCAAAACTACCAAATGCTTCGACCTTCTTCAGGACGAGATCAACAAACTCTCCAAGCCTGACCAAGGCGCGGCCTGGGAAAACGTCGGCTTCATCCTTAACTCCTGCCAGTGGGCGAAAGCCCAAGGCCACCTCTCCGACGACCAAGCCGCCGCCCGGAAGAACTCCCGCCTCATGGATGACTCCGACCTGAAAGACGATCTGGAGGAAATCCCCACCGACCTCGAGTGGTATCTGATCCGCAAAGTCCTCTCCCGCTCCATCGACCAAGCCTTCGAGGGCCTGATCGACTTCGGGGACCAGCTCCTCATGCCCACAATCTTTCGCGCAATCTTCCCTACCTTCCACCTCGTCCTCGTCGATGAGGCCCAGGACCTTTCCGCCCTCAACCACGAGATGCTCCGGCGTATCGCCCGCAAGCGGCTGATCGCGGTCGGGGATCAGTGCCAAGCCATCTACGCCTTTCGCGGCGCGCACGAGTCCGGGATGGAGGAGCTTAAGGAAAAGTTCTCCATGACCGAACTGACCCTCAGCTGCTCTTTCCGCTGCCCGCCCGCAATCGTACGCCACGTTCAGTGGCGCGCCCCTCACATGACCGCCTGGGCCGGGAACCCTTCCGCCGGGCAGATAATGAAGCCCACCTTCTGGACCGTCCACGACCTTCCCGATAACTGCGCAGTCCTCTGCCGCAACAACGCTCCGCTATTCCGCGTCGCCATGCAGTTGTTGAAGTCCGGGCGCTACCCCAACCTCTGGGGCAACGACATTGGCCGGGGCCTGTTGAAGACCATGAAAAAGCTCGGCTCACTCAGCATGCAACAAGAAACTGCTTTCCAGATGCTTTCCGAGTGGCACGATGAACAAGCCAAGCGCACCCGCGCTCCCGGCGCGTTGCAGGATAAGGTCGATTGCCTGCGCATTTTCCTTTCCGCCGCCCCGACCCTGGGCGAGGCCATAACCTACGCCGAGCACATCCTGCGTAGCGAGGGCAAGGTCAATCTCCTCACCGGGCATAAGGCCAAGGGATGGGAGTGGCCCGAGGTATTCATCCTCGACGAGCAGCTTATGCGTGACAAAGGCCAAGACAACAACCTGCGTTACGTTATGTGCACCCGCACATTGGACCACCTGACCTACATCAACTCAGCAGAAATGGAGGTGCCCGAACTGAACTAGAGGGATCGGTATGGCCCTTATGCCCCGCATATAAACCATATCAAAAGCTGCAGAAACCGCTTGCAATCCCGCACCCGGTTTGATATAAACAACCCACGGGGGCGACCCGTGCTATTCCACCCGGTCACAAAGGAGCAACCCATGACCAAGAAATCTATCACCATTCAAGGCCTGGACTTTGAAGTCTCGACCCCCTACGCCGAAGGCCACGTCATTACCGAAGCCGAGGCCAAGGCGCTGAACCAGACCCGTCTGGAAAACATCCGCAACAACATGGCCCGCGTTATCAAGACCGAACAGGGCGACGCCGAGACCCTTCCCGATGGCGCGTACGAAACCCTGAAAACCAAACTTGCTGAATACGATGCCGCGTATGTCTTCACCCTCGCCTCGGTTGGCGGCGGGCGCAAAGCTACCGACCCGGTGGACGTGGAAGCCCTGCGCATTGCGCGCTCGGAAATCTCCCGCCAACTCCACGCGGCTGGCCGCAAGGTCAAAGAGATCGACCCGGAAGCCTACGCCAACGCGCTCGCGACCATGGCCGACAAGCCCGCCGTTCGCAAGCTGGCTGAGAAGAACGTCAAGGAACGCGCGAACTCCGCCGCGATGGACCTTGCAGAACTTGGCCTTGCGTAATTACCCCGAACCTGTGGTAGGGGCTTCGGCCCCTACTGCGCTCCCGCAAGTGGCCCCGTAACCATTTCCGCGAACGCAGTGAAGGAACTCCAGTGAAGCCCGAACTCCAGTCCCTTATGTTCCAAGCCCTAACCAGCCCCTTCGGGATCGAGGTTCGGACTTCCTCCCCGGAGCAACTCCGCCAGAAACTATACGCCGCAAGGAAACTCGACGCCACCTTCGCCGGGCTTTCCTTCATCATTCCGCCGACCAACCCAGAGTCTATTCTCTGGATCATCAAACGTGAGGCTAATCATGGCACGTCAGAAACGTAATGATCTGGTCAAGGTCACGCTTAACCTCCGTGACGGAGACTTCAACAAGATGGGAGAGTTGTTCCCAGAGAAAGGCCCAAGCGTAGCTATCCGCGAACTGCTTTCGGCCTTCATCGACAAGCACTACGGCACCGTTCCAGTTACAGAATAAGGACACTCGCAATGTCAGACCTTCCCGACGACGACACTACCATCGCGGAACTATTTTCCCGCGACCCGCTGAAACTTTCCGAGCAGGACCTCGACCAGATCATCCACCGCCTCCGGGCGCAGAGGAAGAAATTTGTCCAGGGCAACCTGACCATCGGAAAACCCGAGGCCAAGAAATCCGCGGCGCAGAAAAAGCGCGAGGCAGTTGCTTCCGCCCTTGGCGATGACGCTCCGTCCCTCTCCGACCTCGGCCTTTAAGGAGACCCACTATGCCCGCGTTGAAGTCCTTTACCCCCGAGGGGTTCCAATACGCATGGGATGCAACTAGCGTCTCCGCGTTTGAAAAGTGCCCACGTTACTACCAGCTCCGTTACCTTGAAGGCTGGCAGCCCAACCTCATCTCCTCGCACCTAACCTTCGGCGGGGTTTACGCCAGCGCCCTCGAGCACTTTCACAAGCACATCGCCCTGGGCCTCAACCCTGAGGAAGCCACCCGCCGAGTGGTCAAAGATGCGATGATCGCCACCTGGACCTACGACCTCGACGAAACCGGCAACTCCCTTCCCGACACCGGCAAGCCCTGGGACTCGCTCCACAATTCCAAAACCCGAGACACCCTGATCCGGTCCATCGTCTGGTATCTCGACCACTTCTCCGCCGACCCAACTGAACTCGTCATCCTTTCCGATGGCACCCCTGCGGTTGAATACTCCTTCTCCATCCCGATGGAGCGGGACATTATCTATTGCGGCCACATCGACAGGCTGGTGAAGTACTCCGGCGGCACCTACGTCATGGACCAAAAAACCTCCGGCGCCACCATCACTACCCACTACTTCAAACAATTCAACCCCGACGTGCAGATGGGCGGCTACACCTGGGCCGGTCAGATCATCTTCGGGATGCCCGTCTCCGGAGTCATCATCGACGCCGCCCAAATCGCAGTCGGCTTCACCCGCTTTGAGCGTGGCTTCATTCAGTATCCCAAAACACTCCTCGCGGAGTGGTACGAAAACACCATGCTCACAATCGAGTCCGCGCGGGCAGCCCATGCCGCCAACCACTACCGCCAGAACCGCGCGTCCTGCGGGAACTACGGCGGGTGTGAGTTCCGTGACATTTGCTCCCGCTCCCCCGAGCACCGCCCCAACCTGCTCACCGCTAGTTTCAAACGCGGGAAGCGCTGGGACCCCTTAACTCGCAGGTAACACAAATGGCAAAAGCTAACACACAGTTGACTTACTTGGACGCGATAAAACTATTCGAGTATGACCCTATCTCAGGGAGACTCGAGTGGGCAGTCACTCAAGGTAAAGTAAGAAAAGGTTCTGAAATCACTTCCGATGTGAAAGTAACTGGACTACGCTATGCACCACATAGAGTAATTTGGTTGCTTATGACGGGTAAACTACCTAAGGACCTTATAGACCATGTAAACGGAAACCATCTTGATAACCGCTGGGACAACCTTAGACAAGCTACCAATCAGCAAAACCAATTTAACAAACAAGGTTACGGTAGCTTTGCGAAGGGTGTTGTATTCAAGTCGGATGGATATAGAAGTAAACCATGGTCCGCCAGAATAAGGATTAATGGTAAGAAAATTACACTAGGCAGCTTCAAAACCCATGACGAAGCTGCTGAAGCCTACATAACTGCTGCTGAGAAAGTGCAAGGACCGTACGCAGTACATAACCGCAGGGAGATAAACTAATGAAAGCCTCCACCCACCAATCCTCCGATTACGTTAAGCTCCTTTACCTCGGCTCCTCCGGCACCGGGAAAACTGGCTCCCTTTGTTCCCTTGTCGCCGCCGGGTACAAACTCCGCGTCCTCGATATGGACAACGGCCTCGACGCCCTTATCGCTTTCGTCAAGCGCGAGTGCCCGGACAAACTTGACAACATCAACTTCATCACTCTCCGCGACAAGATGAAGGCCGACCCCATCCGCGGCGCAGTGGTTTCCGGCACTCCAAAAGCCTACACTGACGCGATCAAATACCTCACCAAATGGGACGACGACACCATCCCCTCCGAGTGGGGCGCGGACACTATCTTCGTCCTCGACTCCCTCACCCTATTCGGGCGGGCCGCTTTCCGCTGGGCGCAGGGCATGAACCCCAATTCCAAAGACCCGCGCCAATGGTACGGCGCATCGCAAGAAAGCATCCTCACCGTCCTGGACCTTCTAACCTCCAGCGAGTTCCACGCCAACGTCATCGTGATTACTCACGTGGACCTTCAGGAACTCAGCGACGGAACGACCAAGGGTTACGCCTCAGCTATCGGCAAAGCCCTCGGCCCGAAAATCCCTGCGGTGTTCAACACCGTGATCCTCGCGGAGTCCAAGGGCACCGGGGAAAACGTTCGCCGCACTATCACTACCATGCCGACCGCTACCGTGGACCTCAAAAATCCCAAGTCGGTAGAAATTCCGAAATCCCTCCCGCTCGAAACCGGGATGGCGACGATCTTCAAGACCCTGAAAGCTTGAAGCAACTACGACCCTCGCATCAACAATGGAGACTACAATCATGGCAATGAACTTCGCAGACGCACTCGACACCAAAGCTTCCGACATCGAACGGCCCCCGGTCCTCCCGCAAGGCACCTACGTCTGGACCGTTTCCAAAGTCCCAGTCATCTCCACCTCGAACAGCGGCGAATGGGACATCATCGAGTTCCCGCTTCGCGCCGTATCCGCCGAGTCGGATGTGGACGAAGATGAACTGGCCGCGTTCGGGAGCCTCAACGCAGCGATGAACCGCATGTCGTTCATGTTCCCGACTGCGCCGGAAAAGGACTCCGACCGCAAGCGGACGCTGTTCAACCTCAAGCGGTTCCTGCTTGAAACCCTCCGCGTCGAGGGCGACGATGATACCACGATCAAAGAACTCCTTGCGGGCGCGATTAACTGCCAGTTCATGGCAATCGCGAAGTGGCGGCAGGTGGACGACGCTACCTACGTTGACGTGAAGTCCCCGGCGCCGCTGGACTGAACCACTACACGAAACTTCAGGGGGCGTTCGCGCCCCCCTTTTTTCACATCAACAGGAGCCCGGATCATGGACTACGGAAAAAAGGGTTACATAAAGCATAAGGCTAAGGAAATGGAAACAGCTTACCAAGCTGCTCAACAGAAGCAGAGAGAAGCTGAACAAAAAGTGCTACGAGATTTTATGCTTGGCGGAATGAATCAACCCTGCCCCGCTATTGATAAGGAAGTTTCCCCCCGCGAGGCCATCCTTACCTCCGCCATCCGCCACACCTGCGGGGAGCGCAACGTCCAGTACGGTTCGCCCTTTGTGAACCTCAGTGACTGCGCCGCGCTATGGACCGCCTACCTGCAGGGTAAGTTCAAAGGTTCCACCCTGGACCCGAACATGTTCATTCTTTCCGCAGAGGACGTGGCCCACCTAAACACCCTGCAGAAAATTGCTCGCACCTTCAACGGCAACTACATCCCCGACACCTACGAGGACGCTGCTGCCTACTCTGCTATCGCCGGGGAGTGCGCGAAGATCGAGGAAAACCACCAATGAAAACCCTACCCCGCCGCCCGATCGGCCCCATCCGCACTCGCGCTTCCGGCTGGTCCTACCAGCGCAAACCCCTCGCCGGGTACGTCCTGGTCCTGTCCCCGTTTAAAAACCTCGACACCACTTTCCTCACCGTAGCCGCAGCCTTGCGCTACATCCGCCGCCATGAACAGCTAGGATTTCTCACATGACCTCCGGAAAGTTTTCCACCGTCGCGATTGACTCCATCATCGTCAACCGCCCCAACCGCCAGCGGCAGGTACTCACCGGCCTCCCCGATCTTGCCCGGTCCATCCAGACCATCGGGCTGATCAACCCCCCAGTGGTCGATCGCGAGATGAACCTCATCGCAGGCGAACGCCGCTTCACCGCTTGCCGCGACATCCTGGGCTGGACCTCCATCCCCGTTCAGTTCGCGGAAGATTGCGACCCGGCGGAATTGCACCTGATCGAATTGGAGGAAAACGTCAAGCGCGTGGACCTTCCCTGGGCCGACCAGTGTCGTGCAGTTATGCAATACCATTCCCTTCGTCAGTCCCTTGACACCGAATGGACCGCCACGGCGACTGCCAGTTCCCTCGGCGTGAAGCCTATGGAGGTCCACGACCGCCTCATGGTAGCCAAGGCGCTGGACGAGGGCAACCCCCTGGTCGTCAACGCTGACACATTCAGCGTAGCCCGCGGCGTGGTCCAGCGCCAAAAGCAGCGCAAGGGTGAGGCCGAGGTCCAGAAGATCGCGGAACTTGTCGGCAAGCCCTCGGCCACCATGACCTACCTCCCCGATGAGGAACTGGACGAAACTGTCGAAAGCCTCAACGGGCGGGTCGCAGTCCCTTTCCGCAACTGCGATTTCATCGAGTGGACGGAAACCTATTCCGGCCCGAAGTTCAACTTCCTCCACTGCGATTTCCCCTACGGCATCAACGCAGGGGATCATAACCAAGGCGCCGCCGGAGCCTTTGGCGGATACGAGGACGGAAAGGATATTTACTTCGAGTTACTTGCTCGCCTCCTCCGCCCCGAAAGCGATAGCTTCATCGCCGCTTCCGCCCACATCATGTTCTGGTTCAGCATGGATTACTACCACGAAACCAAACAGGCGTTCGAGGATGCTGGCTGGCGCGTGAACCCATTCCCCCTCGTCTGGTTCAAGGTAGACAATTCCGGTATCCTCCCTGACCCAAAGCGCGGCCCTCGCAGGAACTACGAAACCGCTTTCCTTTGCTCCCGTGGCGATCGGTTCATCGTGCAGGCCGTGTCCAACGTCGCCGCCCACCCCAACGTTAAGACCATCCACATGTCTGAGAAAAACCCCGACATGCTCCGCCATTTCTTCCGTATGTTCATCGACGAGTCCACTATCATGCTCGACCCCACAATGGGCAGCGGAAACGCCGTGGTCGCCGCCGAGTCCATGGGCGCTGCAGTTTCCCTCGGCCTCGAGCGGGATAAAGATTTCTACGAGGCGGCTTGTGCAGCCTACGTTTCGGGATTGACTACGGAGAAGGAGTAGTTTAGTATGGTTTATACGCCCCGCATATCAGCCATATCGGAACCTGCATCATGATCCTAGTCGTAGGCGAGTTCCTCTCCAACATCGACGCCGAGAAGGGTGGGCCGTTCATGGACGGTCTCGGCCTGACCTTCAAATCCCTCATGCGGCAGGCCGGGATCGAACCCCGCGAGTGCAAGTTCATCAACGTCATCAACCGCCAGTCCCCGACCAACAGCATGTTCGGCTTTTGCGGGACGAAGGACGATGGTATCCCTCGCGTCCGCTACCTCAAGCGAGGCAAGTACGTCTTGGCGAAATACCAGCCAGACCTTGAGCACCTTTGGGACACCATCAACGCCCTCAAGCCCACGCTAGTCCTCGCCGTAGGCGACATGCCCCTCTGGGCCTTGACCTCCGAGTCCGCAATCAAAACTGCTCGGGGCCGGATCACTCCAGGAAACTCCGCAATCCCAGGGATCAAAGTCCTCCCCTGCTACTCCCCCCGTCAACTTATGGCCGAGTGGGCGCTTCGCCCCATCATCCTCGCGGACCTGGGGAAAGCCCAGCGCGAGTCCACCTTCCCGGACATCCGCCGCCCACAGCGCTTCATCCACCTCCACCCGACCATCGAGGACCTGGAGGATTTCCTTACCACCTACATCCTCCCCTGCGACACCCTTGACGTTGACATCGAGAACAAACAGGAAATCATAACCTGTGTAGGCTTCGCGCCCACCCCCGACCGTGCAATTGTAGTTCCGTTCTTTTCACAAGCGCACGAGGACGGGAATTACTGGCGAACCGAACGCGAGGAATACATCGCCTGGAAATGGGTGATGCGAGTCCTTCGCCTCGGCAAGCGCGTGGGCGGGCAGAACTACCAGTACGACATGCAGCACCTGTGGCGCACGATGGGAATTAAAAATCCCAACTTCACTGACGACACCATGCTCATGCACCACGCACTGCAGCCCGAGATGCTTAAGGGCCTTGGGTTCCTGGGTTCCGTTTACACCGATGAACTCAGCTGGAAGTTTATGCACAAGGTTGCTTCAACAGACAAAACCGCTAAGAAAGGCGATGGAGAATGAAACTTGGGACACTATACACGAGGCCACTGCAGGACCACGACGCCGAGACAACTTCCGTTGGGGAATTTATCCTAGAGGTAAACGTCGATGACGCGCTGTTCCGAAACACTGGGGATAAGTTCGGCCTCGTCAAGCGGCAGTTTAGTAGTTACCTCGCGTCCGCCTGCTTTGACACCAAAGTTCCCCCGGAGTATTGGAACGCCGTGATCGAGCCGAAGGTAGCTAAAGCTTTCAACTTCCCCGAAAAACTTTCATTCCAGGTGCGCTGATGATTTACCTAGCCAGCCCTTACTCCGACCCCGATCCGTTCACCGTTGAAACCCGTTACGAGGCCGCGCTTAAATGCTTCTCGAACCTGTGTCTCGAGCGGGAGGTTATCTTCTCCCCCATCCTCATGTGCCACGACGCGGCGCAACGCCACGCCCTACCCACGGATGCACAGTTCTGGAGCGGGATGAATAACTATTTCCTCCGCCTAGCCAAGCGCGTGTACGTCCTTGCCATCCCAGGCTGGACCACCTCCATCGGCGTACAACAGGAAATTCTTTCCGCGGAAAAACTATCCATCCCAGTTTCCCTCGTGGACATCCACGGATCGATTATCCTGCCCCGCCTTAGCTAAAGGAATACCTCGATGAAAATCTTTGACACATCGGAACTCAAACCCGATGGCGAGGGCCTGTCCGCAGATGAAGTCTATTGGCTTTACAACGGACTTGACTGCTGCCTGACCAGTGAAATCCGCGGAGTGCTTTCCGCGCAGATGGATGAAACCACCACCGAGACATACCGCAAGACTATTCAACTCCAGGCCCCGTTCCTGGAAATGATGCTGCGCGGAGTGGCGATCAACACCGATCACGTCAACCGCGTGATCCAGGAGTCCAAGGCCGAACTAGCCGAACTCGAGCGGAAGTTCGAGCGCCTATGCGTCGAGGGCCTCGGCCTTCCCACAACCTTCAACTGGTCAAGCCCATTACAGCTTAAGACATTCTTCTACGGCGTCCTCGGCCTCAAGGAAATCCGCAAGCGCAACGCCCAGGGTATCATGGCGCCGAGCGTGGACCGCGAGACCCTGGAAAAACTTTCCGTCAACTTCGTAGCCGAACCTTTCTGCAACTTCATCCTCGCTATGCGGGACATCCAGAAGCGCATGGGGTTTCTCCAAACCCCCAGAGATTCCGACGGGAAAATCCGATGCAACTTCAACCTCGCCGGGACCAATACCGGACGGTTGAGTTCCAGCTTCAGCGACTTCGGCACCGGAACCAATCTCCAAAACATCGACCGTCAGTTGCGTTACATCTTCGTCCCCGACCCAGGGAAAATTTTCGTCAACATCGACCTTGAGCAAGCAGACTCCCGGAACGTAGGAGCGCTAGCCTGGAACATGTTCTACGAAAGCCACGGGCCGGAGTTCGCCGGGGCGTACCTCGACGCCTGTGAAAGCGGCGACCTGCACACCTCCGTCTGCCGTATGGCGTGGCCGGAGCTTTCCTGGGGCGACGACCCCAAGGGCTTCCGTGCTGTCGCGGACCAGATCGCCTACCGCACTTATTCCTACCGGGACATGGCGAAGAAACTTGGTCACGGCAGTAACTACATGGGCCAACCCAAAACCATGGCAGGGCACACAAAGGTTCCCACCGAACAGATCGCTGAGTTCCAACGCAAGTACTTTTCCGGTTTCCCTTGCGTGAAGAAATGGCAGGAAGAA
>Ga0172380_10004747_pt1 | contig 17147 bp, 11 predicted proteins | sample Leawe162metaG_FD_119747 | JGI IMG/M metagenome (GOLD analysis project Ga0172380, IMG submission 119747) | Leachate microbial communities from a municipal landfill in Southern Ontario, Canada - Leachate well 162 metaG | ecosystem: Engineered > Solid waste > Landfill > Unclassified | place...
ACGGCGACGTCGAAGGTGCCGGAGCCGTAGAAGCTGTTGATCGTCGTCGAGGTAGCACCGGTTCCCGCCGTGTAGACCTCGGCCGCCGTTATGGAATCGGCGCCGCCAGCGGCTGAACTGGCCGAATCGGTGGATCTGAGCTGATTGGTGCCGTAGTTCGTGGTCCGGAAATTGGCGGAGGTCGCGGCGACGATCTGGCTGGCGTTGGCGCCGACCTGATAGTTGATCGCGGTCAGGTTGCCGTCGAACAGGTTGAGGCCGTTGAACTGCGTCGCCGTGGCGAAACGGTCGAGTTCGGCCGTCAATTGGTTCAATTCCTGGTTCAGGGACTGGCGGTCGCTGGCGGTGTTGGTGCCGTTGGCCGATTGCACCGCCAGTTCGCGAATACGCTGCAGCAGCGTGCCCATCTGACCCAGGGCCGACTCGCCCGTCTGAGCGAGGGAGACGCCGTCGTTGGCGTTGCGCTCGGCTTGGCTCATGCCGCGGATCTGCGCCGTCATGCGTTCGGAAATGGCCAGGCCGGCCGCGTCATCCTTGGCTGAGTTGATGCGCAGGCCGGAAGACAGGCGCTGCAGGGAAACCGCCAGCGAGTCTTGCGAGGTCGTCAGGTTGCGCTGCGCATTCAGCGAGCCAACGTTGGTTGCAATGGTGGATGACATAAAAAATCTCCTTCGAAAAGCCCCGCCACATATGGCAAGAATGTCGCGCCGCTGGCGCCCTCGGGAAACCCTTGAATGTTTCCTTGTGAGCTATTACGACCCGGGCGGGGAAAGCTTTAGGGCCTTGCCTTTTTTGCCCAGGAGCGGCAATCTGCGCCTCGATGATGAATAAGCAGAATCCAAGGAAGCCCGCGGCGGCGCTGGCCGAGGGGCTCGCCCTGCACAGGCAGGGCCAGCTGGCCCTGGCCGCTGAGCGCTACTTGCAGGTGCCGCAAGACAACGTCGCCTATCCCGACGCCTTGCAGCTGCTGGGCTTGTTGGCGTTCGAGCAGGGGGATACGGGCACGGCCGAGGCAGCCATCCGCGCCGCCATAGGGCTGAGGCCGCGCGTGGCAGACTTTCACTACAACCTGGGCAACGTATTGGCGGCGGCAGGCAGACAGGGCGAGGCGGTCGGCGCGTTTCGCCAGGCGCTGAAGATCAAACCCCAGGATGCCGCCGCGTTGAACAACCTGGGCAACGCCTTGCTGGCGATCGGCGATGCCCAGGCGAGCGAAGCGGCATTTCGTCAGGCACTCAAGTACGATGGAAGGAACCCGCTGCTGTGCAGTAATCTGGGTAACGCCTTGAAGGCCGCCGGCCGGGAACTTGAGGCCTGCGCCGCCTACCGAACGGCATTATCCCTGCAGGCGGGGTTTGCCGACGCGGCCGTCAATCTCGCCGCCCTGCTGCTGGCGCGGGGAGAACTGGGGCAGGCATTGCCGCAGCTCGAGGTGGCGCACGCGGCCAACCCCGGTTCGGTGCCGCTGATGAACGCGCTGGCCTCGGCCCTGTACCAGTCCGGACGCGAGGCGGAGGCCGAGCCGCTGTTGCGCCGGGCCGTGGCGCTGCAGCCCGAGTTGGCCGAGGCGTGGAACAATCTGGCCTCGGTGCTCAAGGATTTGGGCTGCCACGAGGAAGCCGAGGCCTGTGCCCGCCACGCGATCGCCCTGCGCGCCGATTACGGCCGGGCCTTTGTCAGCTTAGGCAACATCCTGCTCGAGTGCGCGCGTCACGTCGAGGCGCAGCAAGCCTACGAGCAAGCGGTCGCCTTGCTGCCCGACGACGCTGCGGCGCGCTGGAACCTGGGCCTCGTTCACCTTGTCCGCGGCGACCTGGCACAAGGTTTCGAACTCTTCGAGTCGCGGCTGCAGCTAGCGCAGGCACGACGCCTCTATCCCGATTTCGGAGCGCCGCTGTGGCGTGGAGAGCCGCTCGCCGGCCGGCGTATTCTGCTGTATGCGGAACAGGGCATGGGTGACACCCTGCAGTTCATCCGCTATGCGCCCCTGCTGGCCGCCGATGGCGCCACCGTGATCGTGCTGTGTCCGGTGCCGCTGGCGCGCCTGCTGCGCCGCGTCGCCGGGGTCGCCGCGGTGGTGACCGTCGCGGCCGAGGCGAAGGACCTCGACTTCGTCTGCCCGATGATGAGTTTGTCGCAGCGCTTCGGTACGACGCTGGCGACCATTCCGGCGCAGCTGCCCTATCTGCAGGTGCCGCCGGAGTGCGCCGCAGCCTGGAGCGAGCGGCTGGGAGAGCGGGCCGGCCTGCGGGTCGGGCTGGTCTGGGCCGGAGATCCGCGCCCCAACGACCCGGATGCCTCGCGCATAGACAGACGGCGCAGCCTGAGCCTGGAGCAGATGGCACCGCTATTGGTGCTCGAAGGACTCGAGTTCCACAGCCTGCAAAAAGGCGCCGCTGCGGCGCAACTGGCGGTCAGCCCGTGGCGGGAGCGCATCGTCGACTGGAGCAGCCAGTTGAGCGATTTCGCCGAGACGGCGGCGCTGATCGAACACCTGGACCTCGTGATCAGCGTGGACACGGCGGTCGTGCATCTGGCCGGTGGCCTGGGTAAGCCGGTCTGGGTGCTGTCGCGCTTCGACGGATGTTGGCGCTGGCTGCTCGAACGCGACGATAGTCCCTGGTATCCGGGCCTGCGCCTGTTTCGCCAGACTGCTGCCGGGGACTGGGGCAGCGTGATCGCCGTGCTGCGGGAAGCCTTGCTGGCTCGTGTATCGGCACAAATAGCGCTTTGAAGCCGCCGAATGATGCCGGGCAGGCGGCGCTGACTGAGGAGGCCCGGCGCGAGCGGGTTGGCCGGGCCAACGCGCTGCTCAAGGGTGAGTTGTACGCCGAAGCCGAGAATATGTTCCTGGCCCTGGCGGCGGAGCGGCCCGATGACCCCGATGTGCTGCAGGGACTCGGCGTTGTGGCATGGCAGTCCGGTCGTCTCGAGCAGGCAACGGACTACCTGCGCCGGGCGGCGATCCTGGCGATCAACCCGGCGGTGTATCTGAGCACCCTCGGCGAGCTTGAACGCCTGCGCGGCGATCTCGGCGCTGCCGCGTCCTGTCTGTCCGAGGCGCTTCGTCTCGAGCCCAAGCTCGCGGCGGCCCACAACAACTTGGGGACGTTGCATCTGACCCAAGGCAAGTATGTCCAGGCGGTGACTGCCTTTCTCAACGCCATCCGGCTGCAGCCGGACATGAGGCTGGCGCACTTCAACCTCGGACTGGCCTTCAAGGAAATGAACAGGCTGGAAGAGGCGATCGAATCCTATCGTACGGCGATCGCACTCAAGCCGGACTTCGTCGAGGCGCATGTCAATCTGGCCATTGCCCTCCTGCTCGATGGTCAGATGGAGGCGGGCTTCGAGGAATACGAGTGGCGGCTTCAAACATCGCTCGGGGCGCCCCGGCTGGACCCGCAGAAGGAGTGGAAAGGCGAACCCATCCCCGACGGCGATCTGCTGCTCTACGCCGAACAGGGGATGGGCGACGCCATCCAGCTGGCCCGCTACATCCCCTTCATCGCGCAGCAGGGGGTCGGCGTGATCGTGCAGTGCAGCCCCCAACTCGCACCGCTGTTGCGCGCCGTGAACGGGGTGTCGGCCACCTGTGGCTTCGATCAGCCCTTGCCTGCGCATGCGGCGCATCTTTCGTTCGGCAGCCTGCCGCGCCTGTTCGCCACGAGGACCGACACGGTCCCGGCCAATATTCCCTACCTAAACCCCGGGGACGATCAGTTGCAGCGCTGGCGGCGGGCATTGGCCGGCGCCGGCGATGCGCTCAAGGTAGGATTGCGCTGGCGCGGCAATCCGGCGAACACCGATGATCTCAGGCGCTCGGTAGATCTGTCGGCGTTTGCCGGGCTGGCAGACATCGATGGGCTGTGCCTGATCAGCTTGCAGAATGAAGCGCCTGGCGGGCCCGACCTAGGCTTCGCGCAAGCGCTCCGTCTCGTCGACTACTCGGCGGAGCTCAAGGATTTCACCGATACCGCGGCTCTGGTCGCAAATCTCGATCTGGTGATTTCGGTCGATACCGCCGTGCTGCATCTGGCTGGGGCGCTGGGCGTCAGATCCTGGGGGCTGCTGAGGTTTTCTCCGCACTGGATCTGGTTGCTCGGAGGCGAGGATAGTCCATGGTATCCGGGCATGCGGCTGTTCCGCCAGGAGCGCCCGGGCGAATGGAACAGCGTGGTCGATGCGGTCATCGCCCGGCTTCGGCAAGAGCGGTTTCCACACGCAGCGCGGCCGCTGACGGGTGCACAGCGCCTGCCGCGCGTGCTTGCGCACCCGGCCGACGAGACGGGCAGCGGACAGTATCGGATCATCGCGCCGCTTAGGGCCCTGGCCGAGGCGGGGAAGGTCGAAGGCTGGCTCGAGTTCAGCAGCGTCGAACCGGCACAGGCGCAGCGCCTGGGCATCGATGCGCTGGTGTTCCAGCGCCAACTCACCGACGCGCAGATCGAAGCCGTCTCGCGCCATCAAAGCCAGGGCAAGGCGTTTCGCGTCTTCGAGCTCGACGACCTGCTGATAGACCTGCCCGCGCGCAGCGTACACCGCAAGACGATGCCGCCCGACATCGCCGCGCGCTTGCAGCGGGTGTTGCCGATGTGCGATCGCCTGGTGGTATCGACGGAGCCGCTGGCGGCAGCCTATCGAAATTGGAGCGCCGAGGTGGTGGTCGTGCCGAACTTCATCGAGGGCGGACGCTGGAAGGGGCTGGCGCCGCAGCGCCGTCTGGGCGGGAAGCCGCGCGTCGGCTGGGTCGGCGGCAACAGCCACGGCGGCGACCTGGAAATGCTCGCCGGCGTCGTGCGCGAACTGGCGGCGGAGGTCGATTGGATCTTGATGGGAATGTGTCCGCAATCGTGGCGGCCACATGTCGCCGAATTCCACTACGGCGTGCCTTTCGAGCGCTATCCGCAGACGATGGCCGCGCTGAATCTCGACTTAGCCATCGCGCCGCTGGAGCTCAATGCCTTCAACGAGGCCAAGAGCAATCTGCGCCTCCTCGAATACGGCGTCCTCGGCATTCCCGTCGTCTGCTCCGATATCCATCCCTATCGGCAGGATCTTCCCGTGACGCGCGTCGCGAACAAGCACCGGGCCTGGCTCGCCGCGATACGCGAACACGTCGCCGATCTCGACCAGTGCGCACGCCTGGGCGAAGCCCTCAGGCAGCGCGTCCTGGCGCATTGGCTGCTCGAGGATCACCTCGATCTCTGGCTGCGGGCCTGGCTGCCTTGATCGCGCCGGTGCTTGCGCTGGCCGGGAACAGACCGGCTCGCTGCCGGAGCGGGCATTTCAGGCGCCGCTGATTGGGCAACCGCGTCGTCAGCGGTCCTTCTCGGCCTTGTCCAGGGACTGATTCAGGGTCACCGCCAACTCTGCGCTCAAGGCCTTGAACGCCCAATGTATGTGGGCGTTGTACGCGCGATCCCAACTGCCGTCGGCTTCGTTGGGGGCGTCTTCGGTGAACACGATCCGGCCATCTACCGCTCGCGTGCGCTTGAGGTAGCGATCGGTGGCAGATCCGTCGCGGATATGGTGGCGAATGTATTTGTCGCCGACGGCTGCGACCGGAAAGAAGTTGCGCAGCACCTGTTTGAAGACGATATCCTCGCCCGCAAGCTTTGTCCTGAATTCGGCGCCGACCGGGAAGCCGCCGCATGCCCAGAACAGGTTGCGCCTGACCACGACGTTCCACGGAACCGAACTGATCGCCGCTGGGTAACGGGGATCGGATTGGTCCAGGACGATCCGTCCGTCACGCACAAACTCGGCTCCGACTTCGAGGGCTGCCAGTTGTGGCCGGGTTTCGAGAAAAGCGACCGATGCGGCGTGGAAACCGGGCAAGTACATGTCGTCCTGATCCAGGAAAGACAGGTAGGCGCCGAGCGATATGGAGACACCCATGTTCCGCGCGGCGGCCTGGCCGTGGTTGCTCGCCAACTCGACGATGCGCAGCCGTCCTGCCTTTAGCTGATCCCTGTGGAAGTCGGTCAAGTTCGGCGCGAGAGGCTCAGGCGACCCGTCGCAAACGACGATCACCTCGAGGCAACTGGGGCTGCCGATCGCCGAGTCGATCGCGCGCGCAATGGTATCGCCGCCGTTGTAGTAAGGGATGATGCAGCTGACGTGGCTCATGGTGGGGAATCCGTTGTTCAACTGTCGCTGCGGCGAGTCGACGGCGCAAGGGATTATAGCTGCCTCGCGAACGGCGACGCGGGCAAAGGGCAGTGTCGGAGATGTTGTTTCACGACAGGCCGACTTGCCAAATCGAGGCCGATCAACGTAAGCTTCAGCCATGAGTCCCGCCAGAAATGACCTGTGTCCCTGCGGCAGCGGAAAGAAATACAAGAAGTGTTGCATGCGCAAGGACGAGTCTCCGGCGCCCGCCCAGATCGTCGCCAAGGTGGCGGTTCCCCCGCCCGCGGAATTCACCCAACTCGTCGCATTGTTCAACGCCGGGCAAGTTGCCGAACTGGAAGCCCGGGCGCGGCTGCTGCTGGAACGCTATCCGGACTCCGGTCTGGCATGGAAGTTCTGGGGCGTGGCCCTGCAGACGCTGGGTAGGGATAGCCTGCCCGCATTGACCAGGGCGACTGAACTGCTGCCGACAGACGCCGAAGCGCATTCCAGTCTGGGCAGCACGCTGTTCATGCTGGGCAGACGGGACGAGGCCGTGGCGAGCTTCCGTCGGGCCCTGCAGATCAAGCCAAAATTTGCCGAGGCGCTATACAACCTCAGTTGCGTGCTTGCGGAGCAGGGTCAGGTCGAGGAAGCCGAAGCCACTGTTCGTCAGGCCTTGCAGCTACGCGCGGATTTTGTCGAGGCCCATTGCCAACTGAGCCTGGTGCTGCGGCGCCGCGGCCGCCTGGAGGACGCGAGGGCAAGTGCGCTGCGCGCGGTCAAACTCCGGGATGGATATTTTGAAGGGCATTACAACCTGGGGGTCACGCTTCGGGAATTGCAGCGCCCGGACGAGGCCTTGGAAAGCTTTCTGCGAGCGGTGGCGATCAACCCCAGTTCATCCCTGGCCCATAGCGGGCTGGGCAGCACCTTGCTCGATCTTGGGCGCTTGGCCGAAGCAGAACGCTGTCTGCGCACGGCAATACAGCGGCAGCCGGATCTATCCCAGGCTCATGCGGACCTGGGCATGACCTTGCACGGTGCCGATCGTATCGATGAGGCTGAGGCCAGCCTGCAACGGGCGCTGCAGATAGAACCGGACCTGGCAGGCGCGCACTACAATCTTGCCACGCTGCTGATGAATGTTGGCCGGATGGGACAGGCGGAAGCCTGCTTCAACCGGGCTTTGCACATCGACCCGAACTACGCTCTGGCATACAGCAATCTGGGGTATGCCCTAAAGTCGCAAGGCCGGCTGCAGGAGGCAGAAGCCTCCTACAAGCGGGCTCTGGAGATCAGGCCTGATTACGCAGATGCCTACAGCAACCTGCTTTTTCTCTGGGCCTATTGCGGCATAGTTCCTCAACATGAGTACTTTGCGCTGGCGCGAAACTGGGAAAAGAACATCGTCCCGCAGGCCGTGCGAGATTCGGCAAGAGCGCGCAGGTTCTCCACCTTGACGAGACGCGGGCGCCGCCTGAGAGTCGGCTATGTGTCCGGTGATCTGCGCCAGCACGCCGTGAGCTTCTATGTTGAATCGCTGTTCCGGTTTCACCAGCGTGATCGCTTCGAGGTGTTTGCCTATCCAACCAGTGCGACCCGGGACCAGGTGAGCGAGAGGCTGGCGGGGCTGGTCGAACACTGGGTGCCGCTCGTCGGTCTTGGCGATGACGCCGCCTGCCTGCGCGTGCAGGCAGACGAGATCGACGTGCTGATCGACTTGTCAGGCCACACCATGTATTCCCGTCTGGGAGTTTTTGCCAGACGCGCGGCGCCCGTTCAGGCCCACTACCTGGGCTACTTTGCCAGCACCGGACTGACGGAGATGGATTACTGGATCGGCGATCCCATTCTGCTTCCCGAATCGGACGACCCGTACTACTGCGAAACCATCTGGCGGCTGCCGCGCACCTGGGTCAGCTATCAGGGGCGCGAAGATGCTCCCGTCACGCAATGGCTGCCGGCACAGGACGGCACGCTGTGGCTGGGCAGCTTCAACAATCTGAGCAAGATCACGGCGGACACCGTCGCGTTGTGGTCGCGGATACTCCTCGTCCTCCCTGAAGCGAAGCTGCTTCTGAAGACCAAGGAACTGGACGATCCTCACAACGAACAGAGAATGCACGCCGCCTTTGCCGCCTACGGCATTGCCCCGGACCGGCTTGAACTGATGGGGAGCACGCCCGACTGGAAATCTCACATGGCGCTCTATGACCGGCTGGACATTGCCTTGGATCCGGTGAAAGGACTCAGCGGCGGCACGACGACATGCGATGCATTGTGGATGGGGGTTCCGGTCATCACCATGGCTGGCAACTGGATGGGCCAGCGGATGACGGCGTCGATGCTGGAGTCGATCGGACAACCGGAATGGATTGCGCAGAACGATGACGAGTACGTGGATAAAGTGCTGGAATTGGGCAGAGACGTGGCGCGTCGCCGCGCCCTGCGCTTTGGGCAGAGGCAAAGGATGTTGGACAGTGCGCTGTGTGATGGAGCGGGACTGGTCCGATCGCTGGAGGACGCCTATGAAGAAATGTTCGATAGATGGTGGAAGAAGGCTTGCCTGGCAGATGGGACACGCGTGTGAGTGATCAGCCAGCGATCAGCATGCAACAGGTGAGAACGCGCGATGGCGCCATCTGCCTCTATGCGAGACGCGAAGTCCTGCTGGCCGACAGTGGCCGCCCCGTCCTGGTAATGATTCACGGTGCTTTGCGCAATTCCAGCGTGCTATTTGGCTGGATCGACCTCTGCGCCCCGGATCTTGATGTTGCATTCGTCGATTTGCCGGGGCACGGACATAGCCAGGCAGGCGGGCCGGTGACGGTCGAGGCTCTTGCGGCGAACGTCGCTGATGCAATCAGCGGTGTACTGGGCGATCGTACGGTGGTGGTTGTCGGCGAATCTTTGGGCGGACTGGTCGCCCTGGCCATGGCGGGCAGCAAGGAAGGGCCAGTTCAGGCGGTCATAGCGGCAGATCCACCCTTGAGCACCGCCAAATTGTGGCACATCAGAACTGCCTTGATCGACGCCATGCAGAAAGATGCGGAGAACCAGTTTCTGCGGTCCCTGGCCCTGAACATTTTCGGTTTCGGTGCCGACGGCAGCGTGCATGAACGCCTGTATTACAATTTCATTGAGCAGGCGCAGCTTCCGATGCTCATACTCACTGGCGACGTTCCGTTGTTCCCCATGCGCAACGTCAATGCGGTTCCATGCCTGGTCGACGCCGTCGACAGGTATGTCATCGGTCAGGCGAGTAAGGGCAAGGCGCGAGTTGAGCTTGTCGCCGATTGCGGGCACGTGCTCCTGGTCGACGCGGCGCAGCAATGTCGCAGCATCATCGGCAGATATTGCACTGCCATTCTGGCTAAGGCTTGATGATCATTCCATGCCCCGTGGGCATCGATAGTACGGGCACATTCTTGCTCGCAGCAAACTCGTCGAAGGCAAGCTTTTGGGCGTAGAAGCCCTGGAGCGCTGTCGGCTCCGAACTGCTGAAGCCGTAATCGTCGGCCAAGACGACGGCACCCGGCAGCAGGCTGTCCCAGAAGAACTCGACGGCTGCGCGTTCCGGCGCGGCGCAGTTCATGTCCAGCAGCAGAAGTCCGATCCGGTCGCATCCTACCTCGGGAAGTATGTCGGGCACGCGGCCCTGGATGACTTCCACGTTCGGATAGTTGCGGAAGCGATCTTTGACACGGAGAAATAGATCCCCGGCGCTCTTGTACATCCACTGCGCAGAGCTTGCCCCCCAGCGGATCTCGTCCTGGGTCCATAAGTCTTCGGGAACCCCGGTAAAGGTATCGACAAGGTACATATGCTGCGGCTTCTGTTCAAACTGGGTATATTTGGCTATGGCGGCTGCTTCACCGCCGCCGAATACGCCGAGTTGAACGATGTCGCCGCCGAGTGCCAGCGCGTGTTCGGCAGCCCACAGCACGACGTGCAGAGTCCAGGCCCCGTGCGTGCCGAACTTGGAACCGATCTCATCGTTCTGGCATTCCTTGGCAGCAATGAAGCGCGGGTCGTAGACGAAGTCGTGGTTTCTTTCTGACTGAAGCCCCTTCTCCGAGTAATAGGATGGCAATGTTTGCTCCAAGGCCATGGCGCCGTTGAAAAACGCGGTGGCATTGTCGATATCGCCCATCCCGAGGAGGCGAATGCCACTGACAAAACGCGCAATCCTGTCGTCGGGATGCTCACGGACCACTTGTTCGAGGATGGGCCCTGCATCGTCGGATCGGCCTGCAATGATAAATTGCATCGCTTTCACCAAGTCCAGTATGTGCTGTCTCATTGCGTTCATTCCTGCGCTGGCGGTGGAAGAAGCTGCAACTAGTCGCGCTGTTCGGGAATCGGAATCCCGCTTCTCGTCTTGCGGACCCGGCAGGGTATCCCCATGGCTATGCTGTATGGGGCGATGTCGGCTGTGACCACCGATCCAGCGCCTATGATGGATCCGGTTCCTATCCTGATTCCCGGCAGCAGCTTGACCCCCATGCCTATCCATACATCGTGCTCGATCACGATTGGCAGCGAAGTCGGGGCTTGGTTGCGCATGGGGATATCGATCTTTGCATGGCCGTGATTGACCCCTGAAATCAGCGTTCCGCCACCTATCATGCAGTGGTCGCCTATGCTCAGGCCGCCCCTTGTCTCGTATATCTGGCAGCCAGGCCCGAAAGAGACATCGGTCCCGGTGCGCATCTGCCCTCGATCGAGGCGAATCACGCAGCCGGGATAGAGGATGTTCCGTTCGCCAAGAACCAGGCTGGCAGCGATTCCTCCGTAGATCACCACGAGGGGCTCGATGATGGTCGTCTCGGGCAGTCTCAGTTCTCCCGCAAAGTCGATGATTGCGCTGGGATGAATGCCGGTGCGTATCACTTGCTGGCCTCCAGATTGAGGCTCATCAAGCGTCCGTTCTCCTTGTCCAAGTGCGGTATATAGGCCTGCGAGAAGTCGTCGATATGCGCGTGTTCGGTGCTGCGCCAATCCCAGCGGCGAACATCGCGAAAGCCGATCTTCTTCAGGAGAAAGGTGAGAAAGGCTTCGTCAAATATGATCTTGTGAAAGTCGTGCTGGTTGCGTTGTCCGCCGCAGACGAGGCCGACCAATCCGCTAAACCCGTCCTGAAGGCCTTCCTGCTCGTACAGTGCCACGACCGCAGCGAAGTCTGGTACGGCAATGCGGATCACCCCGCCTGGCTTCAGGACGCGATACCAGCCCTTCAGCACCGCCTCAACTTCGTAGCGCCCAAAATGCTCGAGCACATGCGATGCGTAGATCAAATCGACCGACCCATCGGAGAAGTCACACAGGTTGTCGACGGAACAGCGGTAATCGATGTGCGGTGCGTCGACGATATCGACATGGGTGTAGCCCGGTATGTGACGCGGGCCGCAACCTAGGTGCAGTTTCAGCATGCCAGTTTCCCGATTGAACTTAGGTCTCGAGGCGGAGCCTCAGGGTTCCTTGATCGACTCGTCCAGCGCCTTGGTCAGTGGCCAGAGCAGATAGGAAATCACCGATCGCCTGCCGACGACGATTTCCGCGCTGACAGTCATTCCGGGCAGCAACCGGCCTCGGTCTTCCATCTTCTTCAAGCGCGAGTCTCCATACGCGATGCGGCTCATGTAGAAGGCCTCCGGCGACGAAGATGGGGTCGAGGCGTCATGGCGGAAGGCATCTTCGCTGATGGTGCGCACTGTTCCATCGAGCGTACCGTGCCGTTGGAAGGGAAAGGCGTCGAACTTCAGGTGTGCCCTGTCATTGAGCTTGACGTAGCCAACGTCGACCGAATCGATCTGGACTTCGGCCTCCAGTTCTGCCGCCAGCGGAACCAGAACGAACAAGGATTCGGCTTCCCGGACCACCGATCCCTGCGACAGTTTGGCGATGTCGAGTACGACCGCATCTGCCGGCGATGCCAGGGTTACAAGTCGGCGCCGCTTGTCGGCCTTGTTCAGTTGTTCTCTGACGTCATCGCGGTCGCGCGAAGTCGACAGCAGGTCTTCCATGGCCTTCTGGCGCCAACTCTTGGCAAAAGCCAACCTGTCCGCCATCGCCGCCGCAAGTTCTCGCTGCATCTCCTGTTCGCGGTTCCTGGTCAGCAACAATTCGCGCTCTACCTCCAGCCGCCTGTCGCGCGCTTCAAGCAGGTGCACCTTGGCGCCATACTGCTGCGCGACCAGTTTTTCCTGCATCGCCTCTATTTCCTGCAGCGACTTGACGCGTGCGCTGAGCACCTGCTGGTCGAGGCGATTGGTTTCGAGCGCCGCATTGAGCCTGGCGACGGACTCCTCCATTCTGGTGGCCTGTGCCTTGAAGTTGGCTTGCCGTTCGGCTGCGAGTTGGGCTTGCAGCTTGCTGTCACCATTGGCCGGGGACTTGCTCTGCGTGGCCCGGCCTGCCAGTTCGCTCTCCAGTCGCTGCGACTGTGTGTTGAGACTGCCCAGGCGGGAACGCAATTGCGCTTCATCGGCCTGGGCGAAGGTCGGATCCAGTGTCGCCAGTCGTTCTCCCTTTTTGACGACCTGTCCGACCCGCACGTCTATGCTCAGAATGATCGAGGTCTCAAGGGGCTGCACGATGATGTTGGGCAAGGGGGTCACCAGCCGGCCGCGCGCGGTGACGATTTGATCGACCTCCGAGAAGGTCGCCCAGAGCACGACGAATACCAGCGTCGCCAACAATGCGTGCACGGTGAACTGCGCAGCGCGCGGCAGCGGGCTGCGCTCTATTTCATCGGCATCGGGCAGAAATTCGACAACCGTCGGGTCGCCGTTCTCCTTGGCTGCCGGAGCTACAGGTGGCTGGTCTGTTGGTTCCATAGCAGTTGGTAGGTGGGGCAGCGAGCCAGCAGTTGCTCATGACGTCCGCTGTCGATCAAACGTCCGGCCTGCAATACCAGTATCGTGTGGGCATTGACCAGAGTGGAAAGACGGTGGGAGATCATTACCACGGTGCGGCCGACGGCGATGCGCGAAAGATTGCGGATGAATATCGTCTCACTCTCGGGGTCCAGAGCGCTTGCCGCCTCATCGAGTATCAACACGCGCGGCTTCGAGAGCAGGGCACGGGCGATTGAAAGCCGCTGCTTCTGGCCGCCGCTCAGGTTGGCGGCATTCTCCTCCAGCAGCGTATCGTAACCTTGGGGCAGTTTTTCGATGAACTCGTCGGCTCCCGCTGCCTGGGCGGCGGCGACGATTTCCTCGAAGGAGGCATCGGACTTGGTGGCGGCGATGTTCTCGCGCACGGTACCGCGGAAGAGGAAATTCTCCTGCAACACCACGCCTATCTGCCGACGTAGATGTGCCAGGTCGAATTCGCGCGCGTCGATGCCGTCGAAGCGGATGATTCCCTCGGGCAGGTCGTAGAGTCCCTGGATCAGCTTGGTCAGTGTGGTCTTGCCCGATCCGCTGCGACCCACGATGCCTATCACGGTGCCGGAGGGAATGTTGAAGCTGATCCGGTCGAGTGCGGCGGCGCTGGCGCCAGGATAGCGAAATGTGACATCGTCGAAGGTGATTTCCCCTGACAGGCGCGGGCGCAAACCACCGGCACCGACACGGCCCTCTGGCGGCGTGTTCATCACGGTTCCGAGCATGCGTACGGACAGCGCGGTCTGCTGATAATCGTTGACCAAGCCGACGATTTGCAGCAGCGGCGAGATGACCCTGCCGGAGAGCATCTGAAAGGCGATCAGGGCGCCGACAGTAAGGGCTTGGCTGAATACGTCCTGTGCGCCGATGACGATGATTACGATAGGCAACAGCTTGCCGAGAAAATCGGTGATGCTGCTGCCGGTGATCGAAATCTGTCCGACGCGAAAATGGCAGGTGATCGCCTGCGCCGAGCGTTGATCCCAGGTTCGCCGCTGGGTCGGCTCGATCGCCAATGCCTTGACGGTGCGCATGCCGTGTATGGTTTCCACAAGCAGCGCCTGGCGCAGTCCTTCGGCGTTGTATAGCTGGTTTAGACGGCGCTGGAAGGGCGGGACCATGGCGGCGACAACGGCGCAGATCATCAGCGCGAAAGCCAGGGTGATCATCGCCAGCTTGACCGAATAGATCAAGAGGATGGGCAGAAAGAACAACAAGGCCAGGGTGTCGAGCGCAGTGAAGAATAGGCGGCCGGTGAGGAAGTGGCGGATGCTCTCAAGCTGCTGGATGTGGCGCGTCACCACACCCGCTGACGTGGTTTCGAAATAATCGATAGGCAGGGACAGCAGGTGGCCGAAGGTGCGGCGAGTCAGGCGCATGTCGATGCGATTGGTCGCGGCGAGGGTCAGGTATTGGCGCAGAAAGCCAAAAATGGCGTCGAAGCTGATGGCCGCGATGATGCCCACGGCAAGCACCCACAAGGTTGTCGTCGATTGGTGCACGAGCACCTTGTCGATCACCAGTTGGAAGAATATGGGTGTGGCAAGGGCGAGCAACTGCATCGCCACGACAGCGATGGCGATGTCGCGGAAGGCGGTTCTGTGCTTGAGGATTTCGGGGATGAACCAGCGCAGTCCAAACGGTTGGTTCGGATCGTTCAGCGCGTGGTGGCGCTTGAGAAAGACGATATCGCCGTTCCAGCCGCGACAGAAGTTCTCACGATCGACCAGGGCTACCTTGCTATCCTCTTTACCGGGATCGAGCACGGCCAACTTGCCGCCGTCCTCGCTGCGGACGCCGACAATGATCACGCCTTGACCATTTGTAAGCCGGGCGATGATGGGGAAGACACCCTTCTGGCCGAGGAGGGACTCCCAAGACAGCGTGGTGATCTTCGCCTTGAGACCATTCTCTGCCGCCATGCGCAAGAGCAGGGCTGACGCGGGTTCCTCCTCGCCGAGCGCGTAATTGTCGATCAACTTCTCGGGATTGATCTGCAATCCGTGGTGCTGTGCAATAGCCGTCAGGCACTGAATGATGGTGTGGACAGTGGTTTTCGGCATCGGTCTGCGTCGTTGTTGCGGTGGCTACAGCGGTGGCTTGCTAGGTAAGTGCTGGAGCCAGAATTCGGGCTCATAGGTCCACCAAGCGTGTGTTCCCATCGGCAGCTTGCCACCGTTCACGGCAAAATAGTATGAAGGTTTAAGCTCGACAGAAAACAGCGAGGCGATGATTTCGTTCGGCATGACGAAATTCTCGGAAAGCGCGCCCATCACCGAGAAAAACAGATCCTCACTGGAACCGGTCCGGTCGAAGGTGGAGACAATACCATTAAATTCGCCAAGGAGCGCTATGCACTTGCGAATGCGGCGCAGGCTGAGTCCGCCGTTGCCTACGGGCACCTTGACCTGCTTCCCGTATGGGCCGCCGAATTTGCCCATATTGACGAACAGTTCGAAGCCATCCGGCCAGGGGGCGCCAATGTAGTCGAAGACTTGCGCGCACCAAAAGTCCAGTTCATCGCGCAACACGATCGCATCCGTCTGCAGGATCAACAGGAATTCATGGTCCGCGAAGCGCTGGTAGAAGGTCTGGCTAAGGAGCAGGCGGCTGTAACCCTGCACCGAGGCAAAGCTCTCGCCATCGAAGCCCGCGAAAGGAATGCCCGGGAAATGTTCGTGGTAATAGCGGAGATCGAGTTGCGCCGGGCCGATGAAGCATACTTCCCGGCCGGCGAGTGCAGCCAGGGATTGCGCGAGCGAATAATGCTCGAGGGGCAGCAACGCAGTCCGGTAGATCGGCACCAAGATGGTGACAAGTTTCATCAGCCGAGTCGCTCCATCATTGCTCAGACCTCTGTAAATGCGCGTGGCATTCAGTCAGAGTGCGCGCACGCGATTGCCGCGCCGATCGCACATCCGTCGTCGCGTCGTGCAGACCATGTCTGATCGATGGGGTCCCCCTGTTCCTGGCCGTCCAAGCCGAGTACGGCAACAGTAACATAAGTTGCAGCGGCACTGAGTCACCAGTTGATCTTGGCAAGGTATTGGCATCAATATTGCTTCCGTGTCGAGGGCTGGTATTGCGATAACAACTGGTTGATTATAGAAGAAGTTTTGTGGGTGCCGGCAAGATTTACCGGCAATCGTGGCCTCGGGAAACGGCATGATGGGCTGGCAACGGCAACAAGCGAGACCCCGATTTTGCCGATTCATGGAGCGGAGGAAAAAAGTTTTGCGTGCGCACTAAAGTTTCGCATACGGTTGCCGATAAGCGTGTACGGAATAGAGTACGAGGGCTTGCCTATCCACATAATGGGCAACTGCGCATTTCTGGAATTCTGTGAGCATGAGATCTTGAGTTCGCGATTCAATTTCGAGCATCTGTATATAATGTGATGCAATTCACGCGACGAAAACTTGGCGCCGTGATAAAAGTTGAAAGGCATAAGGGATTTTCAGGAAACGGTTTTCAGGAATTTTGCCCGCGGGCTGGCCGTCTCGCCGCTGGGCGGAATTTGGTGTAGGCATTGCATAAATAGGGAACTAGGGATATGAGCGCAATCACTGGCATGTCGACGACACAGATCGCTTCTCTGACGACCACTCAGATTGCGGCGACGACTACCGCTGACCTGGTTCTGCTGACTACCACGCAACTACTCTCACTGAAGACCACCCAGATTCAGGCCCTGACGACCAAGCAGGTGGTGGTGCTGACGACGGACCAGACGACCACTGGTCTGACGACAACGCAGTTGCAGGCCTTGAAGACCAGTCAGATAGTGGTACTGACGACGGACCAGATCGCCAACGGTCTGACGACGAGCCAGTTGCGCTCGCTGCTGACCAGCGAAGTGGCGGCGCTGACGACAACCCAGGTTCAGGCGCTGACGACGACCGAGACGACGACGGGTCTGACGACGACGCAATTGCAGGCACTGAAGACGACCCAGATTCAGGCGCTGACGACCGACCAGATCCAGAACGGCCTGACGACGAGCCAGTTGCTGTCCTTGCTGACCAGCGAAGTGGCGGCGCTGACGACCAAGCAGGTCCAGGCGCTGTCGACGACGCAGACGACCACCGGTTTGACGACGACGCAGTTGCAGGCGCTGACGACGACGCAGGTGGCGGCGCT
>Ga0172380_10004748_pt1 | contig 17147 bp, 19 predicted proteins | sample Leawe162metaG_FD_119747 | JGI IMG/M metagenome (GOLD analysis project Ga0172380, IMG submission 119747) | Leachate microbial communities from a municipal landfill in Southern Ontario, Canada - Leachate well 162 metaG | ecosystem: Engineered > Solid waste > Landfill > Unclassified | place...
GATCTACGTTTACACATCGTAAAAAAGTGATCAATTCCTATACAGCGGTTTCTTGACAAATTCAACAGCTTTATGAATTTTATGAATTTTACGAAAACCGTTATGCCAGTAAATGATCACTTTTTTTGCCCTCGTTAAATAGATTTTGAGAGAAGTTAAGTTAACGTCTATTTTTACCATTGTAAAAAAAGTTCAGTACTCGACAAAATTTGTCGCCCATTATTGTTATATTTAAACAAACAAAACAAGGAGTTTTCAATGTCCAAAGGCTCACAATCCAAAGGTTCACAATTAGTTCTCAAAACAAGCGTTGAAGCCGATACAATTCGAATCACCGGCACAGATCTTATTACTCTGGCGATTTCCAACAGGGAGGACGAACTTGAAATTGAGCTTAAGAAACTCAAGGAAGAGTCAATAGCTCTGTCAGTAATTATCAGCAATACGGAAGAGCAGATAGATGACGAAATCCAGGCTGTCGCTATCAAAAGTATCGATACTAAAATTAAGAAGGCTCTCGACATACTATCTTCTGTAAGTGATGTGGATTTCGTACTATCGAACAAGGTTAATCCTTTTTCCAAAAATGATTTCACTGAAATATCAAAAACCATTCAGGCTGTCGCCAAGATAAACGGGTACAAAAAGGGTGATGCTAGAACCGGTTCGTGCTGCTACACTGGTTTTGATCTTCCTGTTTCATTTGATACACCAAAGAAAGCTCTCGATCTTTCTAAGAGTTTGAAGCGCCATGTCGACAGATACAATGAAATCTCCAGACGCATGGCAGACATATCTACACAGCTCAGAAATGTGGATAGGATGACCAGAAAGGCTCACGCCTCAATGATCCGCAAAGCAATTTCTAACAGTCCTGACATGCAGAAGTTGATACCGGTTCTTACGGATAAAATGTAATTCGTACACGTATATCCCTGGTGGGATGCTTTAGTTGAACAAGGCCCGGCTGATATAACAATCAGCCGGGTATTTTTTTTAGGAGGTGTGTCATGTCTTTAGTAGAAGAGTTAAATGTTTTGTCACAAAAAGGAGTTAAAACATTAGCTGTTTTGAACCTTAACTTTCTTAATAATCATTTGAATAAATTCCTAAATGGAGAGAGTAGTATCGTTAAAATAGTTGGCCACGCTGAACAAATGATGTCTACATCGGACAAGGATTTTGGTGGTATAATTAAAGAAGCTATGAACAGATCGAATGTAACCGATGACGGAAAGACATTAGAATTATTGTCCAATGATTGTAAAGCAGAACTTAAAAAAGTAAATAACGGTAGAGAATTTAGTTTCGGATGGTATAGTGGCAGTAGTAAGATGCCGTTAAACATTATGATAAAGCATGGCCACGTATCCGCTGACCCGGTAAACATAGATGATCTGGTTGATGAATTCGATGCCGAGCCAAATAGGGATGGCGTGCCAGAATGTCTCATTGTTAAAGAAAATATGTATGAGACATTTGAGAAGAGTGGTAGTATGATGCTTATTGTAAAAATACCAGACAATAAAAGAGTCAGGTCAATAGAGCCTAAAAACAAAATAACAAACATTACTAGTGTAATGAAATTATTGAATAATGACAGTGTAGTCTCATTCTTAAAAAACAAAAATGTCAATATTAAGTGTGAATATGCAGTGTCTGAAGTAATAATAAATGAAGTAGATAAGCCAATATCACCATTAAGAAGAAAGCTTGATAGTCTAGGGGTGTCCATTCAGTACGATGGTAACAGGCACTATTCCACCACACTTAAAATTGTTAACAAAAGATCGGTTGGCATTGCTAAAAAAAGAGCCAAGCACAGACAAGATAATCTTGGTGTCTTTGTTAAGGATAAGTACTATACTCCGTACATATACAATGGGTTTAATTTAGCACTAAACATTATCAAGTCAATAATGTTTAACAAATTTAATGTTCGTATGGATAGTGTTAATAATAATGATTATAACAATATGATTCTAAGATATTGGGACATGTGGTTTAACTCAGGCATTAATATCAAGAAATTTGTATCTAAACAAGATATGAAGAAAGTAAATGATTTTCTATCTAAAGTTAGAATTGACATGAAGAAGCTTAAAAAAATCAATGGCTTGATATTAATGACAAAGTCTCATATTAAACACATAGATGAGACTAACTCTCTTAGTCACGTAAAGACAAACGCTAAAGCAGACACTAAAAAGGCGTTCAGACTATTCTTATAAGAAGGTCTTAAAAGTGGCACCAAATGGAAATAATTAAAAAATACTTGCACGCACTACTGTACATTACTTATACTTACATTACCTTGAAGTAAGGTACTTCAAGTATATTTAAGGAGGTATAAGGTGCGTACATCAATCTTTGATCACCTGGTTAAATATGACATTGAGTTCAAAGAGGTTAATCTGCTTGGTGGCATTGAAGCCATCATCTGCAGAAAAGTATCTGGAAATCTGGATATACCTACTGCTGAGTTCATGGTTATACTTGAGCCAAGCACAAACAGTATGAAGGTAATATTTACTGAGACAACGTGGATGCCAGATGGTCCAACATGCCTTAGTGGAGCAGCGCAAGACGATGACCAAGTCAGGGATTTTTTTGGGAAGGTAATGGATTTAATTTCTAAGTCATTAGTTGTGTAAAAAATGACTAACCACTTTCTCAATAATTTTTCTGGAGGATCTATATGGCTGCAAACGCAGTTGAAATTTATTATCCAACGAAATATTCTGAGATCATAGCTGAGCTGAAAAGTAAAGCCAAATCAAAAGATATTTCAGAATCTAAACTATTCCTGGACTTGCTTCTTATTGGAACAAGCCAGGCTTTTCCGGAGGTGCTTCAATCTTATGAGCCAAAACACACAAAATGAAGGTGATTTAACACTACAGAATGCGCCAAGGTTAAATCGAGGACCAGTATCGAGCGAGGCAGTACAAGGTATCGAAGTGTCAGGACAGGAGTTTAAGTTGAGCGATGTATTAAATGATGCATCACCAATACTCAACAATCTCTCTGCTCCAGAGGATCCATCTATTCATACATTTACTAATTTCGACGTATGTGAAATGCCCGGTAATACGGAACTAAAAGCTACGTTTGCACTTAAATGCAAAGTAAATGGCTTGGGTAATGATATGGCTTCCAAGGTGAAAGAACTATTCGGCGTCGAAGTAGATGACGTATCAGATCTGTCAACAGAGTTTCCATTTGTAATTCAGGTTACCGAGGAAATGGTTCTCAGTAACGCATTGAATATATTTCAAACCCTCGACTCACATCTCGAGGAGAGTAAGAAAGGTTTATAATGTCAGAAGCAATTACGCCAACAGTAGTAACAGGAGCCTCGGCGGAAGAGAGAGTAAGTCCAGCTGAGCGAATCAGAAACATCGTCATGGCCTCATTCCTTGGTGAGCAGTACAAGCTCAAAGAAAACATCAAGGAAGTATGGTTTGATAAGAAAAATCCAAGTAACGTATGTCTCAGAATTAATGGCATCTTTTATGATATCGCCATGATTACTGACAAATCAATAGTAATGGTTAAAGAGGGTCTCTCCTCCAAGCCATCTACCCTGTCAGTTGTTCTGGGTAGAATTGTTGAAGGTGACACCGGTGAGAGCGTTACTACATTCGAATGGGAAAAGGTTTCCGAAGATATCAAAGAACAATCTCAGCGTACAAAAATGACTGGTGATTACAAGTCTGCGGATGGACTGTTGCAGATAATGTGGGGTGAAGACATGTCCCTACTTGTGAGCTCGGTACAGAAGGATGAGGAGCCTATATTTGTACGGGTAACACACGGAGTCTTGAATGAAGAGTATTCCAAGGTTTTTAAATCAGCGGTGGATGCATACTTGCTTCGCTGCAATAAGAAGCTCAATCCACAAGAGCCAAAACCAAGGAAGCCAAGAACCCCAAAAGAGGTGCAGATTAGCGCCCCTTCAACAACTGATACGCCAACCATTATCCCACCAACTACTCCTGCAGCTGCAGAGAATGTTGTTGAAGCCGATGGCGCAGAAACAAAAGTATAAGTCGTGCTGGACGTGCCGGAAGTTTAGTACTTCCGGCACGAGCTTTCCTGGTACGTGCAAACCATCCATTCATCTTCCGGAAAAAGAGATGACGGGTGAGCAGTCGGACCAGGGTTGTGATGATCATGAGGGATACGATATAAAAGATCTATTAAGGAAAGCTGGAAAGATCACTTAATGAAAAAGTATTTTACAAAAATTAAATCCCTGTTTTCAGAGTTATTCTCAAAATCAAAAAGGAGTTTCTCAGTGGGTAATGACGAAGGAAAAAAATTGTATGTCGGCAATCTGCCGTATCGAGTCAAGGTAGACGGTACACCTAAAGTTATCAGAAATGACGACCTTAGGAATTTGTTTGAAGGTCACGGCGTGTCAGTTCTTGATGCCCACTGTATTATGGATCGTGAAACAAAACAACCAAAAGGTTTTGGCTTTGTCCGTGTTGCGGATATTGATTTCGAAAGAGCACTTGAACTTAACGGTACGTCGTTCGAAGGTCGTAACCTTAAAGTTAATGAAGCTCGCGAGCGGGAACAAAGATGAATTTCGAACTAGCCCTGGCGTCCATGAAAGAAGGAAATAAGCTCTCAAGAGAAGCTTGGAAGATTCGTAAGAGAAATATGATTGTAGTGATTATGCCTGCATTACAACTCCCTCCGTTCTCATCTCAGGCGCCAGGATCAAAGGTAAACGATCGAACCGCAAAGTTCATTGGCAAAGATACTGCTCTTAATAGCCTCCCGTATTTCGCCTCTCATCAGTACGAGGCGGCGGATGAGTTTTGCAAAGAAATACTGGGTTCCGTTTTATCACAGAACGACTGGCAGCCAGGATGGCTACCTAGTGCCCAAGATCTACTTGCTGACGACTGGTATGTAACGCACTCTCCTTGCGAAGAATAAAATTCATAATATTTGGGATGCATTTGTTTCATAGGAGGAAAAAGCCCGCAGTAAAATGCGGGCTTTCTTTTTTTTAGCCTATAGACTATTTTATCTACATGAAAACATTCTCAATCCAAGGTGCTGGAAAAGTTATTAGAGATCTTGATAAATCTAGTTGTAGGGAATTTGATTGCAAGTCTAACGATCAGGGTAAATGCTTGAAGAATCCCAAGCCTGTAACGTCAACTAAAAATAGTATATGTTCTGGGTTTTCTAATAAACCTATTCCGTAAAAGAAAAAACCCCGGGTGATAAAGCCGGGGTTTTAACCATACGGAAGGGAAGTAGCTCAACCTCGAAAATTTATTATATCGCTCCACTAACACCAATAACTGCTGGATTGTATCCACTGAACGCACCATCAGCCATTGTTGCAGCTTCATTTTTAACCTTGAGAGATCTTGCTCTGATAAAATCAATAGCAACACCTTCTGTAATTACGTTGGCCGCAGCAGTAATTCCAATGGAATGGCTGGAGACCATACATCCTTCGAAATACATAATGCCAAGAGTATCCTTCTGGCTATCGCAGAAGTAAAACACTAGACCAAATGCTCTATCAAAGAACGTATTCATAAGGTCTACCGCAAGACGCTTAGACCATGGTCGTACTGCAAACTTTGTAGTCTTACTATCACCAGGAGAAGAAGATGCGAAATCAACATCATAAGAGTCGGCTGACTCTACATAATTATTAACCTCACCCCAATAAAGAGCTTTGAGGATACTGTCTCCGTCAAAGAACACTCTACTGATCTGCATATTACCCATTCCTCTACCAGGAATGAGATAGCTCATCTTACTTCCGATTTCGAAAATACGATTAAGAGGTTTATTGTGAGCAACGACAGCGCTTTCGATCATGCCAATAGGCACAGCTCTAAACACCTGTGTTGGATCAACCCTGGCTGGAGCAGCTGCAATAAGAACCGTTCCTGCTTCAACAAAATCCTGGACGGCTATTTCTTGGCTAGTTCCATCTTTATTGACAAGTCTTGATGCAACATGTTCTTCCCAATTCCAGTTTCCCTTACCAAGAGCAAGGGATTGTGGTTTTGTCATGTCCAAATTCTGTACTGGTGCTGGCATGATATTCTCCTATTTGTTTTTATCAAACGATAAGTGTAATGTCCATGTCATTCAGAGGATAGTATGGCGTTACTTTCACCTTAGATATGACACCGGTTAACTTGTTGGGGTTCTGCTTCATCTCAAGGATCTGCATATCTTTGATGATCTTGCGAGTCTTCAAAGTAGTAAGGATACCATCCCACACTTCTGTTCCAAGGAACGTGATGAAGTCATCATCAATATTAGCTTTTCCAGTATAGATGCTGTATGTAGAACGAGTAACCTTCGCAGCAATATCAACCTGACGACGAACTGAATCTTCGCCAGTCTTATCGCTAGAATCATCAGTCGTAAGTTGATGACGACATACAAGACCTGCGCCTGCAGAGGCCTGTGTAAGGATAAGTGTTGCGCCGCCACCGATAATATCAAGCTCTTCCTTTTTGAACCAGTTGCTTGAGAATCGTGGTGTAGCAATAAATCCAGGTACGGCAGAATTAGTAAATCCCTGCGATGCGGAAACAGCGGCGTTCCATCCAGCCATTGCAGCACAAGCGAAGAAACCTGGGAGAACCCTGGTTCCGAAGCGAGTATCAGTAACCGAAAAATCTCCAGTCCATACATGTGTCATGCGGCGCTCAGAAAGAGATTCGGAAATGGCTTTTATAACATTTGCCTGGGCTGTTTTATTGCCTTTAGAAATTATGTATGTATCTGTGGTGAGGATAGAAGCAGTATCATCATTGAGAACCAGTTGATTATTGCTGATGATTGCTTTAACAGCGTAAGTCTTGATTGTCCCACCTACGTTTGTAACGTCAACACTGTCTTTTATTGCGACGCCATCATCGATAAATCGAGCTGTTGAATCCGTGAGGATTCCCGTTCCTATGGCAGATGGAATTCCACTGGCAACAAACATGATATCTTCCCAGCGATAAGCGACGTAAGCAACGCGCTCGTGTGCGGCATACGGCTCAGACTGAGCTGCGCAATATGGTCCAATCGCTGCATTAACATCTGCATTATCTGTGCAGAATGCCTGAGCATACACTTCAAGCATTTCTGCTTTATCGCGCGCTTCTGCATATTCTACGGCTTCATTCTGACCACTTCCATCAATAGGGAAGATGAGCCCTGATTTTCCACCAGAAGCATTGAATGCAAGGAGGGCTGCGTAAGCAACATCATTGTATTCATTGATACCTTGATCGGAAGCAGTAGGATCTCCAACAATGGAAGAAATATCATCAACGCTATTATACTGGAAAGCTTGCCCTGCAAGAACAAATTTAGCAGCACGATATGTTACGAAAACATCAGAAGTGTAGGTCCAGTCATTACTGAAGAACTCAATGCTTGTAATGAGAGTACCTTCGGCTTTGTTTAATCCTGCGCCAGCAAGTGTAAGTTGGAGGTGAGCTCCAAGTTGAACGGCTGTTACAATAGAAACCGTCTGCTTGGTTGCATCGGCATACGTGACAAGAGCAAGATCGTTAGTCTTGACATTCTTATCAATAGTTACTCCTGCGCCAGTCGCTGGAACAACAACCTTTGTTTTATCTGCGCCAACTGCATTTGCTGGGGCGATTTGACACCATACTTCGCACTCGTCACCATCAACAAGATTACCCGTATTGGCAAGAACAATATCTGCACCAGAGGCGGTAACCTTGGATGCAAACTGACTTGTACGGCCAGTATGAATATTTTTTATTTCAACGTTTTTTGTTGTAACGAGAGCAGCAAAACCAGTCGGAACTGTGATCTTTGTTCCAGAGGCTACGTATGTCAAACCTTTAATTACTACAACTCCTTTTTCAAGGCCACGGTAGAAATAACGTTCGACAGTGTATTCTGAAGTAGTCTGTGTTACTGGGGTAAGACCAGAATCACCTGCGAGAGTATCTAACTGGGTGATGTCGAAAGTATCTCGATTATCACTTGGTACGATACATACTTTTAGCCATGTATCATTCAGAATCTGCTTGATCGATGCGGTCGCAGGAGCTGCGGCACCAACGTTTCCTAAGCCCTGGTTTGAATATGCAGATAGAACATCTCCAACCTGAACATTGTTTTTCAGGAAAGCTGCCGATAGGTCGAAAAAGTCTTCCATGACGAGTCCGTCAAAAACATTCGATCCAACGGTATATTCATTTCCCATATCAACCGCGCCAAGCGCAGTATCAAGCTCAAGCTCTGTTGCACTTTTAACACGTTTGACGGTAGTAGCAACATCAACGCCAGAACCGGAATCAATATGAACCGTCTGACCAGGCTGAACTTTTGCATTGACAAAGTCTGCGGCTGTATCGATAAGAACTTTATCGGTTGCGCCTAAGGCTGTTGTAATTGTTCCGGAGGCATATGGCATAAAGCCACTGGTTGTTCCATGAACCCCATCGTTTCCATTTATGTCACTTCCTACTACAAAGCGAGGAGCTCCAGAAAATACAACTCCATTTGCGTCCTTCGTATAGAACGAAGAATCAAGCAAGCGAGTTACCCTCTCTCCCCATGCTTTCAGATAAACACGTACTGTGAATCTGTCGTAGATTCTGGAAGAGAAATGTGTATTGTCATAAACAGGGCGCTCAAGAAGAGCGCTACCGAGCCATGCGAGCTTGTCATTTACATTATTAATGCCATCAACTGAACCGAGGCCGGCCTGCTCGTAAACACTGAATGCAGGGCCGAAAACACCGGGTATAAGTTGAGGAACTCCAACGGCTGGAGCGGCAGGTGTAAATTGCTGGCGGACTCCTACGTGGGGTGCCTGATAATTTTCCATGTGTTATCTCCTTAGTGACCTTTTTTTATTTGTCTTTAATGTTAAAAATAACCTTATAGAGAACCGGAATCAATCATAATGTTTTTACACCCTCTTACAGTCTCGCCTTACTAACAGTAACACCCACTGTTTTAAACCGTGGCAAATGTTACATTAGTATTGACAACTGGTTCTGCAGGATTTCCAGCAGCGTCTTCAGCATCAAACTGAACCGAGTAAACAGTGCCAACTACAAGAGTAGGATCGTTAGCCAGTGTTATGTCAGTATGAGCTCCTACAGCTAACTCATCTCCAGCCAAAGCCTGTACGTGTGGAGATCCTACATCGTCCTCACCACTTGTTCTTGTCCAAGTTACGCTACCTGCAGCAATTGCTTCAGACAATGTATATGACACTTTAGTGTCAGTAGGAGACGATCCCGTTGCAGGAGCGGTATCTGATATTACTGGAACCGTAGTGTCAAACAATACATTGGTATTGATAACTGGAGTCGCATGATTTCCAGCAGCGTCTTCAGCATCAAACTGAACGGTATAGATAGCTCCATCTACAAGAGTAGGATCATCGGCTAGGGTTATATCAGTGTGGGCGCCAGCAGCTAATTCACCTGCGGCTAAGACCTGTACATGTAGAGACGCTGGATCGGCTTCGCCTCCAGTACGTGTCCAGGTTATGCTACCAGCAGCAATAGCTTCGGATAGTGTGTATGATACTTTAGTATCAAGATGAGCGGATCCCGTTGCAGGAGAAGTTGCAGATATGACCGGTGCTGCATCAAATGCTACAGCTGTGGATGTTACTGCTTCGGCTGGATTTCCTGCAATATCAACACCTTCAAATTTGACATCGTAAACGGCACCGTCAACAAGTGTTGGTGCGTTTGTCAATTCAATATCAGTGTGAACCCCAACGTCAAGTTCGTCACCCGCTAGGTCACAAACATGAGGACTTGCAAGATCTTCTGTTCCACTAACTCTTGTCCACGTAACTTTACCTGATTCAAATTCTTCAGATAGAGTATAAGACACTTTCGTATCATGTACATCAGCTTCAGATGCTGGCGCTACATCAGAAATTACAGGAGCAATTGTATCGTAAGACACATTAGCTACAACAACTTCTTTTGCTGTATTGCCACGATCATCAGAGGCATTAAATTTTATGGAATATATTGAACCGCTAACGAGTGATGGTGCATCACTAATAGTAATATCAGTGTGAGCGCCAGAAGCCAGTTCAGTTCCTGCCAATACTTGAACATGAGGAGAAGCTGGATCTGCTGTTCCACCAGTACGTAACCATGTAATGGAAGCAGAGGTTACAGCCTTGCTTAATGTATAAGACACCTTGAGATCCATCATTAAGCTTCCTGTAGTAGGTGCTACACTAGAAAACTGAGGGGGAGTTCTAAGAGCCTGGGCTGGAGCAACTGCGGCGTCTCCTACAAGTTTTCTGATGAGGAATATAGCTCCACTTATGATATCATCAAGTATTGCGTATACCGGATCACCCGCTTGCGCAAGAACATATTTACCCAAATCACTTGCCTGACACTGCAATCCAGCACCAGATTTACAGGCCACTGTCAACAGGGCTCCGTGAGTGTACGTGTACGCAGCTCCATCTCCGTCAACTAAACAAATGTATAAGCTGTTCATCTGAATTTGAGGCTGTACAAAAGCGGACTCTACAACAGCCACACATCTTCCACCTCTTACGTCTTCAGATTCATAAATGTCATTAGGAAGTCTGTCTACCGTTTGCTTCATGACAGGAGCTACGGTTCCGTCAGTAATGTTTTCAACGAAACCATCTTCACGTAAAACAACATAACGGCCCGGCTCAACCCTGAATACTGACGGATCCTTGATTGAAAAAGTTCTTAGCCAGATTCGATTGAGAGGGGTTTGAAAATCAAACATGATAGTCTCCTGATTTAATTTTTATTTTGTGAGATGGTTTCGAAGTACATAGAATTGTAAATAATATCATACTCTATACCAGTCTCAGTTTTCTTCATCTCAGAAACAAGCTCCAGTCTATCAGGAGCAATTACAGACTTAATCTTATACTCTTCACCGGAAGCTTTAAATCTTACGGTGTACCATCCTTCTAATAACTCTTTTTCCGTAAACTGCGGTCGATTGGTATTAAAATAACCAAAATCAGCATTAGAATCCAATAAGTTCTTTGACCCAGCGGTAATAGAGCAATGGCTAATAAATATTGGATCCGGATCCATGTGCTGAATATGCATCTCACCGAATATATATCCACTCTTTTTATCTGTCATCCACGACACATTTAACGGAGCCTCAAGAATTGCTGCACACTGAATTCTCGCTGGTTTAGACTGGAATTCAACAGTCCTCTCCTCAGATATAGTTCTAAGCTTTAACCCGTGAAAAACTTCCGCCTCTTTAATTATCGTACCCCTGTTGGCGTTAATTACGAGACCGCAAAACGTTGCAAGTCCAGTAGCTTCCTCTGATGTACCGGCCTCAACTACTACAGATATTGTTCCATCCATTAAGTCGGCAAAACTTTTTTGTCCATACGTGTTAGGAGCAGGTCTAGCTTGATTTATAGTTCTATGCTGCATAGCGAAACCAGATCTTACTACTGCGATCTTAAGTACAGATCCAGCATTCTCCAAACCAAATACTTCATGCGCACCAATAACAACCTTGGTTCTTCTTTCGTCTGGATCCCATCTAAATTGATCTGGGGTTATATTCTTAAATATGAATTGAAGGAAATCGATTATTACTCTAACCGACTTTACAGTATTCATATCACTAAGAAATGAACTTTTCATATCGACTTGAGTTCCGATCCTAAGCCTGGTGATCTACGCATTTCGGCGGATCCATGAAACGCCTGACTCGCCATAGTTTTTTTATCAAGACTATTATGAAACTGAGACGCGTCAAGCTGATCCTGCATTATCCCCTCACTTACCTTCGGCGGCTTAGTACTGGGTATTCCTTTTTTTAAACTGGATAGTCCAGATGTAGATCTTGACCCTTTATTGAGCATGCTTATTCCAGTACGAGGAGATATAGCTGCAATCTTATGTAGCATATCTGCAGGCATCCTTCTTTGATCTCCACCCATTCTCGTTTTCACATACAGCCCTGTTGGGTTAGATCTTGTTACTACTGGAGTCTCAACGCTATTAGCCATACTATTTAGTTTGTCAGACATAGATGTTGCGGCCAGTTTAAGAATATCAGTTGTTTTACGCATATATATTATTCTCCATCACAGGGTAAGGAGAACCCATTGATACAGCGCCGTGAGCTCCAGCTAGATGATAATTATCCTTGCTCAACTGACTCGCCGAAGTTTGATACGTCAAGAAGTCGACTGATGTAGCTGTAATATTCTTAAGAGATATTAGGAATGCTTCTGATTCATTCACTGCATCGACAGACAGGGATCCATCATGAAGCATCATACTCACTGGAGTACCAAGAGTATTTATTGCATCACTAACAAACAACATATTCTTTCCAATGTAGTTGCCAGACATGGCTATGGAGCCTAATGTAACAATGTTTCCCGTAGAGTTTACGAAGATGATTGCAGCGGCAAACTCGCACCCCTTAACAAAGAGGTCAATAGCCATAGGTATGTTTTTGCAATCTAAATAAAAAGGAATACTAAAGGTGCAATCGACTATCTCACAATTATCTATTGCGGTCAATCCGAGCGGCTGAGCAAAAACATAACACCCCGAGTTACCGGTTATCTTTACATTGCGTATTGACGAGCCAGAATATTTTATGGCAAGCTTTGCAGCCTTGAGATTGATCTCGGTAGACGACTTCGATACTCCCCTGATACTGACTCCGGGAGGTATCGTAATGTCAGATTGTACGATGTGAGTTCCTGGATGTAGAATTATTTCGCATTTCAGATTTGCCGTAGCAAGATCCGATGCTTGAATTATTGCGCTCTCGAGATTACCGAACAACATAATATCAGGGCCTGACGATGGATACGATTGATCAACATCTCCAATTAGGCCGTCAATTATGTCGTCAAACGATGGGCTTGTAACTTCTTTTGGCTGAACTATGCTCGCCTTAATAACAGAGTTACCCACATCGTCAGTAGGAAGGACATGTAGAATCTTTTTATCTGCAGCCGACTGTACGATTAGACACGAAAATATTTCGCTTATCTTATCAATGTTGGTATTGAGGACATCTCCCCACTTACCATTATTTTCACCAGTAGACTGCTTATTTAATCCGATATTATCAGTAATCATTATACGCCACCCTCCGTCCAAAAATATCCTTCTCCATATCCTTCTTGCCCCCACCCAGTGGATGGTATGCTTGCGGGAAGAAGGTCGACATCATACTCTATATCATTATAATTAATTTCCTGTAGTGTTAGCACCTGTCTGGATATAACCGGTATCTTTGACATCATTGTACCAACGGTAGCCAAATGCTTTTTTTGTGTTCTATCAGACCTGATAACTCGATATCTTTTATTCTCTGATTGGGAGGATATGACATCCCTTGATTTAAGTAGAGGGTTGTTAGACAACCATGCTTGTAACATTTTTTCCTGATCTTCATTTTCGGTTCTGATATTGCTAATCTTAGGGCTTGGATCGATATGGATCATTACATTATGGATTGGATTATGGAAGCCGCCAGTATAACCCGTACCGAAACAAGTCTTGCAAAAAAACTCAACTGGTTTTAATGTATGTCCATCCCAACACTCAGAACATCTCTGCCCTGATACTTTTGCCAGGAGAACGGTACATGGCTCTCCATTGAAGAATCCAAGAAGAAGTTCATTCCTATATATTATCGCACTGGTCGTTCCATCCGGATCATCACATACGTGCCGTACAACAGACCACGCATGGTTAAGCGGGTCTGTCTTGTGGCGCGCATGAATTTTAAAGTATCTGAATTGATTATTGAGTATTTGTTTATCTGGATCCGTGAAGTACATACCAGGAGCCGAATCACCATCGATGAAACCTATTTTTGTAAATGCGTCATTAGGAGCTTCGCTTCTAAAGATATCGAAAAAAAAGTCGGATACATCTGACAGATCGCCTTCTGTGAATACGATAGTCCAATCGGCTCGAAACCGGTTTGAAGAAAGCTTCGTGATTTCAAGCGTTGGAATCGAAATCATTTCTATCCCTTACTTTCTCGTCTCTCTTTAATTGCATTAAGCTTTGACATTGTTGAATCTGTTGCCATATTAGCAATCGCACTAGCGTGCTCTATTCCTGATATGTTACTCAATCCACTATTGTGCATTTTTAACTTATAAAAATATCCAGAAGGTATTCCAGTTGCGAGACCTAGTCCGGCCATGCCAGCAATAGTCTTTGCAGACGTTGGGTGATGTTTTATTTTGCGTAATATCTTACCGCTTGCACTGGCGTTTTTTTCAACCTGACTCTTTATGTATTGCTCAAGGCGGGGATGTTTACGAATATGATAATCTGTTACTTTAGGGTTAATGGGTTCGCCTGGTTTTGATTTGGCAATAATTTTATTTGCCAGCTTTCCACCAACTGCGAATCCACCACCAGCTCCAGCTCCAAGCGCAAGAAGTTCAGCTATTTTCCCTTTTGTCATAATAACCTACTTTACACTTACTTTAACTTCTCTACCACCTTCTGATTTTTTTTCCGGCTTTTTATCCTTGGATTTATCTTTAGATTCCGGCTTTTTTTCCGTAGATGGTTTACCACCTTCTTTTCCCGCTTCTGGTTTTGTGCCTTCTGCTGGAAGATCAGGGTTTGCCGCGCCGAGGTTTGGTTGCATTCCTGCACCAATAAGACTTCCTGGAGCCTGCTGGCTCATAGCCATCATATCCGCAGCCGTCATTTGCTGAGGCGGCGGTTCCGGTGGCGGAGGTGGCGGAGGTGGCATCATCCCTCTGGTTGATAACACAATGTCACGCAGAACTATTCCACTATCAGCACTTCCGCCAGCAGACGCTTGAGAGAGGGCTCGTATTGCATCAGCGATAGCAACATCAATACTTTCCTGACCGTATGGGGCGCGACCGTCTTGTGCGCCACCATCTTCAAGAGGTACGTCTCCTGCTATTGCATTTGGATCTTCTACACCAAGTTGTTCTTCGGGTGATAATTGCTGAGTGTCTCCTGGAAAAATACCTTCATTGCCCTGAGGGGGGGCGTTAAGCCCATCCTGACCAGAACCTTCGGTGAATATTGTTGGCGCTCTCATATTTTCTGCAAGAGCGAGTTTAATTAAGCCTGAATAATTACTGAGTTTCATACCATGTCCTCCGTTAGAATCCGACAGAAAGGAAAGTTTTAATGTTCGTATAAGTAAGGGCATGCAAATTAGCATATGGAGAGGAAACGCCTCCCCAGCCCATTTGAATATTCAAATTTATGAGATACTGGCGCCAGTAATCTTCTTCTTTATCGACTATCCTTTGTAGTACTTGAATAATGTACTGATACTTGGGGCCATCATTAACTGTAATTCCGCCATCACTGTACGTAAGATCATTTCTTGACTTCACGATATCATTTGATATAAGGCATTCAAGAGCTGCTTTATGCAGTAGGGTTGCACAGAATGGAAAGTTAGCATAAGCAAAGCTCGCCACAGGTGGCGGCATACTGTTTAATCCGGAGAGAGCCATATCGAGAAACAAGCCGAGAAAATCATCTTCATTTTCCACCTGGAATTTGAGGAGGATGTTTTTAGCTACCAAATCCTTCACGAACTTTCGAAGGCTTTCGATGTAATCATTTTTTGTTGGTACTGCCATTTTATATTCTCCGGTCAATTAAAAAGGGCCTGGCCTATTACAGGCTAGGCCCTTGAATCGTCTTTTCCTGAGAACTATTACAGACCGTTGTAGTAGTTCGAGAAAGCAGTTTCGATTGTACCGTCTGCACCAGGATAGCCGACAGAACCGCTGCAACAGAGAACTGCTGCGGACAGTGTATTGCCGATACCGTAGCCAACAGTCATATCTGTCTGCCATTCGATAAGACCAAAGCGGCTGTGGATCTCGAAGTTTGGATCGCCAAGACCAAATGAATGACCAAGGAAATCGGGTTTCGTGAATGCCCAGACGTGACCAACAGGCAGGATGTCTGTCTTGATGGTACGGATGGTTTTTGTTCCCCAGAGGAGTTCCTCTGTGTAACCATTCATGAACATTTCTTTGCCGAAATAATCGCCCTGAGCCATCAGAGTGATTACATATTCCCAGTCGTTGCTGGTCATGAGAACAACATGAACTTCTTTCTGCTTTGTGTCTGGATATGCGCTGAGACCGCTCTTAAGAACGTTCTTAAGTTTGATCCAATCCAAACGAGTGATTGTAGCGCCAGAGCCTTTTACAATCTTATGAGAGTTGCCGACTGCAGAGCCAGCAAGACGCATGAACAGGGCGTCTTCTTTTTTCTCGAGAATTGTTACAGATTTGTCTTCAATTCTCTTTGTTACTTTGTACTGGTAAGCGCGAAGATCCTGAACGGTGATTGAGTAACGTTCTGTTACAAAGTTCACCATAGGGATGATGTAACGAGCACCCTTTACATACTTTCCGTTTGGCTCACCAAGATTCGAAACTGCTACTGCAGCTGCGTCTGGTTCGATGTCACGGATCATGTAAAGACTGTTGTCTGTTACGTTGCGTTGTGCCTGTGCAGCGGTAATTGGCTCCTGTGGGAGGATTGCGCGTGCGAAGGCGGTTTCGAGCAATTCGGTCTTGATATACTGGCGTCCAGCGGATGCCAATTCGTCCTGACCTGTTGGAGAAGCTACTTTTGTGAGAAAGTTCTCATTAAAAGAGCTGATCGCGATTGCGTCATTCTCGTACATTTTTTAACTCCTTGAAAGGTTTTGTTTATGGTAAAAATACTTCAAATCAAAAACAGCCGGGACGTAGGCCATCCCGGCAAAATCAACTTATGCAATAACCTGAGGAACGTCGAACTTCTGGATTACGAATACGCCAGTTGATGGGATCATTTCGATCTTTGCAACTGCGATCTGTGTGGATGCACCTTTGACAAGTTTGCCAAGGTCAGCAGCAAGAACCTGAGCACCATCAGTTGTAGCGTCAAAAGCAACAGTGAGAAGATCTCCCTGAGCGTAGACGATAGGAGTGGAAGTACTGTCAACCAAAGCAATGGAAGTCTGGTCGATCTTTACGATAGCAGAACCTTCGAGAACAGTAAGAACACGACCGCCGCGAACGTCGGCTGATTCATACTGGCTGGAAGACAGATTGTCAATCGTTA
>Ga0172380_10004750_pt1 | contig 17145 bp, 20 predicted proteins | sample Leawe162metaG_FD_119747 | JGI IMG/M metagenome (GOLD analysis project Ga0172380, IMG submission 119747) | Leachate microbial communities from a municipal landfill in Southern Ontario, Canada - Leachate well 162 metaG | ecosystem: Engineered > Solid waste > Landfill > Unclassified | place...
AAAGACCGCCAAAATATTTTGGCGAGCCTCCTTCCGATATCGGCACGCTGCCTCGAGCGAGTATATCCTTGGCAGTAAGTATCACCATTTCAGCGTATTTGGCGTTAGAGACAAGCTCCTGATCCGGCTCCAGGAATTCATACAGATGTTTAACGACTCCTTTTTGCTCCAGAACATCGGACATTCCGGAACTTAGCGGAAAATACTTCCATGTAAATGCGCGATCGAGATTGATGACTTCGCCGCCAATTTTTCTGGCTAGCTCAAAGGCAACCTGAGTCTTGCCTGAGCCGGTCAATCCGGTGATTATTATCCCTCTCATAAGCCGTAAAATTCGTCCAAAGCCCTCCGGGTAGCGTCAATAAGCGGTAGCGACGCATAATCATTTGCATCCACCCATTTATACTCATCATGGTCCGAACCAAGCCTAATGTCGCCATTACCGACCAGTTCACACCTAAAGAAAATACCTATAATTTGAATTTGCTCGCCTTTTAATGTCGGCCTCCATTCGTCCACAAAAAACGGACCGTGTATCATTATATCAAGGCCAACCTCCTCCTTTGTCTCTCTTGCCAAGGCTTTTAAGACATTCTCTCCAACCTTAACTTTTCCGCCCGGGAAATCGTATTTGCCATGGTTTGCGCCGCCCCCGTATTCCGTGGCTTCTCTAATAACAAGAATTTTACCTTTACAAGCAATTACCGCCCGTGTAGCGATGAACTGCTTTGAGATTGTATTTTCTGATTCCATAAAATCATATATCTCGATGTTCAAATTCTATATGAAGAAAATGTAATCAAAACAATAACGCCCGTTAGAATCGAAAATGTTACAAGTGTTTTTGTGAAGAGTTCCGCGGCCTCGCGTTTCTGCCCGTCGATATACATCCGGATGGGCGAAAGGAAGAAGGTGTAGCCCATGAAGGCCACCGAGAGGACCAGGAGACTGAGCATGGCCATGGGAGCCAGGATCGTGTCCGGCTCATCCCGGACAAAGGTTGGTCCGTAGGTGATGAGAAGCACGACGAAAATGATATAAGCTCCGGCGACCAAGGCGTTAATGTAGGGGTTTTTAGTCATGGAAGTATTGTAACATGATTGTTATCTGGTGCCACAAACATGCATACAAAAAGTCGTCATCGCTGACGGCTTTGTGAATGTAACTGTGACTCCGGTTCAGACCGGAAATTTGCTGTGGCAGATCTCATTACGGTCAGAACGATGTCTCGCGTTCAAAACGAACGGAATCTGCTGTTTCTTCAGAAATTCCGCAAACGCATCGGCGAGCAGAAAAATCTGATTTACAGTGTAAACACCCTTGTCTTCATGGTCACGGAACAGACAGCCTTTTCCGTAACCGAAGGGCGTCCCATGTTGTGTACCGTCATACCAGTAGAGCTTGCAGCCGACAATAAATTCGCCATTAAGATAGACGGAGCCGACACCACCCTCCGTGCCGCTCTCCTGGTCCAGGCTGACTCGATTCCACCGATTTCTTTCATCGATCTCGGTCAACCATCTACCCATCAGTACATCAAGCCACTGATGGTATTTCCGCCCTTGTTTTTCAGACGGAATCTCGAATCGAGCATGAGGAGAAAATAGCCTTAATTCGGCCTCTCTTTCCGGCGTCAATGTATGAAGCATAAAAAATCCTTTCTAGCATCACACTACAACAAAACCGACATGCATGCAATCAGTCAGTATGTCCTATTTTCAAAACATCAGTTATTTTTCTTCAATTTTACCTATTCAATTACGGAAGCATTTCCATAGCAAATTGAGGTATAGGATTTCAAGCCGTTCAGACCGGATGCCGACTACCGGAACGATGGGAACAACCGGCCCAGCAGCACGGACGGCGCATTCCATTTTTGAGCTTGGAAAGGCCTTTCCTGATGCGAATATTTCGCGTCTCGGTCAATTTGCCGGATATGATCCAGCAAATCCATTCGTTGCGGGCCAGCGGGGTTATATCATTCCAGACGACCAGAGCTTCCGGCGAAGAAACAATAGCCCTCCGTAAATCGGTCGGTAATTCGTGCACTATACTCGTAGAAATTATTTTTGGGGTCATGGGTTATGAATGCTAAATATGGGAATATATAAAAAATACTGACTATTTCTTCCTCGCGATAACATGGAATATGTGCGCGTTCATATCTCCCTTTTTTCTTTCCTCTTCCTCAAACGATAATACCTCGAAATCCCGCAGCAATTCAAGCACCTGCTCCTTGGTATGAAAGGTTCTGTTTGTATTGTTCTTCCTCTGATCGCGATCACCGAAGAACTGCCCGCAAAAAACACCTCCTACTTTTAAAGATGACTTTATCTTCTCAAATACCTCAGTGAAATGGTCCTCGATAAATGGCAAGGCGAAAATAGCCACAGCTAAATCATATTTTTCTTTTGGAAAATCAAAATCTTCAAATGAAGCGGTAAAGGCGTGTATTTTTGGAGATCCTATGCGTTTGGCTTCTTGTTCAACGAGCGGACTTTGGTCAACCGTAGTAACATTAAAACCTTGATCCAGCAGATACCGTGTCTCATTGAGAACGCCGGCGCCTAGATCAATTGCCGCATCTCTGTCTTCCAGATATGTAAGAGCTTTCACAAGCAAAGGATGAGGCGGATTCCCTGCTGTTCCTTTATAGTATTCTGACCAATCGATATTTGTCATTGAAATTTCAATTTTGCTGACTTTTTTGATTGTTCGACGGCTGACGCTCGCATTTTTTCCGGGAAAATTGTACAAAAAGGCAACTTTTCAGAGTTGCCTTCGGTAACACGTTTCGCAAATCCTATACGATACTCTTTCCAGTCCCGCCACATACAGAGCATGGGGATTCGCCGATAACATCGCGATAGGGTTCGAAATATTCACCTCCACCGCCATAACAATTTTGATCCCAGCCAGGCGGGTAGTGCATTTCTCCATAGTCCGTTATCTTGCCCGAGCCTCCACAGACATCACATTCGTCGTTTTTCACACGGAAATCTTTGTCTTTGAGGAGCGGAGGAACCATCCAATAGTAATAAATTATGACAAAGAACCAAAAGACTGCGCCTAGTGCATAAATTACATCCATACGAAATACCTTTCTTTGATATTGTTGAGATCGGAAGTCCTTGTGAAGAACTTAACTTAGGAAATTTTAGCACATTATTTGAGATTTTGCTGGCCATGTTGGACGAAGTTGGAACCTATTTTGCTAAATCAGCTATTACTTCTAATATGTAATTCCTCTCTTTTGAAATTTCTTGCGGAGAAATGACGCTCTCGATTATGATTGGAACACTAAAATCCTGTATCGATTTTATAATATCTATTTGCCTCGTCACATATATCGGATCATGATATTCGATATAACCACTAAGATGTATCTGGGCAATCTTGCTTCCAAGACGGGAATAGAATGTTCTTGCTAGTTCCATGGAAGGATCGTTACTGTAGATATGGTTGACATCGAGAACCAGCTTATACGCAACATCGAGTGATAAAACCCTCTCTAGCTCGTCTGGCCTTTGAAAAGATTGTTTCCTATTATCCATATTTTCAAAAGCTACATCGAACATTGCCTCTTTAAACACACCGAAGTCCTGGACGCAATCAGGATGAAAGACTACCAGATCAAGCTTTCGTATTGCATTGATCTTCGCAATCTTCCTGAAGATCTCGATCGATCCTTCATCGTTGCCATAATTAAACTTGGGTGCATGAAAGCTTACATGATCGAATCCAGCCAGGTCTGACCTGGAAATCTCGTCAAGTTGGCCTTCTTCAATTCTGTTCATCTTTACAAACCCTAGCTCTACCGCATTGCATCCAGCATCTTTTAGTACGCGTAAAGCTTCTTTAGCAGTACAAAATTTATGCAAAGACCCAGTAGAGAATCCGAGCTTTATTTTTTGTGTATCCATATGATTTGCTGGCCGTCTGGGACGAAGCTGGAACCTTACTTCAGAGCTTAAAACCAAAATAATTGATAAATAATGGTCGTTTTTCTCCAAGGAAACCAATATCTTCTTCTTTTTCAACCTTCAGGCCATTTTGTTCAAACGCTTCACGGATTGCCACATTAGTATGTTTGTAAAAGATATTTCTAGACATTGGGTTGATCGGTACCTTTACCTTACCATCGATTTTTTCTTCATCTTCGACGGCATCAAAATACATCTTTCTCCAAATATCATGTGAAGCTGGATTCGCCGTACTTACGAGAAATTTGCCTCCAGTTTTTAGAACACGAGAAAGCTCCCTCGATGCCAAACTTATATCCTTCAAATGGAACCAAACATTCACTGACAAGATAGCATCTGCTACATTGTCCTCTAATGGCAGTTTATAGGCATCACCAATTATGAACTCACGATTTTCCTTATTATAATTGTTCTTTGCCCTTTCAACCAAATATAGTGATGGCTCTATGCCTATATAATAGGTCTCACCAAACTGAACATGATCAGCACAAACCCCCTGTCCTGCACCAATATCTACAAGCAATCTTGGAGAAACTTCTTTAGCCCATGTTTCTAAACATGGGTACAATTCTTTACTACGAATACCTTGTTCCCCTTCAATTGATATTATCCATTCTTCAGCCACTTTTCTATCCGTAAATGGATTTATCTCGCGCTCAATTTTTTTCATAATTTTAGTCTATTTGCCGGCAGTCGGCTCGATATTGTAACTATTATTTCGTCCAGTTCCGATTTGAATTAATCTCTTCCTTGCTTCGAAAAGCCCCTTCTAATTCTATATTGTATTGATTGCAAATATCCAAAAGATATATTAGAACATCAGCGGCTTCGTGACCAAGATTGTATTTCTCCGAAGCATTGTCTATGTGAATTCCTTGTGATTTCCTAGCCGCTTTGGCAAATTCACCACATTCTTCCATTAGGAGCATGAAAAGCTGCGGTACAGACTCCTTTTCGAATCCCCGTTCTTTGACCATATCAGCAACGTATGTCTGATAATCTTTCAATGTTGGATTTTTCTTAAGTTGTAGCATAGATATGAGCCGTCTCCTTAGGAGAAGCGATACCTGTTATTAAAATTCTAATAATTGGTTCTTTAGGTTGCTCAATGCAGTATACCGCTTTGGCCGCTCCGATAGCAAAACCAATTTCCAATAGCGTACTTGTACCGATGTATCCGCCAATATCGCAAATGTAGAGGAAATCACATTGCCGTATTGCGTTTAAATGATCTTCTTCTAACTCTTTTGAATCATTTGATTTATCAGTCTCAAGAATAGCGAAGGTCTCGTTCGTATTTACTATAGCTGATTTCTTGGGAGAAAGTACTTCCACACTCAATTTCTCGAACTCAGAAATTACTCTGCAGATATCGTCGTAATGTTTTCTAAAACTCCCTGAAATTACACATTTCATATTTGTGATTATACTAAATTTCTGTGGCAGGCCGAATGGGATGTTATTCGAACGGAATTACGTTCATATTAACCGCCTCTAGAAATGCCTTATCTCTGGCAACCATATATTGTGCTTCATACACCTTAATACTGCTTCCACATACTCTTTTGAGAGCCTCCTCAAGACTTAGCCAGACAGTTTCAAAACCTTCCTCAACCTCATCGTCCATCAGATTTGGTGTGCCCTTATTTCCAACTAATCTAGTTATATAGCAATATGACCTCTGCCGTAACATGTATTTCTTTCTGTATTCAAGGATCGTACCTAAATCAGCTATTATCTCGACCTCACAACCGATCTCCTCTAGACATTCGCGCTTCATAGCAACCTCTGGGCTTTCACCCTTCTCTATTCCACCACCAGGCAGCTTATAGTAGTCATATTTTGTAGCATGTAACAAGGCTACCAACTTATTATCATCAAAAACTATCGCTCTAGCAGCCTCTCTGACTGAATATTGTTCAGCCTCCTGAAGCGTAACATCTTCCGGATTTATAAGTATGATCTGTTCCATAATTTTATTTGCTGGGGGACAGGGACTCGAACCCCGATAATCAGGACCAAAACCTGATGTCCTACCATTAGACGATCCCCCAATATTGAACCTAAACGATTCCCAGAAACTGTGTAATGCCGTTGATCCAACCGGCTATTTTCCGGTTCAAATCCGAACTTGCCCTTATATTAACCCGCAATAGGTCGATATACAAGCCACTAAATAACACCAACAAGACTATGTCTAGTTGTGCGGAATTAATTAGGAGAATAAAATTATCTGACCCGCCTGCCAGGATAATCAGATAAAAACATATATGGAGACATCAAAAGAACTACTGAATATTCTGGATTGGACGAGTGTAAAAGCTCGAATAATTATGTCCGAGCATCGTCCATTTCCACGAAAAAGAGAAGTCTGGTGGGCTAGTCTGGGCCAAAATATCGGGATTGAGGTAAACGGTAAAAACAAGAGATTTGAGCGGCCGGTATTGGTTATTAGCGTCCTTAATGCTGACTCACTATTTGTCGCCCCTATTACAAGTACGATTGGAGGCAATCAAAGATACCTTATACCGTTTACAAGTCATAATGGTACTAGTCAGTCAGTGAACATATTTCAATTAAGGACCCTGAGCACAAAAAGGTTTATCAGGAAAATATCCGATATATCTATTGGGAACTTCAATGCGGTTCTCGACTCAATTAATAAGCAAGTCCTCATAAAAACGGAAGCCTCCGCAAATTAGGGAGGCTTCCTCGGAATCCCCTCATAGGAGGATTTAATAAGTAGAGTATAGCGAATAGAAAATAAAAGTCAAGCACATGAGGTTAGTCAACCACACACCCTCACACTGACCATCTCCAACGGCAATATCCCGATCCTGGCCCTATTGATCCCTTCAACCGCCCCCAGAAGCATTTCCAGGATAGCCGGAGTCAGAGCTTTAGTCTTAGCCATTTCTTCTACGAAAGCGAAATCGTCGGAGGAGAGGCGTTTCTCGATATCAGCGCGGGCTGAGGCGGAATTGGCAAGAAGGAGGATGAAGCGAGCTTTCTCGAGGATAAGGGTGGCTAGGGTGTTAATGGAGAGGCCGCTTCTATCAGCTTGAGCCAAGGCTTCCAGTGCCATATCGCAATCTTTTTTGAGCAGAGCGGCGATATAGGTATTAACGAGCGAAGCTTTGGGCGCGCCGGTGATGGCTTCCACTTCTTCGCGGGTTAATTGTTTTTTATCCCGAGCGGAGTCGAGGGAGTCTTTTGAGGTAGCAATAACTTTTTCCAGTGTTCCCAAGGCATCGCGGAAGGAACCGTCACCCAGCATGGCGATAAGGTCGGCCGCGCCCGGATCGAGCTTCAGACCTTCCTTGGTTGCCACATCTAGAACATGTTTCCTGATAACTTCTCGATTGGGCCTGCGGAAGGTGAAGGTCTGACAGCGCGAAACGATAGTCTCCGGCACCTTATCAAGCTCAGTCGTCGCTAGAATGAAAATGACATGCTTGGGCGGCTCTTCGAGAGTTTTGAGGAGCGCGTTCCAGGCGTCTTTGGAAAGCATGTGAACCTCGTCGATGATATAGACCTTATAAGGCGAGGTGAAAGGTAGGACCGAGACATGCTCGCGGAGTTCGCGAATGTCATCAATACCCCGATTGGAAGCGGCGTCAATCTCGTAAACATCTTCATCGGCTGTCTCAACGCTGCGGGCGAAGATCCGGGCGGTGGTGGTCTTGCCGGTGCCCCGCGAGCCGGAAAAAAGATAGGCATGGGAAAGACGCTTGAGTTTGGCCGACTCTTTGAGGGTATTCACGATCTCATCCTGGCCGATAACTTCCGACCAAGCTTGAGGGCGATATTTGCGGTAGAGAACGGGCATAGCAATAGTTTACAGTGCAAAGGGAAAAATGCAAAATTTTTGTACAAAAAAAGGGGGTGCTTCCGTCAGGGACAAACGGATGCACCCCACACCACCTCTCGCAAACAAGGAACCGAACTGCTCTGTCAGACAAAATCATATGGCTCGCACCCCGCACTAACGTTACGCCTACCTGCACCGGGGTGCGAGCTCAACTACGGAGCTAAACTACTACCGCCATTTACTTTACTCCTCCGCCAAATATATGCAAGCACTTCTGTGGATAGTCGCGCGAAGATAGGTTTCATAATCGTAAACACATCTCGCCCTCACTATAGCCCCGCAAAATCACTAGACCGTAAATAGTCTTTGACCACATTTTCAACCTCCCTCGCGCTATCCGCCTCGAATAACTTAACTCGCAATTCTTTGGCTCCATCCCAGCCGGAAACATAGGCTTTGAAATGCTTTTTCATAACATCGAAATGTTTTACATTTCTACTTGCCTGCCGAGCCTCATTCTTACTCGCAATTTTGATATTTAAAATGCGCGCGGGACGGAATGTTTTTTCAAAAAGTTTAGCGTGCTCAACTAAGATTTTTAACCTCTCCTCCGGAGTTTTAAGCAGATCTAAATGACCCTTGGGAATGATCCGCGCACCGGACTTCCCTGTTTTCATTTTGCTTAACGATTCGAAAAACCAGGGTTTGCCAAATATTCCCCGACCGATCATGATGCCGTCACAGCCATATTTCAAGACATATTCATGGGCCTGGGTCAGGCTTTCCACATCGCCGTTACCGATAATCAGAGTTTCCGGTGCTATTTCATTCCGCATTTTGATGATTTCCGGCATAATTTCCCAATGCGCCGGCACGTCCGACATTTCCTTCCTTGTTCTCAAATGCACAGTCAAGACCGGCAATTTCTGCTCTAATAGAAACCTGATCCACCCCAAATCAATTTTGCCGTACCCAATCCTCGTCTTCACACTAACCGGAATCGTCTGATACTTTTCTCCTTTTGCCTTTAATTTTTGATTTTTGATTTTTAACTTTTGATTTGAACTGTTATTGATACCAACACCTTCCCTCGCCGCCTCCAACACCGCCAATGCCACGACCGTATTCTTCATCATCGCTGCTCCCCCGCCCTGCTTCTCCACCGCCCGATCCGGACAGCCCATATTGATATCTAGGCCGTCGAATCCTAAAGTCTTAACAAGAACTGCCGCTTCCCGCATAACCTCCGGATGGCCCGTAAAAAGCTGGGCAACGATCGGTCTTTCTTTGTTTGTATATTCCAAATCGACTAGCAACTTCTTCTGTCCGGCGGAAACCAAGCCGTCCGCAGAGACGAACTCCGTCCAGGTCACATCGGGCTTGCCGTATTTGGCGAAAAGTTTGCGGAAGACGCTGTCCGTCACATTGGCCATGGGGGCTAAGACGAAAAATGGCCGCGGGAGAGAGGACCAGAAGGTTGGGCACATCAACGGTATTGACTTTATTTTGGAGGTTAATTTCATTCAGGGTAGAGTTTACATTTACAATGATGAGCGCTGCGAGTTTACAATTTACATTGATAATGTTTACAGTGAAGTGACAAATGGATAGTTGTTTAGTTTTTGTCCACAACAGCCATAGGCAAAATCACTATTTACTATTCACTACAACTGTGAACTTATAACTGTAAACTGTAAACTACCTAACCTTTCCCACCAGTTTTAGCACATCCTGGTCCCTCGAGCTACTGCCGAGAAGGATCACTGAATAAACGCTTTTAGCCGGGCCGAGTGAAAAGATGACGGCAGTTGTCCGGTCGGCTTCGTCCGTATAGCCGTTTTTGCCACCCAGATAATTGGACCAACTCAGGAAATGGGTCGGATTGATCCATTTGTGATTGCGGATGACCTTGGACTGGAGCTGGGTGATGGCGAGGAGATCCGGCTCATTGAGTCGAATCCAATTCAGTATTACCGAAACATCGTCCGCCGTCGCTCGGTTATCGGGCGATAGTCCGGAGGGATCGACAAAATAGGTCCGGTAGGCACCGATAGACGAGGCCCAGTCGTTCATGGCCGTGATAAAACGCGCCCGTCCATAACTGGCCGCGAAGGCTTCGGCGGCGTCATTGGAAGAAACCATGAGCAATGGGTAAAGAAGATCGCTCGCCTTGTAAGCTTCCCCCACTTTGAACTGGGCGGTATTACCGTAGGTCGAGATGATCGATTTTGATATCTCGATTTTAGTATCAGGCTTAATATTCTTCTTGGCAACGACAGCCGTAACAAGCTTGGTCAAGGACGCTAACGGCATCAACCGATCGTTGTTGTATCCGATAATCGTCGTGTCGGTGCTCAAATTCCTCACCAAATAGGCTTTGGCGGTGATTTCCGCGACTGAATTTCTCGGCAAGGAGAGACTGGCCGCGTCGAAAAAATCCTCTTCCTGAATGCCACTGTAACGCACGCTTCTTTTGAAACCGTTTATGATCGTGCCGTCGGTCGGCTGTGATATGATAGCGGTCGCCACGGAAAAGAGTGAACCGAGTCCGGAGCTCGTCCGGACATTATCCACAAACCCGAAACCGATAACGGCCGTTTTTACGAGAACAATGCCACAAAGAACGGCGATCATTCCTCCAAATACCACATAAAAGAAATGCTTCATATGGTTGTTTCCGCTCTTTTATAGAAGACATTGGTGCCGAAACGCAGATTCAGATATTCATAATCTGACGGCTGTCCGAGGCCCTTGACCTTCATCCCATTTAGAAACGAAATCAGGTTCGAAAGTTGACGGACAAATGACTGATTCTCATTGAAATAAATAACCGTGCCTTCATTCGTCTCTTCTCGAGTCTCACCGACATACATCTCGTACTCGCCATTCTCAAGAACCAAAATAGCCTGAACAATAAGACCGTTGCCGATCGCCCCGGCATAGAAATCCTGAAGCGCGGACAAACGCGATGGATCAATGGCCGTCAGGCCGAGAAGCGAATCCGTCGAAGTAGACTCCGCTAGGGCCGGAATATAGTAGGTACTGAGTCCGACCGGATCGCTCGAGGACGCTACCGCGTAGACAAAAGCGGAATCGTCAATGAGATAGCACCTGGTCTCTATATCACCGACAGACCGCTCATTATCAAAATTCGGCAAGCCCGCGCAGACGCGAGCAACCGGGCTTCGCTCTGATATTTCCACCTCCAATGTCCGCAAGCCGATCGATTTTACAGACGCGAACATGATTTCCGGTGACAGATTGCTTAGGGCTTTCTCAAGCTGATTCTTCGGATACAAAAAAATGTTGGCCTTGGAAAATATTCCCACATGGGCACTACTCAAGGCCTCTAATACCGCCAGACGAATCATTTCCGATGGAACCGCCGCATTGCCCTTGACCTCGACATTATCGATCGTAATCGTCCGACTATGAGTCAAACTGAAAAAACCATAGATGCTTCCGGCAATGGTCAGAATTACGAAAAAGATCATCGCGTACAGCCGGAACTGCCGTCTCTCGACGAATTTCTTGGATTGGCGTCGATTGAGTCGGCTCTTCTGACGCATGTTTCTCTTATTTACCGATAATGTCTTTGCCCAGATATCTGACTAGGACTTCCGGCACCTTGATCGTCCCGTCCGGCTGTTGGAAGTTTTCGACCAGAGAAACGAGGATCCGTGGCGTCGGAATAGCTGTCGAGTTCAGAGAATGCGCGTAGCGCAGGACGCCTTCGGCATCGCGATATTTTATGTTAAGACGGCGCGTTTGGAAATCGTGGAAATAGGACGCGGAAGTAATTTCCCGATATTTGTCCTCTTTGGGTACCCAGAGCTCAATATCGTACTTCTTAACTTGACCCTGACCGAGATCGCCGCCGCAATTGACCACCGTATGATAAGGAATGCCCAATGATTCGATAAAATCTTCGGCATTGCGTTGAATCTCTTCGTGATATTTGACGGAGGTTTCGTGATTGGCTTCGCAGAGAACAACTTGTTCAAGTTTGTAAAATTCATTGACCCGGATAAGACCTCGAACATCTTTACCGTGAGCCCCCGCCTCGCGACGATAACAAGGTGAGAAACCGAGATATTTCTTGGGCAATTCGGCCATACTTAGAACCTCATCGGCATGCAAACCCATGATCGGCACTTCGGCTGTTCCGGCCAGGTAGTCTCCGTCCTGGGTTTTGTAAAGATCCTCTTCGCCTTGCGGCAGGTAACCGCTACCCATAAAATTTAGCTTGCGGACGACTATGGGTGGAATAACGGGATTGAAACCTTTTCTGCCGAAGAAATCCAGCGCGTAATTCCAGATGGCAAAGGACAAGCGAGCACCATCACCTGTTAGGAAATATCCTCTGAAACCGTGGACTTTGGCACCGCGATCAAAGTCGACCATGCCCAAATTGGTCATTAACTCTACATGATCCTTGGGTTCAAAAGTAAACTTCGGTTTTTCACCCCAAGCTTTGATCTCTTTATTATCGGCATCGCTGTCACCGTCCGGCACGGTCATATCGGGGATATTGGGCACCTTAAGCATCTCCAATTGCCAGTTTTTCATCACCTCCTTGAGAGATTCCTCGTCTTTTTCGAGATCAGCTTTGACCACCTTCATATCATCAATGAGTTTGGCTCGTTCCTCCGGCGTTACCGCTGATGCAATCTTTTGACTGGCGGCATTCTGCTCCGCCCGTCTTTTCTCGGCCGAAGCCATGATAACGCGTCGCTTATCATCAAGCGCGATAAGTTCATCAACGACAAAATCGAGATGCTTCTTTTTGGCGGCCAACGCGATCAGTTCCTTGTTCTCCCGGATGAATTTAATATCTAGCATAATGGAATTAGTTTAGCACAAGTTCTCTCCCCGAGGCGAGGCCTCGGGGAGAGAAAATCATCGTTAATACGGCTTATTCTCATTAATCATAACCGCATTGTTCCCGAGGCCTCGCCTCGGGAAAAAATCTTCATTACTTCTTGAGACTTTTTTTAATGTTTCTTCATAATGGTTTGCTAGACTGTTTGCGAGGCCTCGCCTCGCAAACTTTATGCAGATCACCAAGCTTTTACCGCCGCAATTTCCACCGCTTCTGCGCGAGCTTGCCAAATCGCCATCCCACCTTTACCTGGCGGGGACATTACCGCCTCCCGAATACAAGTTCCTCTGCGTCGTCGGGGCCCGCGACTATGATGACTACGGCCGTCAGGTCTGCGAACGACTCATTGCCGGACTCCGAAACTACCCGGTTGTTATTGTTTCCGGCCTGGCTCTGGGTATCGATTCTATCGCCCACGAAGCCGCCCTGAAAAACGGCTTGCGGACAATTTCCTTCCCAGGCTCTGGGCTTTCCGAGAAAGTCCTGTATCCACCATCCCATTTTCAGCTGGCCAGACGGATTATCGAGTCCGGCAACGCTCTGCTCTCGCCTTTTGAGCCGGAGCAGGAAGGCAGCCATTGGACTTTTCCCGTTCGCAATCAGCTCATGGCCGGCTGTTCTCATGCCACCCTGGTCATCCAAGGTTGTATCGGCTCCGGTACCCTCATCACCGCCCGTTACGCTCTGGACGCCAGTCGCGACCTTCTGATCGTACCCGGCTCCATCTTTTCCGAATTAACCTACGGTCCACACCTCCTCTATTTCCAAGGAGCCACCCCTATCATGTCGTCGTTGGATATTCTCGAGATCTTGGGGTTTGAGGTCAATAGACCTCCGCCGCAGAAAAAAGTTCGTGCTCACCCATTTGGTCACTCGAACAAGGCTTCTCAGGCTCCGGCCTCGGATCTCTCCCAAAGTCAAGCTTCATTTTCATTCGACACTCTTTCACCTCATGAGGCGGTTATCATCAGAGCCCTTCAGTTCAAACCATGCACCGCTTCCGAACTTATCGACGAGCTGGCTCTCAGTGCCACGGACTTCAATATCGCCATTACGGGACTTGAACTCAATGGTCTGATCCGACAAGTTAACGGGGTTTTCAAGATATGAATATTTTGCAAAAATAAATTATCGTGCAATACTTACTCAACATATGAAATTACTGATTGTCGAGTCCCCGTCCAAAGCCAAGACCATCTCCAAGTATCTCGGAGACGGTTTCGTTGTCCGTGCTTCAGTGGGCCATATCCGCGACCTACCCAAATCCAACAAGAAGGCCGTCGATATCGAGCATGATTTCGCACCGCATTATGAGATCGTGGCCAAGAAACTAGATGTCATTGCCGACATTACCGATAAAGCCTCCAAGGCCGAGGAAATCATCCTGGCTACAGACCCCGACCGTGAAGGCGAAGCGATCGCCTGGCACATCGCACAGGTGCTCGAGAAGAGACTCGGCCCCGCCATTAGAAAGAAAATGAAGCGCGTCACCTACCAAGAAATTACCAAGGAGGCCGTTCTAAAAGCCTTGAAGAATCCGCGAGAGATCGACCAACATCTCCGCGCAGCCCAAGAAGCCCGCCGCGTCCTCGATCGCCTGGTGGGCTACGATCTGTCCGGCTTGGTCTGGAAGAAAGTCCGCTATGGTCTCTCGGCCGGCCGCGTCCAATCTCCGGCCTTGCGGATCATCATGGAAAGAGAGCGGGAAATCCGGGCTTTCCAGCCGGAAACATACTGGTCTATCACGGGTCAGTGGAAAACGCCAAAAAATGACACTCTCGCTCTTGTCTGCAAGGAGGAGCCCCGGGACAAAAAAGAGGTTGAGCGAATTATTGACCTTGCCAAGAAGGAAAAATGGCAGATCAAAGACATAGAAGAAAGCGAACAGAAACGTTCGCCTCGGGCACCTTTCATAACTTCCACTCTCCAGCAGACCGCCAGCTCCCGCCTGGGCTTTTCCCCTTCACGGACTATGGGCGTGGCCCAGAAACTTTACGAAGCCGGCTACATTACTTATATGCGTACGGACTCGACTAACCTTGGTGATCAGGCTCTGGCTCAAATTTCTTCAATCGTTACCAGTGAATATGGTGCCAGTTACCTCCAGATCCGCAAATACGCCACCAAGAGCAAGAACGCCCAGGAAGCCCACGAGGCCATTCGCCCTTCCCATTTTGATAAAATGAACGCCGGTCACAATGAAGAACAAAAGAAGCTCTACCGCCTGATCTGGCAGAGGGCGGTCTCTTCCCAGATGACTGACGCCAAAGTGGCCAGGACCAAGATTATCGCCAATTTATTTGAAGCCACTCAGCCGGCCGTTGTCACCCCCATTCCCGACTTTGAAACCAACGGCTCCCGAGTCATTTTCGACGGCTGGCTCAAGGCCGACCCGGAATCGACCGGCGAGGAAGTCAATCTGCCGAAATGCGCCAAAGGTGAAAATCTCGATCTTATCGATATCGGATCCGAAGAGAAGCAGACCCAGCCGCCGGCCCGCTACACCGAAGCCGGCCTTATCAAGGAACTTGAGAAAAGAGGCATCGGCCGGCCTTCGACATATGCTTCCATCTCCAAAACCATCGAAGACCGCGGCTATGTCACCAAAGAAAATAAATCCTTGAAGCCCACCGACACGGGCGATGTTGTTTCTTCATTCTTGGAAGAATACTTCCCTTCCTATATTAGCGATTCCTTCACAGCTGAGATGGAAGATAAGCTTGACGATATCGCGAGCGGCGGCCGGACTTATGCCAAAACTTTGGGCGAATTCTACAAACCTTTCCATGCCGATGTTCTAGCTAAGGACAAGTTGGCCAAGATCACCAATTTGGGTGAAGCGGATCCAAAATTCAAATGCCCCAAGTGCGGTACAAGCCCGATGGGGATTAAACTCGGCAAGAACGGCAAGTTTTTGTCCTGTTCGAAATATCCCGATTGTCAGGGTGCCCTGGCACTGGATGGCACCGAATTCAAAAGCGATACGCCTATCGGGACCGATCCGACAACCGGACTGCCGATCTTTGTGCTTACGGGAAGATTCGGACCGTATGTGCAGTTGGGAGTCAGATTGCCGAAGGTAAAAAAAATCAAAAATAAAAAATCAAAAATAAAAAATGAAAGTCAAAAGGATGAAAGTTTGGAAAATGGTGCTGTGCCGGTCAAAACCGAGGCAGAAAGCATGACGTTCTCTCCTATTAAGCCTAAAATGGCTTCCATTCCAAAGACCATGGATCCGTCGAAGGTTACGGTAGCTGACGCCCTCAAATATTTGAGTTTGCCGAGAACATTGGGCACCGATCCCAAAACGAACAAGGATGTCATCGCTTCGGCCGGCCGCTTCGGTCCTTATGTCGTCTCCGATCTCAATTACCGCTCGATCAAAGCACCGGACGATGTTTATGAAATTACTTTAGAGAGAGCCCTCGAGATGCTGGCGGTTCCCAAAAAACAGCGCGGATTTAAGAAGAAAGCAGTTTAGGAAAGTGAGGTGACTTTCCTATATTGCTTTTTTATCTTCAAGATCGGTCAGCGAATAGCCCAATTCCGGGAAAATAAGATCCCGAAGGTAGACGCTCCCCACAAAAAGTAGAACGCCGATGTTCTGACCGACTTTGAAGGCGCCTTCCTTCAACTGATCAATAACATCCGGACAGTGCTTCGGCAGATCATCGACAACTGACGAGATTGCTTCTTCGGCATCGTAAGCATTTTTTGGATCTAGGGATCGAACTGCCTCAAGCAACTTCGGCCTTTTTGCATCCATAATTTCCCTAATGCCGCTTTCAGCCAGGATATTGCGACCAACTTCATTGAGTTGCCGCGGCGAAAAAGACGGAGCAAACTTATCCTTCCAGAGAATATCGAGCTTGGGTTTCATCTCGGCGATATCGGAACTGACTAGGTTCACTTTTTCAAATATCATTCGCAACAAATAACCGATACCACCCAAAATAGCGGTAATGAAAATCGAGATTAAGGTGATCATTAGTGCTTCCATATATTAATGATATACCCTGTAATAGAACGGTCAATATTGCTGACAAGCTATTTGTATTTCATAACAAGGAAAAAAACAAATCCCTCCGAAATCCTACAAAGAAAAGTTCTTAAGCGAATAAAGATCCTCATTTTCCTCCTTTTCAATCTCGATGGCCGACCGATCGTCGACTGGTTTGCCGCTTTCCGGCAGGGAGCCGGTCGAGCTCTGCTCATTTGCCTGATTTTGAGGATTTCCCGAAGCAGTGGCGATCGAGTCCTGGTTCGAATGAGCAGTAGGACCGGCTTTCTGGCTTGATTCATTATTCAATCTTTGAAGAAGGGCCCGCAGATCGTCAGGACTGAAGAAGTCGATCGTGACCGTGCCGCCCGTCTTGCTTTTCTCGATACGAACGCGCGTCCCCAGGGACTCGGTGAAGTTCTTTTCCATCTCGATAATCTGGGGATCAAGATACTTGTCCTTATTGCGG
>Ga0172380_10004751_pt1 | contig 17144 bp, 24 predicted proteins | sample Leawe162metaG_FD_119747 | JGI IMG/M metagenome (GOLD analysis project Ga0172380, IMG submission 119747) | Leachate microbial communities from a municipal landfill in Southern Ontario, Canada - Leachate well 162 metaG | ecosystem: Engineered > Solid waste > Landfill > Unclassified | place...
CTGTGATCACGTGCTGTTCTGTTTATTTTTAAGGTACGCGATCAAGATCAAAAGATAAACTAAACTTTGTAGATTCATATGACTGTCTTATTTGGACGCGGGTTCGATTCCCGCCATCTCCACCTGCTGTGATTTTGAGTCAGAAATTGTCTCAAAAACTGAATAAATAGGGGCTAAATTTTCGGTTCCAAAACCCAAAAACCCATCATATTCTGCCGGACCATCAAAAACCATCTGGACCACAATCCTTTTTTGCACTAAATCACCTTCTTCCCATTGTTTTAAAGGGTTTTTTACATAATCCAATACACAGCTCAGGGCGGTTCCAAAGTCTCCAGATTGCTTATATTTTCCTAAGTTTATATTAAGAGTCTTTTCCTTTATTAAAAGTGTTTCTATTTTACTTTCATAAGTTTCAATTATGGAATCGTTAGTGGCTTTTTCGATTCTTTCTAAAAATTTTTCTTTCTGTTTTTCAATTTCTCTGACTTCTAAAAGAATTTCTTTTTCTACATCCTTTTTACCATTATTCCTTTTTTCCCATTCCTCAATTATTAAAGCGTTGGAAAAATCTAAAACTTCTTCACTTACAGATAAGTTACCAAATAACTTTTTTAAACTGTCTTCAATAATTTCTTTTTTAAAACTCTTATTGAAATACTTAGAGCCTTTGTCTACATCGCGATAATACGGATATTTTTTATTTCTACCTGTAGCATATGCTCCTGTGTAAGTTGTTTTTGCGCCCAAGGTTTTCACCAAACCCCTTAATGGAAAATCTTTGTTGATATCTTTTCTTGTTCTAATCCTATGTCCAGAATTTAATATTTCTTGAACATTATGAAAAGTCACTTTTGAGATTAAAGCTTTATGGTGACCATCTCTTGGCTCCACTTCCCATTTTTGATATTCAATAATTCCTGCATAAACACTTCGAGTCAATAATCTTTTAACTTTTTCTAAATAAACCCTCTTGCCTTTGCCAGAAAAATTTTTCTGTTGTAAGAAATTTTGAACATCCACTTGAGAACTAAGAATACCTGTTTCAAAACCCTCAAAAGCTTCTTTTACTATTCGAGCTAATTTATTCGGCTTTAAAAGTTTTCCATGAAAACTATCTTTAATAAAAGAATATCCCGGAGGTGGGTAAAAGGTCCAATACCCTCTCTCCATCCTAGCTTTCATCTTCTGAATAACTTGCCTTCTATTATTCTTTCGATGATATTGATTTTGAGCGGCCATCATTGTCTCTATTAATTCTCCTTCCGGAGAGTCATCGAAGTTAAAATTGGTACATTCTAATAAAACACCATATTTTTGTAGTAATAGATTTTTTAATTCAAAATGATATTTAACATCTCTGGCAGCCCTACTTAGATCATCAATAATTACAACAAAGCTCTTATGAGGATTGTCATTAATATAAGTAAACATTCTAGATAATTCTGGTCTTTTTCTGAAGTCTCCACCACCAGTAAAACTATCCTTAAAAACTTCTTTACTTATTGAATATCCTTTCTGTTTTGCATATTCAGAACATCTATGTTCTTGGCCATCCAAACCATGCCCCTCGTTCTTTTGACGTTCTGAAGAAACTCTACAATAAATTAAGGCTATTTTGTTTTCTTTATTATCAATCATGATCTAATGAATTAAATACATTATTTATTATAACTCTTATATTCTGTTCTAATAACTTAATTTTATCCTCTGAAAGCCCCCTTCTTCTTAATTTAAGACGACAAAATTCAACACTCTTAAGATAGTGGTCTTTTTTTCTTAAAACACTCTTTTTTTGTGCTATTTTTGTCTCCACGTTAAAAGATAAGGCTTATTAGATTTTTGTTTGAATTTGAGGGTTTTTTGTATCTATTTTGTGCTCCTCAGACTGATTTGAGAGGTTGTGGGCATAATCAATTAATGTATTTTTATCGGACCAACAATAATCTTCCTTATCGACTAGAACTATAAAATTTCGAGCAATTGAATCTCTTGTAAAATTTTTATATTTTACCGCTCGATTAAACACAATCAGGCTACTTCTAAATTCCGAATAAAATTTACGGAACTGTGCTTCTACACTTCTCATATTTAGTTAAAGTTAAACGAATAAAATCGCTCTCTATATGATTGGCGAATATCACTTGCGACCAACCATATAGACAACGATCTTGTGTGATATTCTTACCGATAATATAAAAACTCCCCAAATGAGTAATCATCTGGGGAGTTTTTATTTTTAGGTAAAGTAAAAAGAAAAACTGTAACCAAAAATGATCACAACTTTCCTTTCTACTCGAGAACATAATAAAAAGATGGGGACAATACCGCTTAGGTTTCACAAACTCCGATCAAATAAATTGATTGGACATAAAAAATATTTTCCTCGATATAATCTCTAAGCGATAGTTTGCATGTCTAGGTTCTGTGAGAGCTAAAAATATTTTAGCAGAACTTGAAAACATTGCAAATGTTTAGATATGGAATAGTCATTAAAATGAAGTACAAGAGAAGCTGCCAAAAGCACCCAATCTATGGTGATTTTAAAGTCCCCAGATTGCTTATATTTTCCTAGGTGAGAAAGACTAGCAGGAAAGGAAAATAGCTAATTTATCTTGACCATTTTTTTCCTAATCATACTTTTATTAAACAAGAATTAATACAAACTGAAGATAAGGCTTACGATGTTATGGAAATAAAAACTCAAGAAGACCTATTTATAAAATAAATTTTGATATAACAGAGTGTCTTATTGAACTAAATAAAAAACAATGGATTTGATGAAAAACCAATAAATGATACTATTTGTGTACAACTTAATATATTAGGACCTAACCCTTATTCCCTGGAATTAGGCACGGTCAACAAGTCGTATAAAGCATAAAAAACCCATCATAGGGTCTGCTTTATACGCCTTATCAGGAAACTGATATGAGAGGCTTCGGCCTCTACCTGTGGTGGGCTTTTTGTATTTAAAAAATAAAAAATTATGGAAAAAAATAAACCTCTAAAAAAATATGGTCTAGGCACAATCCTGATAATATCTATAGTCACAAATTATATTGCAATAAATTTTATCACAGACTCAATATTCTCAATTATATTAAAATTTATATCTAGTCTTGCTTTCTCCTTAACAGCTACAACTTTATTATTTGTTTGGATATACCGTTTTATACAGACAGCTAGAAAAAAAGACCTTGATATAAAAACAGAGAATAAAATAAAAAAAAATTCTTTAATATTTATATCTCTAACTTGGTTATTAATATTCTTAAGCGTTTTATCAGCCACTCTCTTATTATCAAAAAATAATGAAAGTCGTGGTGAGTTTTTAATGGAAATAAAAGGACGAGAAACCCCTATAGTATTCTCAAACAAAGTGTTCGAAGTAACAGACACAACGAAAAGTTCTTTTATAGAAAGTGCAATGTATGACGATATAAAAGACTATATGGTAATAAATATCTCTGGAACAAATTATCAATATTGTAATGTAGAAAATGATGTTTGGAACAGCTTCAAAAAAGCTGATTCATTCGGTACTTATTACAATAAAAATATTAAGAATAAATATAACTGTACCCCAGGACAAGAGCCACAATACTTAGGGGTTGAGTGTCTTAAATTAGCAAGACAAAAAGAAGAAGAATTTTTGACCAGCAATGGATATAAGAAAGACTGGGATGGTGGTTTCACAAACAAAAATGGAAACTTCCCAGATAGTAGTATTAGTGAAGAGGCAGAGACGATAATGAACGACACTTGGTTTCAATGTTTAAAATAAAGAAATTATACAAATGTAATGTAGCAAATGATAATATTTTTTAATCTATGAAACACAACAAAAAAAGAATACTCGCTTATATCGACAGACTTCAAATGTTTGGATTTATATCATGTTCACTACTAATAGGAACATTAATCTCAGTGAAAATAATGTTCGAATTAGAATTTAATAATTTTATAGATATCCTTGCTTTTTTGGGAATGATTATAATGATGTCTCTTTTAGCGACTCCTTTTACGATTTTAATACACTGGTTAATCACCTTAGGGCATGATGACCTTTTTGGTGATAATATCTATGAAACCTCCTGGAGCGATGGTCGAAGGGACAACAATAAACATAACGATCTAAATAAATGACTTACCACTTACAAACACCGGACTACCTTTGTTCAAATTGTAAAAGGGCTTTCATTCCTTTTAAAAAAGACATACGTTGTCCTTGGTGTAATGAAATAGAAAATTCTAGTGGCGAATACTACGGGTTTATTAATGAACTCACATACTCTATGAGGGTTCACAAACGTATGTATGGAAAATACAGACCTCCAGCTTGGCTTCTATCAAGCTATGCAGATTATATTCAGGAATATACATATACAACTTTCGATTATCTAGTATCAAATCCAGACAAAGATATAGAAAGCGCCATGAAGTTTCTTAATTTTGATGATGAAAAAGAATCCTGTTATGTACAAAAAATATTATGCTTGGTAAATGAAAAAGATAAAAAACTAAGCAAGAATGGATCGCTTAGAAGTTTTATTAAAAAGTGTTTAAATATTATTCTAGGTAGGTTTTCTAATTAGCCCTAAAAAATAGGTTTAAAAACCTAAAAACCTAATTTTTATAGTTATCCACTATCTTATAGACAATACTTGACTTTATTGTAAAAAAATATAGTATAATGGACCTAGTATGAGAAAAAGCTCCGAAGGAGCTCAATCTCTAACATCGGCCCCCCACAAGGGGGCCTTTGCAATTTATACAATTAACATAATGGTATTTTGAGTTATCTTTGTAGTGCAATTTTCATAATTAAATGACTTATTTTTAAACCTCTTAATTATCTTATCTTCAAAAGAATTAGATAAAATAGTCTCAATTCCAGCCTGAACTAGAAAATCTTTTCCTAAGTAATAAGCAGCAAGATCTGTTATTTGTATTTCAATATCAAAATTGTGCTTTGTAACAAATGAGATGCCAGTAATATATTTTCGTACGTCTGGTCCAGTTAGTGATAGTTGTTTGCATCCTTTAGACATTAGGTCTTGGTATACTTTAAAAACAATACCATCTTCCGGTCCTCCTGTAGCCTCAAATACAATATTTCCTTTTCCATTCTTTTTTATAAGAAACTGAAGATACATCACCATTATTTCATCGGTTGTTATTTTAAGTATATCAATTTGAGCAGCTACAATAACATTATTCCAATTACTACTGCGATTGTTCCCCGCCTTGGAAATGGCATTTTGAATATTTGGGTGAGCATTAAGATAATTTAGTTTATTAACAGAAGCAAAACAAATTTTAATGGGTGCATTATTAATAAAATCAGTAAGATCTTTATGAAACATATCAATTGTTAAGACGGGATTTATAGCTGGATCGAAAATAGAATACTGACCAGAATGTCTTCTCATCTCATTAGCATGGAAACATATATCATGTTTAAGCCCCCAATATTTATATTTTAATTGATCGGCCTGATTCTCAAGTTTTATTTGTGAATCAGTACCAACAATAACTCCGGCCATTGAAAAAAGAGGTTTGGTTTGATCAACCTTTCTTAGGTTATTTTTCCCAGATTCATCAATGTAAAGAGTGTAATTTGTCATTTATTATTTTGTTTCCAATTATCTCTTTTATATTGCATTTCTGTCTCTCTTTTATTGATGATAAAACTCATATTATCATTTTTTATAAGACCTAAAGATTTCAGTCGTATTTCAGCTGCTTTTTTAGATACAAAAAACTTTTCAGATACAATCATTATTAATAAGCTATCATCGGAGAGCATTCCAGAATTTTCTCTAACACAACGTAAAACCATCTCTTTTGGCATTAGTAAGACCGAGGCATAGGCATCTGCTTGAGATTCATGAAACCTTTTGTTTTTTGAATCAACTTCATTCAAATCAACTAAATACTTATGTAAAGAGAAATGCCCAACCTCATGGGCCACAGAAAATCTATCCCGTTGTTCGTAACCAGAACTTTCAATAACTATTTGATTATCTTTCAAATCAGCAAAAGCTATAGCATCTCCTGGCAATTCACCCTCTTTTAAATAAACGACTCTAGTTCCCCACAAAACTTCAGCTAATCTATCTGGATCAATTGGAAGTGTCAAAGCCTTGGGACCAAGAACCGCGCAATACTTTACGAAGTCTTCTGCTGCCTGTTTTTCTGCAAATTCTTTAGTAAGATAATTCATGGCTATTTTTCTTTAGATCTTCTAAACATAATTTCTGCCACTTTTTTCTTATCTAATTTTTCCATAACGTTTACAAGCTCTGAACTCATTTTTAAAGACATAAATAAATCCATTTCATCTTCTGGGCTAAGTTTGTATTCTGAGGCAATACGGCTTAAAATATCATCCCCGGGAGTTGAAAGGTTATTTTCAATTCTAGAAAGATACGTATAGTGAATTTTTATTAAATTGGCTGCGTCTCTTACAGATAATTCTATTTTATTTCTATATTCTCTTAATAATTCTCCTGTTGTTTTTTTACTCATACCTCTAATTATATAGTATGTTTGTATAACATGCAACAATCATGTTATAATGAAAGAGGGTTATTTAACCCCCTTTCATTTATGCTATAGGTCGTTTGAATTTCGGTGAAATTCAGGTCGATAACTTCTTCTCTAAAGTGTCGTAACTAAAGAGTACCATAAATGATAGGTTATTAACAATAAGGAAAAAAGAATATGGTATTACTGATAACATATGATCTTAATAAGGAGCCTAAGGATTATGATAAGCTTTTTAGAGCTATATCTGAACTTGGCTTAACTAGAAGAGATCCTGATCTTGATTCGGTATGGTTTGTATCCACTTCATACAATCTTAAAACATGTTACGATCATCTTAAAAAAGCGATCGATAACAATGACAGACTAATGATAACCAAACTTAATCGAGGTGAATATGAATATTGGCTTTCTGCTGATGTCGCATACTGGATAAGCTCTCAATTATCCTAAAAAAATAGATTTTAAAAAAGCAGTCACCGCTCGAGAATAAAATCTCGGGCCTGCTTTTTATATATAATATTTAATTACCACTATGTGATATATCAATTCTTTAAAAACTATTGAATTGCAAAGTTAAATTCCCTGTTTTTCAAACCTTTCAATAACTCATACTTCTCAAAAACCCAGCATTCTAAATGATTCCAAGTATTTCGTACGATGTCCACAAAAATAATGAGCGCAGCGAATATATTTTTGTAGGATGCCGCTGAAAGCGGCGCCACAAATTAATTATATACACTTATATTTAACACCCTCTTTATATTCACATATACCATCAAACCACTTAGACCCTTCAATTATACGAGCTTCTCCATCTATAGGTTCTCCGAAAATAGCTGGAACATATTTAAAGGTTTTTGGATTCGCTCCAATCACAATATTACCCTTGTAATAAACATAGTTTTTATCTTTTGCATAATAATCTTCTTTCCAATATCTTTCTGAATAATTAATTATTTCAAAACTATTTACATCGGCTTTTTCTATTATTTTATTTTCATAATAAACGTTATTTTTAAAAATAAAATATAATAGAGTTACACTCTGCTTCTTTTGTTTATCTTCAAAAAATCTCACGTCCTTAATATTAACCCCGTCAATCTTTTTACCATTCAAGTATAGATTATTATTGTCTGCTATAAAATTATTTGATGGGTCTGCATACCTAAATTCTTGTGCAATTAAACCATCAATCAATATCCCTTTAAAATAAACATTTTTAGCATCCTTGGAATAATCACCCAAAGACTGAAAAGTTTTAGGGTCAGCGTTTTTTAAAATAGAATATCTCAATTCTTTACCATCAGAGAATTCTCTGTAAAAAACACGTATATTGTCCGTAAGATAGTCACTGGTTTTATTAATTTCTCTTGCATAAATTTTTTCTATACCATCATTACTTTCAATTAAACGAAATATTATTCCTGGATAATCATCCTTATAATAAGGCTCGCTATCTCTCATTAAATAACTAGTTGTAATTTTACTGGTTTCATCTTTTTTTAAATTAAAATTTTTTAAGGACACAAAAATTACACCTCCAACTAATACTAGTGCTAAAATTATAAATAAAATAACGAGTTTTTTGTTTTTCATGTAAATAATTTTATCATAAGATTCAATTACCACCATGTGATAACTCCGTTTTCCTAAACTATTTATTTACAAGATTCAATTCCCTACTCTTTACACCTTTCAGCAAATCATATTTCTCAAAAACCCAGCTTTCTTAAATTTATTTCATTTTCTTTAAAATCTCTTTCACAAACTCAGTTTTATTTTTAGTATAAACCCTTCTTTCGTTTGAATATTTTTTATGTAAATCTTTTTTTAGTTCTTCGTATTTTTTCGCCGATAATGGGTGTGCTCTTAGATAATCTCTGAAAAATAGTGTTCTTTTCCAAATAGCACTATTATACTTCACTATATGGATGTAATGTGTTCTTGATACTTCATCACCTTTTGCAACAACAAATCTGTCTTTCTTTGGGAATTCTTTATCTCTTGAAAAATAATTTGTAAGGGAGTTCAATATTTTATTACACCTCTTTCCTTCTCCTTTTACAGTCTTCACACCAACAAGGACGTCTATTATTGGTTTTGCACTCATCGCTTCAATAGAAGTACTTCCACAATGTTCAATAGAAATTATGTTATTACCTAATATTTTTTCAAGTTCAACTTTTTCTTTTTGAAAATCTTTTACCCAACTCTTTTGATAGGGTGATAATTTAACAATGCCTCTTTTAAGTCCAATCATGAAATTAAGTGTATCGTAGAGAAAAAGCAAATACAATAATCTCAATAGTTGGCAGTATTTGACTTATTATAGAATTTAATTAACTTATTTGACATATCAAACACACAATGGTATAATACAAAAAGTTAGTAAACCGAGTAGAGATACTCACAACAAAAAAGAAAGGTTCAGAGATGAGCACATCGACAAATTCAGTTACACCAGAAAAGTTACTCTGCGGATCCCACAACCTCGACCGAATGAAAAAGGAAGTTGAGGAGCTTATTCCGATGCTTATTGGCCTCGCGATAATCAGTCATTCCGGCCCCATAAGCACGGTCGCCAACACGTTTGCCAATGAGCAAATCGAGTGGAGACTCACGGGAGTTGTCTACATAATGTCACGGAAAGATAGTCACCTCAAGGTTGAGTGCTGGCTCAAAAAGAAAATCGGCACTGGCAATGCTATGACAGCTTCATACACCAACGAAGGTAGTTGGTGGGGCGCCCGTCCTAGTGAGAACATCCAAAGAACACATGAGGGACTAGCAGTTTTTGTAGAAGGAATGCTTAGTGCTTTCCCTGACTTACAGGAACACCTCGAACCGTTCCTCTCCGCAGCAGAAAAACAGTTTTAATATTCAACCCGTTTTTAAAAGTTTGACGGAAGGATTCAAATTTTTACCTCAAGTCATTCGGCTTGGGGTTTATTATTTTATAAGGTTCTAACTTCCACACTATATAAAGATTTCACACTCAATTAAAATTGTGTTATACCTATGGCTGAATGAACAAAAAAGAGAGAGTTCTCTGTCAAATCGAAATCAGTCGAAAAGCCCTTGTTCGTGCCTTAGATAGTATTGGAGAAGATGTGGTGTTGCTGAGGTTTATACCAAAGCGAAATGCGTTCCGAAAAAAACAGGAACTTGCATCAAAAATCATGTCAACTTGGAGTTTTCCAGAACCCAAAAGATCTGAGTCTGAAGACGACTCCGACTTTTTTAACGGACCAGATCCGTCAGTACTGTTTGAACTCGCGGCGCGAAGCCTTAATCAGACACTCTTTGGGCGCATCCAGGGTTCAGTACACATTTACACAATGACAGGTAAGTTTTTGTACTACGTATCCGGAGTTTCCTACGAAACTTTTAGAAAAACAGTATCAAAGCATTCACGTGTCGTGTGCTCAATGAATCCAAAGCATGACGAGTATTTCGAATCAATGGTTAAAGAGAAAAAATCCATAGCAAGATTTCCCTTTTATTTAATCATTTCAACAAATGGCGATAGTATCGCTACGCTCAGAGCCTTGCGTGAAAAAGTGCTCGTGAAACCCTAGCCGTCACAATTTCCTTGTGGCGGCTTCAACTTTTATATAAAAACTCTGAAATGTTCACCAATCTCCACAATTTTTAAATACCTACAACCCCTCAAAATACTCATCCACCTCCCTATAAGACTTCAACACTACCAACTTCTCAGGATGCTGCTTAATAAAATTTCTGAATTTTGAATCTTTCAAAATAGTTCTTTTAATAATGTCGAAGATAAAGATAAATTCATCAAACATATTTAATTCTGGATGCCTCTCGTCAAAAAACACTCTTTTAATATGATTAATAATTCTAGTGTGCAAAGGTATATCAATAAAAATCAAACGATCTGCTTTCTCTGCTATTAAAGGTTGAACCCTAGAAAAGAAACCGTCTGAAACCCAATTATCTTTGTAAACAAAATCATCTACTTTATTTTTAATATAGTCTTGAACATCTTTGGCTTTACTAACATTCCCCTTTTGAACTTCAAAACCGCCGGCTTCAAACCAAAATCGATCCAAACTAATATGCGGAATATTTAGCTTCTGACTAATCTTTTTGGCTAAAGTAGTTTTCCCGCTAGCTGCATGTCCAAGGATGGTGATTTTCATATACTGAGATTATATCAAATGGCGTAAAAAGCTTCCCCACCTTTACTTTTTTTAAATATAGTGTATAATATGAGGCCATGATACCTATGATAGATGACAGTTCTTTTTCATTTAAAGTTAGTGGCGATGGAAGATTTTTTGGTGAGCTTTTCGATCTCATCATCTACGTTTCCAACAAAGCCACAAGACTACCATCAACAGAAGAAGCTATGAGTGTGTTGAAGCTTTGTGCCCACGGAATTATTGACATTAATCATCCCGATGCTATTGCTTCAGCCAAGGTTGTCGGTTTTGATTATGCACTTGAGTATATATCAATACCACAACCGAAGTATGACGCCTTGCAAAAGCGCTTGCCGGGCTCATACGAAACATCTCGATAACTTCCAAAATCTGTGCCAACATTGTGTGGTACAGATTTTTATTTTTATAATATACTCATATTAATGCCTCAAAAAATAAAAATCACTCGCAGCCACACTTCCACTACAGACGCGACCGCGGAAATTATTACTGCTCTGAAAAAATTGAAAGCGGTCAATAAAATTAGCATCGGTATAATCAAAACCACTACCAGTAAGGGCGGTAAAAGAGCGATTAAGTTCCTCCCCATCACCGGTGGGATGGTGGCCATGGTTCGTGGTAGCGGGACCGTGCAAGAACTTTATATTTATACTGACGAAATAGATTTTGTTAAAAATTATTTATTGAAGGTTTTTTAAAATCAAACAGGTTCTAATTTTATTCTCTCGCCTTCACCATCTTTGACTTTTACATATTTTAATGTTATTATGTAGAAGAACCAGAATCTTAAACCCAACAAAAAGGATCCAGAAAAATGAACCTAAGCGGATACTTCGCTGCAGTCTTAACAAAAACCAGTTCAGATGAGCTTAAGCAATTAGCTACTCTGCCCAAGATATTTTGTCACCACATCACTTTGGCTTACAACCCCAATCAGGAAGTGGCGGAAAAATATCAGAAAATGGTTGGTCAGAAAATTTCTCTTCGAGTGACCGGCATCCGCACCAGCGAAAAATGCCAAGCCGCTTTAGTGGAAGGAATTGAGTCTGAGAACGAACACCCACACATAACCATGAGTGTTCAAAACGGAGTGAAGCCCTTTTACAGCAACACTCTAATAAAAAACAAAGAGGGTCAGCTGGTAAACATTGGTCTCAACCTGGAAGCTGAAATTGTTTTCAATCAACACTAACTCTCAACAAAGAATTCTTTGGGGGAGTTTTTATTTTATTTCCCACCCACCAACTTCTCCAACCTCTTTACATTCTCTTCAATTACTTGCAAACCTTTTTTAAAGAATTCTGGGTTACGGATATCAATTCCAATGTTGGCAAAAATATCTTCTGGACATTTACTGCTACCAGCTTTCAAAAATTGTTCTATTTTTTCTTTAAAGTTTTTATCTTTTTTATATTCAGCATACAGAGCGTCACTAATTAACAAGCCGGAGGCATACGTGTAAACATAAAAGAAACTACGAATATGTGGCCACGAAACAAAGAAATATCCATCTTCATCTTTTAAATCAAAAATCGGACCTAGATAATTTTTCATATGTTTATTCAAAATTTTAGCAATATCCTCTTTGGCCACATAACCCTTGGCTCGAATTTGTTCATGTAATTCTTTCTCAAAATTAAAACAAGCAATTTGACGAAACACAGTTGAAACATTGGCATTTATTTTATTATGCAAAGCAATAATTTTTTCTTGAGCCGACAACTTTTCAAAAACTTCTTCGAAAACAAAATTCTCAAAAAGAGTGCTCGCCACTTCAGCTACAGAAATTGTGTAGTCAGCATAAATCGGAGTTTGAGCCTGAGACATTTCAGTATGAAAAGCGTGTCCCATTTCATGCCCCAGAGTTTTTATAGAATCGAAAGTATTAGTATGATTCAAAAGCACTACAGTTGGTAAACCATAATTTCCAGAACAATACGCTCCACCCTTCTTACCTTTTTTAGGATACACATCAATTTGACCCTTGGCTAAATATGATTCAAAAATTTCTCGATATTTAGGATCAAATTTAGCAAAAGCCGAACTAGTGATTTCCACAGAATCTTCAAAAGAAAACTTTTTTCTAGAGTCGCCAACTTTAGCCATACGATCTGCATAAGCCAATCTTTTTTCTTTCAAAAGTTTAGCTTTGATTTTATAGAAACGATGTGAGATTTTAAAACCTTGAGTGACAGTTTCTACTAAATTCTCAACAGTAGCGTCTTCATTTTCATATCTTCGCACCGTTGAAGAATATGCCTTTTCATAACCTCGCAATTCATCAGTAATTTTCTTCTTAGAAACTACTGCATTAATTTCAGCTTCGGCAAAATCAGAAATATCGATAAGTTTCTGATTAATAATATTAGCCAAAGCCCGGCGGTCTTTAGTTTTTAATTCCGAAATCATCCCAAAAGCCTGATTAATAGGAATGTTTTTGCCTTGATATTTTACTTCTTGATTGCTTAAGACATTAGCGAAACCACTAACCCACATATCTTGAGCTGGCTTACTTAATAAATTTAGAATTTTTTCTTCTGGTTCTGATAATTGATATTTTGCCCCTTCAAACAAATTTTTCAAAAAGTAGCGAAATTTTTCCAGAGTTTTATCTTTCAAAAAAATGTTTTGTTGTTCTTTAGAAACTTTACCCAAATTAAGTTTAAAGAAAATAATCTTATTGATTAGCTTGCTATAGGTTTCAGATAATTCATTAGATTTGGCTTGAGCAATTTTATTATTAGCATCAATATCTTTTCTAAGGTAAAAATAATGTTTAGGTCTATAGGTCTCAGGCATCGCCAAAAGAACCTCGTAGTCTTCACAGATTTTAAAAAGTTTTTTGGAATCACTTAAATAGTCGGTTTTATTTTTATACTTTAATTCAAAAATATCTATGGCCTTTTCAAAAGTCTCAACGTCGGCTTTAATTTTTGGATCAGTATCACTCTTATAAAAAAGTTTAAAATCCCAGGCGGTTTTTATCTGTTTTTTCATGCTCAATATATTATCACAGATTAATAAAAAGGTTCATTACAAATACTTTTTCTTAATCTTTTCAACTTTTGGAGCTACCACAATCTGGCAATACGGAGCGTGACCATTTTTATTAAAATAGTCTTGATGATAATCTTCGGCTGGATAAAATTTCCCATTACCTGATTCTGTCAAAAGAGAAACTTCTGTGACAATCGATTCGGAAAAATCAGCTTGAATTTTTTTAATAAAATTTTGCACAATTTCTACCTCATCTTTATTTTCAACAAAAACCACAGATCGATACTGAGTACCAACATCATTACCTTGTCTATTTAAAGTCGTTGGATCGTGAGCCTCGAAAAACACGGACAGAATTTTCTCAACAGAAACCACCGTTGGATCAAAAACCACTTTCACAATTTCAGCATGACCGGTTAAACCAGTACAAACATCATCATATTTTGGATTTTCTACCTGACCACCAGCATAACCAGAAACTACTTCTTTCACGCCTTTAATCATTTTAAAAACTGCCTCAATACACCAAAAACAACCGCCGCCTAAATAAATGGTTTTTTCTTTTTCAATAGACAGAGCCGTGCCATCAACAGTGGTAGTTTGACCAGTTTCAATAAAATCCATCGAAACAGAATTAACACAGTGGCGAATATTTTTTTGAGTTAAGTTTTCTCCAGAAAATACGTGTCCCAAATGAGCACCGCAGCGATTACAAATAATTTCAGTTCTTGAACCATCAGCATCCAAGTGTTTTTCAACTGCTCCAGCAATCTCATCATCAAAACTTGGCCAACCACAACCAGAATCAAATTTATCAGCCGAACGATATAAAAAAGCATTACACTGACGACAAGTATAAATACCATCTTTATGATTATTTTCAAATTTACCAGTAAAGGGCGCTTCTGTCCCCTTTTCCAAAATTACTCTTTTTTCTTCTGGGTTTAATTCATTTAATTTCATAAAATATTTTATTAGTTGAGCAACCAAAGTTTATAATTTTCGACTGTCATAAGCCCAGTGCAAAACCGCTTGTCTTTGACGAGTGCGACATTGAAAATCTTCCGGGCTGCAATTTTTAGTAATTTGGGTAATGTGGCGTCTGATAGCTTTCCATCTTTTAATTTGGCGTACATCCTCATCAGGAATTCTTCGGCCTAAATAATAACGACAATACCACTGAAACCAGCCCCGTGGATCGTCTTTATATATCCAACCTTTTCTTTGCCATTCTTTTAATGATTGAGAAGCTTTGACTTTAAAAAAATTTAATTCTTTTTGATAAATTCTATCTTTGGAAATTTTGGCTTTTTTAAACCAAGCTTTTGGAAATTCTTTCTCCCCATCTCCACTGAAATAAACCCCGCCAAAAACTCCTAGTTCTAACATTTCGGCCGGTGCTAATTCTGGCTTAAATTCTGGATCAAAATTTTTGCCAACCGGCGCAGATATTTTGTAAGAATATTTTTTTTGAAAACGATCAGAAACTTTTATTATTTTGTTTTTAGATATTTCCATATATTACTATCCTCTTGACCGAGAGCCCAAACAGAAAATCCTCGCAAACCTTTTTCGGCAATCAGTTCATCTTTAATCTCAAAACTTCTAGCATTATCACACCAAATTTCATTTTGCACCCCATCCCGCAAGAATTTAAAATATTCTACCCCTAATTTTTCATCAAAGGTTTTTGATTTAGTTTTTTTATTAGCAGCTGTATAAGCTTTTTGAGCTAATTTATAAGTAACACTTGCCACCTTTTCACCATCTTGCCATTGCCAACAATATGCTGGAATTCCCAAAGATAATTTTTCTGCTGGCGCCTGAGTCAACATATAATCCAAAATTCTATTTAAATAAGGTAAAGAAGCTGTTGGCCCAACAGAGAGCGGGTCGTCATAAGACATTAAAGTTAAGAAGTCTGAAGCCACGGCCAAATTTTTATATTCATAAGCTGAACTCCAGTCTTGATTCTTAGAAGTAGGATCGTAATCATTTGAACGAACCACCACAGCCACACTCAATTGTAGTCCTTCGGCTTTTAATTTTTGATAGGCCTTCTTCACAAAAGCCGTATATAGAACACGGTCCAAATGATTAATATTTTCAAAATCAAATTGCCAACCAATGTATTCCTGTTTCTCAGCCTCTTTGATTAAGAAAGTAATTATTTCATCTTGAGCTTTATCATTAATCAAAATATCTGACATCAAAACCTTGTCAAAAGATTTATTAACCAAAAGAGGCATGACTTGAACGTCTTTATTTTTTGCTTCACGTAACAATTTCTTTTGTTTACTATTAGGGGTAGAAACTTTTAAATCATAACCCACTTCATAAACTTGCGGAGCAACAATATCAATCTCTTTATAATTCTTTTTAAAACTATTTAAACCATTAACGTTATCAAAATAATAGAAAAGGTTTTCGCTAGCTAGAATCGGCATTGGTAAAATCAGACAGGCTAATAAAATTAATAAAGAGGTTTTTTTGATAAAAGTTATTTTTTTCATATATTTGTATTATAACTTTTTTAGCCACTTTAAAGAAGCTGAATTTAAATACCATTTTCAACACAGTTTTTGATAGTTGTCCCTTGCTCTCCATGCTTTACATTGTTACCATCTACCCACTGCTTGATATTTATATTAAGCCTTATTTATCAAGAGATTGAAAAATCTCAACCTAACCAAAAAAATATGGATAACACACAAGATCCAATTGTAGACGCAGTAGAAGGAGAAGAAGAAGTTTCTGAAGAAGCAGCTTTGGCTGAAGAAGACGCTGCAGAAGAAATCACAGACGAAGCAACAGAAGAAGAGGTTGCCTAGTCTCTCTTAAAAGGCCCCGCTAAGGGGTCTTTTTTGTTGAATTTTTTTAATATTGTGTTATTATTTAGCAAAAGTTGCCTTTCGGGTAACCTTTTTAAATTAAAACAACGTTGTTAAAACAAGAACAAAATAGAATAAACGGGTCCATTCGTTCAAAGGAATTGCGGGTCATCGGGGCTGAGGGTGAGAACTTGGGAGTTTTGTCGATAAAAGACGCATTGGAGGCCGCCAAAGCCGCTGGTCTGGACCTTATCGAAATCTCTGCCACTTCTAATCCCCCAGTTGCAAAAATCGCTGATTATGGTAAGTTTCTATACGACCTAAACAAAAAGCTGAAAGCGGCCAAAGCCAAGTCTCACACAGTCGAAATCAAAGGAATTCAAGTTAAAATTGGAACCGATGAGAACGATTTAGGGATCAAGGCCAAGAAAGCCTCAGAGTGGTTGAAAGAAGGACATCGGGTGAAAATCGAACTGTTCTTACCAGGCCGAACTAAATATCTTGAAAAAGACTTTTTAGAAACTAGAATGAATCGAATCCTAAAATTGATTACTCTGGATTATAAAATAGC
>Ga0172380_10004752_pt1 | contig 17140 bp, 32 predicted proteins | sample Leawe162metaG_FD_119747 | JGI IMG/M metagenome (GOLD analysis project Ga0172380, IMG submission 119747) | Leachate microbial communities from a municipal landfill in Southern Ontario, Canada - Leachate well 162 metaG | ecosystem: Engineered > Solid waste > Landfill > Unclassified | place...
CACCTCAACAAGAGGAGGTTATTCCATTGCCGGACCCAGAGGAAAAGCAATCTCCGGCCCAAGTGGAGTCTCCATCTCCGACAATGGAGGAGAGTCAGTCTCGGGGTCCTATGGACGATCCCTCTCCTTTTTCGAGGGAACCGCCCGAACCGGAGACTACGGTCAAGCCTACGCCAGTGCTCGTGGCACGGCCATCGCAGGTTTCGAGGGTCTAGCAAGTGCCGGGATCTACGGCAGAGCCATGGCGGACATCGGGGGCCAAATCCAGATCACCTACAGGGACAAAAGCCACCGACTCCGCACCGCAATAGGGTACATCGGGGAAGACGGACTCGAACCCAATACGATGTACCAGCTGAATGCGAAAACCAACAAGTTCATCAAAGTCTGTGACCCGCAGGAGACCAGCACCGATGAGTGACACCGTTCTCGTTCTCCGTACCTGCAATGAGGATCTGACCTCCTACAAGGGCTTCCAGTGGCCTGAATCAGGATACGTGGAAGCACCAGACTGGAACCCAGAACCTATCTGCGGAGGTGGTCTCCATGGACTCCTCTGGGGTGCAGGCGACGGGGAATTCCTTGACTGGGGTACTGAGGCCAAATGGCTCGTGGTCGAAGTAGATGTCGACCTCATTGTCACCCTTGAGACAGGTGACGGGGTCAAGTTTCCACGGGGCAAAGTGGTTCACTGTGGCAACCGTGAGACAGCGAGCACCTATTTGCTGGACAGCCCCGGTATGCCTTTGGGCACGGCAGTGGTGGGTTGCACCGTGCTTGGTTGGAATGAGGACCAAGTCATTGCCGGAGACTATGGCATGGCCCTGACCGGAGAACGAGGACATGCCACAGCGGGAATCTGGGGTGAGGCCCTAGCCGGAGAAAATGGCGTTGTCACAGTCGGAAAATATGGCCTTGCATCAGTAGGACTCGGGGGCAAGGCAGCCGCAGGTTACAAAGGTGCAATATGCATCCCCTACTGGAATAACGACCGTTACAGGTACCAGATCGGATACATCGGGGAGAACGGTCTCGAACCGAACACCTTTTACCAACTTGACCCAAAAACCCACCAGTTTGTTGCCGCTGGAGACCAGCACCCATGAGTGACACCGTTCTCGTTCTCCGTACCTGTGATGAAGATCTAACTGCCTACAACGATTTCCAGTGGCCCGAGTCAGGACCCGTGGAAGCACTTGACTGGGACCCAGAGCCGGAGTGCGGACACGGACTCCACGGATACCTGTGGGGTCAAGGTGATGGCATACACCTTGACTGGGACATTTCCGCCAAGTGGCTCGTCGTCGAAGTCAAGTGGTCAGAGATCGTGTCTCTAGAAGATAAGGTCAAGTTCCCAAGAGGCAACGTAGTCCACTGCGGAGATCAACTCTCAGCAACCAACTACCTGTTGGCACACGGAGCACAAGGACCCGTCATCGGTAGCACCATGGTCGTAGGACACAACGGTTCCGTTGAAACCGGAGTCTTGGGGACCTCTATTGCCGGTGACCACGGAGTCGCTACGTCCCAAAAAGATGGAAGAGCCATCACGGGGGACCATGGCAAGTCCACCACCTTCCCCTACGGGATCTCTATCTCAGGACACCGTGGAGAAGCTACCTCCGGCGACCATGGTTACTCCATGGTCGCCAGTAAAGGATTTGCCCAAACAGGAACCGGCGGAATCTCCATTGCCGGTTACGAGGGTAAAGCAGTCTCAGGCTATGCCGGATGTTCCCTGACCCAAGACAATGGGACCGCAATCTCAGAGCACTATGGGACCTCAATCGCCGGTGCCAGAGGAACGGCCAAGGCTGGAGAGCGTGGACTCGCCGTAGCCGGAGAATATGGTCAGGTTGTCGTAGGCTTGGATGGCCGAGCCCTAGTCGGACCCGGAGGTATCGCCCAAGGAGGACCAGGAGCCGTCCTCATGTTCACCTACCGGGTACAACAGGACAGACTCAGGGTCAGGGTGAAGATCGCCTATGTAGGAGAAGACGGGATCGAACCCAACACACCCTACTACCTTGACACCAAGACCCAACAGATCGTCAAGAGCACGAAAAAGCAAATCAATTGGGAACCTATGCCAAGCGAAGAGGCAGTCCTCAAGCCCTACATCAAGCCATGACCTACTTGGAACAAGTCCAAGCCGACCTAGAGTCATGGTTCAGAGAGCCACTCTCCGAGGTTTTCTGCGGGGTGCTAGTGTACCAGAGGATCAAGCCACTCAAGAACGGCAAGAACAGGATCGGACTCGCCGTCCCCGAGTACATGCGAGATCAGTACCTCAGTGGAGGTGCCACCTTGCCCTATACCAGCACCCCTAACAACGGGTGGCTCAAAGCCCCCTGTATAGGCTTCGCCACCACGTTGGAAGACGCCTACAAGCTGATCACAGGATGAGACCACTACCGGACTGAGAACTGGGGTTTCGAGGAGTACTGAGAAGCACTACCTCGAAACCCATTCTCAGTACTGAGCAAAAGACGAACCACCTAGGGGGTAAATGCCACTTGACCCCAGTAGGCACTTAGAACTGAGAGCCACTAGGATCTCAGAGGATGCAAGTGTCCCGAAGACACCAAAGACTCAACCTCGTGGGCCCTATCCCACGACCCCCACTAGAGGCACCCTGTACACTAGGGGCATGAGAGGGATAGCACCCATGCCCCTATATGAGTCCAGCCCACCTAGAGCCCAAAGCACCCCCTAGGAAACCCCTTAGACAAGGAGCATGACCCGCGCATGTTAGTCCCTTTTGTGGCGGGGTTGCGTACCGTTGTCTTGACTCTTTTAACGGGTTTCTATAGGGATCAGGTTCAGACCCCAACACCTGAAAGGCCGGCGTAGCCAGCCAAGTCACCTGTTGGGGTCTGAACCTTCTCGGTCTACATGTCAAACCGACGTGGAAAAGAGGAGAGGTCCTTGACCCAAAAAATCGCTTTCGCCCCATCTGGAGTCACTATGGAAAGGACCCTGTACACAAGACTTGAGGCTGGTAACTACCCCGTGCGGGTGAGAACCATTGGGACTAAGACGACGTATACGCTTGAGTGCCCTAGTGGTCCTGTCACATTCACGAGTGCCAGGCAATTGCTGATCAAACTGACAGGGCACGCAGAGGCTCGTCACTGGACACTCGAGCGTTACTTCAGGTTTGGTCGTTACCGTTACGCTCACTCTCCTAGTACTGAGAACTCAATTCTAGAGTTCTTTGCTCCGGGAGCATGGGCTACCCTCCCTAGGGGGAAAACCCATAAATACAAGCGAGCGACTGGTCATGTTACTCAGACTGAGATTGGGATTGACCTCAAGGCGAGGGGGAAGGAGGTAGCCAAGCTCCTCTACTCAGGGTTCTCTGGGATGATCCGTTCGGGTCACTACGATCCTGAGGATGTTCTTCAGGAGGTGTACAAGGGCATCCTGGTACGCAACCAGGGTACATGTCCCTTTGATCCTGCGAAGGCGTCCTTTGGTCACTACGTGCACATGGTGTGTTCCTGTGTGCTGAGCAACTATCACCGGAGGCATCAACGTCACTCAGTGGAGCAGGTGGGTATCCTAGGGTTCTCAGAACAGGGTGACTTGACTTCTCAGTCGGCTGAGGAGGACACGTCGGGTAAGCTAGTGACCCCTGCTTGGGCTCTCTCGGATCGGATCCTGTATCAGGATGTGGTGACGAGTCTGAAAGCTCATCCTCAACGGGAGTTGGCGGTCAAGATGCTACCCCTGCTAGGTGAGGGGATGGGTCGGTCTGAGATTGCGGAGTCGCTAGGTGAGAGCAAGGCCAATGTAGCCAAGGCGGTTGCTCTACTGAGGGAGCGTTTTCAGTACTCCTGAGCTTCGACCCAGAAGCGTCTTCTGAGTCGTCTCTGGGTGATGCATCGGGCCACCCAATCCTTGCGGTACTGCTTGTACCATCCTGCCCACCACTGGTTGAGCTGGCCTCGGGTCTTGACCGAGGCTGGGGGCATGATTCGGATGGTGAAGTACTGTGCCCCTGGGTTTCGATCTCTGTCGAACTTGGGTTTATGGTAGAAGCTCATGATTGGGTTTCCTGTAGGATGTGCGTTGACACCGCTTGAACGGTATCCCTACGGGAGCAGGCATAGAGGTCGGCCCCGCTGAAGGGGTTCACCTCCAGGAGGTGAAGATCGTTGTTGGCTTCGCACACGTCGAGCACGTAGACATTTTCGGGTGCTGGCATTTCTTGGGCGATCGACTCAGCGAACTTCCAAGGTGCTCCGTGTGGGTCGTCCTGGGTGGGTTTCCGTCCTAGGGCGTGGTAGGCACTACCTGCGACTACGTTTTGGTTCACGACCACGTAGCGCCACTCTCGAGTGACGGGTCGCACTGGCATGATGACCACGGGCAGATCTTCGTCCTCGAAGTAGTAGCCGTAGTCAAGTGCGGCCAGTGAGATTGCTTGACGCTGGAGTACTCGTCCGCTGAAGGGCTTGAGTGCACTGTTGGGTCTGACGAAGACGGCGTCGGTAGCCCCTACTCGGGATAGGACCTGGTCGGGGTTGTTGACGAGTTCCTTAGCCGTGGTAAGGCTCCAGCGTTGGTGTAGGAGCCAACGTGCGGCATTGGGGTACCAGGTAGAGCACTCGAAAGCAGGGGCATTACAGTAGGCTCCTGGTTTCCAGGGGGCTTCCTGTAGGACGTACAGGGCCGTGTTGAGGCTGCCGTGGAAAAGGACGGGGTTGTCCTCGGGGCAGTGGTAGATGATCCAGTCGTCGTCCCAGAGTTTGAGTCCTTGCCCGGTGTGTCGGATGGCCTCGCACATGGCGTCGTGAGTCTCGGGAAAGACTCGTGGCTCAAGGATCCAGGTTACTTGGGTCATGGCAACTCAGTTCCCGCGAGGTACTTGGGTTCGGTGGTGTCCATGTACTGCTCCCAGAGGGAACATTGGGTTCCGTCTACGTTGACGTAGACGATACTCGAGGCACGGAGGGAGCTCATGCGCTCGATCGTGAAGCCCTCGTCTCCCTGAGGGGTTTGGTTGTTGAACATGAGCTCGTGTACGATCTTCACGGCTTCGTAGGCATTGTAGGCGACGATCCAGAAGCAGGTGCCTCCGTCGTCGAGTTCCCAGAGGTGCAGGGAGTCCTTGGTTGCTACTGATTTCATGGCTGGCCACTCTCCGCGGGAAGGTCTTGTTCCCCTAGGGCACAGGGGTAACCGTCGAGGCCGAGGGCACACCACTCTCCTCCGATAGCCTCCGGGGGAGAGAGGCTTCGGCTGTCGAGCAGGATCCCGTCTCTGTTGATGAACAGGGTGCGGAGCAGGTAGTCAAGACGATCGCGATGCCTCCACAGCCACCACCGGGTCTCTGCAATCTCAAACTCAGCCTTGGTAGGTGGGGGGCCGTAGCCTAGGGGTCGGTATGTCACGGGGTTTTCTCCGCTGAGCATGGTGTGCAACAGGGTGGGGGTGCTGTTTTCTCGGTGGGGACGAAGAAAGCCCCCACCAGAATGAACAGGGTACCCAGGCCAACCAGATACACAGCCAGCCGACTGGGTGACCTGTCCGTGAAGGCCACGTAAACGAGGTAGAGCAGCTCGGCAAAACCGACTCCGAGGATGCACCAGAGGAGGATCAACGGGTCTTCTCCTTGCCGGAAACCTGTTCCGCGGGGCATGGTGTGCAGCAGAGTACCTGGGTCTCAGGTGTCACCTGGGTGGTTGCAGCTATCACCGGGACTTGCTCCTTGGGATGGGAGATGACCCAGATGGCTGGGGTCAGGCATAGGAGGCCACCCGCTAGAACGAACATCAGTGCTCGAACAGGGGGCAGAGTCTCAAGGGCCATGCCTCTGAGGGCATAGAACATGAAAAGCCCTCCGGCGATGAGGGACATGATGAGGAGGGCAACGGTCATGGGGTCTCCCCCTTGCATGGGGTGCAACAGAGTAGTTGGGTCTCAGTGGTAACTTGGTGCGTGTTTACCGTTGCCGTATCGCTTACGACCAAGAGGGGAACGGAGACGGCGAGGAAAGCGCCTAGGGCGATCACCAGCCCACACCGGGCTGGACTCCAACTGGAGTCAACGATCTTCTTGAGACCCCAGAGGATCAGAGCCATTCCTACGAGGAGGGAAACGAGGATGATGGCATAGGTCACGGTGCGGACTCCTTCTTAGGGCTCTGTGCCAGCTCCAGGAGTGCCAGGGTCTCCTGCCAGCGGCCGGCGATTCGAGCAGCCTCGATCCGGGCATACCCCAGGGCAACGTTACGGGCGGTCTCCTCGGAGTCACCCCGTCCTATCTGCCAGGGCAGTCCTCCGTCACCAACTGACCAGAACCACTGTGGTGATCGTCCGGTGTCGGGACGAACCTTGATGAGCAGTGAGGGGAGTTCCAGTCGACCCTCCTCATCCCAGAGGGGTGCCTGTTGGGTTTCCTCCCCTAGGGGCTCAGGTTGCCCGCTCTCTCCGATGTAGCACCACTCAGTCTCGGGGTGCCTACGGGTGACCTCCTCGACGGTGCGATTCTCGACGCGGAAGTCCCCCTCGTCATCACCCAGACTGAAGGAGACAAACTCTCGACGGTCGAGGTCGGTGTAGAGCTGGTCCTTCTCCACCCAGACGGTAGCAACCCAGGGGAGACGGCTGCCACTCGGGCGCGGGTCCCTGACCAACCAGGTTGAGTACCTGGTACGCTTGTCCTGGTATGCTAGGACGTGCTGCTCCATGGTGGGAGCAGGTCCGTAGCCTGTGGGTCGGTACATTCTAGGCTCCTGGGAATGAACTAGAGCAGCTTCGCGAAGTCCAAGCAGAGGCTCGTGATCTCCCGGAAGTCCTGACGGTAGCCACACTGATTGTGGTCCCACGCCAGATCGAACAGATGCTGAGCCTTCGGGTGAGCCTGGATCCCCAGGCTGGCGAGCAGATCCGACTTGAACTGCTCCTTCTTGGCGGGCTGTTCGTGGCGCAGGCCCAGGTAGGCATGCTGCTCGATGTTCTTGTTGAGTTGGTCCAGGGTCATGATCGTCACCCCTGTCGCTCCGTGTGACCACCCTACTCGGAGTCGAGCCCACATGATCTGGTAAACCTACATGTGGTCAACAGGGCGGTTCCTTTTGCACACGGGGCAAATGAGGGTCTCATGGGCCTCCCTTAGGAGGTCCTTTGATGGACGGGGTACGCTAGGGGGTTCGGGGGCGGGGGGGGTCGCTTCAGGGGGGAGGGGCTCATCCCCAAGCATGCGTCGCCTCGAGAGCCAGTTTGCCCTGAAATTGTCGAGATCGTTAAGTGGTTGCCACTGACGACGCAGAAACTCGAACACGTCATGAGCAAGGTTGTCCGCAGCCTCCAGACGCTTACAAGCCTCCTCGGCCACCTGCAAGCGAAGATTGGCCTCGTAAAGGTCTTTCGTGTAGACTTCGAGCCTTCCCTTGGCAATGGCAAGGGCCTCTTTCGCCACCTCGATACTACCATTCGTCGCATGAGTTTGACCGCAGCCGAGGCAGGGGGTCTCAAGTTCCGCAAGTTTCTGGGTGCGCTCGGCTATCTTCCTGTTCAGGGAGGTAACCTTGTCCTCGGACGAGGTAGGCCATGCCCTCAGATTCGCGACGGCACGCGAAGCAAGGGCCTCCTCCTGCCTTGCCTTCGAAGCCTCGGAGTAGGTCTTATCCTTGATCCTCCGGGCTCGGTTCATGTCCGTAGTAGCATCCTCAAGCCCCACGGGCTCAGGAGGGCACGCACCAAGTTCCTTGAGATGCTTCTGCCAACGAGCCAGTCGCACGGGATAACCGGCGGCCCTGAGGGTACAAGTACGGTGACTGAACTTGGCCCGGTCGTACACGATCCACAGGAACTCTGTGTTGACAAGGGCAAGGGCCTCTTCACGGGTCATGGCTGGTTACTCCTTCTCGCGGAGTCGGATGCAGATGCACTCGGTGGTGGGCTCTTCGGTACTGGCACAGTCGCAGGTGGACGCAACGTAGTCTGGAACTGGCGCTGGTGTGGTAAAGGCCGAGAGGACGACGGCCGCCATTAGGGTGATAGCCCCGGCCCATGAAAGGGCCACCTGCCATACTCGGGGCCGATCGCGGAATGCAAAGATGGAGAAAAGGCCCCCCACGAAGGCCAGTGCGCCGAGGATGACGAGAAGGGCAACTACAGAGCTCGAGATCATGGGGTCACTCCTTGGGGGTTGTGTAGCTGGCGAGGGCCTGGTCTGCGTCAGCTTGGGCTCGGAGGTACAGGTCCTCCTCCGCCTCAACGTTGTCATTCACGCTGATCGAACCCTCGAGCAAATGCTCCTCGTTCCCCTCCTCAGGGGAAACAAGGGCCCAGTCAACCCGGTATCGACGGCGCCAGAGGACCATGACGCACTCGTTGGGGTTTGATCGCAGGGTGCGAACAGCGATCCACCGACCCTGAAGGCGGTCCTTCTCCTTCTCCCCGATAAGCTCCCAGGGGGCAATGTCCCCCGCATCCCGGAGCTGGTCCAGGGTGGGTCCAGGGGCGGGGACAACCTCGTCCTCGATGGCTTGCAGTACCTCGAGGGCCTGCTCCAGACGATCGGTCGTACCCCGAACTTCCGCAAGGGCGTCCTTGAGTTGCCCCTGAACCTTACCCAGGCTCTCCTGGGCCTGTTGCAGCAGGTTCCTGAGTTGATCTACGTCATTCATGCCATCACCTTCAACCACAGGGCCCCAATGGCGTCCCCGGCAGTGGGTCCGTAAGCGTTGAGCAGGTAGAGGCCCTCACCACTCAGGGCCTCCCATGTAAGGGTCCCATCGTCGGTCATACCGTCGGATGTCAACCGAAAGTCAAACCGGACCCCCACGATGTCCTGGATGAGGAGGCCCAGGGTGGCCCAGTCGAGCAGGTTCGGGGTCAGGCATTTCAGCAGGGCCCGGGACCCATCCTGCATGGTGGCCTCCCCATTGGTATGAACGATCTTGATCCGTCCCCGGATCGTCATCATCTCAGGCTGCCACCCCAGGGTGTCAAGCCGGATCCCTACTTGTTCGGAAATGGTCACTTCAACGCCTCCTTTCCCTTGGCCTTGAGGAAATCCTGGTCGAGGAGGTAGTCCGCAAAGGCGGTGGCATTGAGTGCAAACCGCTCTTCCGCATCCAACTCCTCCTCAGAACCGCCCTCTGCATCCCACCAGAGCTGCCGAGCCTCCTTGAATGCCCTTTCTAGCCCGAGCTTCTTTTTTCGACTCATAGCCTACTTGCCCTCACGGAGGAGCTTCAGCTCCTCCTCCGCCGACCAGTTGACCTTCAGGAAAGTGGCCTCGAAACGCCGCACCATGACCAGGGCCTCGTCCAGGGACTCCAGCCCCTGAAGCGTACCGAAGAGGTTCCCAGGACTTGATCCCCTGAGGCACCCCTCATTGTACACGAAACTGCTCTTCTTGCCGTGAATGACTACCGCGGGGCGAGTCTTGTTGCTCATGGTCGTTCTCCTCGTGGTCTACCCACTACCTACTCTGCCTCGAGGCAACATGATCTATGGAAGCCCCTCAGTAACCATTGCGCAGTCGGGTCAGCTCCGACACCCAGCTCCAGTTGTAACCCTGCTTGGGCCAAGTCTCGTAGCGGTTGACCAACCGCTGAGCCTCCTCAGGCCCCTCCAAGCCGCGAAGGCAAACAAAGGAGTCTCCCCCATAGCTGGCCCTGTATTCGAGGAGCCCACCCGTGGGGAAGTGGCTGTACGTGAAGATCCACGACCCCACCCGGCGAGTGAACGACTTGCTCTGGTCGGGGTACACCTTGCGCTTGCTGTGGGACATGGTCGTTCTCCTTGCTAGGTAGAACCTACTCTGACCCGAGCCAACATGATCTGGGGAAGCCCCCAGGATCTAGCACACGAGGAAGAGGCCACCACCCAGGAGCAGGGTGACTCCGAAGCCCATGATGCGATGAAGCTGCCGACGCCACTTGCCCGGAGGAGTGTCCGAGTGCATGATCGCGCCCAGGGACACGATGCAGAGGCCGAAGGTGAGCAGGACCAGACCGAGTTGAATCATCATCGTGAGTCTCCTTGCTAGGTCCTACTACTCTGCCCCGAGCCAACATGATCTCAGCTGGGATGCCACCGAATGAGGTCACTCATCGTCGAGAACCCCGGGTTCCTACGCCGATCCTCCGCCGCAACCTCGTTGTTATGACAAACCCACGCATCCTCAGTTCTACGGGCCTCGTCTGACACAGCCTTGATCATCGGAAACTCGGGAGCAATGCCCTCAAGCATCACCCGAATCTGGCGAAGCTTCCCTTGATTCACCAGTCTCGTTACATCTAACCCCTCCGCGTGTTCCCGAAGCAGCCTCTCAGCCTCCTCCTTGGTCTTGTCTCGAGACCCCCAAGGAGGACGCAGGTAGCACCACTCACTGGGGTTACGGATGAAGTCGACCACGAGGTCAAACCGACCCGCATTATAGGGCACCTCCCGGTAGTAACACCCAGGCCGCAACACCACCTCCTTCTCGATCGAGGAAGAGTCTCGGATCTTGTCCGCGAAGCGAAGACACTCCTCTCGAGTGTCCCTCAGCCTCTCTACATACTCCTCGAGGTCCGTCCGGGTCTCGAACAGGCTCTCGACCCCGTATACGAAGAGATCCGCGATCTGATCCCGAGCCGACCCAGTCCGAAGCATCTGGACGTACACGTAGCTGTCCTGTTGACGGTCTACCGTGTCCAGGTGCATTCGAACCTCGAAGGTGTATTGACAGAGGCACTTCATCCCTAGGTGCATCGTCACCCCACCCGGAAGGTCTACCAGGTAACCATTCGACCTGTGAGGACGCACCGGCCACGGAAGCGCATCGCCAGAAGCAAGAGCCTCACCCCACTCAAGCGGGCCCTTGGAAGCAGGTATGATCCCCGCCGGAATGTGCTCGAACATCTTGACCCCCTAGAGAAAACGGTGCCCGATCAGCCCGACTGAGCACCACGCTGACCCGAGACCACTCCAGTCGACCAGCGCCAGATCAAGGTTCTCGCTCAAGGCGAGAACCTTCCCGAAGAGCTGACCCCGAAGCTCCCGCACATGATCACCGACCTCGATCGAGACGGGCCAACCATCCCGCTTGGCACGACCGACCGTAACCTCCAGATCCACACCATGGCAGTGCATGGCCAAGATCTCCCCCCGACGGCAGATCACAGTCGAGTCGTCAGTGCGAGCCGCCAATGCAGCATCCCGAAGGCGATCACCATGCCAACAAGCCCTCTCGAGCCCCACCCCCGGGACATCCCCGTCGGAAAGGGCCCTGTAGTCCTCCGCCGTAAGGTCTACCAGGTAGAAGCTGTTCGGATCGATCATCGCTCACCAGCCCGTGAAGAATTCCTGAAAAAGGACGCCACCCAGGACCATCATCCCTACACCGCCTCCTAGGAGGAGAGACACCCGAGAACTTGCCACTGACGGGTCCCCGAAGGCAAGACCCCCAGAAAGAGCCATGATGAAGCCGAGTAGCGAGAACAAAACACCCAAAAGCACCATGACACCCCCTCCCCTACGACCCGACGGGCCACGTCCCCTGGGAACGAGCCAGCATCCACGAGGCATAGCCCTCCCGATCATCCGACCGAAGGGCACGACCTAACTCCGCCATCTGATCCGACGTCAAGTGCCAGACCCAACCCTCCGGGTGACGGTCGTAGCGGTACAGGCCATCCTCCTGAAGCGTTGCCCGCAGGTGATCCACAGCAGCGGCTACGTTCAGGTCCTCGTTGCTGATACCCTGGGAGGCCCCATACAAGGCGAGGACCACATGGTCATGCCACGACCGAGCACTGAAGGAACTGAAGTCCACCTCAGCCCCTTGTGCTACCGCCTCAGCCTCGCAGGCATACAAGAACCGACCAAGAGCCTCCCGGTCAGGCCGGAGACCATTATTTTGAACGACCTCCTCGACGGTGCTACCTCCGAAAACCACCGCCCAGGCCGTATCCACGTCGAAGGCTTGACAACGAGCCAGCACGTCCTCGAGGAAGATGTCGAAATCATCCTCGTATACCACCGGATCAAGCCGCTCAAGGGTCCAGTCACCCTTGAGCATCGCAGCTCGAAGGATGCTCGCAGGCACCTCGATGTCGAGCAGCATGCTCACATGGTCCCGAAGGTCACTGAAGGTCTTCATGGTCATTCTCCCGTTAGCCTAGCGGGCTACTCACCAGGGGGCCGAGATGATCAGCCCAACTGAGCAAGCTCAGCTTCAGCTACCTGAAGCGCCTTACGAGCCTCCGCCACCTCGAGGACCGCCAAAGCCTTGATCAGGCTCGGGACACCTGACCTGAGGACCTGTACCCGGGTAGCCCGAAGACGACCACCCCAGGCCTCGAATCCCAGAGCGAGAAGTTCCTCGAAGTAGTAGAAGGGGGACACGATGACCCGTTCCACGAGACTACCCGAGAGGAAATCCTTCACCTGATCCCGAAGGTATACGTCCCCTGACCCCGACCCGAACTCGAAAGTAGCCTCCGAGAAGGGTACAGGAGGCTCAATGCCCCTTTCCCGGCCGAAGTCGGGCGCATTATCCCGCCACTCCACCCAACCTGGGGGGAGGTTCTTCCCATAGGCGGTCAACGCCTTCTTGCCCCTGACGTGCTCAAATAGAATGTGCATGCCTCTCCTCCTGCTACCCTCACTACTCTCACCCGAAGGAACATGATCGAAGCATCTGAAAATGCCATCTAATCGAAAAAGCCCCCGAAGTGCCACTTCGAGGCAGTTTTTTATCGAAAAACACTCGTTTTAAGTGCCAAGTGGCAGATACTCCAGTTTCTCGAGGCACGTCTAATGCTAGAACCGCTTGAAAAACTCATGAAGGTACTCGGGGGACCCAAAATATGCGTATTGAACCGACGTCAATTTTACAACTCTGAGATTGAAACCCCATCTTGGGGCCAACAAAAAGGGTTTTCTCAGATCATGTTGGTATTTCCCGGAGTAGTTACGCTACAAAGGCGGCAGAATCGCCCCCTTGCCCCACATAACGAGGTTTTTTCCATGCGTTTTTCGCTGATTTTGGCCCTTGTGGCCCTGTTTTTCGGGTTCGGTTGCCGCGCTGCCGAGGTGCAGGATAGCGTGGATGACGGCGAGTGCCGGGTGATTGCCCACTATGTTCGGGGTGGGGCCGAGGCTTCCGAGCCGGTGTGCGCCACGGTGTGCGCCTGGAATTCGGGGCTGGGTGACAACATGACGGGTTACGCCTATGCCGTGGAGGTTCCATGTAGTTGGACAGGCCGGGAAGTGTTCCGTCGGTAGGCGTTAGACTCGTCGGGAGATAAACCGAAAGCCCTGAAAAAGTAAAACCAGTTCCGACTTTCAAGGAACCCGGATTTTTTTGGTTTGGAAATTCTGGGTTTCAGATTAAAACCCCCGACGTTTCTGGAGAAAACCATGAATAACTGGCAGGAGGAGGGGTTTCCCCCAGAGAGTCATGCACTCAAGCGTTATCGGGAGCATTTCCCGCTCGCTGAGGCTGAGGACCTCGAGGCCGCCGTGCAGGGGGCCGAGCCCATTTCTCCTGAGCTGATGCAAGAGCTGACGTGGCGAGGGGGCAGGCCCAGTCCACGAGATAGCTATTTTCTAGACCGGGAGGGTCGCGGGATTTTCGTGTGCAATCAGGGGCGTGTCGTGACATACCTTCGGCTCAGCCAGGCGGTGCTTGATGTCACAAGGCGCATCCTGGAGAAGCCCGTCACCCCGCCACCCGAGCCGGTCGCCACACCACCGTCCCCGGAGTCCCTGACGACCCTACGTTCAGCCGCTGCCAAGCGCCTCTTGCACTATTTCAACACGGGGGCGTTGAGGATCACTAGGAAGTCTGAGGCCACGTTGAGGGTGGTTTTGCACACGATTATTGATGGCGTCGTGGAGGACGGGGATATAGATCGTGTGCTCTTCCGGGAGTCGGATGGGAGGGCCCTGGAGGTTCGACAGCTAAGCGCGGTTGAACTAAGAGCAAGATGGGTGGAATAGAAACCGGGACCAGCCACAGGTTTTACCAATCAATGGACGTGCTAGCATGAGTTTCAAAGACATCGTTATCCAGGACGGACCCAGCCGGTATGTCCTGCCCCGAATCAAGACCATGAAGGCGCCAGTCGTGGCGTTCCTGTCCCCGGAGTTGTTCGACCAAACGGACGAGAACCTGTGGCAGCAGGCATACGACTCAGCCTCATATGAGGGCGTCACGGGCGTGTACCTTATGCCCGACACTCACCTGGGCTATGGCATCCCCGTCGGGGGAGTCGTTGTCACCGACGGCGTGATCATCCAAAGTGGGTCGGGGTACGATGTCAGCTGCGGCGTGGTGTATCTGCGAGTCCCGGGGTTGCACGCCAGTGCTATTGCGGACAAGGCCAGTCGTCAGCGTTGGATCAACGAGGTGGAGCTGCGGATTGCCACGGGGGTAGGGGCGGATCCGACCGAGATGATGGTCGGAGAAACCCTCAAGTCGTCGGTGAGCATGGAGGAGATCCTCAGGCACGGTGCAGCTGCACTTGGCGTCAAGGCCGACGTTTGCGAACGCCAGTTCATTGAGGTGAATGAGGCGGCCTTCGCGGGGAACCGTGAGACCCGCAAGAATCCGTCGATTCAGAAGGCGCTCTCCAAGGCAATCCCTCAGTTGGGATCCGTCGGGGGCGGAAATCACTTTGTCGAAATGCAGGTGGATGAGAAGACCGGAGAGGTCTGGATCATGGTCCACTGTGGCTCGCGTGGGTATGGGTGGAACGTAGCGAACCACTTTTTCTACGAGGGTGGTCGTCTGCGAGGGCTTCCGCCGAATCGGCGGGAGCAGTCATGGCTTTACGCAGATGAGCCCCTGGGGAAGGAATACTGGGCATGGCACAATAGTGCCGCAAACTTCGCTGTTGCCAATCGCCACACGATTGTGAAGGGGGTTGTGGCGGCTACTCGTGTTGTTTACGGCCAGGAGGCCAAGGTCTTTTACGAGATCTCCCACAACCTTGTGCAGGAGGAGACCCTTGTGCTGCCCGATGGCACCACGACCAAGGGTTTCGTGCATCGCAAGGGGGCTACTCGGGCGATGCCGGCGGGGCACCCGGATCTGGTCGGAACGAAGTGGGCTGACACGGGTCACCCCTGCCTCATCCCGGGTTCCATGTACGACGGAGCGGCGATTCTGTATCCCCTCGAGGGGGCTTACCAGAGTTGTTGTTCCGTCAACCATGGCTCTGGAAGGTCTATGGCCCGTGGGGAGGCAAGGCGGGAACTGGCTTGCCTTCAGGGGGAGATCAATGCCGAGATGGCGGAGGTGCGTAGGATTCTGGGGGGTGTGGAGGTCGTGGGGATTGTCTCGAATCACCCGGACATCCCGTTGGACGAATGTTGCCATGTGTACAAGGATCTGGACACGGTGCTCCAGGTGCTCTTGGACAACGGGGTGGCCCGGCTGGAGGCTCGCTTGTATCCCGTGGCCAACATCAAGGGGTGCGACTGATGCCTGTCAACGTGATGAATCTGCCGGGGTTAGCCACGCATTTCGAGAAGGGTCGTATCCCCGTTCGTGATGGGGGCTCCGTGGCTGATGTGGCCTGTGGCAGATCAGTCCCGGAGTCTCGCGTCTCTAGTGATCCGAGAAAAACCTGTTGCATCTCTTGCCGGCGTACCAAGGCATGGGGGGCAGCCATTTGGGCAGTCCGAAACCAGCCCCAATGGCTGGGAGAAGTCGTCTCCCAGGGCAACCCGCATCCGCCCTTGAGGGACTTCCCACAGGAGCTTGAAGTCCCGACTCCCTTCGCCAAGTCTCTCGTGGATTTTCCCGTAGGGTGCAAGGTGGAGGTCCTGAACACCTCTCTGGAGAAGTGGCACCCGGGCTACTCCTGTGACAAGGTGGTCTGTGGCCATGTCCGTTTCCGGGACAGTGAGGACCACCCGATGCTCTGTGTCTGCCTCGTGTCCACCAGTGGTACCCACTCGGGATGGTTCAATCCCGAACAACTCAAGAGGAGCAACTTGTGACCCCGCAAACTCTCTCCTACGCGGGCGGAATCTTCGTGTGGCTTGCCCTCGCACACTTCCTCATTGACTGGGTTTTCCAGTCGCATGAGGAGGCGATGAAGAAGAGCAGCAGTGCCTTGTGGCGTGCACGACATTGCTTCATCTACGCGGGATGGTTCATGCCCGTGCTGATGCTCTTGGGCCTCCAGGGATGGTCATTGTGGGCAGGATGGGCTATCTTGTTCGTGTCCCACTTCATTGAGGACACCTACTACCCTGTGTTCCTCTGGGCCAAGCACATTCGACGAATCCCTGCCCTCCGTGATGTGGGCCTCTATTCCCGAACTTCGGGCCTCAGCGACCGAAAAACCATGGAGCAGAGGGCGTTCAAGGAACTGTTCAGCACCCCGCTAGGTCTGGTGCTGTTCATCACCATCGACCAGATCATTCACCTGCTATGCCTGCTCCCCATCGTTTACCTTGCCATGCACTAAGAGGATCAGCAAATGAGTACTGAGCGCACCATTGACACGTTTGTGGCGGAGAATCCGCAGGGTGCCCGTATGCACACGGGTTACCTGACGGTCACGGACATGCGGGATTTTTACGAGGCCATTCCAGAAGGCCGGGGCATTCGCCAGGAGGCTTTGTTGGAGTACCTTCAACAGAATAGCCGCCCCAGTTGGAACAAGTACCAGGTGCAAACTGCTGAGTTTCACCTGAAGGAGTATGGGATCTTGCGGGGGAAGGGTTTTTCCTCTCTCTGGATCCAACGGCTGGGATAGGAACGAAACCAGAGGGAACGAACATGAGTTACAACATCCCGATGCCTTATCCTGAGACATTGCAAAGTGTACTAGAGTACCTCAACAAGGTTCAGGTAGAGCAGGCTCAGCACTATCACAGCCTGGACAAGCAAGTCAGGGCACACAATAAGGTCTTGTGGGAGGAGAACGCTCGTTTAAAGGAGCAGCAGCATCAGCAGTGGGAAAACCAGAGCTGGATCTACCGGATGTTCCACCGGCCTCCGGTGCATCCGTACCCAGACGATCTCCAGACGATGCCTGATACGCGAATCGATTGGGCACTCCGAAGCCTGGAGGACCATTTGAAGGTGGCTCAGACTTTGGGCATGAGTTCAATAGAGGTGTCGTGGGAGGAGGCGAAGCGGCTGGCCACTATCCTTGACATGCTGGACCGCA
>Ga0172380_10004753_pt1 | contig 17135 bp, 17 predicted proteins | sample Leawe162metaG_FD_119747 | JGI IMG/M metagenome (GOLD analysis project Ga0172380, IMG submission 119747) | Leachate microbial communities from a municipal landfill in Southern Ontario, Canada - Leachate well 162 metaG | ecosystem: Engineered > Solid waste > Landfill > Unclassified | place...
CAAGGAACTGATGGCCCTCGCGCGCGAGCACTTCGCCGCCGAAGAGGCCCTGCTCACGCAGTTCGGCTATCCGGAACTCGAGGATTACCGCAGCGAGCGCGAGGAGTTCGACTACCTCTCGGCCGAAATCATCACCACCGAGAACTTCGACCGGAACGAACTGCAGACCTTCCTGGCCCTGTGGTGGGCCGGGCACATCCTGGGCGCCGCCAAAAACCATCGCGCCTGCCTGGAGCAGCAGCCGGCCGCCTAGTCCCGCCGCCAGCCTGCTGCGCGCGACCTACTGCGCGCGATCGCCGGCCGCCTGCAGGCCGAGCTTGCGCATCTTCTCCCACAAGCTCTTGCGGCTTATGCCGAGCACTGCGGCGAGAAACACGCCGAAGGTCTCAGATCGACCCATTCCGTCATTCCCGCGAATACGGGAATCCAGAAGTTGCCTGGATTCCGGATCGCGCTTCGCTTGCCTGGAATGACGAGGTTGTGGAGCGCCACGGCCCGCGTCTGGCCGACACCAACCTTCCAACGCTAACGCCCCGCCGTATCACGGAGGCTGACTTTTCAAAAAATTCGACTCCGTACCAATGATTGATTGTGTTGCAGCCAGCGGGAAAAGTCAGTCCCGCCAGGACGGCGAGGGGGAGCTATCGATCCTGAGCGGAAGTTCAGCAGAGTACCCCGACCGTCTCAAACTCGGCCGAAGCTGCCCTAGGCCGGTTCGACTCGGGCGGAATTGCATCGGTCACCGGCCGTTCAGCCGAGAATCACGTTGAAGGGCAGCTTACCGATTCAGTGAGCTCACACACTCGACTCTAAACTACCCTCTGCCCCTCGATTTCACCACCGTAATGCGGCCTTCAGCTTCTGGCCATCCGTTCGATCAGGCAGGACATGCACTCCCGTCGGCGGGCATTCGGCGTAGCTACCACGGGCGCTGCGCCATTAGAAGCGGGCTTGTTGCCCAGCGCCGAGACGATGTGCATGTAGCCACCCTCCTTGATTTGGCAAAAAAACCAGATTTAAACTTTAAAAGGGGTATTTCTGAGCATACTTTATAATTAAAAGTGGCTTGTTAAGCCATTTTAAATGGTGTATTCTTGGCTTATTGACCACATTAATAGGGATTTACATGGATACTCGATATGCCTTCTGGAACAACAAGGGTGGGACGGGCAAAACCAGCTTGGCCTTTCAGGCGATTGTGGGCTACGCGGAGAAACATCCTCAGCGCAGGGTGTTGGCCGTGGATATGTGCCCGCAGGCCAACCTATCGGAACTGATGCTCGGCGGCCTCAATAATCGGGGCAGCGAGCGGCTGCTTGAGAGGCAGCACCAAGCACCGCGCTGCACTATCGGCGGCTACTTCCAAGCTCGATTGCCATCGCCGTATTCGATGCCGACGATCACCCCAGCAGACTTCATCACTCACGCTTGGCGGTATAACCCCGGCATCCCCAAGAACATCCATTTGGTTTGCGGCGACCCGCTTCTCGAACTGCAGTCGAACGCTGTCAATACACTAGCGAACAACCAGATTCCGGGTACGAACGCCTGGATCAAGGTCATCGACTGGTTGAACGACTTCCTCTCCATAGTTAGCGATGACTACGACACCGTATTCATTGACTGCAATCCAAGCTTCAGCATGTACACGCAGATCGCGCTGTCTTCGGCGCAGCGGCTCGTTCTACCTGTGATGGCCGACGATTCATCGCGGCGAGCTCTCCAGAACGCGTTTTCTTTGGTGTACGGTCTTCAATTGCCTTCGGCCATCTACGCGGCCTATGCGTTTGGCACGAAGCTCACGAACGAGCGCCGCCAACTCCCCAAGGTTCACCTGATTGCGAAGAACCGGCTCACGCAGTACATGGGGGCCGCATCGGCATACTCTGCAGTGCTTACCGCTATCGACAATGACGTCACCCAGTTGTTGAGGACAAACCCGGAAATCTTTGACTTCGCTGATCTTGAAACCGGCTTCGTCGAAGTACGAGACTTCCAGACTACCGGCGTAGTGGCCTTCGCCAAAGGCTTGCCTTTTTCACGGCTCACTACGGGCCGCCAAAGTGTCAATGGGCAACGAGTCGGCATCAAAGCCGAATATCTAGACAACGCGCGCCGTGCGATGGCCGGGTTAGTAGCCAAGCTCTGACGATTGACGTAGAAGAACATCACATGGTCGTTAAACCATAACGCACTTCCCTGCCTCGGCGTATTGCAGAACCGGAATGCTTGATAGCCGCCTGTTACGGACAGCCGCTCTTGGCCGAGTTCTGCTGATGGGGCGCTGCTGCAGATAGCGGACATTCGCGCTGATGCTTGAAAGGCAAATGCCAACTGTCGGTAAGCCATCGCCAACGAGTACTTTCGGCGAGAAGACAGCGGCAATACTCGAAAATAATGTTTATCTTTGCTTCAAATTATCTGGTGATAACTTCTGAAATCTGTGAAAAACCACCCCGTTTCACCGGTCCTTGCTCTTGAGCACAACGTCACTTGGGCGTTCGAAAACGCAACGCCGTACGCTGGGAATCGTCTCGCGGCGTCGGTTGAGGCGGGCTTGATCGATCCTGAAATCGGATTGAACTGCGACGATACTACTGCTCCGCCAATGGGACCGTGTGTTCGAAAGGAAAATGACTCTGCAATACCACAACTTCATATTAGCTTGAAGCATCTGGAACTGCTTTGGTCTTTCATTTACGCTTGGATGGTTATCTATGAACGTGGCATTCAGATGCCATTGATTGCTGGAACTTGGAGCGGTGCGGTTGATATGACCGACGCGGTTGTGCGGCGTGCATCGCAACTGCGTGACTGGTCTGCGTCGTTGAGAATGCATTCCTCCACCTGGCCTCAAGGCTTGCCGTCTCCGATTCACTACGAAAATGACCATGAGCGCTACTATGGCGAGAAGGCCAATTTGGTATTTCAACAAGCTACAGCCTTTATTCTCGGGCATGAGCATGCTCATGCGACCTTGAGACATCTCGACTTCGTCACAAAGAACGCACCCGATATCGACGTTATCGAAGCTGAGAAGGAAGCTGACGTTGCTGCCTTCGAAAGCATAGTTGAGTACGCGGAAGATGAAGATGAAAAGCTCAGTAAAGCATGGTCGATATTGGCCGCGCTTCTGAGCTCCGTCTACCTCGCCAAGGAGATTCGTAGTTGCTTCATCCAGCAGCGGCACCCGTCTCTTCATCATCGCCTATCGACCTTCATGCGCATGTTGAACTTCAGGGATGAGAGGTACCGGTACTACTTTCCTATGCTTTGTTGCGTGATCCTTGACTTCACGCTTGATGAATTGGTTTTTATCCCTCGCGCAGCATTGCTATACGAGGATGCACAAGAAGCCTTTGAGGACACCCTTGACCGCATAGAGGCTTGGGTCACCCAAGTGTGAAGTTTCACATCGGAGCAAACAGTTATTTAACCACTCGCTGAAAGTAACTGCTGTGGGGTGAAGGCGACCGGTTGTTTTGAGTAAAGCGGGCTTTAGTGCTGCCTACTACTGTGAGTGGCCGGTTGCTGATTTGTAGCCGCCTGACGTAAGCCCGACCCTCCCGGTCCGCTTCGGCTGAGTTTGAGACGGTGATCATCGCCTAGCCGTAGTTCCGCTGCTGGCCGATACCCGCCTCCTGCCTGTTATCTCGCCGTATCACAGCGACTGACTTTTCCTGGCGGAACCGGGATGATCAGCTTGGCTCGACAAAGTGATCGCGTTCGTTGGTGCCCTGCACAACACATCACGCGTTTCAGTTAGAAGCACTTATTGCAATCGATCGCCCGACGCCTGAAGTCCCAGCTTGCGCATCTTCTCCCACAGGCTCTTGCGGCTGATGCCGAGGCCTTCCGCGGTGTGCGCGATGTGGTTGTTGTGCAGCACCAGCGCCTGGCTGATGTAGTTGCGCTCGCACTCCTGCAGGTAGGCGCTGAGGTTGCCGTCGGCGGCCGGCGGCGTCCAGTGCGTGAGTCCGTCGCCGAAGAAGGCCTCCGGCCCGAGGGTGGCGTCGGCCGAAATGATGCAGGCGCGCTCGATGGCGTGGCGCAGCTCGCGGATGTTGCCGGGCCACGGGTATTCCAGCAGTGCCTGCTCGGCGCGCGGCGTCAGCGCGCGCCTGCCGCCGCCCTGTTTCGCGGCAAACTCGTCGAGGAAGATGCGCGCGAACCAGAGGACATCCTCCTTGCGTTCGCGCAGGGGCGGAATCCGCAACTGGATGACGTTGATGCGATAGAACAGGTCCTCGCGGAACTGGCCCAGTTCCACCATTTCCTTCAGGTCGCGGTTGGTGGCGCAGTAGAGCCGGAAGTCCAGCGTGATCGGCGTCTCGCCGCCGACGCGGACGATGCGCCGCTCCTGGATGGCGCGCAGCAGCTTGACCTGCATGGAGGGCGGCAGCTCGCTGATCTCGTCGAGAAACAGCGTGCCGCAATCGGCCTGCTCGAAGAAGCCCTTCTTGGTGCGCGCGGCGCCGGTGAAGGCGCCCTTCTCGTAGCCGAACAGCTCGGCCTCGAACAGGCTCTCGGTGACGGCGCCGCAGTTCACGGGAACGAAGGGGCATTTCACGCTCTTGCGCGCCAGGCGGTCGAGCGCCTGGGCGACATGCTCCTTGCCGACGCCCGATTCGCCGCTGATGAGGACGGTGCCGGCATGCACGGCCAGCCGCGGCAGCATGCCCTCGATCTTGCGCATGGCCTGCGAGACGCCCAGTTGCGTGCCGCCCGCTGCGGGTGCGAAGGCACTGATCAGCGCCTTCACCTTCTCGATGAGCAATTCCAGGTCGAAGGGCTTGGTGATGTAGTCGGCGGCGCCGAGCTTGAGCAGCTCGACGGCCCGGTCTATGGCGCCGTAGCCGGTGATGAAGATGAAGGGCGGCAGCTTGCCCTGCGTGCCGCGCAGCTGCGCGTACATCTCGCCGCCGTCGAGATCCGGCAGGCGGATGTCGCTGATCACCACCGCGTAGGAATGACTGCCGATGGCGGCCATGGCGCCGGCGGCGGTCTGGTGCCAGTCGAAGGCCAGCCCTTCCAGTTGAAAGCGGTCGCAGAGCGACTCGCCCATGATGGGATCGTCCTCGACCAGGCAGATCACGGGGTGTGTTTTCTCGCTCATGCAGTTTCAGCCTCGGCCTCGGCCAGGGGCAGCGTGACGGTGAAGCGCGTCTCCTCGGGCACGCTCTCGGCGACGATCTCGCCGCCGAGCTGGTGCACGATCTGGTAGGTCACCCACAGACCGAGCCCGTGCCCGTCCTCGCGCTGGCTGGAAAAGGGCTCGAACAGATGTTCCATGCGTTCCTGCGGGATGTAGTCGCCGTTGTTGCCGACCTGCACGAGCAGGGCCTGCCCGTCGCGTTCCACGCGACAACCAACGGAACCCTCCCGCGGCGCCGCCTGGATGGCGTTGAGCATCAGGTTGATCAGTATCTGCCGCACCAGGGTGGACGGCAGCGGCAGGGTCTCGTCGATGCCGTTGCGCCAGTCGAAGCGCACCAGCTTGCGGTTGGCGTCAGTCTGCACCAAAGTGTGCGTGTCCTCGATGTCCTGCCGCGTGAGCTGGTGGCTCTGCACCTTCGACTCCACCAGCAGCGCCGACACCGTATCCTTGATCTGCACCAGGCCGCGCTCGACCAGCGACAGGGTGCGGGCCGCCAGCGGATCGTCGTTGCCGTGACGGCGATAGGTGCTGATCGCGTTGAGCATGCCGCCGAGCGGATTGTTGATTTCGTGCGCGACGCCGGAGGCGAGGCGGCCGACGGCGGCAAGGCGCTCGGACAGCATCACCTCCCGCTCCAGCGCCTGTTTCTCGCGCAGGCCCTGCAGCATGTTCTTGAAGGCGGCGCCGAGCTGGCCGATTTCGTCCTTCGATTCGTACACCCGGATCTCCCCTTCGGCGGGAATCTCCGCGCCGATTTTCCCCATGCTTTGCGAAAGATCGACCAGCGGCTTGGCGAAACGCTGCCCCCAGTACCAGCTGGCCGGCAGCAGCAGCAGCAGCACCATCACGGTGATCAGGCCCGCCCGCTTGGCGATGCCGAAGAAGCGCGGCAGGAAAGCGCTCTTGGAATAGCCCATGATCAGCGTGCCCAGCCGATAGCCGTCGGAGATGATCGGCGTGACCATGTAGATGGTTTCCGACCCCTTGGCCTCGACGGCGCGCGTGTCCGGCTCGTTGTGCTTTGCCACCGCCTGCCACAGCTCGTAGAAGTCGGAATTCGCGCGGGCCGGGTCGGACAGCATCGGGTACTGATTCGGGTCGGTTGCGACGAAGACGCGCTGGTTGGCATCGAGCACCATCACCAGCGCCGCCGTCTGCGGACTGACTTCCGGCGGACCGCCGTGGAAGGGCGAGTTGATGATCTCGTAGGCGCGCCAGGGATCGTCGTGCACCAGCGGCGCCACCAGGGTGTTGGCGAGCACCCGCCCCAGATGGCCCGATGTGGTCGCCAGGTCCTGCCGCAGTTCATCGTATTCCCGAACAATCAGCGAAGCGGTCACCATCAGCGCCGTGATCAGCACCAGCACGCTGCCGCGCAGCGGAATCTTGTAGCGGAAGCTGAGGTCGTGCAGGCGCAGCATCTCAGGATCTGCTGTCGTGTGCGTGCATCATGCGCGCGATGCCGTCGAAGAGTGCTTCGTCGCCGGCTACGAAGCCGTCGAGGTTGAGGCGCTTGAGCAGTTCCTTTCCCGCCGCCGACTGCGTCATGCCGAGCAGGGCTTCCTGCATGGCATCGAATTCCGTGCGCGATACGCCGTTCCTCGCCACCACCGGCGTGTGGCCGAAGTACGGCGACTTTTCCACGATGCGCGTGCGCCCCGTGAGTTCGGGGTGGTAGATGTGCAGCGTTTCCCATACGTAGCTGTCGACGGCGCCGCCCTGGGCCAGGTTGGAGCCGACGGCCTCGACGATCTTGCGGTGCGCCCAGGTAAAGAAGGTCTTGGAAAAGAAACGGTCGGGATTTTCCTTCAACTGCATGAGCGCGTAGCGCGGGTAGAGGAAGCCGGAATTGGAATCCGGGTCCGAGTAGGCGAACACCTTGCCGCGCAGATCGAGAATGGAACCGGCCTGCTTGTCTGTCGCGGGAACGATCAGGTAGGACTGGTACTGCGGACGCCCCTCCGACAGCGGAACCGCCAGCAGGCGCAGTTTCGCCCTGTGGCGCACATAGGGATAGCCGCAGATCCAGGCGAAGTCCAGTTTCTGTTCCAGCAGCAGGTCCATGATCTCGCGGTAGCTGCCGCGCTGCACGAAGCGCACGGCGCGGCCGATGCGGCCCTGCAGGTAATCGCGCCAGTCGTTGAGGAAGGATAGCTGGTCGTCGAGAAACACCGGGCTCAGGCCGATGCGCACCGCGGCGTTGGTTTGCGCTTCGACGCACAGCGGCGACGCCGACAGTGCAGCCGCCAGGGCTAGGAAAGTTCTGCGATCCAAGCGTTCCTCCTTGGGGATGGCCGCTCATCGTTGCGCGGCACGAATTGATTGAGCTATCGCGATGCTAGCAGACACGCCGGCAGTCGTGACGGTCGACGCCGTCCGGACCGCAACCGCTGCGTGCGGCATGAAAGTTTGATGGTTACCGGTCGGTGACTTGCTGCGGCGCATGATGTTACCGATACGTAACCATCGACCTTCGCCCATCCCGGGATCACCCCAGTCAAATCAGGGACTTTACCGAAAGGCACGGTTGTTGCTGATAAGCCCTCCGCTGGAAACAGGACATCTTCCGATGTCATCGATCGGTCGCCGGGAGAAAACAAGGAGGAGAGGGTCACATGAGTGAAGAACTGAGGGTTTCGCCAATTGAGACGCGTGGCGTGGCCGGCAAGAAGCGCTACGCCATGGTGGTCGACACGCGACGCTGCATCGGCTGCATGGCCTGCCAGGTCGCCTGCAAGGCTGAGTACGACACGCCGCTCGGCGTCAATCGCACCTGGGTGCCCTACAAGGTGGTCGGCACCTACCCCACCGTCAAGAAGCAGTTCCTGCCGCGCCTGTGCAACCACTGCGACGATCCGCCGTGCGTGCGCAACTGCCCGGTGGATGCCACCTACAAGGTCGAGGATGGCGGCTTCGTCCTGCAGCGATACGAGCGCTGCATCGGCTGCCGCAGCTGCATGGCGGCCTGTCCCTACAACGCGCGCTTCATGCTGCCGGCGCACCGCAGCTACTCGTCGATCACCCGCGTGGTGGACAAATGCACCTTCTGCTTCCATCGCGTGACGCAGAACCTGGTGCCGGCCTGCGTGCAGACCTGCGTCGGCCGCTCGCGCGTCTTCGGCGACCTCAACGATCCGACGAGCGAGGTGTCGTACCTGGTGGCGAAGAACGCGACCCAGGTGCTGCGCCCCGAGGAGGGCACCAAGCCGCACGTCTTCTACATCGGCGCCGATCGCAACGCCACCGAGTTCGGCCGCGACGCCTACCGCCAGCCCGAAGTGATGGAACTCGATCGTTCCGCCTTCAAGCGCCACTTCAAAATCTAAGGGGTGAATCATGGGTGATTACGTCTGGTTTCACGATGTGTCGTGGCACGCAAGCTACGCCATCTATTTCTTCGTCATCGGCATCCTCGCCGGACTGTCCTTTTTGTCCTACGGCTCCTGGATCACGCCGGCGCTGCGTCCGCTGCGCGAGAAGGCGGCCTACCTCTCCCTGGTCCTGCTGGCCATCGGCGGCCTGCTGCTGATCGCCGACCTGTCGCAGCCGCTGCGCTTCCTCAACACCCTCAACCCGATGTACCTGAGCTTCACCTCGCCGCTGGCCTGGGGCGCGCTCAACATCGTTGCCTTCGGCGTCGCGTCGGTACTCTACATCCTCGAATTGAGGAAGGGGCAGGACAGCGCGCGCGGCAAGCTGCTGGCGCTCATCACCGCCCTGCTGGCGCTGGGCCTGCCGATCTACACCGGCTACGACCTCTCGGTGCACCAGTCGCGGCCGGTCTGGAACACGCCGGTGATGCCGGTGCTGTTCGTCGCCCTGGCGATCGCTTCCGGCTCCGCCGTCGGCTCGCTCCTGGCCGGTGCCAACGCCGAAGCCCAGAAGACCCTGCGCGAATACATGCTGTGGTCGACGGCCGGGGTCGGCGTGATCCTGGTCTCGATCCTCGGCACCACCAGCTACGGCGGTTCGGCGCAGGAGCTGACCTTCGTGATCCTGACCAGCGGCACGATGGGGCTGATCTTCATCGGCGGCGGCATCCTGCTCGGCACCGCGGCGCCGGTGGCGATCCTGTTCCTCGCCCATGTGCGCCAGCAAACGACGGCGATGATGCTGATGCTTTCCGCCCTGCTCATCCTGCTCGGCAGCGCCGCCTTGCGCTACGCCCTGCTGATGGGCCCGCAGCACTTGCAGACCCTGTATTGACCGGTCACGAGGAGACAGAAACATGGAAATGCCAAAAGTTACGCGTCGCACCTTCCTGAAAGTCAGTGCCGGCACCACGGCGGCGGCCGCAGCGGCGCCGCGCCTGCTCAATGCAATGGAAAAGGATCTGGGCGGCAAGGACTTCAATCCGGAAACACTGGCCGAACGCAAGGCCATCCCCATCACCTGCCACGTCTGCAACATCCAGGACGGCGCCATCGCCTTCGTCGAGAACGGGCGGGTGGTCAAGCTGGAAGGCAATCCGGAGCACGTCTCCACCCGCGGGCGCCTCTGCGCCAAGGGCAACTCGGGCATGTGGTACAGCTACGACCCGGACCGCATCCTCTATCCGCTGAAGCGCGTCGGCGCCCGCGGTGAGGGCAAGTGGAAGCGCATCACCTGGGACGAGGCGCTGACGGAATTGGCGGCCAAGCTCGATGCGGCGATCAAGGAGGATCCCAACACCATCCTGGTGAAAAAGGGACGCGACCGCTCGGGCGGCGCCTGGGGCCGCTTCATGAACACGCTGGGCTCGGCCACGGTGCTCAACCACACCTCGGTGTGCGAGTCGTCGAAGAAGATCGGCATGGAACCGACCTGGGGGCCGGACATCGAGACGCCGGACTTCGCCAACGCCAAGTACGTGCTCAACTTCGGTTCCAACATCCTGGAAGCCGCCTACTTCCACAATCCCCTCTCGCAGCGCATCACCGAGGGGCGCGTGGAGAACCACGCGAAGATCGTCACCTTCGACGTGCGGCTGTCGAACACGGCGGGCTTTTCCGACGACTGGATCCCGGTCTTCCCCGGCACCGACGGCGCGGTCGCGCTGGCGATGGGCCACGTCATCCTGCGCGAGGATCTGCAGGACTCGGAGTTCATCGAGACCTGGACCAACGTCACGGTGAAGGAGCTGAAGGACCACTACAAGCAGTTCACGCCGGAATGGGCCTCCAAGATTTCCGGCGTGCCGGCGGAGACCATCGAGCGCGTTGCGCGGGAATTCGCCACCACCAAGCCGGCCACGTTGTTCACCTATCGCGGCCCGGCCAAGCACCTGTATGGCTCCTACAACGAGCGCTCGTGCATGATGCTGCCGATCATGACGGGCAACATCGAGAAAAAAGGCGGCTACTGCCTGCCGCGCGGCATGGGCTGGCCGCAGCCGGACCCGCAGCCGCCGGGGCCGAAGCATGGCTCGTATCTGTCGACGCCGCCCGACTACCCGCTGGCCGGGCACAAGGTGAGCCACCTGGTGCCGTTCTGGATCGCCGACGGCAAGCAGAAGGTCAACGTCTATTTCACCTACCAGGACAACCCGGTCTACACCAATCCCGGCGCGCGGGTGGTATGGGGCAAGCTGTTCAAGGACGAGAAGCTGATCCCCTACCTGGTTTCCATGAGCTCGCACATGGGCGAGGAGACGGCGCTGGCCGACCTCATCCTGCCCGACTGCCCCTATCTCGAGCGCTGGGAGCCGGAGTCGATGCCCAACTCGCTGTGGCCCTGGCTCGGCGTGCGCCAGCCGGTGCATCCGGCCATGGGCGAATCGCGCGAGAACCGCGTCATGCTGCGCGACATCATTCACAAGCTGGATCCGGACGGCAAGCGCGGCATGAAGCAGTTCTGGAACTTCAAGGATGGCGAAGACCACATGAAGCAGCACTTCGACAACATCCCCGGCCTGAAGGAAGCGGGCGGCCTGAAGTTCCTCAAGGAGCACGGCTGCTGGCCGATCTACGGCAAGCTCGACCCGAAGAGCGGCAAGGTCACCGACAAGACCGGCCGCGAGATCAAGGCCGACTACGGCCTGCACCGGAAAGAACTGTCGGCCGGCGACATGGCCGGCGCGGTGGCGGGCAAGGACGGGATCATCAGCAAGAACGGCAAGGCCATCGGCGTGAAGCGCAACGGCAAGAACTACGTCGGCTTCCCGACCGGCAACCGCCTCATCAACATCCGCGTCGACCAGTGGGCCGAGTACGGCTTCAATCCGATGCCGACCTTCAAGCGCATCCCGTGGCACGAGACCATGAAGGAGGACGAGATGATCCTCTCCACCTTCAAGCTCAATGTGCACAAGCAGTCGCGCACGGCGGCGGTGAAGTGGCTGGCCGAGATCGCCCACAGCAACCCGGCCTGGATGAACCCGGTGACCGCCAAGAAGCTCGGCGTGAAGACCGGCGACCTGGTGCGCATCGAGACGCGCGTCGGCCACATGGTGACCAAGGCCTACGTGACCGAGGGCATCCATCCCAAGGTGATCTCGATTCCGACCGCCTTCGGCCACTGGGAGTACGGCCGCCTGGCGACGCTGAAGCTGAAGGACAAGCCGGCCTTCGGCGGCACGGAGGATGCGGACCTGCAGAACGTCTGGTGGGACGACCGCGGCGTGCACCCGAACGACATCATCCCGGTGGTGGCCGATCCGATCGGCGGCTCGCAGGGCTGGTACGACACGGTGGCGAAGGTGACCAAGGCCGGCCCGAACGACAAGTACGGCGACATCCAGGGCGACTACCAGAAGCACTACGAGGCCTACAAGGAGACCATGCGCTACGCCTACACCGGCGACCTGCACCGCAAGATGCATCCGGAGATGGCCGCCTGGGCCGGCCCTGAGAGCGTCAAGCACAAAGCGGGCGGCGGCGGGCACTGACAAGCAGAGCAACGAGAGTTGCCGGTCCGCCTCGCCCCTCCGGCGGACCGGTTTTTTTCCGAAAGGATACGAATGCTGAACGATCTGGCGCTGGAACCGGCCGCGCGCGTGCCCTTGCCCATTCCCGTGGCGACCCGTGAAGAGGCGACGCAGGAGGACTGCCAGGCCCGCGCCGGCCTCTGCCGCCTGCTGGCCGGCGTCTTTGTCGAGGAAGCCAGCCGCGAGTTCATCGACGCGCTGCGCACCGAGGATTCCCTGGGCAGCCTGGCGGAGGCCGGACTGCGCTTCGACGCGGACTTCACCGAAACCGATGCCCCCTTGCTGCTCGATGCGCTGTCCGTCGAGTACACGACGCTGTTCGCCGCCTCCGGCGGCTTCCCGCCGGTGGAATCCGTGCGCCTGACCGGGCGCTACCAGCAGGAGCCGCACTTCGCGGTGAAGGAAACCTACAAGCGCGCCGGCTTCGCGCTGCAGAAGGGACGCTTCTTCGTCTTCGAGGACCAGCTCGGCGTCGAACTGACCTTCATCGCCGAACTGCTCGATCGCTGCGCCGCCGCGCTGGCCGCCGGCGATGCGGCCGAATACAGGCGGCAGGAACGCGAACTGAAGCGCTTCTGGACGGTGCACCTGGGCAAATGGGTGCGCGGCTATGCGCGGCTGATCGAGCGCGCCGCCGAGCATTCCTTCTACCGCGAAATGGCGCGGCTGCTGGGCGACTTCACCGAGTCGGAAATCGCCGCGCTGCGCCTGCGCATCGACGACCAGGACAAGGGCAAGCCGGTGGTGCCGAAGAGCGAAATCAAGGTCGAATTCAATCCGGACGAGCCGGTGTGCGGCGCCTGCCCGGGGTCGAAGGCATGACCACCCTGCTGGATCTTGGCCGAAGGGATTTTGCGCCGCCTGAAGCGCCGTCGCGCGCCCATTTCCTGTGGGAGGAACTGGCCCATCTGTGGGACAGCAACGACCTGGCCGCCGCCCACGACTGGCTCAATGAGCGCTGGTCGCGGCTGATCCGCAACAGCGTCGCCGGCCAGATGGATCCGGAGGCGCAGTTCCTGCAGGCGCTCGCCTATGCCGTGCTGGCCCTGTACTTCACGCAGAACGCCAACCAGGAAGGCGCCGTCCTGATGATCGACGACGCCGTGATTGCCCTCAACCGCTTCCGCCCCGGCTTTCTCGGCGTTCGGGTCGATCCCATCATCGGCACGCTGGAAGATCTGCGCCCGTTGCTGGCCGGCCTGGCGCCGGATGACGAATGCCCGCTGTGGCCTTTCGTCTACAACAAGTTCGACTATCAGAAATAGCCGCGATGAATGCTCCCATGGAAGAAAGCGCCTTGCGCCCCGAGGTCGCCGTTCGACGTTTGTGCGAAAGCCTGCCAGCCGGCGAAGGCGATCCGCCGGTCTTCCTCATCGACTGCAACCTGATCCCGGCCGATCCGCGCAGAATCGAGGGCATCGTCATGCCGGACGGCGGCAAGGCCCGCATCCGCGCAATCCTGAATGCCGGCGCACCCCGTGTTTTCATCGGCGAGGATGCCCTGCTCGACAGCACGCTCATCGAGGAACTGTCCGCCGAGTTCGGCAGCGGATGCATCGGGCTCCATGTCCCGGTGCGCCGCATGCAGGTCAGCTGGAGCATGGACACCGTTTCCAACGCCGACTTCCGCGTCATGACCCCGTCGGTGTGCGAACCCTGCTGGGAAATCCTCAGAGCGGACGGCGCGCGCAGCGGCACGCATGCGGCTTGGTGGATCGGCGAAATGTTCAGACTGGGCGCTTCGCAGGCGCTGATACAGGTCGACATCGAGGACGACGCCGACCTCAACATCCTGGCCGGACTCACCGAACGCTGGGGCGACCGTCTCTGGCTGGCACCGCTGACCGATCCGGCGCCGGACTTGTCCGCCTGGGTCGAACTGGGCGGCGCACGCCAGCTTGCGGCGTCCGAGGCCGTGATCCAGAATAACCCCTACCTGACGGCGCTGCGCAGCGCGCCGGAAACCGGACAATCGAACGAGGATATCGGGTGAGGTTCATTTTCGTGGCGCTCGTCGCGTTGGGCATCGCGATGGGCGCCGCCGCAGAAGTCAGTCTCCGCGACACGGCGGCGCTGGAAGCGTTTCTGTCCGGCAACACGCCCTGCTGCGTCATCGACGCGCGTTCCGCCGGAAACCGCAAGCGCGCACCGCTCGCCGACACCCTGCCCTATCGCACCGGGCTGAAGATCAATCCGACCGGGGTCGTCGTCGTCATCGCCGACACCGATGCGCGCGCGATCGAGATCGGCGAGCGCCTGGCCGAAAGCAGCAAGGCGAAGGAGGTCTACGCCGTCAAGGGCGGTATCGCCACCTGGAAGGCCGCCACGATCGCCGGCCTGCTGAAGACCCGGCCGAGAAGCTTCGTCATCCCGAAGAACACCTGCGAGCAGGGCACGCCGTTGCAGGAACTGCGTGTCCAATGACCATTTCCGCTCCCGGGTTCCATGCCGAGCGGTGTGTCCGTTATCGCTACCGCTACAGCGCCTGCCGGCGCTGCGCCGAGGCCTGTCCGCATGAAGCGGTGGCACTCCTCGACGAGGGCATCCGCCTCGACGCGGCGCGCTGCCAGAACTGCGCGCTGTGCACCGCGGCCTGCCAGACCGCCGCGCTGGGGGCGGACAACCTGCCGCGCCTCGACCTGCTCCGGCGCGCCATCAAGCAGGAGCGCTTCAGCTTCGCCTGCGCGCCCTCGGGCCTGACCGCCGATGCGATAGTGCCCTGCCTCGGCGCGCTGGATGCCGCCATGCTGGCCTATCTCGCCAAGCGGCGCATCGCGGTGGAACTGCACGGCAGCCGGCACTGCGCACAATGCGCCCACGGCGCGAAGGGCGAGGAGCAACTCGCCGCCCAACTGGAGGCCGCCGATGCGCTGGAAACCGCGGCCGCACCCGAGGCCTGGCTGGCCGCCGCACTGGCGGAAGCGCCCGGCCAGGCCGATGCCAAGCCCGATTTCCGCGCCGGCCGCCGCCAGCTGTTCCGCCGCCTGATCGGACGCGGCGTCGACGAGGTGGCACGCGCGACAGCGCCGGTCACCGAACTGCCGGTGGAGGAAAAGGCCATCCGCGCCGGCGCCTGGTTCGTGCCGGAAATGCGCGAGCTGCTGCAAATTGTCTGCAAACGCAGGGACGGCGAACCATTCTGCATCGCGCCGCAAACGGCTCTGCCGCTGATGGAGATTCGCCTGAAGCAGGGCTGCACCGCCTGCGAGGCCTGCTTCCGCGTCTGCCCCACCGGCGCCCTGCAGATCCGCGAGGAAAGCGACAGCTGGAATCTGGCTTTCGCCATCGACCGCTGCGTCGGCTGCGGCGTCTGCCTGGAGGTCTGCCAGCCGCGCGCGCTGTATGCCGCGGAATCGTTCGACGCAACGCCCGAACGCGAGCCGGCCATCCTGCGACAGCTCGCCAAGCAGCGCTGCAATCGCTGCGACCGTTTCTTCGTCTCGTCCGAATCGTGCGAAACCTGCCCGGTCTGCACCGATGACGCGGATGCCTTCACGGCCATTTTCGGGAATGCCCACCAGCATGCACAGCCTTGAAACACTTTGTGGGAGCGGCGTCCACGCCGCGATTGCGGTCGTGACGATCGCGGCGTGGACGCCGCTCCCACATGTTCTGTTGAAAGCTGCCCCGGATCGGCTTGGAGATTGACCATGGAATGGGAATTCACGCCTGAACAGGTCGTCAAGGGAGAGATTGGCTACGCGCTGGAGGATTTCCGCCGCGATCTCGCTCTGGAAGTGCGCGGCAACCTCGGCCCGGCCTCGCCCGAGCAGGCGGCGCAGACGGCCGACCTTCTCTACGACCTCTGCCACGCCTTGGCCACCAACCGGACGCTGGAGTCGATGCTGGCCACGCTCGCCTACGACCCGCCAACCTGCGAATTCCTGCGCGAGATGGTCGAGCCGATGCGGCCGAACGGCGAAATGCTCGGCGCCATCCTGCAGCGGCTGATCATGGATCGCGTCGAAGCCGGCATGCCGCTGGAGCAGGCGCTCGACTCGGTGGCCGAGCATCACCGGCAACTGCTGGCCAACGGATAGAAAAAGCCATGGCGCTGTGTCTCGTGCGCGGCTGCGGCGACATCGGTTCCGCCGTGGCCCATGCGCTGTTCTCGGCGGGGCATGCGGTGGTCATTCACGATGTCGCCGCGCCGAGTTTCGCGCGTCGCGGCATGGCCTTCACCGACGCCCTTTACGATGACGCCGCCTGCCTGGAGGGCGTCATCGGCAGGCGGATGAGCGATATCTTTTCGATCCGCCTGATGCTGAAGCAGCATCGCGAGATTCCTCTCGCGGCAGACCGATTCGCGAAAATTCTCGAATACCTTCGTCCCCATGTGCTGATCGATGCGCGCATGAACAAGCGCTCGATTCCCGAGAGGCAGGCCGGCCTGGCGCCGCTGACGATCGGCCTCGGGCCCAATTTCGTCGCCGGGGAAACCACCGATCTCGTCGTTGAAACGGCTTGGCAGGCGCTGGGCAGAATCATCGAGGCCGGGGCGTCGCTGCCGCTCTCTGGCGAGCCGCGACCGATCAACGGCCATGGACGCGAGCGCTATGTCTATGCGCCGGCCGACGGGCGTTTCGAGACGGTCTGGAAGATCGGCGCGGGCGTCGCGAAAGGCGAACCTGTCGCTCGCATCGGCGACGAGGTCATCCGGGCACCGCTGGATGGCTGTCTGAGAGGAATCACTCACGCTGGTGCGTCGGTAAAGGCCGGGACCAAGGTGGTCGAGATCGACCCGCGCGGCGATCCGGCAAAAGCCTTCGGCATCGCGGAACGCCCGAAGAAGCTTGGGCTTGCCGTCCTTGCCGCCATGGCCGGGCAGCGCTGCGCGGCCGTTTCCAGCACATAGCGCTTTTTCAGTTGTACAGCACCTTCGGCAGCCACAGCCCGATGTCCGGGAACATGTAGAGCAGCACCAGCGCCAGCACCTGGATGCCCATGAAGGGCATCATGCCGGCGAAGATCTGGTTCAGCGTGACGTGCGGCGGCGCGACGCCCTTGAGATAAAAAGCCGCCATCGCCACCGGCGGGCTGAGGAAGGCCGTCTGCAGGTTGAGCGCCACCAGC
>Ga0172380_10004755_pt1 | contig 17129 bp, 20 predicted proteins | sample Leawe162metaG_FD_119747 | JGI IMG/M metagenome (GOLD analysis project Ga0172380, IMG submission 119747) | Leachate microbial communities from a municipal landfill in Southern Ontario, Canada - Leachate well 162 metaG | ecosystem: Engineered > Solid waste > Landfill > Unclassified | place...
CAAGAATACATAAGCGCGCGCTGGGGGGCGGGTGGGAGACACAGGGTTTTGACAAACTATACCAGTTTCGCGCCAAGGAACACGCGGTCCCTGACCTTCGCGCTTTTTTTGAACTTCTCTCCAAGGAGAGTCGCAACCCTGCATCGTTAGTCGTCGGCGAGACCCTCATCGACGGCGTTGACCCCAAAAACATCCTGCGACGCATCCACGGCGACGGCGCCAGCCTCCACCCCACCAAGATCGGACACCAGTGGATCTGTTTCGAGGTCGATGGCGTCCCCAACCCCCCCCCGTTTTTCGACGCGGCGAACCTGCGCGACCGCACCAACGACGCGGACTTTGCGCGTTGGTGGATGCACGAGTACCTCCCCGAAGCGTTTTGGGACAAGTCGGCGGTGCTCCAGTGGTCGTCTTCGGCGCTTGTTAAGGGCAAAATCAGCTTCCACCTCTGGATGTGGCTGGACCGCCCCGTCGCCCGCGCCAGCATCCGCGAATATGCGATGACCCATTGGCGCGCTCGCCTCGACTGCACCATTTGGGACGGCGCCCGCGTCCACTACATCGCGGACCCGATCTTCAAACACGTTGACGGCTCGAAGATGGACGACCCCTTGGTCGGGGTGCGTTGGCAGTGGATACAGGGGACGGGCGGCGACGCGGCCCCAGCATTGGCCGAATGGGTCGATCAACCCACATGGGATGCGCGCGTTGAAGCGAAACGCCTCGAAGACGAGGCCGCCGACGAAGCGCGCCGGGTGCAGCGCGCAATCCTCGTGGCCGCCGCCGCGACGTCTCGCGCCATGCGCCAGGGGCGCAGATCACAGGCCGTTGACGCACTGGGCGAAGGCCGGACGTGGAGCGAAGGCAACGGCGAGGCCTCGGCGGCGGATGAGGCCGAAGCCCTCGAATGGTTGGGGCGCTACCGTCGAGCGATCCAGCGCCTGACCACAAAAGACGCCAAGCACGAGGACATTCGCAGCATCGCGTTGCGGGCCGCGCGCAACCTGGGCGGAGTGCTGAGTGAGGCGGTGATTCGGGGGGAGCTGGAGGACGTGGCGTCCCTCTCCCTCCAAAAACACGGCGACCGCAGCCGTCCCAAGGCGCTTGCGGACCAAGAGGTCGCGGGCATCTTCGACTCCGCCTTTGTCAAGGCCAAAGCCAAGGGATTCAGAGAGACCAGCAAGACGTCCGACTTCGTCGCCATCGGCGCCGCACTCTGCCCCAAACCCGTGGTCGCGTCGGAGCCCCCCCCCCAGCAACCAGCCCCCTCCGATCTCAACCCCTCCGATCTCAACCCCCTCGCGCTTGATGGTGACGGCGTGGTCTTGGACGCGGCGGTGGTCGATGTGGTCCCGTCGATAGATGCAGAGGCAGAGGCCTTCGGGATACAGTTTTTGGACGCGCGCGCAGAGCTTGGCCACCTCGTCACCGAGGCCATTCGTGGGGGTGGGCGGCACGCGGTCTGCGCACCCGCAGGCCTTGGCAAGAGCCACACTATCTGCGAATCCCTCATCGCCTACCGTCGATCCCGTCGCCTCGGCCCCGACGCCCCCGTCCACGTCGCGGCCCCTGACCTGGGGCTCGCGGCGGAGCTGCGCGACGAGCTGCTCAAGCGCGGCGCAAACGCGGTCCTCGCCGTCACCCGCACCGAACGCACCTGCGAAAAGTTCGCGGAGTTTGTGATGGCCGGACGGCTCGCCCCTGGTGGCGGCAAGAAACTGTGCGAACACTGCGAATGGCACCCTAAAAATGCAGGCTCCACCGATGCCTGCCCGTTCTGGAGCGCATACACCGCTCAAAAGGCCGCAGACTTCATCTGCGAATCCCACGCGCTCGAAGCCCTCAAGGGGAGCATCGACGCGGTCGATAACGACGACGAACCCCTCGAAGTGCGCATCAACTGGGCCAGCTTTAGCGAGCTGGAGCCGTGCGACGCGGCGGTCCCTTGGGTCAAACGCACCGAAGCTGGAATCTCCATCTCCGCGCGCTTCGCCTACGGCCTGGACACTGGCTCCATCCCACCCCGCCCCACTTTCGAGGACACGCCGCGCTGGACCTCTGCATCGAAGACGGCCTTCATCGAATGGCTCGCTAAGGCTTTTAAGTGCGAGCCAAACCGGGCGGCGGTCGCGGAGGCTGCTACCAGGGGGCGCAGCGTCAAGGCATTCATCGACTGGTTAGCCATCGGCGACTTGGCCGGGGAGAAGGGCAATTTTGCCCCCTATGTGTACTGGCACGACAAAGGATTTTTGCGCGGCTACCACATCGGAGTACAAGAAATATACCCGCCCGATCCAAACAGCGGAAACACTGAACAAAATACCGTAACGAGGTCGGGAGAGCCTCTGCCTGCGATTGAGTTCACTGGCACCTACCCGATGACGCCCGAGAGCAAGGAGGCCATCCAAGACTGGATCTTGTCCGCGTGGGGCTTGGACAACGGCTTCGCTAGCGGCCTCGTCCTCGACGAATACGCGCGGTCGCACGTCGATGCTTGGCCAGTGGACACGCTGGTGATCGACGAGAGCGCGCTGCATGTGCTGCGCTTCGGCGGGTCGCTGAACCGCGCGCAGCTTCAAGAGTTGCGACTTGCCGGGGAGATCGCGGGGCAAGGCGTCGAAGACCTCATCTCCCTCATGTGGAAGGCGGAGCAGAGCAAGCTCAACCACGATAAAAAACACCCCACCTACCTCACTTCAACGCAGATCGCGGAGGCCGTCCGGCCCATTGACGTGATCTCCAAGCACGAGTCCGGCGCCAAGCTCATCGCCGAAGCGCTGCGCCTCGACGACAAAGGCGCGCGCCTTGAAAAGATGGCCGAGGGGTGGAGTTGGGAGGCGGTGGAGGCCTTGCGTCGATCCTTGGGCGCGGGGTGGGCGGGTGCCTACATCGACGGCGGAGTGCTGTACGTTGCGGCCCCCCGCAAGCTGGCGCTCAACGACGTGCGCACCACCATTCTCTTGGACGCGACCATGACCGAGCGTCAGGCCGTGGCCGCGCTGGGGAGGGACGTGCAATACCACCCTGTCCACGTCGGCCAAAGCCCCTATTTGGAGGTTATCCACATCCCTGTGGACCTCGGCCCCAGAGCTGGGGCGTGGGGGGATAAAAATGAGCCCCGAACCAAACGCAGCGCGGCGCACCTTGCAGCCGCGCTTCACAGGTGGGGCGGCCCCGACACCGTGGCGTTCCTCCACAAGCGCGCCCTCGACCCCGAACGGTGCTGGGTGGCTGATCTCGTCGAGGGTGGGGAGTTTGGGGAGATGACCTACCACGGAGCGGCTCAATCGCGGGGGTCGAATAAATGGAGAGGGTGCGAGACCAACATTATGACGGGCCACCATGTCCCCCGAGCTGCACGACGCCAGCAGGCCGAGCTGCTCGCGCTGATGTGCGGCGAGACCTACGCGGACAAGGCCAAGGAATGGGACGCGGAGGCCGCTTGGCTGCTTGAGGGCGGCGCGCAGGTGCAGGAGCTGGCGCGGGTGAGGCCTTTGGATGCCACACAGAAAAAACCAAAACGGTTAGTATTTTTGGACAAGCGAGCCCCCGAGGAGTTTGGTATCCGCACCACCCACGAGATCGACCCCGACTTGCTCTCTTGGCAAGAGTTGGCGTTTCTCCCCCCCCTCGGCGAAGACGAGGGCGGGCGCTTGCGGCTGGAGGTGATGGCGGCGGTGGCTGGCGATCTCGTGGCGATGGCTGGGGGGGTGCTTCCCGTGGGGAGCTGCGACGCTTACCCCGTTGAGTTGCCCCCCCGCCAAGCCTTTGAAAAAAAACACATGCAAGGCTTCTTGAGCGCGTGCCAGTATAAAGGATCTGCCAACGGCGCCGACACCCCTTCATCCCGCCTCAACGCTTGGTGTCACCGCCATTTTGCGCTCGACTGGTCGCGCTTCGCGTTTGCCCTGCGCCTTGAGGCCTCCCGCGTGGGCCTCCCCGGTCGCCCCCCCCTCACCGTCCTGCACTCCCGCGACGGCCTCCCGGTCGAGGCGCTGGAGGGACACCTCTCATGGCTCGGCTACTACCACTACCGCCTCTCCCAAGGCGCACCCGTGGTCTCGGTGGGTGGTTTCGAGGAGGAGGATAAATTGTTCCAAGCGCTCTGGCCGTTGGCGCGCGCGGACTTCGAGGGGCAACCCCTGACCGCGATCTACAAGACCATCGCAGCAACCGCAGGCGTGTCCCCCCGCACGATCCAAGGCTGGGTTGCCGCGCGGCGGCTGCCTGGGGAGGACAACGCGCACTGCTTGGCGAGGCTGTGGGCGTGTGTGCGTGCTGGGTTCGAGGCTGCCAATCGGGAGGAGGCCGAGCGCCTCGCCCTCGAATGCCAGGGTTTGACCGAAGCACGGGCTAAAGAGATAGTTGCGCTGATTTTTGCGCGCGAAGGGTGCGCTCCTCACGAGGTCGCAGCCCTTGCGCGGGGGATCATCGACGACACCGCACCTACAGCCCAGGCATCACAAAACGAGCGCGGAGAGCCTCCGCATTAGCCCGAGCCACACGCGAGCAGCATACATGCAAGACATCGACACCAGACCCCGCGCAGAGCACGGGGCGAGTGCTGTGGAGATGGAGCGGCTCTTAGAGACGTTGCGTCTTGAGTCACCTGCATCCCCCGCCTTGGTCTTGGCCATCCAGCGTGCCGCCGCCCGCATGGGCGTAGACCCCATCGACTACTGCGCCAAGTCTGTATCGTCCGCGTCGCAAAGCGGAGAGCCACTTTATATGTGGCCGCTCAACACCGTGAATCACCCCCGGCTGCTGACGCTGTCCGCCCTGTGGCGGGCGCTTCGCCCCCCACTGTTTGGGGAGACCATCGCAAGCGGCACGCTCTTTTCGATCACCACTTGGCCCCAAATGCCAAACCCCGGTGTGTGGTGGCTGATGGAGGTCGCCGCCGCGTTGAGCAAGACAAAAATCGACCCGAGCATGGGGTTGTATTTTTGCGTCAACCCGCTGGGCCTCAATATCTTGCAACTGCCTGGACACTACAGCATCCACGCCGATGGGGTGCTTGAGCGGGTGAATCGCCAGAGCGACACCCGGCCCCGGTGGAGCCTTCCGCCCACCCCCGGCGCGCGGTTAAACCGCGTCTGGGCTAAGTGGGAGAGAGCGATGAAGGCCGCGCTAGGGTTTTTTAGCGGCTACGAGCGCCGCACCGAGCGCCAACCAGAGTATGATGCAGGGGGAGCCGAGCGCACGGCATGGTTGACCGCGTGGGCCGAGCGCTGGACGTCCGACGCAGTGCCGTCCTCGCCCGTGAAGACTGGGGCGCCCAAGACGAAGACGCGCGTACCGAAGCCTGCGCGCCAACGACGAACCAAACGAAAGACCCCGAGGTAGAGGCGTGATTTTTGGTTATGCCCGCGTAAGTACAGAACACCAATCGCTGGAGATTCAGCGCAAGTCGCTTTTCGACGCAGGCTGCGAACGGATCTTCGCCGAGACCGAGTCCGGCGCACGCACCGACCGCCCCGAGCTGCTCAAGATGATGGGGATGCTGCGCGAGGGGGATGTGGTGGTGGTGTGGGCGCTGGATCGCCTCGGGCGCTCGGTCATCGACCTGCTCAAGATCATCTACGAGATCGGAGAGAAGCGGGCCGCGTTTCGCTGCCTGAGCCAGCCCGTGGACACCACGACGCCCGCAGGCCGGATGCTATTGCAGATCCTGGCGTCGTTCGCGGAGTTTGAGCGGTCGATGATTCGAGAGCGCTCGGCCAGAGGACTTGCCGCCATGCGCGCCAGCGGCAAACGCCCCGGCCCCAAGGAGAAGTTCACCCGCGAGCAGGCCGCCCACGCCATCGAGCTGCTGACCGCCAACAAGAAGCTGCGCTACTCCGACGTCGCGCGCATGTTGGGGACGACCCGCTCAACGCTGCTGCGAAAGATCCGAGAGGTAGAGCCCACGCTCCCCCCCGAGGCCGAGCCGTTCCGAAAGCGCGCCCCCCAGCCGCCGCCTCCCCCCACCGTCGAAGACGAAGACGACGACATCGGCCTTATTTTAGATCCGCAGTTGTTGGGTTAACTTGGCATTTTATGCACATGAAATTACCCTAGCCCCCGGCCTCCTCGCACTGGACCTGTGAGGCAGCAACGCAGGGTCGGTTTGGTAATCTTTGGTCGAGACGGACCAATCCGACCTTGTTTCACAACAAATGGAGCCGAAAATGCCTGATGAAGATTCAAAAAAGACGCCCAGACCTCGAAACTGGGATATGAAGTATGAGAAAGTGGACTTCTTTATTGGCGGGGTCGTGTTTGATGAGTTTTCGCTGTCCATGATGCAAATGGACTACTCTGCTGTCTATCCCGGCCACAATGACCGAGTGAGTATCGCTACTGAGAATACCCAAGTGGTTTCCCGTGTCGTGATGTCGCGGGAGGCGTTCCTACGCCTCGCTGTTCTCGTGGATTCCGCGCGGGCGGACATGGACCTTGACCCCAGAGAGATCGAGGCAGCCCGCGAGTTCTACGAAGAAAACACGAGGAAGGCAGAGGAGGAGAGGGCGGCCTCGCAAGCTGACCGCGACTCCCCTACGCCTTCGCCGGAGCCTCTGCCTGAGCCGCCGCCCGAATAACTGCCCGACTCGAAGGCGCCTTCTTGTCGCCGAAGTATTGGCGCCACCAGCGGTTGATTTTATCGTAGGCAGTGGATGAATCCTTGCGCGGGTCGTGTCCCCAGTTCCGAAGCGATATTTCCCAGCGCGACATGGGGATGTTTTTTGTGACTGGCCGCCCTGGTGACACGCCCAGCATCCGCGTGTTGAACGCGATCTCCCGCGCGGCCTCACGAAACTCCCGCGCGCCCCATCGGATCAAAGGCATGTCGCGCTTGCGGGTGATGTTTCGCAGGGACCGCAGCCCCGAGTAAACCCCGGCCTCCGCCGCCCGCTTCGCGCCAAGTGAAGCGCGGCGCCGCCAGGGGTTCTGGCACCACAGCTCCAGCTCGCGCTTCGTCATGTTCACGAGCTTGTGCCATTCATTGAAAATCCGCCGCTTCTGCGTCAGGTCCATTTTTACAGCCACACTTGCCTCCTACTTGGCCGGGATAGGCCAGGGTTGCTCGACCATCTCGCCCCCGGCGATCACCTTCCATGCTAACACGCGGCGCCTACTGTCCTTGGAAAACTTCGGGGGAGAGTCGCTGTAGCCGCAGCGCAGATCGTTTGGGAATCGGCCCGTGGTGAGCAGCCACACGATCCCGCCTTCATCTATCAGCCGCGTGAGGTCTTTTGGGGATATTTGGTGCTTTCCGGCCATCGTTTGGAGGTTCATGGCTTGCCCTTCAATGGTCGTGGGTGTGGGGTGCTTCGCCGTTTCAATCGCTCACCCCGAGTCTGCCCAGGCAGCCACCGTTCGACGTGGCCTTCGGGGGATTGAACGAAGATGCAGAGCGTCTTCGGCTTGGCGAGTTCGGCCTGGATTGTCTCCGCCAGGGAGAGCACAGGTGCGCGGGGGTTTAAGATGTCCACGCCGTCCGGCAACCACCAACGCACGATCCGCAGGGGGTGATTGCGTCCGCGCTCGTGGATCGTTAAATCGTAACACAGGCAAAGGTGCATGGGGGCTCACCTCGAAACGGGGGGGAGGGAGGGCTGTGGAGCCCACATGCAGTGTGCGCGGTTTAGGGGGCTTCGACAACCTCCCCCAGTTTGAAACGGCCAAACAACCCTTGATAATGTTTGGCCGCGTCAAGCGAATCCTGCGCATCGGACAGCGCGCGGTGCTTGGCTATGGGTTTTTCGAGGGGCTGGCCCCAGAATCCGGCTGCTGCGTGGAACGACGACATATCCAACACCCGGTAGTGGAAAAAATCGTGCAGCCTGGGCATGTGCTCGCGCAGCCAGCGGACATCGAAGCCAACGGAGTTCCCAGCGATCATCGTGCGCTTGGGCTCGCAGCCGTGGTGCTCCAAAAGCGACACGGCCTCGCGCTCGGCCTCAAGCGTCCCCCAAAGGGCTTGCTCAAGCGAACGCTTCATCAGGCCACTTTCGGTGTGCATTTTGAGCGCGGTGGGGTCCATATAAAACATCCCCATAGCGGTTGGCTTTAAGACGATTTCTTCGATCTCCAGCACGTTGAGGTCAACGTCGCACACGATCATGCCAAGTTCAAGGATACAGCCCTTTTGCTCGTGGAATCCTGTGGTTTCGAGGTCCAGAAAAACGATACGGGTAATCACATCGCGCATCTTTACGCTCCTGTATGCAGTGCGGGCCATTCGCGCACCCGCAAGTCTTCGGGGAAGGTTTCAAAGTCTTTGAACCCGGCCTGGGCGCCGCCGAGTTGCTTCATAAAAAATGGAACGCGGGCCGCGTGGCACTGGTCTCGCAAGTACCTCGCCCACTTGAGGTCAAACGGTCTCGCTTGGCTCCCCGACTCCCCCCCGCAGACCACCCACGACAGCCCTGGTTTGCCGTCATCGCGGCGCCGCAGCCAAGGGGTGAGGTCCACCGGGCCGAGCATGGGCTCCACCGACGCCCAGCGCACATGCGGGATGCCTCGTTCACTGCCCCGTCTGGCCGCGAGCAATTCGGTGAGGCGGTGTGCGCTCTCTTGGTCTTCGACGCTGACGCCCCACCAAATGTGGGGTACGTCGCCGCCCTCGTCGATGATCCACCGCAAGCGCCCCTCGCGCTTCGAGAGCACTTGGTAGGTGTGGTGGTCGGATTCCTTCATCGCGGTCACGATGGCCCAGACGTCGTTGTCGTCGAGCGCACTGTGGCCGATGTCGGACATGGAGTTCACGAAGATCAACCGGGGGGAGGCCCAACGCCGGAGCTGCTCCAGGCGATGGGGGAGCATCCTCACCACCCCCGACCACTGCGCGCCTTGGCTCGTCATTCGGGTGAGGCCTGCGTAGTCGGCCTGGATCTTCGCGTTTGGGTTTTGGCTCATGCGGTAGGCCGTCCCCATCGCATAACAAAACTTGCATCCGTCGCTCGCCTTTGTGCAGCCGAGTATGGGGTTCCAAGTGGCCTCTGTCCAAGCAATCTTTGATTTATCGCCCATCTTTCATCTCCTGTTGTGCCTGTTGTGCTTTGCGTGCTCGTTTGATGATCCGCAGCGACACGCCGTTGTCTGCGAGGATGTCTTTGATACGCTCGTGCGAGAGGTTGTATTTCTCCCCCAACGCGCGCGCGGAGGGTGTGACCTCGGCGTCCTCGCATATCTTTTTGTTACGCTCCAAAATGGCTTTGAAGCGCCTACTCTGTGGGTTGTTGCTCAATCCAGTGCCTCGGCGCTCAACCCCCATCTCTGCCAGTCTGCGCCGCACGGTTGTTCGGCTCACCCCTACAATCTCTGCGATTTCGTAATGGTCGAGCCCTTGTGCGTACAGTTCCTTGATTTGGGCTTTCTCCTCCTCGTCCTTTTCTTCGTTGATTTTGCTCCGATGCACGCCGTTATTGACCAAGATATAATAGGCGCGCGATGTGCTTATATTGAGTTCGCGGACAATCTCCGTCACATCCCATCCGAGCGCGTCCAATTCCAGAACCTTTGCCGCGATCTCCGCTGAGGCCTCTGGATTGATGATACTCCCCGGCCTTGGGCCGTACTTTTGGATGAGGCCGTTAATCCTAAGCGCCTCCACGACGTCTTCTTTGGACACGTTGAAACGCTTGCTAAGGCGCGCGACGCCGAGGCGTTTTCTGTAGGCTTGAGCGATGAGTTGTTGTGTGTGTTCATCCATCACTCTCCTCCCTCTCCACGTCTACGCGGTGTTATTCCCATTTCTTTTAAGATTAGGTACAGGTTTGATTTACCCATTTTGTATTTATTGCAGATGTCTCTAACTGGCGTGTACTTCTGATAATCTTCTATCAGGTTTGCGTTCCTTTCTTTTTCTTCTGCAATTTTCGCCTTTGTTTTTTCGGATAGCGGGCGCAGGGGGCGCGGGATGCTTCCACGGGTAATTCTCGCTATCGTTCCTTGGTTTAGATCGAAAACACTAGCCAGTTCCGTTTGTGTTGATCCTTGAGAATATAGTTCTTTGATCTTCTGATTGCGTTCGGCCCTTTGTTTGTTGATTGCTTTCCCTAGGACTCGGTAAATTGACATTATCGACACATTGAAAGCGGCAGATAGGTCTTCGATACTTTTACCCTTTGAATATCCTTCTCGGATCTGTTTGTTTCTGTTTTCTCGTTCATCTTTGTTCATACTCATCACTCTCTCCTACCTCGCCGACAAGGCGTCCCCGTGACGTAGCGGGCATAATCAATCGCGGCTCTTGTGATCGAAAACTTTTCTTTGATCTCCACTATGCTGAGGCCTTCCGCGTAGGCCTGCGCAATTAGTTGCACTCTTTCCGTGGTCCTTGATCTGTCGTTTTTTCCATGTCTACGCAGTATAAATCTTATAATGGTTTCTGTTAGGTTATGTTTTCCCACCAAATCTTTAACTTTAAGAGTCTCCGCGTCCGCGAGCACTGCCGCGACAGTTTCTGGGGGCTGACCTCGAATGACGATGACTCCCGCAGACTTTAATATCTTCGACACCATCGCAGGGGTTAGATCGTAATGTTTAGCGATCTGTACTTCTTTGTGTTTTTCGACGTAGAGCCTAACAATCTCTTTGTTGCGTGCCGCAACTTCTGGGTTCCTGCCGCCTTTGTTGCCAGCGGCCCGCATTGGGACGCCGGATCTCTTTAGGAAATGATAGAGCCACGACTCTGAGATGTTGTATTTCTCTTGTATCTTCGATTTCAACATCCCATTTTTGTAGTCTTCGATGATTCCTTGGCTAGATGTCTCGTCTATTTCTTTTTTACGGCACATTATTTACCTCCTCTAATCTTCTGCATTGTGCTGGGGCTGCGTTGCCCTGTTTCCCGCCTCTGTGTGCCTGTGGCGGCGCACGCGGAGTGGATTTGTCTTGAACCTGTTAATGAAAACCTCTCCATGATCTCCGCCATACTGAGGCCTTCGACGTAGGCCTCTGAAATCGCCCTTTGTTGGTCAGATGCCCTTTTAGGGTGTGCTTTGACGTTATTGTCCCGCAGTGTCTTCCTGACGACGCCTGCGCTCACGTCATATTTCTGGACTAACTCACCAATGGTATGAGTCGGCGCATCCACGACCATCGCGGCCTTTATTTCTTTGGGGGTGCCTTGATGGACCTTCACCCCCGCAGATTCCAGTATTTTCGACACCCCCTCGCGGGTAAGTCTGTGGATGACCCCGATCTGCGCGGTGTTGAAGCCTTCGCCGTAGAGCTTAACAATCTTTTGGTTGCGTTCCTCGTTCCTCTTATCTTTGGTTCCCTTGGGGGGGCCGTTTGGTCGCCTTGGCACGCCTGATTCTTTTAGCAACCGATAGAAGGCCACGTCTTTGATTTTGTATTTGGCCTTGATCTCTGGTGTCCTCACCCCGTTTTTGTAGTCGTCGATGATGCCTTGCTTTGTTGTTTCATCTATCTCTTTTCTTACACGGCCCATTATATCTCTCCCATGATTCTGCGCATTGTGTTGAGGCTTTGATGGCCAACGGGGCGCCTCTCGACCCCCCAGAGTTTGCACGCGTGTTCAATGGTGCAGCGGCTGCGTATCGAGAACTTCGCCATGATCTCCGCATTACTGAGGCCTTCGGCGTAGGCTTGCGCGATCAATTTGGATCGCTCCGAGGCCGTCGTCGTGCTGGGGCTTCGATGCCCAGTGGGTCGCCGCTTGGTTCCCGTGATCTTGCAAGCCCAACGGATGGTGTCGTTGCTGCAATCAAACTTGGCCACAATCTCCGCTGTGCTGAGGCCTTCGGCGTAGGCCTGCGCGATGTGTCTTGATCTCTCCGATGCCATGTTGATCCGATCTGCCGCCCCCCCCCAGGCGGCATGTGTGTGTGCTCGGTTAATTGCCCACCACGGGGCGTGCGAACTGAATATTTGGAATGCCCGTTGAGGGGGTCGTCCATTCCTGGGGCTCGCCGTCGATCCACTTGCGAAACATTAACGGATCGACCTGTGCTTCTCTCCAAAACGTGACGTAATCGGCACTGATGCGTGCATACAGTCTCTGTACGAGGTCCGTGTCAACCTCATTCTCTAAACGTAGCACTTCGCAGAGTCGCTTGCGATGCTTTGGATGCTTTCTTGATTGCTTTTCTGCCCATGCCCTATCTTTTCCGATCTTTATATACAGTGTGTGCATCACTTCCTCGCTCGAAGATGCGCGGGGAGCATGAAATGCCCCCCGCAGGTTAACTAAAATTGGATCTGCATTTGTCCGACAGCCTCAAAAACAGCGGTGATCTTGAGCTGTGTGCAGATCACCGAGAGGTTCGTGAGAGCGTGTTGCAGCGCGCTTTGCACGCGTTTGCGCGTGCCGCTGAGGGCTTCTGCGGTGTAGTCGTAGCTGTCCGCGCGTGCTGTGTGGTTTAGGATCTCGCAGGTGTTTTGAGCCACACACGCGACCGCGTCAAACAGCGACGCGCGGTGTCCACTTTTGATCTTCGGGAGCGTCCAGTTGACGTCGATCTCCCAGGCCGCCGCCGTTGCCTTCATCTCGGCGGCCAGTCTTTTGGTTGCGTAAACGATGCCAGCGTTGTTTTGGAGGAGCGACTCCGAGAGCCGCCCCCCCGCAGCCATGAGCCGCAGCGCGGCATCTTGTCTGTGGGCGGGTGTTGTCATGGTTCGGCCTTTCACATGAGGGAGAGCTGTTGTTGTGGGGACACCCAGACGCGGGTGGAGGACAGGAGGAGCTGCCCGTTGCGAGCGGCGGTGAGGGTGAGGAGCATTTGTCGCGCGACCGCTTCGGCGGCGGGTGGTGGGACCGCGTTACCGATCCTTTCGCGCCACTTTTCCATGCTCTTACCCGACAGGCACATCCAACCGCCGTTGCAGTCGCGCACAGGGAACCCCTGCAACGCGGCCAGCTCCAGGGTCGTCATCGGTCGATGCCAAGTGCCGTCCGGCGCGACGATCACGAGGCGGATCTGCTTTTTGGCGTCGTTGAGGTCGAGGGCTGGGCCTTCAACCCACGGCACGCGGGGGTCTGCGACGGTGGATGCGCCGTTGGCGTATTTTTCGACGCCCCTGATGGTGTGTGTTGGCTCGGCCCAAGGAAGCACGCCCCAAGAGTCTGGCCGGGGGTTGTGTGCGAGCCGGGGGTCGGCGACTTGCCAGGGGCCGTTGTGGTGGGTGCCGCGTGCTATCACTGTGGTGGAGGGGGCATCCCAGGCCGTGACGCCGTCGCCGCCTTCGCGCCGTGGTTTCGGGCTGTGGATGCGGGGGTCGGCGACACTAAAGGCGCCGTTGTCGGGGCGGGCTGCTCCGATGATCGCGCCGGAGGCCTCTGTCCACGGCGCCACACCCAGCACCGTGTTGCGGGGTGCGCACGCGAGCCGGGGGTCGCTGATGCAGGCCCAGGCCACACCGGGCTTCGCGTTCCCGATGACCGTGTGCGACCCCGCCGTCCAGTCGTTGACGCCAAAGGGGCCGTTTTGCCGGGTCGCTGATGGGGGGAGCGAGTAAACGGACTCGTAGGCCTTCAACGAGCGCCAGTCTTTACCTGCGGGGATGAGAGCGAGGCGCACCCAGTTGAGAGCGCAAAGTTTGCCCAGGCGGTGCATGGGGCCGCCTTCGTTGCTCTGGTCGGGGAGAGGCACGGGAAGCTCACCCAACACCTCGCCGCAACCGCGCACGCGCTTGTGTGGCGGGTGGTAGAGGACTTCGGGGACTTGCTCCATGTGGCGAGCCACCAAGAGGAAGCGCTTGCGGTGTTGCGCGAGGCCTCCAAGCTCGCCGCAATCGTGGGTGGACGTCCTGACCGCGTAGCCATAGCCTTGGAGCAGGCCGCGTACCTGCTCAATCCACCGATCCCCCCCGCGCTTCGGGTCGAGGATGCGGGGGACGTTTTCGAGGATGATGAGGGGAGGGGGGGAGTTGGTCCACGCTTCGAGTGCGAGCCACACACCGCGCAAGGAGAGGCTCGACATCTCGCGGTATTTGGGGCTCAACGCCGTGGCCAGGGGGGTGCAGGCCGAAAAGCTCTTGCAAGGAGGCGACAGGAAGACCACGTCAGGCCGCCGTCCGCCGCAGGCCGCCAGGAGTTCCTCGGGGCTCATGGTGGAGAGGTCCGCTTGCAGCGCGGGAGCACCTACGATCTTGCGAAAGTCCTCGCAGGCCGCCGCGTTGAAGTCGATCCCAAGGAGAGTCTCGAACCCAGCGCGTTTGAACCCGAGGGCGCCGCCGCCGAGGCCGCAGAACAGGTGGAGGGCAGTGAAGGGCTTGTTGTTGGTGATTTGGGACATGGTCCATCCTTTAGGTGTTGTGGGTGGGGGGGGGAGAGCCTTAGCGACGGCGGCCTTTGCCGCGAATGCTAAAGGGTTCTGGGATCGTGAGGAGGGGCCGAATCCGGCCTAACGCCGTGTCCATAATGTCCGCGTCGTTTCGGCTAAATAAGTGGGGGCTTGTTGTGCTGCTGAGGTGCGCGTAGTCGTCCGCGTCGGGCGAGATCAAGACCATCGCCGCGAACTTGCGCCACGCGTCGAAGCTGTTTCTGCACTCCGCGCGCAGCTTCCACCATTCGCACGCTCCCAACAGTGCTTCGTCCTCGGCCACGGGAGAGCGCAGTTGCTCTCTCGCCAAAGCGCGCGCGGCGGGGACGTCGCCCGCCGTTGCAAGATGTCTCAATCGGTCTCGGTCGTTCATGTGGGCTCCGTTGTTTCGTGCTCGGTGATGGGGATGCTGTCTGCGGTGTTGGTGTTGATGAGCATTGGGTGCAACCAAAGCACTCTTGGAACGGTGCGGCCTTTCCCGGTCCAGTAGGTGTGCCAGTGGGCCTTGCGGACGTGGGGTTTCTTCGCTCCCCCCGACGCACCTTCGTCTTCGCCGGGGGGAGCTGCTGCTACGCGGGCTTCATGCGCGCGAAACGCCGCGCCGACTCGGTAGCCGACCTCCCAGGTGCCAGGGACGGTGGGGGGCTTGTGTTGCGCGGGTGGGGGCTTTCGGGGGGTTGCCTTCACACGGGCCGAGGCCTCGACGTCCACGTCTTCGGCGCAGAGGTAGAGGAGGAGGGAGAGGGCTTGGCGCGTAGCGATGTGCTGATACTGCTCAATCATCGCTAGCATGGGGTTGTCAGCTTGCATGAACCCCAGTTTGCGACACCAGAGGTTGTCGGCCTTTTCGGGGGAGAGCGCATCGGCCACGCTGATGGTGACGTGGTCGATGCGATACATCGGGTGCATGGCGTCTTGTTCGTTGGAGTATTTGCAGTAGATTTGGCTCGCGGGGGAGTTGAGCATCGTGTTCGCAGAGCGGCTGAGAAGCCAGCAAAACGACAGATAGGGGCCGTCTTTATCGAGCATCGACGGGTCCAAGTAGACCCACACGCAATCCGCTGGATACCCACACCGAGAGATGAGGCCGGGGGCCGTGATGGCCGTGACCCATTCGGGAGCCCGCGCCAACACCTGAGCCGGAATCTCTCTTGTGGGGGGGGTTCGCATCACGGCGGCTGCGAGGGTTGGGTCGAAGCTGTAGAGGCCGCGCGTCCTTGACCAGAGGTCGAGGGTGACTGTTCGGGTGAGGGTCTCAAAGCACGACATTGTCCATTCGGACATATTTCTGGCTGGTTCGCGTGATGGATCGTAGTGTTCGATGTCTTTTAACACCGACGCGACGTCAACGGCTTTGCCGTTTTTTCTGAGGTCGGCCAAGAGGGCCGCGAGCAAGCCCTCGGTGAAGTCGTCGATGTCCGAGAGATTGGTCCGGCCTCCGACGCTGTCGCTGTAACTGCTGGAGGGGGAGGCGATGGGGTGGGCGATGAGGTGGCGGAGCGCTGGGGACGCGGTGCTGGGGTCTATCCCTGCCTGTTGGATCGCCCCCCAGCATCCAGGCCATTTCTTCGCGTCGCGGTCAGCCCAGGCCTTTGTGAAGACCTGGGGGGTGTTGAACAACGGCCTCATGTGCTTGAGGCCTTCGGCGATTTGTTGAAGGTCGCTGGGGAGGGTCGTTGTCGTGGTGGTCATTTTTGTGCCTACGGGTAAATGGTGAGTGTGTTTGCTTTTTTGTTGTATTCCACGCGCAGGGCAGGGGTTATGTAGTTACCCTCACCATCGCTGGAGATTTCAATGCGTGCTTCTGGCTCAATCCCCCTTAGATAAACCATTAAATCAAGGACAGTGTGAGACTTTTCACTGATTGGATTGTAGTGGTCGGGGTACAGTGTGACCAAGATCGTGCCGTTATGGGTCTCTGCCTTTTCGATTGAGCAAAGTTGAGCGTGCGAGTTACCCTCGCCGTCGCTTGCGAGGATGAGGGTAGCGCGCTCGTGGCCTTTCAAGAGCTGCAATAAAGAGGCTGCTGTGTGGCCCTCCATTGGGAGCGATGCTGGCTCTATGGGCTCCACCGCCGCCACCACTTGGGATCTGATGAGGGGCTGTAAAAAAGGAAACTGCGCGACGATCTCGAAGGCCTGGAGTGCTGTGAGGGGCTCGCCGATGGCATCGGCGCCGACGCGCGCGGCGAGTTCGTCGGCTTTCGGGTCTGGGGGTGAGAGGTCGATGTGGGGTCCGAGCGCCTTGATGGCTTCGATGGCTTGGTCTGGGGTGAGTCGGCTTCGGTGGCCGAGGTCGCTCTGGCATCGGGTGAGGGCTTGTTGTGTGAGTCTCATGGTTGTTGCGCCTTATAAAACTTTTCGAGGATGTCGATGGCTTCGATGACGGTGATGTTTTTGTCTTCTGCAATCGCCTCTAGCCTGCGGCGGAGGTCGGAGGTGATGGTGAGGCGAAGGCCAATGCCACGGGGCTTGGGGCCGCCTTTGCGGTGGTACGACTCCCAACCCCGACCGCGATCAATCCAGACTGCCCACCTGTGGGGGCGGGAGGGATCGTCGGGGCCGGAGAGGATCATGTGGGGTTGCTCTGCGGTCTCTGGATTGCGGGAGGCGGGAGAGGCGCCCCATCGGATGCTTTGAGAGGGGAGTTTTGTGCGGGGGGTTTGTAGGGCTTGCATCTTTTTTTTGCCTCAGCTAATGGTGGGGATGCTTTGGCGGGTGACTCGGCATCCCCGCTGGGGTTCTCTGTTGTTGTGGTGAGAAAGGCGTCAAGTGTGTGGCGCCTTTCTCATTTGGGGTCTAGGCCGCTGCAACTTCGAGGGGGGGGAGGTAGACGCTGGTTTGTTGGAGCTGC
>Ga0172380_10004756_pt1 | contig 17126 bp, 29 predicted proteins | sample Leawe162metaG_FD_119747 | JGI IMG/M metagenome (GOLD analysis project Ga0172380, IMG submission 119747) | Leachate microbial communities from a municipal landfill in Southern Ontario, Canada - Leachate well 162 metaG | ecosystem: Engineered > Solid waste > Landfill > Unclassified | place...
ATGTTCGGGAATCTTATAAAAGAATTATAAGTATGACCCCCGGTATTTCCAAATACAGCTTGTTTTACATTATTATAAAATGTAGCAGTAGAATCCCATCCACCATCATCACCGCTTACTGCTGGCTTTGAAGTGATGTCTATATAATCTCCCTCAGTGTCATTCCAGACTATCTTTCCTTTATTTTTATAAAATCTGAGATATTCTTCTCCGAACTCGGTCATATACGCCTGCACGGTAGAAAAATGGAAGCCAAACAGTCTTGATTTCTTTGTGCCGTCTTTCGACGCACCCACATAGTACGTTCCCGGCCTTCTCCTTGCCCCGCCCTGCACGAGAGGTATCATGTTCTCAAGACGACGGCAGGCTCCGTAATATTTCTGTACGTCGTTGCGAGAATCAAGAAGGGGGGAAATTTCTCCTACATTGAATTGCGCCTGTAAGGGTCTAAACTTCATATATATGTCCACCTTGCTCTATGGTTTAAATGAATTAATTGTATATTGACATTTAATAATATAACTGATAATATGTATTGATAATGATTTGTAAGGTATGCCATAAAGAATTTAATACAAAAGATAAGAGAACTAAATTTTGTAGTAGAGGATGCTTTTATTCTTATCGTAAGGGGCTTCCTCTTTATAAAAAGGGAGTAATAAAAATTTGCAAGACTTGTGGGGAGGAGTTTTATATCCCTCAAAGCAGGAAAGATAAAGCGAATTTTTGTTCTAATAAATGTTATAACATAGAAAAAATTAAAAGATTTCAACTTATAAGAGACCAAAAAGTTAAAATTACAAAAAATTGTTTGGTTTGTGGCAAGGAATTTAGCTATCCCAGTTGGCAAGGATCTCCGCAGTGTTGTTCTATTGAATGTCGAAAAAAAGCTAACTATGAAATATATCATTCTCAAAAAGATGTTTTTTGCAAAGTATGTGGAAAAACATTTACGATTAATAAAGGGCAATACTATAAAACCAAATATTGCAGTAGGGAATGTCGGATAAAGGATATTCCTATTAATCTTCAAAGTCGCAATGGTCTTAAGCGGGCATTTACAAGAAGGGGCCTTGTAATGGAAAAATGTGAAATGTGTGGTTATTCTGAACATCCCATAATCCTCGGTTTGCACCATAAAGATTTTGACCCTAAAAATGGTACATTAAAAAATCTCATTGTTCTTTGTCCTAACTGCCATTCCCTTTTACATAAAAGACACGTCATGCATCCCCCTGGTCGTCATTCTTAATTTCACGTTCTCCCCGCGTCAAGAAGGTCGGTATTGCCCTTATCGTCCTTGATATAGTTCTTTGACTGGTCGTGAGCTATTGCGGCATTAAGATAGAGTTCATACTTCTCAAGCATTTCATTCTGCATATCCGGGGCAAGTTTTGCTGCCATAGCTGCCGAAAGGTCAAACGAGAATGCCTTGACAAAGGCCGCCGTCCATTTCGTAGGGTCGTCCTCGTAGGTGACAAACTTCATATAGAGAGGATCTTCACCGCCGTCATAGACCGTGAAGTCCTTGAGTTCAAGGTTAGAACTGGCAAGGCTGTCTACAACGCGAATGCCTAGCCTTGCCGAGTCAGTGGTATTGGCGCACTTGAATGTTGCTGATATCGGAGTCTCGATGCCCGATGAAGTGAATGCCTCGGAATACTGAGCGGCGCCATCATAGAAATACAATTCTACCTGCTTGCCTGTCGCCGTGCCGTCCTTCAGCGTGATCGACACAACGTATGACCTGTTCTTTTCAACGGATTTACTCGCGAGCCATGCGTTCTTGTTTACCGCATCCGTGGTTACTTCATAGTGGTCTGTATCAAACAGAAGGGATATATTCGCGCCATCGTCCGTCCAGTCGGTCGTACCATCGGCGGACATATCGTCTTCGGCTATCGCGTCCCCCAGGTCGTTGTCATGGTCGGAATGGATATAATCGCCTTCATCTTCATAGGGGATGTCGATATTGTTCTCATCCCTTACCTTTTCTATTCTCAGGCATTCCACGGTAGGCTTGTTGTACTGGTAGTCCCATTCGCCGGTAGATACGTACGTCTCATCCTTGGTGAGTTCCTCTGTGATAAGGGCGAACTTCCAGCTATGCCGCTCAAGCACTTCCTTCAGGATGTATTCATAGACCGCACTTGCCGTTTCAGCGGCGACAGAAGCCTCCGACATCGAGGCTATTTTTTTCTGTTTGATATTGAATAAGGCAATGTTTACAACGCCTACCTGATCGAATGCCATGACAAGCTCCTTTTAAAGGAAGGGAGGCCGGAGCCTCCCCTCTATTGCGCTACTCGTCTTTCTCTTTCTTTCCTTTTTTTGCCGGCTTCTCGTCTGTTACGGCGACGGGTTCCGGGTCAGCCTCAATCAGCACAAAATGCCTGTCAAGGTTCCCGTCCTTATCCTTCAGTTCCTTGCCTGCCGGGAAGTCGTATATCTGCCCCTTGAAATATCTAGGGGACCCGTTGAGCGCGACCACACACTGATATTTAGCCATGCGGTCCTCCTTACCCTACGGGCTGAATGTACGCGGAAATCGTCATAGATTCGCCGCCGGTAATATCGCCGATGTTGATGCCTACATACCGGAGAATCTCTACGCCGTCAGGGAAGCGGAGTTTTATCTCTGCCCCTTTTGTCAGTTCCGCGTTGAGCACTGATACTGTTGCCACTGTTACGTCGCCGAGAGTAGGGGCGCCCGAGGATTTGTGAACGAGAGCGAACACGTATCCTGTCCCGCCCGATGCCGCCGTTTCGACGTTGATAACGACCTCAAGGGGCCGTCCCTTTTCCCATCCGGGGTTTGTGAGTTCGGTATCGACATAATAATCCGATGCCTCCTCAGTCACCGCCTGGCTGCTGCAAAGAAGTAATTTATAGTCTCTGTATCCCATGTGCCACCTCCTTATGAGATTGCCGTTTCATCGGTGTTGAGGGTATCCAAAACCTGAACGGGAACACCCCTGAACCGGAGAACTGGCACGCCGAAAGCATCCGCGAAGTTTGTAACGAACATATTGTTTTTATCCTTGACCCTGATCTCCATCTGTGTCTTGACGGTGCGGTTAACGTAGATTCTGGTCGCAGGATTTTCCCCTGAATCAGGGAGCCTGTTGAGCGCGGTGATGAGCAGATTCTCATCAAAGAGATAGTCATTGCCGGATTTTTCGATATTCGCTATCCTCTGGCAGCATCTCTCATCTGCCACGAACAGACCGCACCTCCAGACGAACTGTGTTACTTTCGCCCAGAACTTTTTCGTTGCGGCCGAACCTGCTACCCACTGTTCGCCCCTGTCGGTGATCTCAAGCCCGCCCATTGTGTTCTTTGGGTAGATAAGGTGCATCTTGTCTACGCCCCATTCGCACACATAGATTGAGGCAAGGGCAGACGAACTCCCACCGGCAAGCTGGACATTATAGAACCATGTTGACTCACCATTGGGATAGGTCGTGGATGAGTTGAACATTGTAGCGAGACCATTGAATCCCAGGGCATCGTCGCCGATGCTGCCGTTTATGATCTCATCTGCTACCGCCTGAGCCATTGCCTCGATGAAAGCCGCGTCTTTTCTCTGCCTGAGAACGTCCGCAGCGGGGCCGCCGCCTGCCAATTTAAGCAATTCTATGTCTATCTGGCTGGCTGTCTCGAAGAGAGACATGGGAGCCGTGACCGGAACTTCCTTGTGCGCTGCGATCACAACACCTTCATTGATAGCCCTTTTCCCTACTGTCGGGAGAGCAAGCTGCCTGCCTCCCACATGAGAAAGAGCCTGGTTGGCCTCGATGATCGGTACTTCTTTAACGATAGGGTTTTTCCGCGCCAACGTCTGAGCTACAAAAATAGCCCGTCCATTGTCGGCAAAACCCGTTTTCATCAGGTCAACTAACGTGTAATATGAGCCTATGTTTACTTCGGTTGCCATAGTGATAACCTCCTGTTGTTATTTGTCGTAGTTCATGCCTACTTTTGCCTTTTCTCCTCCCGGAGGGTTCCCCGGAAGGGCCGTATCCGGTAACATCTTCTTGCCTATCCAGAGGGAGAGTTCCTGCATTGCCGGAAGATCGCCGAGCAGGGCCTTCTTACCGCCGCCTACGTCGATCTCGGTCTTCAGGAGAGAATCGAGGGCGGGTACTCCCTGTACGATGTGCTGGTAGGCTATCTTGATTGTCTCTGCGTTTGCGTTCGCGTTATCGCCCCATTCGTTCTTGAGTTTGTCTATGGCCTCATTGTGATTTTTGAGACGCTGCTCATCCAGTTCCTGCAAGGTCTTTGTGAGCAGTTCGTTGTAATCAGCCGCGAGACCTTCTGCGATATCCTTCGGTATACCTCTTGCGAAAGCCTTTTCCTTGAACCACGGGGCTAGGCTGTTATCCATGCCCTCGATAAGTGGGATGTTGTAATCATCTGCCTTCTCCGGTATACCCATTGCCGCACGATAAGCGGCCTTCTGTTCGTCTGTGGCGTTCTCACCGAGTTTCGGGATTGAATCAGCCAGTTTACTTTCAAGGTCTTTGGTCTTGGTTGACAGGTCAATGTGACCTTGCCATAAATCTGACATGGCCTTATAACCAGCAAACGCCTCGTGTCCCCTGATGTTTTCTGGTATCTGTGTCAATCCTGATGTTTGTGTGTTGCCACCATCCCCGCCATCGCCTGTATCGGTGTTTTGGGTATTTGCTTCATCTGCCATTTGAAACCTCCTTGTTTTTGTTTGATACGGGCAAAGAAAAAGGGACACAGCAAAGCGGGTAAGCACCTTACCGTGTCCCATTGATTTCTTTCTTGCGTCCCTGTCCGCTGATCAGGCTTTCAGGGAACCCGTTTATTTATCTCTTTCCTTTACCTCCGCTGCCCCTTCCCTTACCTTTACACCTGAAACAGAAACCCATAGAAACCTCCTTTATCCTTTCTCGTCCCATACGTCCACAGGGACGAGGACATGCCCGTGTATCATCACCATTGCCGCAATAGTAAGAACGGCGAGCGGTATAATCTGCCATGTGAAGAAGAATATCGCGGTCAGGCATGACGCGGTGAAACTTAGCGCGGGTAACTTGTCGCGCATCCTGAAGCCCTTGCTCAGTGTCGCCCATACAAGACCGAGCATAAGAATCAATCCTATCAGGCCGCCAATGAAATACATTTCAACGTACTCATTGTGCGCCTGCCCGAACTTGGCATTGACGTTATTCTCCGGGGCATCAAGGTAGAAGGCTATGTCGACAAGGTTCTCCGTGCCCGTCATGCGCGTGATGGTATCCCGTATCGCGTCCATGTCCTTGATATTGGCGACGTAGAGAGGGATTTCCCAGGATGGAGCATACCGGCTGAATGACAATAACGGGATGATGTACTCATATTGCGCGAATCCCCAACCGGTCAACGGCTTTGTCATGGCAACCTGGATGCTCTTGAGATAGATGAATCCCCTGCCCTCCATCTGCTCTTTGATGTTGAACCGGTCTACTTGAGTGATGAATGCCGCAAAGAGCAGCATCACGCCACAGCACATAGCGAGGATCTTCACGTTTCGCCTCATAAGACTTCGCTCTTTATTGGCTTGGAGGATAGCCCATATCATCGTTATGATGGTCCCGGCCAGCATCCCGTTAGTGCTCCGGGCAAGCACAAAGCCTAAAGCCATGAGCGGTATGCAGTACGCCCATGTCTTTCGGAAAAAGAACGGGAGGCATATTGCGAGCAATGCCGCGAACTCATTCGGGTTCGCCATGAGTCCTATGAGACCGCCGGTAAAAAACTTCCCGCTTTCTGCTCCCGGCTTCGGCAGTGGAAGGCCGAAGTATTGGCATATGGCAAAGGCGATATTCAGGAGGGCTATGATGCAGATCGTATTATAGATGTGTGCTTTTGCTATGCCCTGCCGGTACGCGACGATCCCGAAATAGTAGATAAGCGACATTGCAAGGATGATGTATATCGCCGTCCCCTCCAGTTCAGTGGCGCCGAAGAAAAGCCTGAGACCCGTATAGGCAATCAGGAGAGGCGCCCACAATGATGCCTTTGTCTTCGCGATGAGGACGGCCATAATATACATGGCGACGATCCCCACAAGATATATCCGGTTATTCCTTATCCCGGCTATTGGAGCCATATAAGGGAGAATGCTGCATGTCAGCGCAATCAAGGCCGTCATGATCCCCGTTGTGAGGATATTCTCCCTTATATGTTTGACAAAGTTCATTATCCGTTATGACCCATAAGATGTGTTGGGAGTAAAACGGATATAGTCGGCGGTGATAAAACCCACCATTGCCGCGTTGGCACCGCCGGGAATCACGATCCCCGTCTTACCCGTCGCCTTGATGGTTATATCCTGAGTTGACTGGTTTACAACCCAATACGTGCGGACTTCCGAGGGAGCGATGATATTCGCTGTTCCCAGTGCCGGGTACTTAACTAACAGGATCGACGATGCTTTCTCCGTCGCCGATAGCGTCCAGTCCGTAGTAGCCGCCGAATAGTCGTGTGATGCTATGACACTGGTTATGCTCGGGGAGGTGATCGTCGGACTGGTAAGTGTTTTATTGGTGAGCGTTTGGCTGTAATCCTGTAATGCTACGGTATCTGTGGTTGAAGGGAAGGTAATCACCTGATCGGTCGAGACATAGACATCATTGGACGCGAGTATGGGATGAAGAAGCGTCTTGTTCGTCAACGTCTGTGAGCTCGTGGTAGCCACTATATCGGCTGTCGATGTCAGCGTACCCCCGGCGATGTAGAGGGACTGGAAGTAGCCTTTCCTCCAGGACCTGCTTGAAGACCCGATGGTCCCGCTGTTATTCTTGCCCGGCGCAAACACTTCCTCTGCAATGGCTGTGCCCGCGAACACGAGCATCGTAATTACTGCGATTACCGCTAAATACTTTTTCATGGCTTATTCCTCCTTGTCGTCTGGTATATAGTGAGCAAGGGCTCTTACGAGTCCCTGAGTGTCGCCTGTCATAACGCCGCACTTGGGGAGTAGAATAGTCAGCGCGTAATTCCTCAACGCATTTGCAGCCGGGCTATTCGGGTCTATGTCAACGCCGATCCCGAGGTCTTTGAGTATGTCGGCAAGGACTACCTGCCCCATGGGTGAACCGAACAGAACGCTATACTTTTGCAGGAGTTCATTCTTTTCCTGCCGTTCCTTTTCGATCATCTTAAAGATATGGATAGGGTTTGAACTCATGCCGTTGTTACCTCTCGGAACGGTTCACAATGCCCCGACATCCACATAAAGTGTTCCCATTTCTCATTGCCGCATACCCATATTGCACCTTCCGGCAAAGGGAACTCTTTGGTTGTCTCTTCTATCCATCGGTGCATTTGTTCAGTCATATCTGATTGTGATGTCGGGATAATCTCTCTTTGAGATATAAACTCTGTATGCCCGTCATTAAACTGATGATGTAATTGAAAGATCATTGTCCTCCTCCCAATACCTGCTCGGTAAGACTGCCCGCCTCAACCTTCTTGTTTAATCCTGGTACAGCCTTTGCCGCGTCGATGAGACCCTGATTGACCTTCTCCTGTTCAATGATCTGCGCCCGTTCTGCGGCTATCTTTTCCGCGTCGTCTTCGCTGTTGATACAATCAGCGGGCAATGAATCCAGCGTAATGTATCGGGTGAGTCTGCCCCACTTGATCTGATCGCCCACATCCGGGGCCGTCTGATTAACCACGCCTCTCGTCTCGGCGATTGCCCGTATATCATCCAGGCCTGCCCTTATGCCCTGAGATTTGTAGAATCTCCGTCGTGCCTGTGAGAGAGGCCCATAATAATCTACTTCCAGTTTTACTCCGCCGTATTCCATCAAGACTTCAGGCGGTTGCGGTATCCTGCCCGCCTGATCCTCAAAATGCCATACGAGGTCAATCTCAGGATTCAAGAGTCCGTTCTCTGCCCCCTCGGTGATAGGCGATATGACCGCCGCCTTCTCACCCGCCATTTCTACGACCTGAGTAGCGGTGAGGTTCTTGTTTTCGAAGGCTATCTGATTCATCATCAAGAACACATCGGTCTTGAGGTGAGCATTGATACGCTTTGTTATCCTGTCGAGCATGTCGAGACCGAACGGGATACCCTTAAGGTGATCCAGCAATGCCTCCGGCGTTGTCTCTCCCCTCTTGAGGTACGTATTGCCGCCCGCGCCTTTATTGAAGCGTCCCCTGAGTGATTCCATCATGGCATAGGGAGGATCGGCGATCTTTCCGCCCGTTAATAGATTGTTCCTTCCAAACTGGTTGGCGGTGAGAATCTCTACAATGGCGTTCATCACGAGGGAACGACCATACCATTCATTGTTATTGCGCTCTGCCGACCAGAACACCCATGGCATGACATCAAAACCGGATTCCAGGAGCAGCTTGTTGTTGTATATCCACATGGAGGCCCACGGCTTATTTTGTGCGTTGAGCTTGCCGAGGTCGTAGTTTTCCCTCTTATACACGGCATGGGTGATTTCCAGTTCCTGATAGGGGTCTGACTCCATCTTCTGGTCGATGTCGATCATGCCGCCCTTTGTCCTGAGCGTTTCCATGCCGAACTTCTCTACCAAGTTCGACAGTGAACCATTGTAGACCCGGAATACTCCATCTATGCCGCCGTAACGGTCGCGGCTAATATAGAGTTCGCGGATATGCGGCACGGTGAAACATATCTTGCCGCTGTTCATGTCGTTCTCGCCGTATACGCCTACATTGCCGATGCAGCCCCAATCCTTGAATACCTGCGGGGTGACGGAATAGAAATTGCTGCGGGTGAATGCTCCGTGCATGACATCCTGGGAGTCAACGAGCCATTCAGCCACTTCCGGTATCTCATCGGCGCGCTTGCCCGACCATCTACGCATACCGGTTGCCCGGCCAAACTCGATGGTATTCGGGAGCCTGAGTTTCAACCAACCGGGGCTGAATAGATAGCCGTGCATACCGTCACCAAACAGGTTACAGGCAATAGTGGCATCGGTGTCATAGATGGTCGCTCCCTTCTTCTGCCCTTTCGTGGTGTCGTTGATTGTCATCCTGCCCGGATAGGTAAACTCTATCGCCTCATTGATGAGGGCTTCATGGGGCTGCCGGATGAGTTTAAGGGCTGCAAGCTTCTTCGTGGCATCGGTTACTTTCTGCTGTTCAGTCCGTATGTCGGCTGCCATTTACGCCCCCAAAACCTGCTTGAATGTCGCAGCAGGTTCCAATACTCCCTGAGCCGCTGTCTGTATCGTCGATGCCGCGCCCTTGCGCTTCCTTACCCGTTCCGCTTCTGCCTGAGCCGCCGCCTTGATCTTCTCGCTATTGTCAGCAGGAGCCGCAACTGTAGGAGTAATGACAGCCGGAGCGCTTGAGGCACCGCCGAATAATGAACTTATAAAACCGCCCATCTTACCCCCTCAGACCTTGCCGGAGCAGGTCTTCATCGTTGTTTTCTCGCTGCTGCAGCAGTCGTGAAACCGTTCTGTTTATCTTCAAGGTGTTGATTGAACAGTAGATAACGCTGTCGGACTTATCGGGTGAACGGCCTATGCGCTTGTAAATTTCCTCTTTGGATTCAACGAGGATACCTCCCGGCGTGAGCTTGAAACATATCGAGCATAGATCGGACTTGAGCTCCTGATCGGGAGGCAACGCGATATTGTCCCCGGTTTTCGGGTCAAGCATCTCCCTGAAGCGCCAGTGAATGAGCGCCCGGTAATTGCGGAGCCTGAGCATCTTTGATGCCTTGTCGACCTCATACTTGACAAGCTCGGTGTCATAGCCCACGACGGCCACGGTCTGGATGTCGTTGCTCTCTAGGTGTCCCACGGTCTCACCGCCTACACCCAACGCATCGACATGAACAGGCGCTGCATCTCTTGTCTCGGCAATGATAAGCCCTGCCGCCGTCGCACCGTCGGGGACCGCTGATCCTGGGTAACACTTGAGCGGGCCGTACCATGTGCCGTAACGGGTAGATATGACCGTTCTATCTTTGCCGCCCCTTGATATGTCGGCTCCTACCGAATCCATCTCACCCTTTGCGCCGTCCGGTGTCCATCGCGCCATGGCAGCGTCTACCCATTCAGTCGGGAATAACTGCAAGGGGTTTGCCACGATACCGGCCATGAAATCGCCCATGAGCATCTGTGAGCGCAATGGTTCCGGGAGCGCCTGTAACATCGCCATGTATCCCGATTGCACCATGTAGATATTGTCCTGGACGCGAGAGGGTATGAATGTGCGGGAGAGCGGCTGCACGAGCTGACCGTCTACCTCAATGGGATCACTGTTGGGACATTCATAATCCTTGCCCTCGACGGTCGTGAACCATCTTAATTCGCCCGGCCTTGCAGGGTTAGGATGCCGCTTATCGAGCCATGGAGACCAGAAGGAGATAACCCACTGACCGTCCTCATCTCTCGGAGGATTACCGGTACAGACAATGCGCTTGCGCTGTGATGGATCTGCTGACCTGAGCCAGCCAATAAGAAACCTGAATTGTCCTTCCGTGAAGTGGCATATCTCATCGAAGCCCTTGAGATCGTGAGCGCGCCCCTGATACCGTTGTTCATCGCCGGGGTCTTTCGTCGCGCCAAACTCTATCTGTCTACCCATGCCGCGCCATACATGATCCTGCCCATTCCAACCTTTACGGTCCCTGAGGATGTCGTTCAGGAGCCTGTCGGTCAGTGCTAGGTTCTGCGTACCTTCACGCCGGTATATGATCGAGCGTTGATGCTTGGTAAGAGCGAGGCCGAGAAGCAGGTCAGACTTTCCGCCTCCTGCCGCCCCGCCGTAATAGAGTATGTCCGCTTCGCAATCATAGGCTGTGGACTGAGGCCCCGGGAGTGGGACCCATGCGGGCAGTTCAGACGCGAGGATATTGTCCACCTCTGCCAGTTCTTCAGGGTTCAGATAGTCAAGGACTTCTGCGAGTTCGGTAATGACGTTCAACCTTGAGCCTCTTTCTTGCGTTCTTTTGCCATCGTTATAAGCCGTGCCAGTCTTTGAGCGCGTTCGATGTCGGTGAAGGCGATAGGCTGACCGTCCTTGCCGGTTAGTTCGTGTTTGTCGGCTGGATAATCCCCTCTCAGTTTATGTGCATCCATTCGCGCCTTCTGCCTCGTAGCCCAGTCAACCTCATTCCAGGCGATCACAGTATCGCCGTCGCCGTAGACCTCGCCTTCGCGGGTAGTGATGATCTGACCGGAAGTGGAGAGAGTGCGGATACCCTTTTTAAGCTCACCAGGAGTAACCGCACCTTTCAGTTTTGCGGTATGCGTGACTTTTGCCTTGAGTTCTTTCTTGAGTGCTTGAGTTAATGCCTTAAGAGATAGCCCCTCGTTTTCCAAACATAAACGGGTAGGATGCAAAGCCTCTTGAATCATTTCCTGACCCAGACCTGCCATGAGTCAATGTTACATAACTATTAAATAAGCCGTCAAAATGCGGTGGGACAGTGCAAACTACGGGTGCGGTGGGGTTTTGCGAGTTAGGATGCAGAAAGCATAAACTTTATAATTTTTGTCCTTTCTGATTTTTTTTCATGAGCCACGCCTTGAGAAGCGAAGGATATGTAAATATGATTTTATGTTTTTTACCGCCTTGACCTACCAAACGGGTAAATAGCACATTGTCCTCGATCATTTCGGCGCGCCGATCTTGTGCCGATCTCTTTGAAGTAGCAAGAAAGCGCGATATATTGTCCCATCCAACAATAGGAGATTCATTAACGTATTCTGTCATTTTTTGATTTCCTCCCCATTTTATTGTCTTCGATAAATTGACGCAATATCGCGTGGTCTCTAAACCATTCTCCCCTGATCCTTGTTTGTTTAAAGATTCTATGGATAATGCCCTCCGTCAAACCAACTTCCTCTTTTAACGTCCCAAGCAATTTTATTGGCACGGGGCAATCAATTTGCAAACTTACCATTCGTCTTTTTACATCGTGCGTCCAACCTATTTTAATCAAACCAAGCGTTTGAGCTTCAACAAAATAGACATAGCGTATTTGTTTTTTCTGTCTCATATTTCTTCGCTGGGTTTTCTCTTGAAGTAACAGCAAGTCCTTTTCGCTCCCATGAATATCGTCAAATGTAACCATGTCACCTCCTGACCGGCTTGCCGGTGCGTTTGACTACCTCATGCTCTTCAAGCTTGTCTTCATCCAGCAACGCTACTGCCGCTGTCTTATATCGCCATAGAATAATATCCGCAGGGACCCGCTCGATCTGTATGTCAATCGTTAGGCGTATTTCTCCGGTTACGAGCGTTTTAATGCTGCTGATCTGCCCCCTGGTTATGGATTGTTCAGACATTATTCACATCCCGCCGCTATCCCTTCTTTCCCCGATACAGATATGATCTTAACCGCCTTACCCTTTTTGATTTTGTATATTCCCTTGTCAGTGGCAAAATGGAGCTTCTTGTTGTGTACCACCATGCCGACTATCCTTTCGTCTGACGGTAATGCCGTAACATAACTAAATCCTTCTCTGCGAGCGATCATACTCTTTTCTCCTTTATTTTCCCTTGCCACCTTGAAAATACTCCATCCCGGAATACCATCACTTCTCGGGGCCTTTCAACATAATGCCTGTTGCACATTGAGCAGGCCAAGTCGAAAGGAATATCTCGAAATACCGCAGCCGACATGTGATTTCCACAATCGCAGGTCATTGTTACTTGCCTCATGGGGAGTCTCGATAAGTCAAGGGCAAGCCTTCCCCCGGTCATACCCTTTCCCCCTTCCCCGGCAATACGATCAGTTTCCTTTCCGGGAGCTTGCATATCCCTCTCATAAGTGGGTCTGCCCTGCCGTCGTATTCCCGGCACACCGTAGGCCGATGCTCGTAGATGTCACAGCCTATTTTTGTCGGGTGCGGACACTTCCAGGGCCATATCGCCCAGAAACGTTTGCTGTCGCCCATCATGATTACCCGTGTGGCACCCCGGGCCTTGTAAAATTCCTTCTGAGCCGCAAGGTCCTCAGGATTGACCCATGGCATAGGCGTGTAAAGATGTTTGCAACATTCCATACAGGACAGACATATTTCGCTATCCGTCATTTCATTCGACATTATTTCCTCCCGGGATTTTCGCTCCCTCTCTTTGTCCTTCCATGTACGCTATCGCCAGTATCACACGCAGGAGCCCTCTCTGTGTTTCGGTCATTCTGTCACAGCAATACAGCGCGATTTCATCTGCATATTGATCTATCTTCTTATCCATGGAACACCGCCCAGCATAACGCGGCGAAGCAGATGACAACGCCGATCACATACAGCCCCACTATGAGTTCATCGCGGAGGATTGTCCTCACAGCTCCCCCTTCCTTTTCATTTCGGCTATTACGTCACGCGCAGCTGCCGTGGCAATACAATGAACAGCCCCCACAATCGCAACAATAAGACAGACCATTATGATGGTTGCGACGCAAATTTCCACAAACGTCATAGTTTCCTCCTCGGTATCGGGCACTTTCCCTCATCGCACCCCTGCCCGTAATTGTCAGGGTGCAGACATTTGCCGGATGACAGGTAGAGACATTCCATTTTCCCGACCCCCTGCGCACCGCATTTTTCACATATCCAGGCAAACGAGTCGGGGTGCGTTAGCTGGTCAGTGGGGCCATAAATCTTTTTGTGGCTACACGGGTTATTCATCCAGCGTCCTCCCTTGCCAATCCTTTATCCATGCCAGTTCTCTATCGAGCCTCAGTAATTCAGTCTCCAGCACGTTCGTATAAGTCCAGAACCACGCCAGCCCGTCACGTTTCTGAAAGTTCATGGGTTTCTTTTTCCACACAAGTCGATAATATTCAAGCGAAGATTGATTTTTTACAACCCACAATAGGCCATATGGTTTTTTGATTTCCTCTGGCATGACAATATTTTCAGGACACACAACCGACAAACTGGAACAAAATTCAGAATAAAGCATCCATTTGTCGTCGCGTAGAAAATCTCCCCTGTTTACCTTAACCTCGAAGCCCCTGATCCACCGTTTTTGAATATCCACGATAAGTGCATCAACGCGAAGGCTCTTCCATGTGTATTCGGGGACGAAGATACTCGAAGTGCGGTAAGCATAGAGTCTTTTGAGAAGGGCTTTAATCTCTGTCGCGGTCATACCGCCTTCTCCCTCCATATCTCACACCCCTTGCTTTGACAGCCAGGGACACCGTGAACATCGCAAGGCACGCCAACACTTCCCACCTCGATCACCACTCGCGGAGGATCCCCGTAATGCTTCGCGCATGACAACAAGACGACCTGAGTATCGTCGTGCCAGAGTATCCCCTTGCAGCTATCCATAACACCCTTGATGAGATTATCCACGTCGGGCTTTTTAACGTGATGGACAACCTTCTTGGGCAACGTCTTAGGGCGAGGCAGATAGAACGCAACCGTCATGTTAATCGCGCCGTCAAGCATCGCCGGAGATTGCGCTACGAGCTGTGCCGATACGTTGTCCTTGTACTGCCGGCTTTCCTTGGGGTCATACGTGCCGATGAAGCTACCGCGCCTGAAAAAGCGTGGTCTGCCCTGGGGACGAGGGATACCGAGAATGGTATACGTGCGGTTCATGCTCGTTGCGCTCCTTCGTCATACGCCTTCTTCTTGCGGGGGCCGGAATACCGGCTTATGAAATGCGTCTTCGGATTGTAGACCTTCCGCGCTCCCAGCAATACCAGTATTGCGTTGTAAATGCGTTTCATGCCATAAACCTCCTTTTTTCATTCTCTCTTTTAAGCCAGTTCACTATGAACCTCCGCCAGTTGCTTTTTCGTACCTTTGCCGTTCCCTTCTTGCTGTCAAGCCAACGGATCATGCTCTCGGTCAGTTCCTGCATTACTGAGATATGCGGATACAGCCGTTTCCATACCTCAATCTGAGATACCGTCAATCCTTCCCATTTCATCGTATCGAAATTAAAGCTAATGGTTTGCTTCATTGACCAAGCTCCAATCTCCCAAATCTTTATTTGAATCTGGTAATATGAAATTGTTTTTCTTGTTAATTTTTCTGAAGTTCTCGATCTCACCCAGAATAAAGGGATGAGGCAAAAACCATTCACCCTCCATTCTCATTTCTTTAAAACAAGAATGTATGTCCGATTCCATGCCTTCATTGCCTGGAAATATGCATAATAAATTGAGCGGATACGGACACGCGGTTTGTAGAGATATAAGCCTTTTCTCTATGTTTTTCGTAAAGCCGATCTTAATTGGCCCTATCCTGTCCATCTGGATGAAATAGATATAGCCAGTAACCGCCTTAAACATTGGTATTCCGTACCCTTTCATTGGACCTCCGACGGGAAATCAGTATCTATAATAATGCCGTGCTTCTCATACTCTCTTTTCTGTTCCTGCCCCTGGAACACCCAATCGCCCACGGGTATGAACTTCCACGTGTCCTTAAGCTCAAAGTTTCTATAAGCTCCATCCGGGTGATAGTATTCCGGCGCCTGTTTTATGGGTGATTTGACTTTTACGAGCGTCATCTTTTTGCGCTCTATATCAATCGCTAAGCGTGCCGCGTGCCTCGTTGCCTGTCCCCCCTGTCCGTGCGGCTTATTTGGATCCTTTTGTATTACCAGCACAGCAACACCTTCTCTCAATTTGGCGTGGATCAATTGGATATAATAGGGGATCTTGTAGGCTTCGAGATAATCTGATATATAATCGACTACGTTCAACCCATCGGGATCAATTATGTCCGCCCAATTATCGGCTTTTGGTATAAACTCTACGTTTTCAACCCACCACTTTATAGGGATGATCTCCTGCGGATAGCGGTTAAGTTTAGATTTAATTTCCGTGTCCCCAGCCTCGGTAGTCTGAAATCTTATCTTTTTGCCTGGGAATAGGTTTTTGTTGAGTCTGGCAAGCTCAAAAGCCAAAGCAGATTTTCCCATATTGGCAATACCCGAAATCAGGATCACGTTTTTGGGGTATATCCGGCAATGGGCCGATATGCTCATAGGGAAGTCAAATTTTAAGGGATGATCGGGGGCATCGAGTATGTTGAGGGTCTCATATTCCTGGTTGATCGCTCGATAACATCCTCTTTTATTCCCGTACCTTTCAATGATTTTATCTTCCTTCCATAGCCTATGGATAACGACCATAGCGTGGTTTTTCTCTTCCTTTGTAAGTAATTGTAAGGTATTGAAAGCATCTGTAAGAAACCAGTAAGTATCTTGTAAGGAAATAAACTCCAAAATCTCCTGTTTGATGTTCCTTTCTTTCCTCCGCGCTCTTTCTATCGCGCTGCTCAATTTCGCATCTACTTCTTTTTCAGGAAAAGGAGGATTGCAAGAATGTGCAAGTATCTTAAGCACTTCCCTAACAAACTCAGGGGAAGCGTTCCCTTTTATCATGGTATTTGCCGCATGGAAAAGGTCCTCGTCTCTCCTGCCTTCTGTAAGTATTTGTAAGGAATTTAAGTTATTGTAAGGTTCGTTTCTTACATCCCCTATATGCGCATATAAAAAAGATGCTAATAATAAAGAATCTAATAAAGAATCTTTTATACCCCGATGCCACTTATACTCAAGACCCTTATCATTGATCGACGGCGGCGCCACGACATACCCGCCCTCTCCCCGGATGTCCATATCGAGGTTGCCCACCTTGACTGTGTTTCTGATACCGTCCTCGTACTTGAAGTAATAGTGCATCCCTCTCGGTGTCTTTGCCGCCGGTGTCACGCCCTTGTACTTGGTGAGAAATGCCGTGATAGCATCCTGGCTGTCGCAGTCGAGTACAGCAAGGTTGGATATCTTGCCCGTGACGATACCGATATTCGCATCCGGCTGGTTTGTCCACCATCTCTTGATCTCATCTTCCGTGGCGTGGCGGTCCTGGTATTCCTTCCATGGGATCAGCGGTTTCTTGTCTTTCCCAACGGGTATTACCGATAAATTCAATTTCCGATATTCAAGCGCAGCTTCAAGCATTTTGTTCTCCAATGGCAATTCCTATACTCCAACGGTCTCGGCGAAGCCTTTTAATAGCCTGTCGTAGAAATCCGGCTCAAGGTCCATAGCGTTCAAAACCTTCTTGTACGCCTCGTAGGTATGGTACTTGTTCACGTTGTCGGTCTGGTGGTAATTGTGATATA
>Ga0172380_10004757_pt1 | contig 17125 bp, 19 predicted proteins | sample Leawe162metaG_FD_119747 | JGI IMG/M metagenome (GOLD analysis project Ga0172380, IMG submission 119747) | Leachate microbial communities from a municipal landfill in Southern Ontario, Canada - Leachate well 162 metaG | ecosystem: Engineered > Solid waste > Landfill > Unclassified | place...
AGTGAGAAGGCGTCGCGGGAGCATGGATTCCGCTACATGGAGTGGGAACGGGAAATGGCTGGGCGCCTGAAAGCGCTAGGCCATTCGGTCGTATACCGAGCCAAGCCCAACGACCCTAGGCGCTGCCAGATACCGGGAGCGGGGTACGACACTGGATCGCTATCCAATGCGTTCGCCAAGGCTAAGGCAGTCGTGGCGCATCACTCCAACGTCTGTGTGGAAGCGCTCGCTGCGGGCCTTCCGGTGCATTGCGTTACGGGAGTGGCGGCGGCGCTGAGTGTGCCGATTGAATCGTTAGAGGTAAGGCCAGAGGGCCGGGAGCAATTCCTGGCGGACGTAGCGTGGCTGCAATGGAGTCTGGACGAAATACGGCGAGGTGAATTTTGGGCGCACATAAAGGAGCGGGGATTGGTCCGCTGACGTTTGACGCGGTGACTACCTACGCAGAACGGCATTGGGATACACACGCGAGGCGATGCGTTGAAACCTTCCGCGAGCATTGGGGCGATATCTCGCTCCGGCAGTTCACGGATGAACAATTGGAAGAGTGGTCGGACTGGCTCTACGAGTTCAAACAGCGCCACCGGGGCCGATCCACGGATAACTACAAGTTCGATGCAGTCCGGTTCGCGCACAAGGTTGCGGCGCTGGAATTGGCGTTTCGGATCGGTCAGTCGGACGTGCTGGTCTGGATTGATGCGGATTGCGTGACGCACGCGCCGATCGATGCGGAGTGGCTGACCAGCTTGTTAGGGGATGCGGACTTCGCCTATCTGAAGCGCGCCAAGCGTGAGCCGGAAACGGGATTCATGCTGATCCGTCGCAGCCAAGAGGGCGCCGACTTCATGGCCGCGCTGGTGAGTCTGTACCGGACGGACGATCTGTTCCGGATGAAGGAATGGCACGACGCATGGGTTATCGGCGAACTGGTGAAGATGACGGGCGTTCGCGCCGTGTCGCTGTCCGGTTCCGCCGAGAACACATCGCACCCGCTGGTGAACGGCCCGCTAGGCGAGCGACTGGATCACCTGAAAGGCAAGCGCAAACAATTGGGAAGGTCGAAACCTTCCGACCTGAAGGTTAACCGGCGAGAGGCATATTGGAATGGCTAAGCGATACGACCAGATGATTCCGCTGGTTCAGAAACTGAAACCACGGAAGATTGTGGAGGTTGGCGTTCACCGGGCAATGCGAGCATCCAAACTGTGCCAGGCCGCGCTGCAATACGGCCCGGTAGAGTATGTGGGGTACGACGTGTTCGACACGATGGGCGAGGACTTCCAGGAGGCTGCGCTGAACGGCAAGGGTGAGCCGACCGAGCGGGAAGCCCGCAGGCGGTTGGATCAGGTGCGAGGCGACTTCACCTATTCATTCGTGATCGGCGACACCCGCGACACGCTGCATGGAGCTGCCGTGGCCGCGCACTTCGCGTTCATCGACGGAGACCACCGCGTAGAGGCGATCCGGGGAGATTATCTGGCGCTGGCTGACACGGCTTGTGTGGTGTTCGATGATTACTACCGTCCGGATAGCGAGGGCAAGATGCCAGACCTGTCCCTGTACGGGGCGAATCAGATTGTTGACGAAGCGCGGGAGGCTGGTCGGACGGTCGAGATCCTTCCCGTCGCGGACAAGTGTAAGTGCAGCGGCGTGTCCCATCTGGCGGTTGTCTGGAAGTGATAAATCTGTTCTGCGGGTACGACAAGCGCGAAGCTGACGGGTTCCACGTATTCACGCAGTCGGTGATCGAGAACGCCAGCAAGGAAGTAAGCATCATCCCGCTCGCCGGCATGGGTATGCGGCCGGGCAGCAACGTGTTCACGCTGAGCCGATTCATGGTGCCGTACCTGATGGGCTATCAAGGGCACGCCATATTTTGCGACGCCAGCGACATGCTGATGCTGGGCGACGTTGCGGAATTGGATGCGTTGTTCGATGATCGCTATGCAGTGCAGGTGGTCAAGCACCCGCGCTACAACACTAAACACAAAACCAAGTATCGAGGCACCGACATGGAGTGCCCAAACATGGACTACCAGCGAAAAAACTGGGCGTCCGTGTTCATCGCTAACTGCGCGCATCCGCGCTGGCAGGAAATCGAGGGTGCGCTATACGACATGGCGCCTATCGCCTTGCTGCAATTCGGATTCCTCAATGATGAGGATATCGGAGAGCTTCCGGACAAGTGGAATCGACTGGTGGACGAGGGCCATGCGGTAGAGGGCGCCGGAGTGCTGCACTGGACCGCAGGTATGCCTGGATTCCCATGCTACGCCGACGCGCCGGGTTCCGACCTATGGCACGCCGCACGCAAAGAGGCGTTCGTCTCCTATGGCCGCTAACGCATGGGACGGAATGGACGCGGCGCTGGCCAAGATGCGCGGACTCGCGCCGGGGCTGGTGAAGAAAGGTATTCGGGCCGCAGCTAGGCGTGGCGCCAAGGTGTTCGCCGATGCGGCTAAGGCGGGCGCAAAGCGAATTGACGATCCGCAGTCTGCCGCCGATATCGCCAAGAACATCGTCATCCGTGAGTCTGGAAAGGAAGGCAAGAAATTGAACGCCATCGTCATGCGGGTTGGCGTGAAAGGTGGGGCTAGGCCGGATAACCACGACCCGAAAAATGTCGGGCATTGGCGCCACGTCGAGATGGGGACTAGCGACACGCGAGCCCAGCCGTTCATGCGGCCCGCCATGCAGGCCAACCTAGACCGGGCAACCGCCGCCGTAGTGCGCGAACTGATCCCGCAGATAGACAAGCAAATCAAGAAGGCCGCTAAGTGACTCCTCCCGTCTTTTCTCTAGCGTCCGCCGACTCCGCTGTCGTGGCTGCGCTCAAGACTGGAAGCGGCCCGCTGCGGGTGTGGCAGTTCGGGTTGGCGCCGCAGAAAGGCACGCAGTTCTACGCCGTCCCCTATGCCGTCTGGCAGTTCGCCTACGGCTCGCCTGAGAACTACTTGGGTGATCGGCCCGACATTGACAACCCCGGCGTGCAGATCGACGTGTACGCCGCGCAGGACGGTCAGGCCCGAGACATTGCCGCCAAGTTGCAGAACGCCATGGAGGCTGGCGGCTACGTCGTCGGGTATCGCGGCGAAGAAAAAGACATTCCCACTGGCCTGTCGCGATCAGGCTTTGACGTGGAGTTTTGGGTTAACCGATAACAGATTCAGTCCTCTCGTCGTGATGACGATAGGCGATTAGTTGTAGCACGCGACTACGACCAGCCCGCTGTGAAGCGGTCTTTCCCTCTAGATGGAATAAAAAAATGGCACGCAAGACCCAAGGCACGATGCTTTACTACCTGGACCCCGAGGACGATACAGTCGTCCGAGTGGTCTGCGTCACTTCTATCGGCGGCCTGACCGCTCCCATTGACCAAGTTGAAACAACCTGCCTGGAAGCATCGGCCCGGACGTATATCCCCGGCCTGGCAACTCCAGGCGCGATGACCTTCGGTATCAACTTCGACCCGCAGGACGCCAGCCATATCCGGCTGCATGAGCTGTACACCGCCAAGACGCAGGACATTAACTTTGCGCTTGGCTTTGAGGGCAGCACTGCCGCCCCGACCGTGGACAGCAACGGGGAATTCATCTTCCCGACCACCCGCGACTACATCACTTGGGAAGGCTACTTCAGCGACTTCCCGTTTGACGTGCAGTTGAACAGCGTATGGCAATCGACCATCGGCGTTCAGGTGTCCGGCGAAGCGACGGTAATCCCCGCGACCACCTAACGGCGCACTCAGTTTTACGGGCAGGCCAGCGGGCATTTCCTCGCCGTGTGTACCGCGCTGCCCACCTTTTCCTAACGGCGGACAATCATGGACTTTGCAAAACTTCAAGCGATGGGCGCAATTGTGCCCAAGACTCTATTCAAACGCGATATCAAGGTGACGTTCAAGCCTCAGAAGCCCGAGGAAGAATGGACCGAGCCGCACAACCCCGAATTTGCGGATGAGGAAGTCACGGAAACGTGGCCGGTATTCATTCGCCTGCCATCTGCTGCCGACGCCATCGAGATTGCGACCGCATCCGACCGCGACCGCCCGTTCGTGGGCATCTATCGCTGCTGGGTCAACGAGGACGGAACCGAGTTCCTGCCCTCGCTGGAAATGGCAACGAGTATCCGCCCGTGGCTGGCCCTGCCGCTGTGGGATGCGATCAATAGCCTGTCGCCAACACGCGCAAAAAAATCGAAGCCGCCGAGGAAAGGTGGTGCAAGCTCGCCATCCTCATCGGCGGCGGCTGCACAGTAAGGGAATTGCAGCACCGAATGACTGCCGACGAGGCAGACATGTGGTGGCGCTACGGCGCGAAGCATGGGCTAGACCCCATCACTCCGCGCACCGAAGTCGTGCTGGCAAACATCGCCCACCTACTCAGCGTGGGCCACCAGATCGAATCCACCCAAACCCATAAGCCTTTCGGGGCTGATCACTTCCTGCCTTGGCTGAAACAAGCCGATGAGCCAGAAGCCTACGCGAGCAAAGACGAAATCATGGCGATGTTCCCGAGGAAGCATTAATGGCAGGAACGAATTCACTTGGGCGCCTGACTCTCGATCTCGTCTTAAAAGCCGGAGCCTTCACCGCTGGCATGACGGCAGCCGAGAGGCAGGCAAACAAGAGCCTGTCTGCCATTGAGAAGCGGGCCTACAAGTTCGGGCAGAATCTTGGTGCAGCTTTAAAGGCGGGCGCTGTACTGGCAACCGCTGCGCTGGGTGCGGTTGCTGTGGCTGTGGGTCAAGCCATCGACCGCGCCGACGAAATGCGTGACCTGAGCATCCGCACGGGAATCGCCACGGAGAAGCTGTCCGAGTACGGATACGCGGCCAAACAGACCGGTACTGATATCGACGGTCTATCACGTGGCCTGAAGATCCTTTCAAAGAACGCTGCGGAAGCTGCGGACGCGGGTAGCGGAAAGGGCAAGCTGTTTGAGGCGCTGGGAATCAATGTCAAGGATGCGGCTGGCAACCTTAAGCAACTAGACGTGCTGTTGCCGGAAGTGGCCGACAAATTCAAGGGCTTGGAGGACGGCACGACCAAGGCCGCGCTGGCGCAGGAACTATTCGGGAAATCCGGCCTGGACCTGATCGAATTTCTGAATCAGGGGTCGGCTGGATTGCAGGAAGCTGGCGACAAGGCCAAGAGCCTTGGAATCATAATCAGCGGGGAGACCGCTGCGGCTGCGGACGAGTTCAACGACAAGCTGGGGGACTTGCGCGCCATCGCCGAAGGTTTCGCGCTACAGCTTGCCGCCGAGCTATTGCCGCGCCTGATCGAGTTGGCCGACAAATTCAACGAGTCCGCCCAAGAGGGGGAGTTGCTGGGGACAACCGTCAAGGATGTTGGGTCACTGTTCGACATTTTTGCCGGGCAAATAAAGAAGTCGGACGAAGTAGGAAACTCTTTCCGGCTAATGATGACTCAGGTCAATGGAACGTTGACCGTGCTCAAGTCCAGCCTTGGCGACTTGCTTGACATGGACTTCAGCAGCTTCTTCAAGAAGCTCGCGGAGGCACAGAAGCGCAGCACTGCCGCAGTGCTGGCAGGGTTTGGCGTCCAGCCCGCGAGTACGCCAAACCCGAATGCTCGCGCTGGTAGCGGTCGTCGCGGCGGTGGGCCGATGAACATGACGCCGGGGGTATCGGCGGAAGATTCCGCCGCTGCGCTGCGCGACTACTTCGCCAATACGGGGGGCGGGAATAAGGGGAAGAAGCCTAGCGGCGGCAAGTCCGACGCCGAGAAAGAGGCCGACAAGCTAAAGGCCGCCTACGACCGGATGAACGAAAGCCTGACCGAGCAGATCGGAACGTTCGGCCTGGTGGGTGAGGCCGCGAAGGTTCGTTATCAGATTGAGAATGAGGACTTGTCCAAGCTGGACGCGGCCACGCGCAAGTTGGTGGAGGCGAAACAGGCCGAAGCGCTAGCCAATGCTGAAAAGCTCGATCAGATGAATCTGATGAAAGAGCTTGAGTCCGCCGCCGCAAAGACCGCAGACGAAGAATACAAGCGCATCACTGATGGCATCAAGGCGACCGACGAGTTCATCGATCAGCTGAAGTTTGAGCTGGAGCTTCGTGGCATGACGAATCTTGTGATGGAGAAGGCAATCGCACTTCGCCATCTTGACGCCAACGCTACCGACGAGCAGCGGGCTTCCGTGGCCGCGCTAACCGAAGAGTTAATCCGTGCCAGCGAGAACCAGGCGTTCTTAGACGACTTCAAGGATGGATTGTCTGACATGTTCGTGGACTTCGTTTCCGGGGCCAAGTCGGCAAAGGAAGCGTTCGGTGATTTCGCAGACGAGCTATTCAAGCGCGCACTTCAGTTCGTATCCGACAAGGCAATCGACGCAATGTTCGATGCATTCAATGGAGACGGGAAGATTGCTGGCAAGGATTCAAGTGGCGCCGGCTTCTGGGCGAATTTGTTCGGTGCGTTTGCTGGCGCATTCGGCGGCGGCAAGGCTGCGGGCGGCGCGGTCAGCCCGTGGTCAATGTACGAGGTCAACGAGCGCGGCATGGAAGGACTGACCGTCAATGGTAGGGATTACCTGATGACCGGAAGCCAGTCGGGTGTAGTGACTCCAAATCACAGGATGGGTGGCGGCGGTGTAACCCAAACTAACAAGTTCTACCTCGCTGCGCCTACTAGCCAAAGAACGCAAGAACAATTTGCGCAGCGTTCTGCCTTTGAGCTTGCTCAGGCCCAGCGGAGGAACGGCTAATGACGTTCTACGCCACTGAGATTGACGCCTGCCCCGCATACGGCTGGCAGGGAGGTCCTAGCATCGACGTGCTGATCAAGCGCCTCGCATCAGGCCGGGAGAAGCGAAAACCGCAATCCTACGTGCGCCTGCACAGCTACATCCTGCCATTCCAGAACGTCACCGATGGCGATTACCTGGAGTACATCAAGTCTGCCTTCATGGCGCTGGGTGGGCCGACTGATTCATTTTTGGTCAAGGACTGGGGCGACTTCCGGGCGGTCAATCAACCGCTTGGCGTTGCGCCTGCGGGCAGCACGCCCGTTCAACTGCTGCGGACCTACACCTTCGGCGGCCTTGTCTCCCACTCCCGCGTTATCACCAAGCCGGTAGCGGGCGCGGTTATCCGCGAGAACGGTACGCCGAAGGCCGGGACGCTGAACACGCTAACGGGCATGTTCACGCCGACCGATGCATGGACGCCTGCCGCTGTCCTGACATGGGACGGCGAGTTCCGCGTGCCGTGTCGATTCGATCAGATGAGTCTGCAATCCACTATCGACAACCGCACTGGCCTGCACTACGCAGTGAACGGTTCGGCCACGCTGCTTGAGGTCTACGGCGAATGACTGGACGCAACATTCCCATTGCGATGCTTCCGAACCTGGAAGATGCCGCGCCGCGCTGGTGCTTTCTGCTGAAAGTGATGCCGGTTAAGCCCGCTGTTGCCGCGCTGGGCATTACGACGTGGGACGTGGATATCGTCCACGATGGCCTAACCTATCACGCCCGCCGGGGCTACGACTCTCAGGCCAATGAGGCAACCGCTGATCTGGCTGTAGACAACTCCGAGGCGCGGTTCCTTGTGTCCGAGGATTACTTTGACGGGTTCACCACTGAGGCGATACGGCGCGGCGATTACGACGGCGCAAAGTTCATGCAGTACATGGTGAACCCGGATGACCTGACCCAAGGGCACGTCATCTTTACGACGGGAACGTGCGGACGGATAACCAACATTGACGGACTGGAAGGCACGCTTGAGCTGCGCTCCCTCACCCAGACCCTCAAACAGAAATCCATCATCGAGCTTGGCAGCAACAACTGCCGTGTTGTGCAGTTCGGCGATGAGCGTTGCGGTGTGAATGTGGCGGCGTTGTGGGTGGATGCGGACGTGACCGCCGTGGGCGCCGAGACAGACCGCGTGTTCACCATTGCGGGGACGGGACTTGACCTCACCAATGGCGCGTATTTTCCAGGACTGTATGAGTTCTACACGGGCGCCAATGCAGGCCGCAGCTACGAGGTGGAGTCCTATGTGGGCGGCGTGGTGACGCTGGCTATCCCGACCGAATCGCCGATAACCGACACCGACACCGGGCGCATCCGCCCCGACTGCACGCGCCTGTGGGAAGGACCGAATAGCTGCGAGACCTACAACAACCGCCCCAACTTCCGGGGCGAGCCCAAGCGGCCTGTTTCCGAGACCGACAAGACGATGAGCCCCGGCGCAGGATCTTCTGGCGGCGGACGCGGCACGATTACTGAGACCGACCCCCTCTGATGCGAACCATTGGTGAACCACTGACTGCTGAGGAATCGGCGGCATTCATCGCTGCTGCGCGCTCGCTTGTGAACCGGGTCAGGTTCCGGCACCAAGGCCGCAATCCGAAAACCGGACTGGACTGCGCGGGCCTCGCTCAGTGGGCGATGCAGCAAGCCGGGCGCCCTGTGTGGGACATGACCGCCTATGGGACTGAGCCGCACAAGGACGGCCTGTATCAGGCAATGGTGCGCAACCTCGGCGAGCCCGTTCCGATTGAGGATATGCGCGGCGGCGACGTGATTCTGATGCGCTTCCACGGCGCACCGCGCCATGTCGGGATCGTCACGCAACTGGACGATGGCCGCTTGGGACTGCTGCATGTCCACGCGGATAACAGGATCGTTTCCGAGCATGGCCTCGCCGGTTACTGGGGCGATGTTGTGGCGGCGTTCCGCCCATGAGTGGAGCACAGATCGGGACCGTCGTCGGCGGTGTAATCGGCTCCTTCTTCGGCATGACCCAGCTGGGCATGGCCATCGGCGGGATGATCGGCGGCTGGATCGACCCAACGCAGGTCAACGGCCCGCGCATTGGTGACGGCGCATCCCAAAGCTCGAAGGAAGGCCAGCCGATCCCTTGGGTCATCGGGACATGCGGATGGATTCAAGGGAACCTGGTGGACAAGTCCCCGCGCCGCGAAGTCAAGAAAACAGACGACGGCAAAGGTAGCGGCACGGAGATCAACACCTTCGAGGCTCACCAAGACTTCGTGCTGATGATCTGCGAATCCAGCGAACACCGCGAGTCTGTAATGACCGGCGTGCTGATCGTGAAAGTGGACGGGAAGATCGTCTATGACATGCGGCCAGACAAGAACTTCGGCGCCCAGAACGCAAAGTTCCTGCGCAATCACACGTTCTATAACGGCAACGAATCGCAGATGCCGGACCCGACGTGCGAGGCGTTCCCGCACAACGGCGTGGGCAATACCCCGTACTACCGGGGCGTTTTCACGATGGTTGCGCGTGACATTAACCTCACGCAGTACGGCGACCGCGTGCCGGTTTATGAGTTCGTCATGGTGGGGGCGGGGGAGAACGTCACGACCACGGTCACTTCATACTCGGCTCCGAACTATGGGCGATTCGGGAATCAAGACTTCCCGTTGTTGGACCCCCAAAGTCACTACACCTTTATCGGCGTGCGGAATCCAATAAGCGGTCCTAGCGTGCCGTTCGCAGCCGATAGTATTGAGGAGATCGTCGCGCATTTCTCCACGGGACTCGCAAGCTATGGGGGCGCTCCCAGCAGGTACATAGGCTACTCCGCAAGCTCTCCGATTGAAGGAACGGCGGGCGACCCGCAAACATCCGGCGACTTCGGGATAAACCGATCCACGGCACAGCCCGACGTTTCCAGTAATGTAAGCCTAGTGTTGGCCTATCAAAATTACGACCCGGCCGGCTATTTTGATACTGACGGTTCGGGCGTAGATGCTTGCTCTCTGCTCGGTATTCAGGGTGACATCCCGCCTGTTTATGCCGACCGCAACGGCTTTGCCATGGCGAAGTTCAGCGGCGGAACTCGCCCTGACTTGGCGGGTTATGCGGTATGCGGCGGATCAGAATATGTGAGTGGGATGCCCGCGCTCTACATTTCCGTGTTCTCGCGAACCGCGCCACCCACGGCCATTGCAGGAGATCCCTGCCTTCTCGGCGCGCCCGTCCTGTTTCCTGACGCGCCAGGCTTAACGATTGACTGCGCGGGCAATATCGCGCCACTTCCAACCTATACAGAGGTCGAGGACTTTTCGTTACGAGGGTTGCAGGCCGAAGTCAGGAATATTGTCGCTGGGCAGCGCGTATTCCTCAAGAAGACACTGGGACCGATCATCGTCACCGGCAGTGCGAACGACAATCAGACCTTCTGGGAAGCGGCCTACGACAATGCAGTAGCGCGCGGCGATATGGAGCCTGGCCTGGTCTGGAACATTGATTATCCAGTAAGCACGCCGAATGTGTGGCTTGGAGAGTACGCCACAACCGATTTAAGCAATGACACGGTTTCCCTCGCCACCGCGATCACCCGAATCTGCAAGCGTGGCGGGTTGACGATTTCCGATATCGACGTATCGGAAATGGATCAGCAGCTCATGGGCTACATGATCACGCAGCCCTACAGCGGCGCCGATTGCATCCGTCCGCTAATGACGGCGTTCACTGCCTACGGTAGCGAGTACGACGGCAAGCTGCGTTTCCACAACCATGGCGAGAATATCGAGGTTATCGTAAATCCGGATGACTTCATCGCCGGAAGCGACGAAACCGATAAGAACACCCGCGAGCAGGAAATCGAATACCCGCTCCTGCTGAGCGTGACGGCTATCGACGCGACGCAGGACTACACCCCTCGGCCCCAGGTAGATCGGCGCACTACTCCCGACATTCGCGCCATCGGCGAGGAGCAGATGCAGGTTCCCATCGTCATGTCGCCCGACAGTCAACGCCAGTTGGCGTCCATCGGCATGAAGGTCAGCTGGGCGCGTGCGCAGGGGAAGCGAGAATTCTCTGTTCCCTACGCCACGGCTACCGGACTGTATCTCTATTTGGTCGCGGGTAAGCCGTTCGCACTGGAAGGCAAGCGGTACATCGCGCAGAACGTGCGGCTGGAAGATGGTGAAATTCACTTTGAAGCGGTGTACGACCGGCAAAGCGCGTACACCAGCGACGTGACGGCAACCCCAGCGCTGCCGCCGACCGCACCCCCGTCAAGCATTGGCGGCGTGACCCTGTTCGCTGCGATGAACCTGCCGCGCTTGCGCTCCAAGGACAGTACGCCGGGCATGTATATCGCCGTCGATGGGCTTCTGGATTCGTGGCCAGGCTGCGCGCTGCAAATGTCGATTGATGACGAGGCGACGTGGACAACGGCCATCGGCTCCATGACGCAATCGTCCGTCATGGGCTACCTGACCGCACCGATCGACGCATCGCCGACCAGCACGCTATCGGTCGCGGTGCATGGCGGGACATTGGATAGCATCACCGATGCGCGACTGGCGGACGGTGGAAATCCGTGGGCGGTAATCACTGGGGGAGTTTCGGAAGTCGGCCAGTTCAAGACCGCCGCAGAAACCGATCCTGACAAGTACGACCTGACCGATCTGGTGCGGGGCGGCCTCGGAACGACGGCCGCTGCGCACGCGCAGGGCGACCGATTTGTTGAGCTGGATAACGTCTATTTCCTCCCGCTGGATATCTCGCTATCGGGCCGAGTGATCAAGTTCCGACCGGTGACATTCGGAACGCCGCCGGAAAGCAACGCGGTTTATGCGGTCACGTTCCGTCCGCTGTTCTCTGGCCCCCAAGTGTCCAGCCCCCTCACTGTTGGCGGTGAAAACATCACCGTCGATGGCGCCCCAATCTTCGTGGTGACCTATGCCTGAACTATCTACCGCCCCCGCCGACAGCGCCGTTACCGGTGCCGACAAGCTGCTGACCCTCGGCTTTGAAAGTATCACCGTCCAGCAAGTGGCCGACGCCAGCGAAAGCAAGTCTGCGGATATCGCGAGCGCGACCACGACTGACCTTGGGGCGGCTACGACGCCCTATGTTCACGTCACAGGCACAACCACAATCACGGGTCTCGGGACGATGCAGGCAGGCGCGGCGCGGCTTGTCGTGTTCGATGGCGCGTTACTGCTGACGCACAACGCCACCAGCCTGATCCTGCCCACCGGCGCGAACATCACGACCGCAGCAGGCGATGCCGCGATCTTCCGTTCCGAAGGGGCGGGCAACTGGCGATGCGTTGTGTATCAGCGAAAGAGTGGAGCTTCGCTGGCGAGCGGCGGAGGCTCCGGCGACGTAGTAGGCCCGGCGAGCGCAACGGCAGACGCGGTTGCGGTCTATGACGGCACCACCGGCAAGCTGCTGAAAGATGGCGTCCTGCTGTCCAAACTGCGCACGCAATCCATCCAAATAGCCTGCTCCGACGAAACCACGGCGCTGACTGCGGGCACGGCGAAGGTCACATTCCGCATGCCGTATGCCTTCACGCTGTTGGCAGGCAATGCGGGCGTGCGCGCATCGCTCACCACCGCACAAGCCACCAGCGGTGCAGGCGGCATCGTCACCGTAGACATAAACGAGGGTGGCGCGTCGATCCTCTCCACGAAGCTGACCATCGACAACACCGAAAAGACCAGCACGACCGCAGCGACCGCTCCGGTTATTTCGGATACCTCGCTTGCCGACGATGCCGAGATCACCATCGACATTGACCAGGTCGGCGACGGCACGGCCAAGGGCTTGAAGGTCACGTTGATCGGGTACGCGACGTGATCATTAACCCTTACGCGTTCGTGGGCGGCCCACCTCCCGCGCTTACCTTTGATCCCTCAATTCTCACTGGCCTCACTTATGCATTCCACGCGGCGGGGTCGGCGATGTACAAGGGCACCAGCACCAGCGCGGGGGCGGCGGTGTCCAATGGCGATAATGTGGTCCGCATTGACTCGGACGCGTCCAAGCCGTGGACATTTTCCGATGGGGTTCCTTCCTATCCGGTGCTGGACTCAGCCGCTTTTGGCTCTGGGCTCCCTGGCGTGCAATCAGTTGCGGCGGGCCGGACGCCAATTCTTTACCCCAAGCCCGTGGGGGCAGCAGACCCATCTGGGAGCAACGCAATATCTAACATCATCGCCAATAATGCGGCAATCATTCTGTGGGCTGGTGTCGTAGCGGCGGCGCCGTCAGCCGCGGGTAGCGTATACAACAATCCGGCCGCCTTTAACGACAGCGGCCTTTACTTCGGGCTTCATTATTTCGATGCAGGCTCCGGCAACGTTCGGTTCAACCTCTACAACTATGACGGCACGGCCGATACCGCAACCGTGGACGCGCCCATCGGCACACCGGTAGTGATCGCATGTCGCCACGATGGTAATAATCTCCGGGTCGCGAAGAACGGCGTCGCGTGGGGAACAGCGGTCCCCTCTGGAAACACGCAAGACATCACCGGCGTGGCACAACTCCATTTCGGGAAAACTGGCTCAAGCATCACAACTGCGGCGATGGTGGTTTGCAATGCGGCCAACAGCGATGCAGACCTGCTTACCGTCATCGAGGAGATGGGGGCGCTGGTGGGACTGAGCCTCTGATCTTTGGCGCGCAACCCAGCCCCACCGCCCGGCGTTCGCTGGGGTATACACGTCCCGCCGACGTGTCTAGATTCGGGCACACCCAGCCCTGAGCTTCATGGGCGCGGGGTGGGTGTAGCGCACTGTAGCGCAGCGGCCCGCATAGCCATGTAAAATGGTGCAACTTACGACACACCTACGGCTGCCAAGTGCCTGATTTTCCTAAATACGCCTTTCCTGTACAAGGAAGCGGGAAAACTGGCAACAGCCGCGCCCTGACTACGTCTCCGACTTCTCGCTGTAGCGCAACTGTAGCGCAGCGAGGGTCGGGACGGTCTTTGCCAGCCTCGTGAAATAGCCTTCCGTGGCCGCCGCACTGGCGGCCATGAACTCGGGGCGGAACTTCGCATATCGCTCTGACGTGCCAGCGGCTCGATGACCCAGCCAGCCTTGCGCCTCCCACTCAGGGACGCCCTCGGCGCGCAGATGGGTCGCCATCGTGTGCCGGATGATCTTGGGTATGAAGTGGTCGGGCAGCCCGGCGCGTGCCCTTGTGGCGTGCCAGACGGCCCGTATCTCGGCCTGCCGCTTGCCATGCAGGCTCACATAGGGATCAGCCTCCCCGGCCTCCTGTAGTGCCTGGGAGAGCGTGGGGACCAGCTTCAGGGTGGGGCGGCGCTTCTTGGTCTGCACCCGGCCATCGGGGTTCAGGGCCACCACGCCCCGGGCGAGGTCAACTTGCGCCGACCCAAGGTCGCGGGCCGCGTCATCCCGGCAGCCGGTCCCAATCCGGATCATGCAGTAGAGCATCAGGTGGGGGCGGTCTACCGCATTGAGGAAGCCCGCCATCTGCGCATCTGTGGCGACGTGGGAGTATTCCGCGTTGCTGGTCACGGACGGCACGGGCGGGGCATAGGTCAGTTCCTCGGCCTTAACGGCCCGACTGAAGGCGGCACGTCCCACGCCGAGATAACGGGCGATCGTGCCATCGCTGCGGCCCTCGCGCCGCCAGCGGGCGATCATCGCCTTGCACGTTTCCAGAGTCACGTCCGACACCAGCGCACCGCTTCCGAAGTGCCGCTTCCACATGCCGATAGCCGCCTTGGCTGATCGCGCCGCCGCCGTATCAATCCCATGTTGCAAGTAGTACCGCTCCAGCACCGCCTCCAGTTCAATCCCGGCCGGGGCCAGCTTGGGCATGGCGTCGTGCTTCAGGACGTAGGCGGCCAGTTGGCGCTTGGCGTCCTCCAGGTCAGCCGTATTCAGGCTGGCATATCGAACCTTACGGCCCGCCGGGTCGTACCACGCCCGATAGAGGCTGGTGGTGTTGGGTCGGTCGGTGACCCACTGCTCGCCGAATTCCCACAATCGTTGCACGCGCTCGCCTCAATGAACTGGTCAAGCCAGTCCTGCCGGTACTTGGGGCGGGAGAGTTTGGCATACCTGACCCGCCCGAGTCGCCGCTGCTCGGCAAGCCAGCGTTTCGAGCACTTCAGATAACGGGCCGCCTCGGCCTCGTCCATCAGTTCAGCAGCCCCCATCACGCCCTCCCTGGGCCAGCAGCCGGACGGTCTGGCCTTCGTTGTCGGCGGCGAATCGTTCATCGTCGTGATAGACGACCGCGCCCAGCGACTGGCCCGTTGGCGCCGCCTCCAATTCCGCGACCAGGGCGGCGAGGATCGAATCTGGATGCCCGGCATAGCGCGTGCGTCCGTCACCTTCAAGCGTGGCCAGATACTCGCGGGCTCGGGTTAGGGCGGTCATTTTCGTCTCGTCGGTCATCTTGGTTCCTTGGTTAGGCGGCTTGGGTCATTTCGATCTGCCCGCCATACTGATCGGCCAGCGCCTCGGCAATTCCCGGAAAGGTCGTGCTGCGCAGCTTCCAGCGAAGCGGTCCAGGCGATGCCCGGTGCACAGCTGACCACGCCTTGTGTTCGTCGGTGCCAGGCTTTGGTGGGGTCAGCTTGTTGGTCGGAACAAGGTCCGGCAGGCCGATCAGCTCAAACCCGGTGGCTTTGAACGCCGGATCGCCAAACCACCACGGCTGGACAATCTGGCGACGCCCTGGCTGGATAAGTTCGCGGGCGTGCTTGTGCATGACCGGGTTCTCGATCGCGCGACGTGGAATGTGCTTGGCGTTCTTGAACAGCCTGTAGAACTCCGCGCCATCGAACAGGCCACGCCACATCTGCACCAGCGTCTTGTCCGGCGGCGGGTCCATCAGCCAGCGCACGCCTGCGTTCGTCAGCCTGGTGCAGTCCGGATGCGCGATGAGCAAGTCCCACGACTCGCCCAGCACGTCGCGCACATCCCCTTGGTAGTGCGGCCCCGGCGCATCGGTCGGCAGTAAATCGCAGCTCATCGCAGCATGACCACGACGCAGGAACGCATCGCGGACGCGGCCCGAGTATTCGCAGGCGACCAGGACCTTCAAGACCCACCCCCCACCGCACCCGGCAGGGGCGCGGCTTTGGCTGGTGGTGGCGGGAGGGGTTGCCAGTAGTAGGGCTGGCATTCCCGAATCCTCAACTTGCCGAATGTGTGTTCTGTGTCGTTGGTCCAGTACGGACGCGGTCTCTTGGCGTGCCTTTCGTTGTTCCAAGACCCGCGCACAACGCCGATCCAGTTGCAGTAGAGAAGAATCCTTGCCCCATCCCTCGGCGCCGACTCAATCGGCAGCCACCCACCCCCAGCCCGCGATGCGAGGGCGCTTTTGATTTCGGGCAAGTGATCGGACACGAACGCTAGGCAATGTGTCGCGCAGTCATCCCAAGCCTTGACGCGTTCAACGGTTGCGGGCGGGAGCTTGCTGGCATGCTGCATGGCCCGCTCGCAATACAGAAGGTCAGCCAGCGCCGCCAGTTCGGTTGCATCAGTCATGGGGATTCCTTGGTTGATTCGACAGTCAGCAGCCATCCCGAGATATTTGTTATCGGCGTGCTGTATCCGCTGTTGATCGAATAGCACCTATCGCCGCGTCGCATCATCAATGCCCACCGATAGTCCGAGTCAAACTTCTCTTTCTGCGCAATGGCTCCATCCGCATGCTCCCGCACCAGCACCCATTTTCCTTCCGGCATTTCGCCAGCATTCCAGCCAAGACGAACGGAACGGCGCATTTCCTTGGCGTCGCCCCACTTCCATGTCGCAATCCACCAGAGCTTGCCGCATAGGGCGTAGGCGCCAACCAGCATGGTTACAACGCCGACAACGCATCCGAAATATCCAATCCAGGTAATCACCTCCATCACTCCCTCCTCTCCGGGGCTGGGGTGGCTCGTAAGGCGTCGCAATAATCGCAGCCGCATCGTTTGAAATTCGCACGCTCCGCAGACTCTTGGTGCGCCTGCATTACGTTGCGCACACTCGCCCCCTGCGCGCCCTCCACGGCGGCTGGGTTGCAATCCGGGCATGGTTCGCCGCCTTCATCCGGTTCGCGGTAACTCGGGCCACCAATCACCCCGTGGCCGTTGCAGGTGCCGCACTTCTGACCCTGCGCCTTAGCGACGGCAGCGAGGGCGTAGGCGTGCATCTGGTCGGCGGTGTAGTAGTCGCAGAGATGACCGGCAAAGTAGTCTGCGGGCAATTCCGGCAAGCCATCGCCACCCTCCACGGCGGGGCGGGCGGATAGCAAGACGGCGCGCACAGACATCCGCAGATCAGACTGTTGCTCTTCTGTGAAGCCGTCTGGCCAAGAGTCCTCAAACTCGGCGGCGGCGGACATTG
>Ga0172380_10004758_pt1 | contig 17125 bp, 15 predicted proteins | sample Leawe162metaG_FD_119747 | JGI IMG/M metagenome (GOLD analysis project Ga0172380, IMG submission 119747) | Leachate microbial communities from a municipal landfill in Southern Ontario, Canada - Leachate well 162 metaG | ecosystem: Engineered > Solid waste > Landfill > Unclassified | place...
ATGAAGGGCTTAGTCCACATTTACAAGGTATAACAGACCAAATAATTAATTCTATTAATGAAAATGCCAAGAAAAAAAGAGACCAACAGGCATTAGAACAGTTATATTCTCTTTACAATACAGCGAATACAAATATTAATGAGAGATATAAAGAAGAATCTGGTACTACCTTACCAAATGAAACTACAACACAGACAATGAACATTCCAGCACCCCCTTCCCAATTGCCAGTGCAAAATGTAGTAGGGAATAATCTTTCAAATAGAGAATTAGCGCAGAGTCCTATTCCAAGACAAGGCACACAAAATTTCATTGAGCCTAAACTATCTAATGGAACTACTTATAATGGTTCAAATATAATCCCTGCTGATTTACAAAATATACTTAAAAATTTAGATACAGTAAATCAAAACACGAATATTCCATCAAAACCAACAAATATACAGAAGAATTTAGGAAACACTTATTCTTATGAAGAAGAAACGCCATCTGATTATTTGTTAGGAGATGTTACCGAAATTCCACAAGGACAAAGATACCAGAGAGGGCAACAGCAATTAAATGATTTTATCAGCAAAGGGATTAGCAATCAAGACGTTGATTTGGGTAGATTAAAGATTTTAGCTGATGTTTTAAGTGGACAAGTTGAAGGATTAAGACCAAAAGAACGTGATATTAAAGAAATTGATCCAACGAAAGCAGCCGGATATTATGACGAATCAGGGCGATGGGTAGAAACAAGAAAACCAGTTACGCCAAAGGAAGAACTGGGAAATCGTTATGAAAGAGTAGTAAAAACTTTAAGAGATGGTAAATATGGTGATTGGGGACAATTAAAGACCCCTACTGAAAAAGGAGAAATATGGGAATTTATTGGTAAAGATAAACCGGAGAAAAATAACGGCACAGGAGCTGGTAAACAAAAAGAAGAAAAAGGACTTAAGGATAATACTTCGAAACTTATAGCTGATCTTAAAAATATCGACCCTTATCAAAGAAATTCGGAAACAGGGGAATATATAACCGATAATAAAAGTCAAAAAATTAGGAAAACTCCCGAAGATATTAAATATGAAAAAGACCTGACTATGGAAAATATTAAATTGCAATTACTTTCTCCACGTACCTACGAATGGATGGGAAATATTGAGAAACTTTGGGGAAAAGATTATTTATCGCCAAAAGAACTTAAAAACGAAGCCATAAAACATGCTCAAGCGGGCGGACTCACAGAAGAAGAACAAGATGATATTGCGAAATATCTTAAATATTATATTAGTATTTATCCAGGATTGATAAAATAATGCCAATTGCTAAAAGTTTACTTGATATAAGTGACGAAATAGATTCTTTTGAAGGTGAACCAAAAGTTATACCTAAATTAGAAAAGGTAAAAACTACCTCGAAAGTTTCTTCAAAATTACTGTCTATTGGTGATAGAATAGATTATCTTGAAAAAAAGACTATAAAACCTACCGTACCGGTAAAAACTACCTCTAAAGAAACTCAATATCCATTACCAAATCATCCTATTGCACAGAATCCCAAAGCCTTTGATTATATGGATGCTGATTCAATACTGGCACATCCTGAATTACAGAAAAGTAAAATTGTACCTGAGACACAGGGATTTAGACCATCATTAGCGGAACAAGAACTAAACCGTCCAGTTGAAGAAAAGACAATTGAATCGATGCTTCCGCCGGATGTTGTTCAGAATATGAATAGTAGGTTTAAGAATAAAGAACCTATTTATGATACACCCGAAAATACTTTTCCTACTGTTCAAATAAGGGCAGATAAAGTTCCAATAGACAAAAATCTTCAAAATAAAATTAGAGAAGAAGAACTAACTAAGGAATATAATAAAACGTTTCAAGGTCGGCAACCTTATTCAATTGGTAAAAGTCCAGAGGAATTGCAAAAATCACAATATGCAAAAGATATTGTAGGCGCACTTGAAGAATATACACCATTTTATAGTGGAATGAAAATAGCAGTTAATCAGATGGGTGAAGGCGTTAGAAATATTGCGACTGGGAAACCATTAAATGTAGCAGCTGGTCTTGTAGAAGGAAGTTTCGGATTACTGAATATTGTTAATCCAGAACTTGCATTATTTAACGAAGCTATGCCAGAGATTACCGCTGTTAGTGGTGAAATTGCAGAGAAATCAGGTTTCACAAAAGAACAGGGGCAAAAAGTAGCCGGTTATATAGCTCCGTTTCTATTTGGTAAATATGTTGGATTAGGTTCAATAACGAGTGAAATTGTTACAGATAAAGTAGAAGAAGCCGGTTGGTTAGATAAATTGAACGCCGAAGATCATGAACTTGCAAAAAAACTTATAAGTAATGGATTGTTCTTGGCTGTGGCTACAGGGGGAAACAAAGTCGAGGGAATGGTTAGACCAAAAGCGAATACCGTTATCCCTGAAACAACCCCAAAGGAAACGATAGCACAAGCGCCATTGACAGAGAAAGTTCCTGAGCGGGTGGAAATAACCCCTGAGGTAAGAAACGAGGTTGTAGAGGCTTCTAAGCCCTTAATTCCAGATGCAGTTAAACAAACAGCAGATTTACCTACGATTGAAGAAGTTTCACGTGGAACATTACCTGAGAAAGTGGATAACAATTTATCCGCTATAAACGAACTATCTTCTAAAGGGAGAACACCGGAAGAAATAAGCAAAGTATTAAATATGCCAATTAAGGAAGTTAATCAATTCGTTGACACCAACAAAATGATAAAACAACCTAAAATAGAAGAAAGTGTTCAAAAACTTCCTAAAGTTGAGAATGTTGAACAAAAACCTACAATGACCGAGAAACAGTTCAAGAATGCAAAAACTCCAGAAATAACAAAATTTGTAAAGGAATCTATTGGTAATGATAAGTTCCAAGAATTAGTATATAAAGCCAAAGATGATGAATCGTTAATTATACAGAAAACCGATAACCCGACAGATCAACAAGCGAGAAGAATTGAGACCGCTATTTATGATAAAGCACTTGATTTGATAGAGCAAAAACCTTTAGAACCGCAACCTACCGAGAATATCGGACAGTTGCCAGAAAAATTATCTAATGTTCAATATGCGTCAATGGAAAAATCTCTTAAAGATGTTCCGGATTTACGAAGAAATTCTACGGGATGGAAAATCTTTGAAACAAAGAAAGGTGAGAAAGGATTTGCATTAATAAATCCAGGGACAAAAGAATACAATGTTTTTAATTCCTACGCAGAAGCGCAATCACATGCAATTGATAATCCTATTGTTAAAACTCCAATGCCCGAAGGAGAAATAATAACTAAAAATTTAGTCCAACCACAAGGCAAACCAGAACAATCTACATTGGAAGGGAACAAAGAGCCTTTGTGGCATCAAATACAAAACATGCCCGAAGCGTTATTAAATGAGAAACCAAATAGAGGCGAGTTAGAGTTTCAGAAAAAATACTTGGCTGATAAATATACTAATTATGACCCCGCAAACCATGAATTTTTTAGAACTAACCACAACGAAACGGTAAAAGAATATCGGCAGAAACATCCCGTACCTTTAGAAGAGCAACCCGCCTCACAAGACAAAGTTAAGACTGCGGAGAAAGAACCGTATGAATTAAATAGAAACGAATATACGCAACAGAAGCCCATCGAGATGATGAACAAAATTATTGGGATGAAAGATAAAGAAGTCAATGAACTTATACGGAAGAGAGATTCTGTCCCAATAAGAAAAAAGGGTGCTACACAAAGAAAGCTTGAATTAAACAATAAAATACAGAAGGAACAAAATATTATACAATTAGCAAAAGAAGCGAAAACACCAGAAGAATATGCTGATGTGCATGATAAAGCATTTGCCGCTTCTACAATCACATATATAGGCAAAGAAAGCCCGAATCTTTATAGATATAAAAAGGATTGGTTAATTGACGAACATAAAGACCTTATTGAACAAGCCATTAAAGAAGGTAAACAAGTCCCAGAAGAAGTATTAAAGGACTATCCCGACCTTGCCAAGAAACCTGAGTTATCCGGTAAAGCCGGACAACTGGGAGAGACAACACAATTGATAGGCTCAAAAAATCTTTCAGAATACACATTAAATAAATTATCTGAGAACAAGAAAACAGTTGATCGGATATTTGAGTTAAGAGAATCGAGGAAAACCGGTACACCAAGCGAGAAAAGGAAAACATTAACTGAATTACAAAAAGAAGTCGCAAACTTAAGAAAACAAGGAATCCATGCAAGCCTTATAGAAGGTAATCTTTTTATTGACAGGCAGAAAGTTTTCCAGAAAGAGAAACCACTTCCGGCAGAAAAGATTGAGGATGTTGAGATTGCTAATATTGAAGCTGAAAAACCTTTTAAGAAACTATCGAACGAAGAAGTTGATAAACAGACAATGACCGCTGAATTATTCAGTGAGAAAAAATATCTTCCAGAAGACCTAAAGAGGATGTTACCAGTAGGATTCGGGCAGAAGAAACTTGATAAAGCGATTTCCGACATTAAGAAAGATGACGGGCTCGAACAGAGCAAAGAAGCCCAAATTTTAAGAGATTTTTCCAAAGAGATTGAAAAACGATTTGACGAACAAGGATATATTGAGTTCAGTAATAAACAACAATATTCAAAAGAAGAGTTCCTTTCTGACCTCGAAGATTATGCAACAAAACGAGGAAAAGAAACAGGCAAGGGTGAGACCACGTTTGAATTTGGTAAGAATGTATCAAAAGAAAAAATCCCTCAAATAGAGAAAACAAAAGCCGGAGATCAATATACTCTTGGTAGTGAAATGAAACCAAGTTTCCCAACAAAAGCGAAGTTTGAAGGGAAAACCGATTTAAGCGAAGAAACCCCATTATTCAAACAAGAGAAGGTTGATAAAGAACAAATCAATGTGTTTGAAGAACCCATAGTCCAAGAAACTTCCGAAAGTTTGACTAAGGGAGAAGTTAAGGCTAAGGAAGAAATAAAACCGCCAAAAGGGAGTAACGCCGTAAAAGTAGAATTTGAAAGTGGGAAATCTTCACTTGTCACTAAACAGGATGTTGATACAATAGTTGAGCCAAAGAATGATAAAATCAAAAACGTAACCTACGGGAACGTAGAATTCAACAAACAGGGCGGGATTAAACCGGAAACATTTAAGAAAATAGAAACGAAAAAACCTAAAAACTTTTCTGAGATTGTTAATGATAAATCAAACGAAATATTAGAATCAGAAAAGACCAGAATGCAAAAAGAATCACTTGGAAGTGGAGAATTAAAATCAACATTTATTCCTTTTAGTTCGTTAATAGATAAACTAACTAATAGTAATTCGAATATTCCAAGAAATGAAATAGCAAGTTCCGGTAACGAGAAAATAGACAGAAGATTTATTACTAATACACCGACATGGAGAGAGAAAAGACTTGAGAATGCACGCCATATTTCAGGGTTAGTAAAAGAGAAATTACAATTTTTACATGATGTAAAATCAGACCCAACATTAAGAAAAATGAAAGTTAAAGATATAGAGGGTAAAGAATCGAGTGCAATAGACTATTTGTCCACAGAAGTTGATATACTAAAACAAAAATTAACTGCCGGAGTAAAAGACACAACTCGTAAAACTTTATATTCTATTTTCGGAGATATGAATAAAGAGAATCTTGAGAAAGGCATTTACAATGTCGGGAAATATGCCGGTATAAAAAGATTGAAAGCTATTACAGAAGATATTAGTTCTGAAAGCGGGGTAAGAGAAAAGATTCTCAAAGAATATTCAAAAGAAGAAATAAATAAAGCATTAACAGAATTAGAAAAAAATCTCACCCCAGAAGAAAAACGTTCTTATGAAAGAATGAACGAATTACTTTCAACTTATGGCGAAGAATTAGTTTCAGAGGGTTTGATTGAGAAAACCACAACAGATTACTTCCCATTCAGAGTAATAGATTTTATTGACAAAGTAGGTTCAATGAACACCCGAAGAGGGATGTTTAGAAAAGAGACCCCTCAATCTTCGTTAAAATTTACTGGTGGGAGTGCTAAACATGCTGTCAATATTGATGTGATGCAGGTATTGTCGGACTATTTCAGACAGAATGAACGTGCAAAAGCAATAAACGAATTCGAGAAAACCGTTTTACAGAAATTCCATAATCCAGATATGAAGGGCAAAGACGGATGGACGGAATATGAATTTAACCCTAAGCGAGGATATATTAAATTATATTCAGCTATTGAAAAAATAATGAGAGATGCTGCTGTAGATTTACCAAAAGATGTTAAAAATGAAATAGGTAGAATATTCTTTGGCGGTGGTAAAAATTACACCGTGCCGGAAGGTTTATCAAAACAACTAAGTAATTTATATACGGGGCTATTGCCTTCTCAAGTACCTATTATTGGAGAAATAACACGGCAGTTTAAGAAACAAATGGTTTCGAGAATAGGATTATTTAATCTTATATTCCAAGCACGTAATATGCGTACTGATATGAAAAAAGTTATAAATAATAACCCCGCTTCCTTCAGTTCCTTACCACAGACAGAGAAATTCTTATTTAAGAAAATGAATCTTCTGCAACAAGGTTATTTGCATTTTATTGATTTGGCAAGTTTTAACAAGATAACAAAACAAGTTGGGCGTATAGATAGAAAAGCCAGGGGAATTGATATAAAACCAGAACAAATGGAATCAGCTTATAAAGAATTTGAAGAAAGTGGACTTGGCGGACGTTTGACTACTGAAGCTTATGAGATAACAGATAAAGATTTTAATCGTAAATTCTTAATGCAGGGATTAAAACAAAATCTTTCTGAATTTTCAGAAGGACGTGGAATTTCTGGGTTCTTAGAGGGTTTTGATAAAACTATGCAAATGAGAGAAACAATATTGAGATTCAATCAATATGTTTATGATAGACATATAAAAGGATTAAGCAAAGCTGAAGCACACGAGAATGTAGCAAGAACTTTTATAAATTATAATCATTTTACAGAATTTGAAAATAAATGGTTAAGAAATCTTTTCATACCATTTTATTCGTGGGCGAAAGGCAACCCGGAAATGACTTACGAAAGTTTTGCTAAAGGAAATAGAAATACAAAGGCAAGAATATTAGCAGGGTTATTATTACCTGCTGTTGGTGGTGCAATATGGAATAGAATAGTTGCGCCGGAAGATGAAGAAAAACTAAACAATGATCCGAACAAAAGGTATATAGCTGAAAACTTCCATTTTGCGACTAATTGGTTTGATAAGAACGGAAACAGAATTTATATATTTGACCAAAGTTGGGAAGATGATATAACAAATTATGTTAATTTAACCGGTGCAATAGACCAAGCAACCAAATTAAAACAAGGTACTGTTAATTTAGGAGATGCAACTGCAAATTATATGTGGGACACTTTTCACGGTAATGTAAAAACCGGCTTAAATTATATTAGCCCAGTAGTAAAAGCTCCATTTGAAATAACTATGAATAAAAATATTTATAGTGGTTATCCGATTTGGAAAGAAGACGATGAATCCTATAACAAAATGATAAAACTTGCCATGTATGAGGGATTTGCTTTTGATCGTAACGCTTCTACAATAAGGAACTTATTTGTGGGAAAACAAGATTGGTCGATGAAGGGTATGAGATTAAGCGGATTGCCAGTTACCTCGATTGGTTTAGAAAAATCACCGAGTAATTTTGAATTGATGAATAAGGAAATCTTCAAAGAAAGAATCCAAGAGATAACTGATTTTGAGAAAGAAAGGGATAAACTAAAAGAAAAAGTCTTAAAAGAACCTACGAAAGAGAATAGGTATCTTTATAATAAAGCCAATGAAAAATTAACTAAAATGAGAAAAGATTCAGATGCTTACCAAGAACATCTTGATGAATTAAGAGAAAAACGAGAACAAGAAGAAAAGGCTTTAGGCATAGACAATCGGCAAAGCCGTTTTAACAGGATAAGACCAAATTTTAGAAACAGATCGAGATTCTGATGTTACAAGAACAAGATTACGAAAATGCTGCAAAAATAATCGGGTGTGAAGCGAAGGTCATTAAAGCAGTGGCAAAGGTTGAAGCTCCGAAAGGTGCGTTTGACGAGCAAGGCAGACCAACAATTCTTTACGAACCGTTCCAATTTGGAAGACTTACAGAACACAAGTACGACGGCATAATTGTAAACCTTGACGGAAATGATTACCCATTATCACTCAAAGGGAAATGGAGTATAGAAAGAGCGAAGTACGGCAAGTTTTCAATCCAGTACCGGAAACTTGATGCTGCTGAAAAATTAGATTTATTGGCAGCAAGGAAGTCATGTTCGTGGGGTATGTTCCAATTGATGGGATTCAACTTCAAGGAATGTGGGTATGATACGTTTATGTTGTTCTACGCAGATATGCACGAGAGCGAAGTAAAACAATTGAAAGCATATTTGAACTTTCTTAAATCTAAAGATTTGGGGAAATACTTAGTATCGGAAGATTTTATAAGTTTTGCTGAGGGTTATAATGGTAGTGGACAAGTTGAAAGATATGCAGGAATGATTAAGGATGCGTGTAATGAGTAAATTCTTCTTGAAATATCGAGATTTATTTTGTAACTTACGAAAGCATAGCAAAAGGATTTATCTATGATAGAACCTATTACCCCCGATACAATAAAGAATATGATAGCGAATGCTAAGGAGTCTAAAATCTCTCCTTTCGGGTGTATAAAATTAGGAGATGTGATTAAACCTACCCAAGAAATGAGAGATTTATTAAGATTATGTGTCGATTGGTACGGATATTCTAAAAATGGATGTGGTGGTGAACTTCACGTTGTACTTGATGATGATAACACAGATGATTATTTTCTGAACAGCCATTTAGAAAAATGCAGAATAAAGAAATACGACAATTACGGACTTGCTGAAAAAATACTTAATGGACTTCTTAAACTTACTGGGGATCAACGTAATTGGGTGACCTATAACATACGTGATGCTTTGGAAGGTAAAGAAATAGAAGTATATGAGGAGAGAATTGACCTATGACAGAATTCTACAATGACCCCGTTTATATTAAGATGTGTGAAAAGGCATCTAAATTTATCAATGATAAACCAGAATACCAGAATGGTGATTTCGTTTATGCAAATGAATGGGTTTTGTAGAACAATAGGACAAGCAACACAATAAGACTATAATGGTTATTCGATAAAAAGAAGCCCCTACTTGCGATAAGCGAGATAGGGGTTTTTATGTTTAAGGATACTTTGGAGGAAATATAGAATGAAAAAATTAAAAGTTTTATTAACTTTTCTGATATTGGGGATTATAATAAGTGCACAACCTTATAACCAGCAGGACGTGGTGAGCACAAACACTATGAATTCAAGTGTTACAGCCCTTGATTCAGCGGAAGTTTTTACCGGTAAAGCTGAGGCGGTACTTTATACTTCAGCGATTACAGTTTTAATTAGGAGTGATGTAGGAGGAACTGGAAGCGCACAATTCTCAAGTAATGGTACAAATTGGGACTTAAAAGAACCATTCACTTATACCGCTTCAGACTCATTACAAAAATATCTTTTCACGGTGACCGCTAAATACTTCAGATTGATTTATACGAATGGTACAACAGACCAAACATATTTCCGTTTACAGACTATTTTTCATAAAACAATGATTTCACCTTTAACGGATAACAGACTTGATTTTAATCTTCCTCCAGCAGCTTCAGATACAATGCACCAAGACCAGATTATAGAAGCAATCGACACAACTAACGTGAGAGTAACTTTATTGCATGGTGTTCTTCAGGACGTTGAGGATAGACAAGTTATACTTCAAGATAGTATTAACATACTGAATGCGACTCAACTTATTTTGGAAGGATTAACCGAAGACCTTATTCAAGATGCCGACACAGCAAATGCAAGATTATCTGTAGTAAATAATTTGCTTCAAGATGTAGAAGATAGGCAAGTCATTTTACAGGATAGTTTGAATGTATTAAATGCGACCCAACTAATTATTAAAGGATTACTAACTTTAAGTAATACTAAATTAGATAGTATTTTTGTAAATGTGAAAGAAGGCAACACTTTAGTGGAACAAATAGAAACAGAATTACTTGCAGTGGGTATTGATGTAGATTCTACTCTTACAAACCTAAAGGAAAATAATCTTTTAACAGAGCAAATTGAAACGGAGCTTTTACTTATCGGCATTGATGCTGATTCAACACTTACTAATCTGAAAGAAAATAATTATTTATTACAACAACTTGATAATAACACTGATTTACTTGAGCAAGGTATTGATTCCGTAAATGCCGAGACTGAACGAATCCATCTGGAATTGATTAAAAAACTTTCGCAAACAACTGGTGATTCGATTGAAGTTAATATAGAAGAGTTGGATTATATCGCCCAACATATTGATGATAATACTGACGGATTGGAAGCTAAGGCTGATTCTACTTTGGAAAACTTAAAAGAAACGAATACACTTTTACAGACTATCAGAACTGCGACAACAAGTATTTTATATGGACAAAGTACAATAGTAAATCAATTACTTGACGATGCACCAACATCATATACTTCGGCTGGTTTTGAAATAGGTAGTAAAAAGAAAGTCTCTTTCGTTCTTGTTTATGATGAGACAGAAACAGGCGGAGGTGTAAGTGGTGCGGTTACTTTAGAAGTTAGTCCTGATAATTCTAATTGGTACGCTCTGAATGCGTTTTACAATAATGCAGGGACAATTGTTTCGACAGTGAATTACACAGCGGATGCAACTGATACGTTTCATCTGCCAGAGTTTGTAACTTACCCATATATAAGGGCTACTTTTACAGGTACGGCAACGGATGTTGATGACACGATACAAATAAACATAATTCTTTGCTGGCAATCAGAATAAGGAGTTGTATGAAAAAAATATTATTTTTAATTATTATGCCGATAATTCTATTTGCTCAGAATACGGATAAAACAAGCCCGATGCAGAGTCAACAGCAACTTATTTGGAACGCTTATGAAAAGACTCTGGAAGTATTCAGAGTAAAAATGATAGGAGGTATTTCTATAACGGGTAATGACAGTATAGAGGTTAATATTGAGGAAGGGAACAGACTCCTCCAAGATATGGAAAATCGGCAAGCGATACTTCAAGATAGTTTGAACGCATTAAATACAACACAACGAGTTATTAAGGGGTATCTGAATTCAGGGAACATAAAAGCTGATACAACCAACGCAAGATTTTCAGTTGCCAATAGTTTATTACAGGATATTGAAGACCAAATAATATTATTCCGAGACAGTATAAAAACATTAAACGATAACATCAGATTAGTTGATGGTTTATTAACGTTGAACAACATAAAACAGGACACTACAAATAATCGTCTTAGTAATTTACATACTGAATTGATTAAAAAACTTTCGCAAGTTACTGGTGATAGTGTTCTCGTAAATATAAAAGAAATTAATTATTTACTTGAAATTTTACGTACAACTTTAGCTACGAAAGAAAACCAAGACAGTGTTAAAAATGATACCGAATTGATTCGGAGTTTAATCTCAACATTGAATGGGCTTGTTGCTTCAGATGAGAATTTAGATAGTTTGAAAAATGACACTGAACTTTTGCGGACATTACTTGTGGATTTACGTACAACTTTAGCTACGAAGGTAGGTATAGATTCCCTCGAAAATACACTTGATAGAATCCATATAGAATCAATTAAAAAATTAAGTCAAATTACCGGAGATTCTATCTTCGTGAATCAGAAAGAACTAAATACACTTATACAAGATATTGAGAACAGACAGACAATTTTGCAAGACAGTTTGAATATACTTAATGGTACACAACTCGTTCTAAAAGGATTATTGACTACCGTTAAAACCAACAGTGATACTACAATAACAAGATTATCAGTTCTTCATTCGCTTTTACAGGACATTGAGAATAGAGAAGCAATATTACAAGATAGTGTAAATACTTTGAATGCTACTCAGTTGGTGATTAAAGGAATTCTTGCCTCAATAAAGACTAACTCGGATACAACGAATGTTCGTATTTCAGTTATCAATTCCTTACTTCAGGATATAGAAGATCGACAATCTACGTTACAAGATAGTACTAATGTTTTGAATGAGACACAGTTAATCCTCAAAGGTTTGTCAACATTAAATAACGAAAAGACAGACACCAGTAACGCACGATTAGACGCAATACATTTAGAGGTGATAAAAAAATTATCTCAAACAACAGGTGACTCTGTAAAAGTAGGTATTGATGAAATTAATTATCTTTTACAGACGTTAAGAACTACCTTATCAACTAAAGTTGGACAAGATTCAAGCAAAAACGATACAGAACTAATTCGAGGGTTATTAAGCACACTTAATGGACTTGTTTCAACAAAGGAAGGGCAAGATTCACTCAAGAACGATACGGAACTCGTGAGAATACTACTATCAACTTTGAATAGTATTGTATCAACAGAAGAGGGGCAGGATTCCCTTAAGAATGATACTGAGTTAATAAGAGGTTTACTTTCAAGTTTGAATGGAAAAGATTTTGCTACTGATGGGAAATTAGATTCTTTGAAGAACGATACAGAATTATTAAGAAGTCTTATTTCAACACTCAATGGATTAGTAGCTTCAGATGAAAGTTTAGATTCTCTCAAAAATGATACCGAATTAATTAGAGGACTTATATCTACACTGAAAAGTATTGTGAGTACTAAGGAAGGTCAGGATAGTATTAAAAACGATACAGAATTATTGAGAGGGTTAGTCTCAACACTAAATGGGTTAGTCTCTACCGAAGAAAAACAGGACTCATTAAAAAATGATATGGAACTTGTTCGTGGTTTACTCGTTGAACTTCGGACTTCTTTGCAATCATTGGATAATTTAACAGTAACGATGGTGACTGATACAGTATTAACAGATACAACGGTGGTTTATACTCAATTAGGGAACGTAACCTGTAAGAGAGTGACAGTTTTCAACACAGGTACAAGTGATCTATACATAAGTTACGATGACGCAAGTCCAACTGATGATGAAAGCGTTTTAATAGGGGAGGGATTTTTTTATCGTTATTCGGATGGCGAAATAAGCAATACAAACATACTTAGATTAAAAGGCACTTATAAAGTGGAGGTTAAGAATTAATGAATAAAATAATATTCTTTTGTCTTTTAACAATAAGTATTTCAGCCCAAAATATAGGACTTTTCAAAGCACCATATTACACAAAATCCGAAACTCGACAACTAATATCAGATTCAAGTTACGTTTACAAGTCCGGTAATAATTTCTACCCTAAGAATGCTTCGTATAATTGGGGAACTTCTGCTAATCGATGGAATTTAGCTTATTTTGATACACTTTTTTCAAATCTAATTAGATTCAATTATACACTTGCACACGAAACACCTTATAGAGCTATAACAATAACATCAAACGATGCTACGAAGGGAAATTTCCAATGGCAAGTAAATGGAGATTTATTCGGTACTACTAATGATTATACCTCTTCAATTGGATATAACTTAAACGGAGAAGTGGGGACAGAGCCAACTTATGGATGGAACATTGAACAGGATTGGGAGAATGTAGGACAGCATTATTTAGAATCATATTTCCAATATACACATAATGGACAAATAATTAGACCTTTCTTTTTCCAAGTAAATAGAGCAGATGCCGTAGGAGATTGTAATATTGAATTACAAGCCCCAACTATAAGATTTAGTTCTACTGTTTCAGATACAAGTTATGCTCTTCTAAATCCCTATGGATTTTCTTTATATGGAGATAGTACCCAAACTACTAATACTATATTATCAATAGGAGCAAAAAATAATACAGCAGGGCAATTAAATTTAGCTTCTGGTGCTACTGGAAATGCCTATAGATTTTCAATTATTCCAAAGGTTGCTACTGGTGATATTTGGGATTTCACAATAGGGGGATCATATATTCCTATCTCTTTTACACCATCAAAAATAGTATTAAATAGTGCACCGTATAGTGGAGCGTTAAGTGTTTCAATAAATGCAAGTAATAAAGATTCCGATTATTCTCTTTTTATTAAAAAAGTAGCTTCACAAACTACCTCATTGTTTAGGGTTGTTAATGAAAGTAATACTGTATATGCAACCATAAATAATACTGGATATTTTACTTTAGGTACTCATGTAGCTAATAAAATATTTAATGTCGGGAATGGAACGGATATTTATAGTTTTGATGTTGCAAGTGATAAACTTGTCTTTTACAATGATGCAGGAACACCCGCAAGTATATTTGAAATAGATAGTACCGGAGCTTTTAACAAAAATATTATTTTAAGAAACGGATTAACAAATACATCAATAACTATTTGGTCAAAAGACGGCACAACAACTACAGACAGATACTCAACAAGTGGTTGGGGAAGTGGTGCTGATACTTTGAAATATTCAATAGCAGAAACAAATACAGGTGGGGCTGTAAAAGGTAGCTTCAATGCGACTGGATTTAGTTCATATAATTTTGATGGACTAACAAACTTCACAAGTCCTTATGTAAATCTAAGCGATACTACCGATCAACAATTAACTGGAGGCACAACAGCCGATTCAATAGTATATAGTTGTAACGATCAAATATATGGGTTCACCCATACGGCTGGACATGCCAAAGTATTTGCAACTTATTCTGGCAAATATCTTGTAACTTTTTCAGGGATTTGGCAAAGTTCAGCGCCAAGTAAATATTTCAGTGTTTGGGCTGATATAAACGGAACTAATGTACCAAGAAGTAATACCCAATTTCAGCTTATAGGCACGAACCAAAACAGAGTAGTAACGGTTACTTTTATAGTTAATATGACAGCAGGACAATATCTTAAACTTTGGCAATGGAGTGACGATGCTAATGCTTTTATGGATTTTACTACATCACAGGTGAATCCGACAAGACCAATAAGTCCGAGTATTATTTTAACGATAAATAAAATTTCAGATTAACCAATAATATGTAGGACACGATAAGGAGAGACTATGGAGATATTAAAAGACTTGCAACCCAGTACCCTAATAATTATAATAGTCATTTTATTGCTTGCAATTAGTGGATTGTTGAAATTAACTCTTTATTTTGCGAAATCAGCAAGTGAGAAAATAGTTAAGAGCATTAAATTAGATATGCAAACAGTTTTAGAAAAACTTGATACAAACAGCAACCGACTTATTTTAATCGGTATAAATTTCGACGCTATGCACCAAACGATAGGTGATTTATTTAATGGAGAATATAGAGACGGATTTGAAAAGAGAAAAAAAGAGTTAATGGAAAATGCCATCTTTCTCAGACGCCAATCTAATAGCGAGTGATCTAATATGTTTGTGGTTAGTCACAATTGGATTTTTATTATTATTTCTCGGAATAATTTTGTATATTATAACGAAAGTAATAAAGGCATATAATATCCCCGAATTGATTCGGTGCAAAGAAAAGATACAGGGAATTAAAAAAAGCATAGGAGTAGAAAATGAAAATATTTGTATGGATAAAAAACTTATTGAAAAAGATATTCGTAAATAAAACAGTTAAAACATCTGGACAACCAGAAACTCCAGGTGGTAAACCTGGTCAACCAGTAGGATAAAATGAGAATAGAAGTAGTAATAATACTTTATTGTTTTATATCAATATTTCCTTTAAGTACAAGATGGGTGTTTAATATCAATAGTACGTGGCTTTGGTTTATAAATGATATGAGTTATGGACTTAGAGTAATTGTTTTATCTATCCCAATATTTATAAGAATTAAATATCAGTCAAAAGATTTAATAGACGTATGTAACATGATTATGTTCGTATTGTTATTGTTTTCAAATATTTTGGTAATTTTTAATGATTACAAATTTATAGACAAATACGATAATATACTTTGGCAAGCAAGATTAATTATTACTTTAGTTTTGCTGTTAAGTAGTTTTTATCAATTTAAAAGATATACAAACAACTAAAAGGAATAAAAAATGGGAACATGTAATTGCGGATTGACGGAGAAAGATTGTTACCATTGTATGGATAAACTCATTCCTGATTATCCAAACCTGATAAATGAATTCCCGTTTAATCTACAGAAGAAAAATGAAATAAAATCTAACAAATCAATAACAAAAGAATTAAAAAAGGAGTAACAAATGGAATGGACAGATATTTTATTAGTTGTTCTACCTTTCGTATTGACATTTTTACTTGGATTAGTAATCAAATCACCAATTTATGATAAGGTGAAAAAGGGTGTTACTTTACTTGCGAAAGATATTGCAGATGACAAATTAACAAAAGAAGAACTAAAGGAACTTTGGGATGCTATTACAAAAAAACTTTAACAAAATAGACCCAATGGGGAATGACGAGATCGTTCCCCGTGCTCTAAAAGAGCGTGAGACTAAGCCACCGGTGGAATTGGTTAATCCTAATTATGAGAATCCTTTTCCAAAGCCTGAACCATACAAATTTTCTTTCTGGTGGCAACTGAAACAATTTTTTATAAATATATTTGGCGGTGCTGCTAATGTTTATTTGACGGTTAAAAAAATAGTCGACTCGGCAGATTCAATAAAAACAATGTTATGGATAACTTTGGCAATAGCTATTATTATCCTAATCATAAAAATTATTTAGGTGTGAAATGGATATAGAAAAAATAATAAGTGACATGATGAAAAAATACGAGGGTAATGAAATAGCCCTTACCGTGTTATGTGAAGTATTAACAGAAATTGATTTGGCGAAGACAAAGGAATTGGGTAATCCACAATTTAGAGATAAGATCGATCAGTAGTCAGTTTTTCCTATCTTTTCGGACTTTGTTTTCTCTCTATTAAAAAATTTATTTGGGTCAACTAATTTGTACCCAAGAACTTTCATTAACTTCAAAAACTCTTTTTCCCCTATCTCACTTATTATTTGTTCTAATTTTTCTTTCACAACAATTTCCTCTTTTGTTTTCGTAATCGAACTAAATGCAACCACGTTATTCTTAAAAAATTTTATATACATTTTCAATTCATTCAAATTATTTACATTTATCTGTCCAA
>Ga0172380_10004759_pt1 | contig 17123 bp, 17 predicted proteins | sample Leawe162metaG_FD_119747 | JGI IMG/M metagenome (GOLD analysis project Ga0172380, IMG submission 119747) | Leachate microbial communities from a municipal landfill in Southern Ontario, Canada - Leachate well 162 metaG | ecosystem: Engineered > Solid waste > Landfill > Unclassified | place...
TGACCTTCGCGACTTCCAGGCCCAGGCGGTTGCAGGCATTCTCCTCCACGCTCGGCGGCACCGAGGCGTGCGTCCCGACCGGGCCCGACATCTGGCCGACAGCAACGTGCTTGCGAGCAAGCGCGAGGCGCTCCTCCTGGCGACGGAGTTCCTCCACCCACACGGCGAGCTTCATACCGAGCGTCGTCGGCTCCGCATGCACGCCGTGCGTGCGACCGATCATGACCGTGTGCTTGTGCTCGACGGCGCGGCGGGCGATGACCTAGCGCAGGCGCACGACCTTCGCGGTAACGAGGTCCAGCGCCTCCAGCATCTGCATGCAGGTGGCCGTGTCCCAGACGTCGTTGCTGGTGAGGCCGTAGTGGACCCAGCGTGACTCCTGGCCCAGCGAGTCGGCCACGGAGCGCAGGAACGCCGTGACGTCGTGATGGGTCTCCTCGATGTAGCGCATGACCGCAGGGACATCGACGCGGGCGTTGGCGACGACCTTCGCCACGTCCTCCGGGGGCGCGACGCCCTCGTCACCCCACGCCTGCACGACGGCGATCTCGACCTTCAGCCAGAGCTCAAACTTCCGCTCGTCCGACCAGACGGCGGTCATCTCCGGCAGGGCATAGCGGGGGATCATCGGCGGCGGCTCAGGGCGAGCGAAGCCAGAGGAGCGCTCTCGGAGCGCCCTCGATGTGTGGATAGGAAGCGGAGGTTTGGGTTCACGGACGAAGTCTAGAGATCACGTGATGGCAGGGCAAACCGAGCCAGGTCACGCGTCCGCCGCCTTGAAGTCCTCGCGGGCCGGCGAGAAGACCTCGACCAGGACACAGGGCGCCAGCGCTTTCACGTAGTGCGGCGCGTCGCCGGGAATGAGGTACGAGGCGCCCTCGCCGAGCTCCCGCTCCTCTGTGCCGATGCGAAGGAGCATGCAGCCAGAGATCAGCGTGCCGCTCTGCTCGTGCATGTGGCTGTGCTCGGGCACCACGGCGCCTTCGTCGAGGTCGATGCGCACCAGGGTGATCCGGTCGCCTACTGCGAGCGTATGCCGCACGACGCCGGGGAACATCTCGACGCGCTTCGTCTGGTCGTAGGTTCGGAACTCTGCGTCCGCCATCAGATTGCACCGCCTCCCAGCACCGGATCGTCGCCCAGGATGATGTGCGCGAACTCTCGCGCCACGTGGTTCGCCTCGTGCCGGTCGCCGAAGAGCGCCGCGCCGGCACCGTCCTCCGCAACTACCTCGTGCGCGAAACGACGCGCGATGTCCTCGAGGCCCGCCCGCACCTCCTCGATGCGTGCTGGCGTGAGGTCCTTCGGGCGAAGGTTGCGGATCAGGAATTCGCGGTTGCCTTCCAGCGCCCAGATCACCGCCTCTGCCGCCGGACCTCGGCCTCCGCCCCATGACGCCAGGTAGTGCAGGCACGGCGGCTCCACAGGCTGCTCCGGCGCCACTGGCATCGCATCGAGGTCGATGCGTCGGCGGCACTCACGCATGGGGCAGCGGACGGTGGTCATCGCGCGAAGACGAGCGGCTGCGAGGCGGTCGCGCCGATGTCTGTGCGGAAGTGCGCGCCCTCGAACCTGATGCGGGCGACGTTGTCATACGCGCGGGCGCGGGCCTCCTCCATGGTGGCGCCACTGGCGACGACGCACAGCACGCGTCCGCCGGAGGTCACGAGGCGCGCGTCCTGGCGCTTCACGCCCGCGAAGAAGACCTGGACATCGCTATCGACGTCTTCTAGGCCCTCGATCGGGTGGCCGGTGGTGTAGGAGCCGGGGTAGCCGCCGGACGCCATCACGATGCCGACGGTGGAGACCTCATCCCACTCGACCGGTACGGCAGCCAGGTGCCCGCGTGCGCAGGCGTCGAGGATGGCGAGGAGGTCGCTGCGGAGCTTCGGGAGCAGCACCTGTGTCTCGGGGTCACCGAACCGGGCGTTGAACTCGACGACGCGCGGGCCGGTCGCGGTGAGCATCATGCCGGGATACAGCACGCCCGCGAAGGGGCGGCCCGCAATCCGGAGGGCATCGATGGTGCGCTCCGTGACCTCGGTGCGGATGGCCTCGGCGTCCGCGGGGGTAAGCCACGCGGGGGGCGAGTACACGCCCATGCCGCCGGTGTTCGGCCCGCGGTCGCCGTCGAAGACGGGCTTGTGATCGCAGGAAAAGGGCATATGCCGGACTGACACACCGTCCGAAAACGCATGTGCTGAGGTCTCGCGTCCGTACATCCGCTCCTCGACGACAACGCGCGTGCCAGATTCGCCGAAGGCCCTCTGTCGCATCGCCGCATCGATAGCCGTGATGGCTTCATCTGGTGTGTCACATACGGTGACGCCCTTGCCGAGTGCCAGGCCATCGGCCTTCACGACGCACGGGCCTCCAAGTTCAGCGACATAACGCACGGCTGAGTCAAGATCGTCGAATGCCTGCGACGTGGAGGTTGGGATTCCCGCACGCGCCATCAGGTCCTTGGCGAATGACTTGGACCACTCGATCTCGGCAGCGGCGCGGGTGGGGCCGAAGGCAGGGATACCGGCCTCTGCGAGGGCGTCCACGACACCGGCAGCAAGGGGATCGTCCGGCGCGACGACCACGAGGTCGGCCTGCACGCGCTCGGCTAGCGCGACGACCGCCGTGCCGTCCGTGATCGTCACTCCCTCGACGTTCTCACCAAAGGCCTCAGTACCGGCGTTGCCCGGGGCGATCCAAAGCTTCGAGAGCAGGGGGGACTGCGAGATCCGCCATGCGATCGCGTGCTCACGTCCGCCGCCCCCGAGGAGCAGTACGTTCACAGACGCACTCCAGCCGGCTTCCTCAGGCGCACCGCGCTACTCCCACTCGATGGTTCCCGGGGGCTTCGAGGTGATGTCGTAAACGACGCGGTTGATCTCGCGTACCTCGTTGGTGATGCGGGTGGAAATCTTGGAGAGCAAGTCGTAGGAGAGGCGGGCCCAGTCCGCCGTCATCGCATCGTCGGCGGTGACACAGCGGATCGCCACCGTGAAGCCATAGGTGCGGAAGTCACCCTGGACGCCCACGGACTTGGTGTCGGTGAGGACGGCGAAGGCCTGCCAGAGGTCGTAGTAGACCTGCGCCTTCTTGATCTCGTCCATCACGATCCAGTCCGCGCGACGCAGGACGTCGAGCTTGTCCCGCGTGACCTCGCCGATGATGCGGATGGCGAGGCCTGGGCCGGGGAACGGCTGGCGGTAAACCATCTCGTCCGGCAGGCCGAGTGCCTTGCCCGCGCGCCGCACTTCGTCCTTGAACAGGTTGCGCAGCGGCTCGATGAGCGTGAGCTTCATGTCCTTCGGCAGCCCGCCGACGTTGTGGTGCGTTTTGATCTTCGCGGCAGCGTCGTTGCCGGTGCTCGCGGACTCGATGACGTCCGGGTAGGTGGTGCCCTGCACCAGGAAGTCGACGCGTCCCAGCGAGCGCGTCTCATCCTCGAACAGGTGGATGAACGTCTCACCGATGCGCTTGCGCTTCGTCTCCGGGTTCGTCACCTCTGCCAGCTCGTTCAGGAAGAGGTCCGTCGCGTCCACATGGCGAAGCTTGATCGCCATGTGCTGCGTGAACGTCTCGACGACGCGCTCCGCCTCGCCAAGCCTCAGCAGCCCGTTGTCGACGAAGATGCAGGTCAGCTGGTCGCCCACGGCGCGGTGCACGAGAGCTGCGGCCACGGCTGAGTCCACGCCGCCGGAGAGCGCGCAGATCACCTGGCCATCACCGACAGCCTGCCTGATCGCCGCGATCGACTCCTCGATGAAGTTGCCTGCAGTCCACGTCCCGGAACAACCGGCGACACCGAACAGGAAGTTGCGGATGAGCTGGTCGCCCTGCTGCGTGTGGGCGACCTCCGGGTGAAACTGGATCGCGACGTGCCCGGCATCGTCCGTCATCGCCGCCACCGGCGCGTTCTCGGACTGCCCGATTACGCGGAACCCCGCGGGGAGCTGCACGACGTGGTCGCCGTGCGACATCCAGACCGGCATGTCCGCAGGCATGTCCGCGAACAGCGGGTGCTGTGCCTCGGCGATGTGCATGACCGCATGGCCGTACTCGCGGCTTTCCGCGGGGTCCACGCGTCCACCCAGGGTGTGCGCCAGGAGCTGCATCCCGTAGCAGATGCCCAGGACCGGCAGCGCGGAGTTGATGACATACGGCAGGAGGTACGGGGCGCCCGGCTTGTACACAGAATCGGGGCCGCCGGACAGAACGAACGCCTTGACTTTCAGGTGGTTGAGCTTGGACGCGGGCGTGTCCCACGGCACCATCTCGCAGTAGACGTTCGCTTCGCGGATCCGGCGCGCGATGAGCATGGAGAACTGCGACCCGAAGTCCAGGACGACCACGGCCTCCGGGGCGTTGGGAGCAGGGGTGAGCACTTGCCCGGGCTCGCTGGCCCCGGCGATCTCCAGGTACGCAGCCACCTCCGTGTCGCCAGAAGCGCGAATGCGCCCGGCTGAACCGGCCGAGTCTGTGATGTCCGCCATACGTGGAGGAGTCCTGACCGGGGAGGAGGCCCGCTAGGCACGGATCGTATCGGTGGGTAGATTGCGGGTCAACGAAATCCGCATGCAGACCATGGAGTCCGCCGCTGCCAATCCTGCTTCCCGATCAGATCGACGATGTCATCGAGCGCGTGCTCGGAGGTGGAATTGTCGGGCTTCCGACTGACACCGTGTACGGGTTGGCGTGCCTGCCGACGCATGAGGCGGCGCTGGGCGGGCTGGCGGACCTGAAAGGCCGCGAGCGTGACCAGCCGATCGCGGCGCTGATCGACTCCATCGCGGACGCAATGGCCTACCTCGAAGATCCCGCCGCCCTGGATCCGTACGTGCGGTTCTGGCCCGGAGCACTGACCGTCATCGTCCGGGCACGCCCGGGCGGGCTACTGGCGCCAGTGGTGACGGCGGAGGGGACCGTCGGCGTTCGGAAGCCGGACGACCGCTTCGCCCGCGCCGTGATCCGAGGTTGTGGCGGCATCCTCGCCGTGACGAGCGCGAACCGGCACGGCCAGCCGCCCTGCATGACCGCGGCGGACGTGGCTGCTGAGTTCGGGGATGCGCTGATGGTCCTGGACGGCGGCGACCGCACCGGGGGCGTCGCCTCCACTGTGGTGGATGTTTCTGGCGACCGCGCGCGAATCCTCAGGGAGGGAAAGATCACCGCTCGCGATCTGGGTATCGAGCCGTAGTAGCCTGCGCTCCCTCGCACGCTGCGAGGAGGAGGACATGCATCATGTACGACTCGATCTGGTACGCCGTAGTGGCGGTGAAGGACGTAGCCCAGGCGAAGGACGACTACGAGCGCATCTTCGGCATCAAGGCCGAGGGCGACCCCGAGGTCGTGGAGCGGCTGGGCATCAAGCGGGTGATCGTGCCCCTCAACGACGAGGGCACCTTCATCGAGCTGGCTGAGCCGTGGGGCGAGAACAGCGCCCTTGCGAGGACGCTGGACACGCGAGGCGAGGGGCTTCACACCGTCACTATCGCCGTCGAGGACATCGTCCAGCACACTGCCGACCTGAAGGCGCGCGGCGTGAGGGTGATCGAGGCGGGGACGCAGGTATTCCTGCACCCGGCAGACACCCACGGCGTCCTCTGGCAGTTCCGCCAGAAGGAATAACCGCCAGACGGTGCCCGAGCGCTGCGATACGATGACCTCCAACGGAGGGTCGAGATGCGCATTGCGATCGGGTCGGATCATGCCGGGTTCGAGCTCAAGGAGATCCTTCGCGCCGAGCTCGCGGAGCTGGGCGACGATGTGACCGACTACGGCACGGACTCCACGGAGTCGTGTGACTATCCGGACATCGCGCTGCCGCTCGCGCAGGATGTCGCGGCAGGCAAGCACGACTTCGGCATCCTCATCTGCTCCAACGGCGTGGGCCCCTCGATCGCGGCGAACAAGGTCCATGGAGTCCGCGCGGCGATCTGCCACGACACCTTTTCCGCGAAGCGCGCCCGCGAGCACACCGACGTGAACGTCCTGTGCCTGGGGGCATGGGCGATCGGTCGTGGGGCCGCCTCCGAGGTGATGCGGGCGTTCCGGAGCGCCTCTTTCGAAGGTGGCCGGCACGAGCGACGCCTGAACAAGGTGAAGGCAATCGACGACCAGATGCGCGCGCAGAGCGCCCTGGGCTCCTGACCTCGTGAGCCTCGCTGCGGCGGGCAGGCGCACGGCCCGGCAATCGGCGGCAGCAGCACGCGCGTTCACCCGCTACGCCTCGCATGCGGCGTTCCCGCCACTCGACGGCACCCTGTCCGTGCGTGGCGCCGGAGGAATGGTCGAGGTCACCCGCGATCGCCACGGCGTCTCGCACGTCTTCGCCAGCAGCGAGGAAGACGCGCTGTTCGGCCACGGGTTCGTCCATGCGCAGGACCGGCTCTTCCAAATGGAGGGCGCTCGACGTCTTGCTGCGGGTCGCCTCTCTGAGATCGCCGGCTCGAGCATGCTCCAGAGCGATCGCCTGATCCGCCGTATTGGGCTGCACCGCGCCGCCGACCGCGACGTGCTCCAGGTGGACGCCGCTGTCGGACGCCTGTTGGATGCGTACGCCCGCGGTGTGAACGAGGGTGTCCGCCACCTGAAGGCACTGCCGCCGGAGTTCGCACTCATCGGTGACCACTTCGAGCCGTGGAGCAGGCGCGATGTCATGCTGGTGGGCCGGCTCGTGATGTTCGGCTTCGCGGGCAACTGGAACACAGAGCTGACACGCGAACGACTGGCGGACGCGCTCGGCGTGGAGGTCGCGCAGTCGTTCGACCCGGTGCACCCGTCCAGTTCCACCGTCACGGGCGAGGAGTACGCGGGTGCAGCCGATCGGCTGCTCGCCGCGTACCGCGCAGTGATCGATGCCGGGCTCCCGTCCTCTGCGGGCTCGAACGCGTGGGCTGTCACCTCGTCGCGCACCGGCACCGGCGCGCCGTTGCTGGGCTCTGATCCGCACGTGGAGGCCGGTCTTCCGGGCCTCTTTCACGTGGTCCACCTCAGCGGCGGCGACCTTGACGTGATCGGCGCGGGCATCCCCGGTATCCCGGGCGTGGCGATGGGCCACAACCGCAGCATCGCCTGGGGGATCACAGCTGGCATGGCTGACGTTGCCGACTGTTTCATCGAGGAGTTCGATCCGGAGCGCCCGCGACACTACCGCACGCCGGACGGCTGGAGCGAGGTCGAGGAGGTCATCGAGCGCATCGACGTCCTCGACAGCGATCCGGTGGACGAGGTCGTGCTCATCACGCGGCACGGCCCTGTGATCAGCCCGATTGTCCGTGGTGAAGAGCGAGCGATCGCTCTGAGGTCCACCGTCGTCGAAGGTCGCGACATCGCCACGCCGTTCGCGTCGCTGTGGCGCGCCTCCACGCTGGACGAGGCGCAGCGGGCCGTGGAGACGTGGCCGGGGACGACCTTCAACTTCGTCATCGCATCCGTTGAAGATCGTGTGGGGTATCGCTTCTGCGGGCAGGTGCCGATGCGCGCTGAGGGTGAGGGGCTGCTGCCGCAGCGCGGGGCCACCTCGCCCGGCCCTTCCGACTGCTGGCCTGCTGATCGCCTGCCCCGTGTGGTGGATCCAGCGGACGGCATGGTCGTGTCAGCGAACAACGCCCCAGGGAGCCCGCTGGAACTCGGCGAAGAGTGGGCGGAGCCAGCGCGCGCTGACCGCATCCGCCTGTTGATCGAGAAGCGCGAACGTCATGACGTCGCCTCGTTCGCGGCGATCCAGACGGACCGCTACTCCGCGAACCTCGCCCGCCTGCGTGACCTGATCCTGCAGCGTGGGGTCGCCCCGGAGGAAGCCCGTCGGGTCCTGGAGGACTGGCACGGCTACCTCGAGGCAGACAGCGCCGGCGCGGCGCTTGCCCTGACGACATTCAGGCAGCTCCTGGTCGACGCCGCGGAGCGACGAGGGGGCCCCAGGGCGCTGACGCTGATGGGACAGGGACTTGACGGCCTCGCCGTGACGTCGGCCTTCGGGTATCGCACGCAGGGGCCGTTCATCGCGGCTGCGGAAGACGCCGCACCCCCGTGGTTCGCGGACGGTCAGGACCGTGACCGGCAGCTGCGCGGTGCAGCCGAGCGAGCGTGCGGGGTGCTCCGGGAGCGTTGCGGGAGTGATCCCGGGGCGTGGCGCCTGGGAGCGGTCCAGCGCATGGCGCTGAGGCACGCCCTGTACAGCGTGCCGGGGCTGGGGCGTGCCTTCTCGAGAGGTGAGCAAGAGTTTGGCGGCGACTCCAACACCATCGTTCAGGGTGGGGCAGTCCCCTGGCACGACGTCGGCCGCGTCACGATCGCGCCCGGCTATCGCCAGATCCTGGACCTCGCGGACTGGGATCGCTCCGTCTTCATGCTCCCTGCGGGGACGTCCGGGATCCCCGGCCATCCCTCATACGACGACTGCATCGAGGAGTACCTGACGGGCAGCTATCGCCCACTACTGTTCTCACGGACTGCGGTGATGTCGGCTGCGGAGCATGTGCTCTCGTTGCAACCGGAAGCGGGGTCGCCATGAGCCTGGAGGAACGCGCTGCGCGATACCGGCCGCTTGTGGCCGCTCAGATGCGCGCAGCTGTGGGCAACTCGCAGGACGAGCTGTTCGCCTGGATGCGGTATCACCTGGGCTGGGAGGACCGCGAGGGCCAGCCCGTGACCGCGTCCCCCGGCAAGATGATGCGACCGGTGGGCGCGCTGCTCGCTACGGAGATCCTCGGCAGCGACGTGCATGCGGCGCTTCCCGCCGCCGCGGCAATTGAGCTCGTGCACAACTTCTCGCTGCTACATGACGACGTGGAGGACGCCAGCGAGTTCCGACGTGGCCGCCAGAACCTCTGGACGTTCGCCGGCGCACCTCAGGCGATCAACACGGGCGACGGGATGTTCGTAATCGCGCGGCTTGCCGAGTACGCGATGACCGATTCGGCGGTACCGGCGGAGCGCGTCCTGGCGGTGATGCGCGAACTGGATGAGGCGTGCCTGTCACTGGTCCGAGGGCAATACCTGGATATGTCCTTCGAGACCCGCCGCGAGGTGTCACTGGAGGCCTATGTCGAGATGGCCGGTGGCAAGACCGCGGCGATGCTTGCAGCGCCATTCGCGATCGGTGCGCTCATCGCGGGGGCGCCGCCCGAGACCGTCCACGCTTTTCGGGCGTACGGCCACCACGTCGGGCTCGCGTTCCAGATGGTGGACGACATCCTGGGCATCTGGGGCGACCCACAGGTGACCGGGAAGCCGGTGGGCGACGACCTCTCATCCCGCAAGATGACGTACCCCGTGATCCTCGGCCTGTCGGCGACCGGCGAGGAAGGCGAGGCGCTGCGGAGCGCCTACGCGACGTTGCCGAGCCCCGCGGACGACATCGCCGCGATGGCCCGGTGGATTGCTGCCTCGGGCGCGCGCGAGGCCACGGAAGCGCGCGCCCGAGGCGAGTACGAGCTCGCGATCGCCGCGCTGGAGGGCACGGACCTCGATGATGCCGCCGTCGAGCTCCTCCGGGAGTACGCCAGCGCAGCCATCGGGCGCGTGACGTAACGGGCGTCGTCAGGCAGACCTGAGCCTCGCATTGCCGCGATCGGAGGCTGCTCCGTATCATCGACGGGCGGCAGCGCTCTTTCCCCGGACGACGCCCTGACACCATTCTCGTACCCGGTTACTTGCCATGCCGTTGGCTGGTCAATGGCGCTGGAGGTTCGTGCTTGGATAAGAAGACCGTCCGAGACATCGACGTCGAAGGGAAGCGAGTCTTCCTGCGGGTGGACTACAACGTCCAGTTCGACGACGCGGGGACCATGCTGGACGACTACCGCCTGCGGGAGTCCCTGGCGACGATCCACTACCTCCTGGAACGCAACGCGACGGTCATCATCTGCGCGCACCGGGGCCGCCCCGGCGGCAAGGTGGTCGAGGAGCTCCGCAACGCGCCCGTCGCGGCGCACCTTTCGATGCTCCTCGGTCGCCCGGTCGCTTCGGTCACGGACTGCGTGGGGCCGGTGGCGGAAGCCGCCGTGGCCGCGCTGAGCCCGGGGGACGTGTTGCTCCTGGAGAATGTGCGCTTCTACGCGCAGGAAGAGACGAACGATCCGCAGTTTGCGAAGCAGCTGGCCTCCCTGGCGGAAGTGTTCGTCTCTGACGCGTTCGGCACGGCGCACCGAGCTCACGCGTCCGTGGTCGGCGTGGGTTACTACCTCCCGGCCGTCGCCGGCCTATTGATGGAACGCGAGCTGAACTACATCGGTCGCGTCGCGACGAACGGGGACCGACCGCTCGCGGTGATCCTGGGCGGCGCGAAGGTCGCCGACAAGATCGGCATCCTGGAGAACCTGGTCGACCGGACGGCGCTCATCTGCGTGGGTGGAGGAATCGCCAACACGTTCCTGAAGGCCCAGGGGATCGACATCGGCGCATCACTCGTCGAGAACGACCGCATCGAGGATGCGCTGAAGATCATGCGCCTGGCCTCCTCTCGAGACGATCTCCGGCTCCTTATGCCGACGGACGTAGTGATCTCCGACGCCACGGGGACACGCATCAACACCGTCTCCGTCAACCGGGTGCCGCCGGGATTCCGCATCCTGGATCTGGGCCGCCAGACAATCGAGGACATCCGGGAAGCGCTGGCACCCATGAAGACCGTGGTGTGGAACGGCCCGGTCGGCTTCTTCGAGCACGAGCCGTTTGACCGGGGCTCGATCGAAATCGCCAAGATCCTCGCGGACCTCGTGGGCGCGACCACCGTGGTGGGTGGCGGCGAGACGGCCGCGGCCGTCGCCAAGGCGGGGGTCCAGGACCGCATCTCCCATGTGTCGACCGGCGGGGGCGCCTCCCTGGAGATGCTCCAGGGAGCTGTGCTACCGGGCGTCGAGATCCTGCGCGACCGCTAACAGGTCGCCAGATACCATCGACCCATGGAACTCGAACTGATCCGCCGCCTCTCCCAGCCCGCCGACACCAAGGTCATCCTGTGCGTCCTGGATGGGCTTGGTGGGCTGCCCGGGCCCCGTGGCCGCACAGAGCTCGAAGAAGCTCACACGATGTACCTCGACCGGCTGGCCGAGGCTGGCTGCCTGGGGCGCACACTCCCTGTGGGCTACGGCATTACGCCGGGGTCCGGCCCGGGCCACATCGGCCTGTTCTCCTATGACCCGCTGGCCTACGAGATCGGCCGCGGGGCGCTGGAGGGCACGGGCATCGGCTTCGACCTCGGCCCTGACGATCTGGCGGCACGCGGCAACCTCTGCGACCTGGATGCGGATGGGAACATCACCGACCGTCGCGCTGGTCGCCTTCCCACGGAGGAGACCGCGAGAGTCTGCGAGGCGCTCCGAGCAATCTCGCTCCCCGGAGTCGAGGTCTTCGTCGAGCCGGTGCAGGATCAGCGCTTCGTACTTGTCCTCCGCGGGCCAGGGTTGAGCGACCAGGTCGCTGAGACCGATCCCCAGCGCGAAGGCGTGAAGCAGAACGATGCGGCGGCGCTGTCTCCGGAGGGTCAGGCGACCTCCGGCCTGGTGCGCGAGTGGATCACTCGTGCCCAGGAGATCCTCCGCGGCCGCGAGCGCGGGAACGGCGTCCTGCTGCGCGGGTGGTCCAAGCGCCCGGACATGCCGCCGTTCCCGGAGCTGTGGAAGCTCCGTGCCGCGGCGGTCACGGTGTACCCCATGTACCGGGGCGTCGCGAAGCTCTGCGGGATGGACTCGCTGGACGGCGCACACACCTTCGAGGAGCAGATCGCGATCGTCCGCGACCACTGGGACGAGTACGACTTCTTCTTCATGCACTACAAGTACACGGACAGCGCCGGGGAGGATGGCGACTTCCGCCGCAAGGCCGAGGCGATCTCCGAGTTCGACGCGTTGCTCCCGGGCCTGACCGCCCTGAACCCGAACGTCCTGGTCATCACGGGGGATCACTCGACGCCCGCGACCATGGCGGCGCACTCGTTCCACCCGGTGCCGCTGCTGCTCTGGGGCGACAACGTCCGCAAGGACTACCTGCACCAGTTCAACGAGCGCAACTGTGCGATGGGCGAGATCGGTACTATCCCCGCGAAAGAAGTGCTGCCGATCGCCTTCGCCCACGCCGGGCGGCTGGCGAAGTTCGGCGCCTGAGTCGCAGATGCCCCGCGTCCCCGTCATTGGTGGCAACTGGAAGATGAACCTCACCCGCAGCGAGGCGGGTGCGCTCCTCGGCGTGCTGAGGGCAAGCCTGGACGGGCTCGACGGTGTCGAGGTGGTGCTCTTCCCCGCCGCTCCATGGCTTACCGACGCGCACGATGCGCTGGAGGGCAGCACGCTCCGCACCGGCGCCCAGAACGTGTACTGGGAGCCGAAGGGCGCCTTCACAGGCGAAGTCGCACCGCCGATGCTCCGCGGAGTCGTGGAGTACGCGCTGGTCGGGCACTCGGAGCGTCGAGGGACATTCGGCGAGACGGTTTGGGAGACTACGAAGAAGATGCGCGCTGTCATCGAGGCCGGGCTCACACCGCTCCTCGCGGTCGGCGAGCGCATCGAGGATGCCCGCGCCGGGCGCACCGGCGAGGTCCTGCGCCGCCAGGTGAACGAAGCGCTCCGCGGGTTCGCCTCGCTCCCCGCAGGCCTGGTGATCGCGTACGAGCCTGTATGGGCCATTGGCACCGGCGAGGCCGCGACCCCGCAGGACGCCCAGCAACGGTGCCAGTTCATCCGCACCGTGATCAGCGAGCGCTACGGAGACGCGGCAGGGCAGGTGACGCGTGTGCAGTACGGCGGTTCCGTGAACCCGGAGAACATCCGCGGCTTCATGGAGCAACCGGACGTCGATGGTGCGCTCGTGGGAGGCGCTTCTCTGGATGCCCAGGCGTTCACGGCGATCTGTCGCGCCGCCGCTGGCTAGCGCATGACGTCCCGCCCGCTTGTGATCGCGATCGTTGGCCCCACCGCAGCCGGGAAGACCGGCATCGCCGTCGAGGTCGCGCGACGCCTTCCGGTCGAGGTGATCTCGGCCGACTCCCGCCAGGTGCGACAGGGCATGTCGATCGGCACAGCTGCGCCGACCCTAGCAGAGGTCGCGGTTGTCCCGCATCACATCGTCGGTGTTGTCGCTCCCGATGCGCCGTGGGCGATCACGGACTGGCTCGACCTCGCCCGTGCGGCTGTGGATGAGGTGCATGCGCGAGGTCGCATACCGTTGCTGGTTGGGGGTACGGGCCAGTACGTCTGGGCGCTGCTGGAGGCGTGGGAGGTGCCGGCCGTGCCCGCGAATCCCTCGCTGCGGACGCGCCTGGAAGAGACCGCGGCGGTGGAGGGCCATGAGGTGCTCCACGCGCAACTCGCGGCGGTCGATCCGGCCTCCGCCGCTCGCATCGACCCTCGCAATGTCCGTCGGGTGGTGCGCGCGCTGGAGATCGTGGAGGCGACGGGGGCGCCAGTCCCGCCGCTGGAACCGCGCGATCCGGGCTTCGATGCGCGCATCATCGGGCTGCGCTGGTCTCGGGAGGAGATCCACCGCCGCGCGGATGCCAGGGTGGACGTGATGTTCGCCGCGGGCCTAGTCGATGAGACGCGTGCGCTGGTGGGACGCTACGGCCGCGACTTCGAAGCCCTGCGCTCGATCGGGTATCGCGAGGCGCTCGCGGTGCTCGATGGCACGATGACGATGGCTCAAGCCGTGGAGCGGACCAGGATCGAGACGCATCGGCTGATCCGGATGCAGGCCGCGTGGTTCCGGGAGGATGACCCTCGCATCCAGTGGGTCGAAGGTGCGAACGTGCCGGCGGCGGTGGAAGCCGTTGTGAGCGCGGCAGGCTCCACGTAGGATCAGGAGACTATGTCTGACATCCTGACCCCGATGCCCTTCTGGAAGATGCATGGCGCCGGCAACGACTTCGTCGTCGCGCAGGTTGACGCACCGGACGTCACTGACGGGCAGTGGGGCGCGCTTGCGGTGAAGGTCTGCGACCGCCACTTCGGCGTGGGCGCTGACGGCCTGATCCTCGTGCAGCCTTCGAGCACCGCCGACCGGAAGATGCGCATCTTCAACGCCGACGGATCCGACGGCGAGATGTGCGTGAACGGCATTCGCTGCTTTGTGAAGTTCTGCCTGGACCGCGGACTCGTGGAGACCCTCGACGGGAAGATGGTCGTTGAGACTGGCCCCGGTCCGATGCACTGCGAGGCTACACGCGACGCAGCCGGCAAGGTTACGCACGTCCGGGTGAAGGCCGCCACACCGAACCTCGATCCCGCCGCTTCCGGCGTGTCCATCGAGCAGCCCGCGCCGGTGCTCGACCTGCCGGTGACGACGACCGACGCACAGGGCGAGGCGATGCAGCGTGTGGCGCTCGTGTCGATGGGTAACCCTCACGCCGTGAACTTCATCGCGGAGCGGCCGGAGGACTACCCGCTCCACCGCATTGGTCCGCTGATGGAGCACCACCCGCTCTTCGCGCACCGCACGAACTACGAGGTCACGCGAGTCCTGGACCGGACGCACATGGAGATGCGCGTCTGGGAGCGCGGTGTTGGCGAGACCATGGCGTGTGGCTCAGGCGCCTGCGCCGTGATGGTCGCAGCCCACGTACAGGGACAGGTAGACGACAGGGTCGACGTGCGCCTCCCAGGCGGTACGCTCACCATCGAATGGCCCGGGCAGGGACCGGTGCACCTCACGGGTCCTGCGGAGTATGTCTTCGAATCGGAGTGGCGATGACCAGCGACCGGCGACGCCTGGAGGACGAAGGTTCCTTCAGTATCAGAAACACCCCGCTGCGTGCCCGCCAGCGGCGCGATCTGATCGAGCGCCCGGGGCGCTTCCACATCGAGAGCGAGGATGGCGAGGTCATCCTGGCCCCGGACGAGGGGCAGCTGCGGCTGTTCTGGGCGTTCCGCGATGTGGAGTCCATGCGCCAGCAGTTCCCGGAGATGTGGGCAGAAGCCCGCGAACAACTCGATCCCGACGAGGTCGACTACGTGTCGATGGACCTCTCCGGCCTCCCCACGCGCGAATGGCTGGAGCCGCTCCTGAAGGACGCGGACTTCGAGCTCTTCGCAGAGTGGATGGAGATGGCGAACCCGGACCTGGACGCGAACAACATCCCGGAGTTCCCGGACGGACTGAAGATGCGCCGCGCTGGCGACGACGACCTGGAGCGCCTGCACGAGATCTGGACCGAGGCCTACGGCGACTACGGTGACGGCGACGCTACGTTCAACTGGATCCTCGAGACCGCTGGCTGGGCCGGCGCGCTTGAGGTGGACGGGGACGTTGTCGCGTTCGCCGCGAATGCGCCTGTGGAGCGCGCCGAGGGCCGCATCCTGACCGCCGCCGTCGCACCGGAGGCGTGGGGGAACGGCTACGGCCGGCTGATCCTCGGCGCAGCCCTCTATCAGCTCGCTGCGAAGGATGCTGTCCGCGCGACCGTGAAGGTGCGCCCGGACATCAAGCCGAGCCTGCGCACCTGCGCCGACCTCGGGTTCAAGTTCTCTCGCGCGGGCCTCGAGTACCGGCGGCCGGTGGACGAGGATGCGATCCGCGAGAAGCGCGAGGCGCGCCGGGTGGCCGGCGTGAAGGCTCGCTTCGGCAACTGGCGCTAGAGCGCCGGTCGCGCGTCCCAACTCGATGACTGCTGGAAGGATCGCCCTGTGAGGCTCGCGCAGCGTGTAGAGCAGCTTCCCCCGTACCTGTTTGCTCGCATCTCCCAGATGATCGCGGAGAAGCGCTCCGCGGGCGTGGATGTGATCTCGCTCGGCATCGGTGATCCCGACCTGCCGACGCCGCCGCATATTCTCGACGCGCTCAAGCAGGCTGCCGATGTCCCCGCCAACCACCGCTACCCGGAGTCGGACGGACTGCCGGAGCTGCGGGAGTCGATCGGCCGCTGGTACCAGACCCGTCACGGCGTGTCGCTGGACCCCGGCAAGGAAATCGTCCCCCTCATCGGCTCCAAGGAAGGCATCGGGCACTTCCCGCTCTGCCTGATCGATCCGGGTGACGTGTCGCTGATCACGGACCCCGGCTACCCCGTCTACGAAGTCGCAACGATGTTCGCGGGTGGCACCACCGTGAAGGTGCCGCTGCGCGAGGAAGACGGCTGGCTCCCGCGGCTGGACGAGATCCCCGCCGACGTGGCGCGTCAGGCGAAGGTGATCTGGCTGAACTACCCGAACAACCCCACCGGCGCGATCGCCGACCTCGACTTCTTCGAGCGTGCGGTGGCGTGGGCGAAGCAGTATGACGTCGTGATCGCGCACGACCTGGCGTATGCGGACGTGGCGTACGACGGGTACGTACCCCCGAGCATCATGGAGGTGGACGGCGCGAAGGACATCGCGATCGAGTTCAACTCGCTGTCCAAGGCGTTCAACATGACCGGCTGGCGCGTGGGCATGGCGGTCGGTAACGCGACGCTGGTGAATGCCCTCACGCGCGTCAAGACGAACCTGGACAGCGGCATCCCGCAGGCGATCCAGGCGATGGCGATCGCAGCGCTCGATGACCCGCGCGATGCGATCACCTCGCACAACGCGATCTATCAGCGGCGTCGCGACCGCGCCGTCGAGGTGCTCCGTGCGCTGGGCCTCCGCCTGGAACCGCCGAAGGCGTCGCTCTACGTGTGGGCGCGACTGCCGGAGGGTGAGCGTTCCAGCGGCGACTTCGCCGCGCGACTGATCGACGCCACAGGTGTCGTCGTCACGCCGGGTGCCTCGTACGGTGCGTCCGGCGAGGGCTACATCCGGATCTCACTCACGACGCCGGACGATCGCCTGGACGAGGCGCTCGCGCGCCTGGGCAAGTTCGCGCGCGGAGAACAGGTGCTGTAGACACCGCGGTTCTGCTTTGGCTGCGCACGGACGCGGCCGCGCAGAACCTCGATCGCGCAGTTTGAAGCCCAGAGGTACCGGGCCCTCCTTCGGTGCGGCGTCGGTGTTCGCCCGAAGACATCGAGGGCAACCTGGCGCTCAGGGCGCGAGCGTTAGCCTGGTAGACGATCTCGCCGTCATGCCACTCAGGCTCGCCGTCGAGTAGCACTGCCATCTTCTGGTAGCGATCGTTCTGCGCCGGGCTCTCCGCGTTAGCTCGATATGCCTCTCGGTCCTGGAAGACGACCGTCAGGTAGTACTCGCTGGAGTCCGAGTCCATCCTGTAGACCA
>Ga0172380_10004760_pt1 | contig 17123 bp, 16 predicted proteins | sample Leawe162metaG_FD_119747 | JGI IMG/M metagenome (GOLD analysis project Ga0172380, IMG submission 119747) | Leachate microbial communities from a municipal landfill in Southern Ontario, Canada - Leachate well 162 metaG | ecosystem: Engineered > Solid waste > Landfill > Unclassified | place...
ACGCCGTAGGCGGCGCCGAATTTGGCCATCCAGACGAACATATAGATGCAGAGTTCCTGAGACCAGCTCATGTTGATACTCAGCAGCCAGTCCTGCAGCCCGGGAATGGGGAGGCCGGACAGGTAGCGGTGGGCAACGGCGAAAAAGATAACCACCGTGGCCGCGCCGATGAGGAAGGTGATAATGACTTCCTCAAGATGGTTGAGGTATTTCATCATGGTGTCAACTCCTGGACCCGATAAACGGGAATAGTAACTACAAACATACGAGAAAATACGGGCGCAAAAAAGGCCGCTGCGTCGGCCGCAGCGGCCTGAATGTGGTTAATTCGGATTGTAACCGGTTTCCTTGTAGACTTCCTTGACCAGATCGGCACCAATGCGACCCATATTGTCTTTGTGGGCTTTGTCCATGGCTTTTTTCCACTGGGCGCGCTCTTGTGCGGTCAGGGTTACGAACTGGGACTTGCCCGATTTCTTGACAGCAGCCAGAGCCTCGTCATTGTCTTTTTTGGCGACATCGTTGGCAAATTTGGTGGCATCTTTCATTGCGCCTTCAAGAATGGTACGGATGTCGGCTGGCAGACCTGCCCAGAATTTTTTGTTAACGATGACAGCATAGCCGAGGTAGCCATGATCTGACAGGGTTACATATTTCTGAACTTCATGCATTTTCTGGGTATACAGGTTGGAAGGGGGATTCTCTGTCCCGTCAACAACACCGGTCTGGAGCGCCTGATATACTTCCGAGAACGCCATGACCTGCGGATTGGCGCCTACTGAACGCATCTGGGAATCAAGAACCTTGGAGGACTGAATGCGCATCTTCTGACCTTTGAAGTCGGCAGGGACTCTAAGCGGCTTGTTGTCGCTCATGACCTTGAAGCCGTTGTCCCAGTAAGCCAGACCGTGAATTCCCTTGGCCTCAAGCTTGGCCAGCAGTTTGGCGCCGACCGGACCCTGGGTGACTTTGTGCAACTCCTTGTAGTTGTCGAAAATGAAGGGGAGGTCGAAGACTTCGAATTCCTTGACGCCCAGCGGTGCAAACTTGGCCAGCGAAGGTGCCAGCATCTGGACAGCGCCAAGCTGCAGCGCTTCCATCTCTTCCTTGTCCTTGTAGAGCTGGCTGTTCGGATAGACTTCTACCTTTACGCGCCCCTTGGTGCGTTCTTCAGCGATTTTTTTGAAATAATCGGCGGCCTGTCCTTTTGGGGTGTGCTGGGCAACGACGTGGCTGAATTTGATCACAATCGGTGCAGGGGCGGCGAGGGCGGTCAGCGGAAGCGCCATGGCGGCAGTGGCTACGACCAGGGTTTTGAGACATTTACTCAGTTTCATACGGTGTTCCTCCTTTTGGGGTGATGGTACGTATAGCTGCTGTGTTGCGGACAAAACGATGAGATGTTGTTTTAATTAGTGCAACGGCAGTGCCAACTGTAACGGACACCGTAACTCGTCAATATAACGTTTTATTTTATGATATACGGAAGTGATGTCTCAGATAATATGGTTTAAGTGGCTAAAACCGGCCAGCAGTGGTGGCGGTAATCTGCCACTTTGACGAAAATGGGGAAGAGATATTTTTGGAGCTGATTAGAACCAATCTCCGCCAACAGAATGTAGGGGCATCCCCTTGTGGGTGCCCGCCTTTGGTGACATTGCATGATTGCCGGAGATTGCATCAAGGGCGACCACAAGGGATCGCCCCTACAAAACCGATATAAGGAAATTGCGGGAGATCAGTTCTAATCAGGTTTTTGGATGAGGGATGAAATTAGAACAATACGTTACGGAGTAAAAAAACGGTGGCTCATTTCGTTAAGTCCCAGCGAATTCAGCAGTTCATTCAGGCGCTCCGATGGTCTGCGGCGCGGCAGGTTCTTATAGCTGGCGATAATCAGCTCGTTTTTCATGGAATGTTCCCAGCCGACCAACTCGGTTACATTAACATGGTAGCCATGCGCCTCCAGCTGCAGGCAGCGCAGGACGTTGGTAACGAGACTGCCGAACTCACGGGTATGGATCGGGTGCCGCCACATTTCGGTCAGGCTGTTCGAAGCAAGATCGGCCGCTTTGTTTTTACGAAAAACGGCGGCAACCTCTGCCTGACAACAGGGCACCAGCACGATAAAGCGGGCATTTTTCTTCAGGGCAAAGAGGATGGCGTCGTCGGTGGCGGTATTGCAGGCGTGCAGCGCGGTTACGATATCCACCGATGCCGGAAGCTTATCCGAGTGGATTGACTCGGCAACGGACAGGTTCAAAAAAGACATGCCGGGGAATTGTAGTTTATCGGCGAGGAGTCGTGATTTTTCAACAAGTTCATCGCGGGTTTCAATACCGAAAATATGAGAGCTGCCATCGTGGTTCTTGAAAAACAGATCATACAGAATGAACCCGAGGTACGATTTTCCGGCGCCGTGATCGACCAGAGAAATGGCACCGTGATCCGCGAGAACCTCTTTTAATAACGGCTCGATAAACTGATAGAGATGATTGACCTGTTTAAGCTTGCGCCGGCTGTCCTGGTTCATCTTGCCGTCGCGGGTAAGGATGTGCAGCTCTTTCAGCAGTTCAAGAGATTGTCCCGGCTTGATGTCGTGTTTTTCCGCCATATATTATAATCCGTATTTATCCATTTTATAGCGGAGTGTACCGCGAGGGATTTTAAGCATTGCCGCGGTCTGCAGTACATTGCTCCGCGTCTTTTCCAGAGCCTGACGGATGATGTTTTTTTCAAAGTTCATTACCGCGTCATCCAAACCGGTATCCGTGGGAAGCAGTCCCGGTTGAACGGGAAGCTTGATTGTTGACGGAGTTGCGGACGACGCCACTCCGCGAATTTCTTGGGGGAGATGTTCCGGCAGAAGTGACGGGCCACTGTTCATGATGCAGATACGTTCGATAACATTCCTCAGTTCACGAATGTTGCCCGGCCAGCGGTACTCTTCCATCAACAGGGTCGCTTCGGGTGACAATGTCTTGAAATTGCGGCCAAAAGAGCGACTGAAGGTATCAAGGAAATAGGAGGCGATGAGCCCGATATCTTCCCTGCGCTCCCGGAGTGGCGGGATATGAATCGGAAACACGTTGATGCGGTAATAGAGGTCTTCGCGAAAAGTACCGGCTGATATTTTATCCAGAAGGTTGCGATTTGTCGCGGCGATAATCCGGACATCAATATTAATATCCTTGAGTCCGCCGACTCGACGGATAATACGCTCCTGCAGCACCCTTAGCAGTTTGGCCTGCATGGCCAGATCCATCTCGCCGATTTCATCGAGAAAGATCGTACCATGGTGAGCTTCTTCGAACAGTCCTGTTTTTCGCCCGGTAGCGCTGGTGAAGGAACCCTTTTCGTGGCCGAAAAGTTCACTTTCCAACAGAGCCGCAGGAATCGAGGCACAGTTGATGGCGACAAAGGCGGCGGCGTGGCGGTCGGACAGGTCGTGAATGGCCCGGGCAATCAGCTCCTTGCCGGTACCTGACTCGCCGGTAATCAGTACGGTAGACGGGATCCGGGCAATTTCCCGCACCTGGTCGATTATGTCGAGAAAAGGCCTGCTTCTGCCGATCATCGGCGAGCGTCCCGGCAGGCAACTGTCGGCTCGTTTCAGGTTGCGTACTTCACGCTTCAACGTCTGGGTTTGCAGGGCGAGTTTGACAATAACCCTCAGGGCATCGGCCTTGAACGGCTTTTTCATGTAATGGAACGCACCCATCTTGAGGGCATCGACGGCGCTTTCCACCGATCCGAATCCGGTAATGATAATTACCAGCAGTTCGGGATCAAGATCTTTCAGAACTTTCAGGACGTCAATGCCATCTTCCGGGCCGAGATTCAAATCCAGCAGAGCCAGATCTATTTCACCTGAGGCAACCTGTTCAGTCGCTTCCCGGGCGTCGGACGCCTGGCAGACCTGATACCCTTCCTCCGACAGGATTCGCGAGACGTTTTCCCGGATAAAGGCTTCATCATCAATTATAAGAATTTTTTCCATAGAGTCGGTGCGTTCGGTCGATTAATTGTCGAACATCAGTTTGCGTTCGAAATCCATCGAATGGGTCAGGCGCTGGGCGTCCGCAAGGGTAATCAGGTCCTGGCGGTAGAGCTGCAAAAGGTGCATGTCAAGTGTTTGCATATGATACTGGGATGCGCCATTCTCGATATGCTTTTCGATTTCATCGAGGCGGCCGTCCCGAATGCACGCCTGGATGGTGGTCGTAGCCCGCATGATCTCGACAACCGGCAGGATATATTCTCCTGTCTTGTCCTTGATCAGGCGGATCGAAACAGTGCCTACCAGAATATCTGCCAGACGGTGGCGCATGATTTCCTGTGAATCAGGGGGGAAGTGGCCGATTATCCTGTTGATGGTTGAGACAGCGCCCTGCGTATGCAGGGTGGAAAGCACCAGATGCCCGGTTTCAGCGGCCTTGATGCAGGAATCAATGGTATCCCTGTCGCGCATTTCGCCAACCATGATGACATCCGGATCCATTCTGAGGGCTGCTTTCAGAGCCGATCCGAAGCTGTCAGTGTCGATTCCTATTTCACGTTGGATAATGCAACTTTTCTGAGACGAAAATAAAAATTCTATTGGATCTTCGATGGTTATAATATTATAGCTAAAGTTTTCATTGAGGTGCCTAAGCATGGAAGCGAGCGTGGTTGACTTGCCGTTGCCGGTTGGGCCGGTCACCAGGATCAAGCCGTTGGGAACCTGGGCAATTTCTCCCAGGACCTGCGGCAGGTTCAGGTCATCAAACGTCCCGATGACCGGCGGGATAACCCGCATGACGATGCCGTAACACCCCTTCTGGCGGAAGATGCTGACCCTGAAACGCCCTCCGGTCGGCAGGGAATAGGAGGCGTCGCATTCCTTGAGGTCGGTGCTTAACTGGCGGCCATTGTGCGCCAGAACCGTTTCGGCGATAAACCTGGTATCATCAGGAGACAGATTCGGCATCTTGGCACGAACCAGTTGGCCCCGTCCTCGAAAAAAAGGGGGATTATCAACCTCGAAGTGGAGGTCGGAAACCTTCTTTTGAAATGCTATCTCCAGAATCTGATGCAGAACATTTGCGTCCATCATTTCCTCCGTAACGGTTTGTTAGTAAAAAGGTATACCGCCATCAGACCGGCTTTTCAATACTCTTCCTGTATAAAGCGTTATCAAGTATCGCTCCGGCGTGTCCCGCAAGTGCTTCAAACAGATTTATCTGGGGAGGTGAGACCGGATTTGAGCCAAAATCCGCGTATGTCACGGCAATTACCTTGCCTCGATTGATGAGTGGAATCGCTATGACTTTCGGACTGCGCGGCGCACCGATCTCCTTGTACAGGATATTTGTCAGCACCGTATCGCTCCGCTGCCCGTAGTAGAGACGTCCTTTCTCCACGACTTCCTGCAGGACGGAATGTCCCTCAAGCGGAATACGGAACATGAGCGGTGCAGTCGGTCCATCCAATTTGGCCGTGGAAACACCGATCGACTTTTCAGCAATCAATTCGGATTTTGCCACGACAAAGGTCAGGGCCCGCTCAAACTGGAGTGCGGCAAACTGGAGCATTACCAGGGCTATTTCGGGCGGCTCGGAAAGTGACTTCAGTTGATTGAACGCAGCTATGAATTGCTGGCCCGCTTCAGGATTCGCTACCGGTTGTATCGATTTCAGCAATATACCGATTCCTGTTAAAAATCCGATCATCTGGGGAACATATGACTCTTCGTGGCAGCGCCTGCAGGGGCGGGGAATAATCGAGCGCGTTCCCGCACTCAGGGCATCCAGGCTGATTGCCCTCCAGGAATGGCAGCAGGCGGTAATCAGGATGGAAATATGCGGATAGATGGAAACCTTCTGACGCACAAGTTCCAGGGACTTCAAGCCATCACTGTCGTGGGGAGTGTCGATAACCAGTACCGGATGTAGGTCTCTGCCAAGAGACTGCTCAATGACGATGTCCAGTCCGGCTTCTTCATCGGTAGCAAAAACAAAGAAATTCTCGTGTTTGCTGACCGTGGTGATTGCGTGGGAAAGCAGTTCATTTTGCGTAAGCAGAATAATTGCCGTCACCGGAGGTGCGGAACCGGATGCAGCCTTGGACATATCGGTCAAAAAAGAGACCAGCAGTTCTTGCTGATCAATGGTCGTTTCCGGAAGTGCGCGGGCAACAGCCTGCCGGTGTTCATCAACCGGATCATGATCTTTAAGGCCGATGAAAACATCCGGAATTTTTCGGGTAATCGTGTCAAGCGCATCAAGGCCGAGCAGGTCTGCCGTTATTTCAGAAGAGCCGGAGCCGGAAGCCGGGGTGTCGATTTCGCCGCTTTTTTCCTCGGTAAAAAAGATCTGGCTCAAGGTTCCATCACGCATCTTCTCGTCATAAATGCGGAGCGAATCCATCAAAATACCTTGCGCGTTCAGCAGGATTTCCTGATTCAGCTTTTCCGGGAAATAGCGGTATTCATCTGAAACATACTCTTTTGACACGTCGAGAGAGAAGGTACCGCTCGTCCAGGTCAACACCTCGACGATGGTCATTTCTATCAGCGTTTCAAGGCCGTTAAAGGCGGTATCCTTGTCAATGGTGCCCTGCTCGATCAAAGTGGCAACCAGCGGTTTGCGACTCCTTCCGGCTTCTTTTTGCTCTTCCAGCGCCTTGTCCAACTGGTCCTGGGTAATGGCATTCATGTCAACCAGCACTTTGCCGATCCGGACGCTGTTATTCAGATGGTTCGCGCTGACAAAAAAACCTTCGTGAAAAACAAGCTGGCTCTCACCTTTGGGACTTTTTAAATACAAGATACCGGTTTTACTGGTCATGTGAAGAAGCTGGATGACATCTGCCAGCGGAAAATGTTCGAGGTCACCATTGAATGACATGCAGAACCCTCCTTTTCGAATCTGAAACTGCCGACACTATACCGTAAAATGTTATATTTTGGTGCAGATTGTTACCGGTTTGCCGAGAGTATTGGTGACATCACTAAAATGTTTTGATACAAAAGGGGCGGTCGTAAAAATCACAACACCCTTTCAGGAGCCTTTGGAATATGAAGATATCCTGCCCGAAATGCAATGCAAGCGGCACTATCCCCGATCACGAAGTTCCTGAATCAGGCCGTTTTATCAGCTGCCCGCGCTGCCACGAAGGGTTTACCGTTACCAAGCCGCGTTCCGGGAACGATGTGTATCTGGTCGATACCTGCCCAGCCTGCGGTTTCAGCACATTTGGCGAAGAAACATTCAGTACCTGCCCCAAATGCGGTGTCTCAGTCAAGACTTTTATTGAGCGGCAACGGGAAGAGCAGCAACAGAAGCGTAATCAGGAACTGTTGGGGAAAAAAGTCAACAATCTTGAAACATCTTCGCCACCGCCGGAAGCATCCGCTACTCCCGTTGCGGATTTCATCGAAAACCTTCATCCGGTCAATCTTATCAGCTGGGGTGTTGCCGCGGTCGCGATTGTTGCTCTCGGTCTCGGATTATGGGGGATCATGGAGTATGACGCCGCCGCCATTCAGGCTCAAATGCTGGAGCGGGAGGAACAGGTTTCCGGCTTTTACGTGTTCCTGCACTATGGTCTGCTGCACTGGGTCAAACTGTTGTACGGGCTGCTCGCGCTGGCGGTTTCGATACTGTTCCTGAAACGGCTGAAAATAGCACTGCAGCTGATGAGCGGACTGTTATGGGGCACCATCGTGCTGGTCCCACTGACGTATATCACCAGCTTCGTCTATTGGGTGCTGGCTCCGATTCCCCACACGATCAGCGGATATCTGATCGAAGTCCTGAATATCCTCTTCATGGGCGCCCTGGTGGGGCTTCCGTTATATCTGCTGGAACGCTATCTTCACGAGCGGAAAATAACTTCGATCGTCAGACTCTGACATGATTGTATCCACACCGCTGTCACTTCTTCCCTGGTTTTCCGTTGCCTGTCTCGTTGCCGGCTCATTTTGGCGCGCGGGCCTGGCGATTGCCCTGTCCGCACAACTGGTATACCTGTTCAGCCGCGGCATTGCCCTTGGCCGGCTGCCGCTGCTCGGCCCCCATGATACACTGCTCTTCTTCGGCATGTCTCTGGCGCTGATGGGGCTGCTTGCATCGTATGCTCCGGTGGTGCGTGGCACGCGCTGGTTTACGGCCTCCATCGGCATTACCTCGGGCATTATCACCGCCGCCGCACTCCTGTTAAAACCGCTTAATATGCCGTTGCCGCAGATTCTTGACACACTCTGGTTCGAACTGCACGTTGTGGTGGCGTTTTTCGGGTACGCCCTGTTTGGCGTCGGCGCAGTTGCAGGCGCGGCCTTTCTCCGTACCGGCATCCGCGCATACCTTGAACTGTTATATAAAGCTGCGTTGGTGGGGTGGACGTTTTTCTCGGTTTCAATGATATCGGGAGGAATCTGGGGGTACTACGCCTGGGGAACGTACTGGCTCTGGACGCCGAAAGAGTTATGGACCTCAATCCTCTGGCTGTTTTATGCGCTGCTGCTGCATGTAAGGCTGAAGGGAACCAGATGGGACTCCGTTTTTGCCTGGCTCGGCATTGCAGGAGTATTTGTCATGCTCTTTACCTATCTGGGAGTGAGTCTGCTGATGAAGAGTTCACACAGTTTTTAAGCTAAACCCCTCTAAATCTCCCCTTGTCAGGGGAGACTTAAAAGCTTCCCCCCTGATAAGGGGGGACTGAGGGGGGTTGGTTTTAGAGCAGATCCCGCCTCAATCCCGGTAGCGTTTCAAAAGATCGCCGTACTCGTCGATCCTGCGATCACGCAGGAAGGGCCAGATGCGGCGCACCCGCTCGCTCCTCGCACAGTCGATCTCCACTTCTAAAATTTCTTCGTTATCCCGTGACGCTTCAGCCAGGAATTCTCCCTGGGGTCCGGCGGCAAAACTGCTCCCCCAGAACTGGATGCCGGTTTCCGGATGCTGCGCCGAGCGTTCAAACCCGACACGGTTGACCGCGATTACCGGAATGCCGTTGGCAACCGCATGGCCGCGTTGGACGGTAATCCAGGCGTCACGCTGCCGCTGCTGCTCTTCTTCGGTGTCGTCCGGGTCCCAGCCGATGGCGGTCGGATAGATCAACAGCTCCGCTCCCGCCAGAGCCATCAAACGGGCCGCTTCGGGATACCACTGGTCCCAGCAGACCAGCACGCCGAGCGTACCGACCGAGGTCTTGACCGGGTTGAAACCGAGGTCACCGGGGGTGAAATAGAATTTCTCGTAAAAGCCGGGATCATCCGGGATGTGCATCTTGCGGTACGTACCGGCAATGGAGCCATCTTTTTCAAACACCACCGCAGTGTTGTGGTACAGCCCGGCGGCGCGGCGCTCGAACAGCGACGCGACAAGCACCACCCCCAGTTCGCCGGCCAGTGCACACAACGTTTCCGTGGATGGACCGGGAATCGCCTCGGCCAGGTCAAACAGGGCAGGTGACTCAACCTGGCAGAAATAGGTAGAGGTGTGCAGTTCCTGAAGCACTATGAGCGCTGCTCCTGAAGTCGCAGCCTGGCGGATCATCCGCACGGTTTTGGCAAGGGTATCTTCCCGGTTGTCGCTGCAACTCTGTTGAATCATGGCCACCCTGAGCTGCGTCATGCCAGTACCCCCTGGGGCAGCTGCATCGTCACGCAGTGCAGCGAGCCGTGCTGTTCCAGCAGCGGCAGACAATCGATGCCGATGGTTTCACGCCCCGGAAAGGCCTGGGCGATGCGCTCCAGAGCCATGGTGTCATTCTCCGGATCACGATACGTCGGCACCAGCACGGCACGGTTGATGATCAGGAAATTGGCATAGGTCGCCGGAAGCCGGTGTGCCTGTTCATCAAAGCGGGCTTTTGGCCAGGGGAGTGGGATCAGGCGATAGGGTGAGCCGTCCGGCGCGGTGAATGCCTGCAACTCACGCTCCATCAGCTTCAGCTGCTCAAAATGCTCATCCATCGGGATGTCGCATGCCTGATAGACAATGGTGTTGTTCGGGCAGATCCGGGCCAGGGTGTCAACGTGCGAGTCGGTGTCATCACCGGCCAGGAAACCGTGGCGGAGCCAGAGTACGCGCTTTGCCCCAACCAGCGAGGAGAGCGCCTGCTCGATCTCGCTTTTGTCCAGTTGCGGGTTGCGGTTCGGCGACAGCAGGCATTCCTCCGTGGTCAGAATCGTGCCGAGTCCGTCGCTTTCGAGACTACCCCCCTCCATGATCAGGCCAATGGTGTTCAGCTTCGGGAGAAACACCCCCTGCTGTTTCAGTTGCTTTGAGATCAGGTTGTCGAGATTGGCAGGGAATTTGAGCCCCCAGCCGTTGAAGCCGAAATCCATCAGGACCGGCTTGTTGTTGAAAATCACGGTGATCGGCCCGAAATCCCGCGCCCAGGTGTCGTTGTTCGGCACTTCACAGATGGTGACGTTGGCCAGTTCCACACCGGTCTCCCGCAGGAATGCTTCAGCGGAGGCGGCGTGCGGCGCGGTGAGCAGCACCCGCTCGAAACGGGTTATCTGACGGATAATATCAACAAAAACGGGGCGCACATCTTCCAGCATATAGGCCCAGTCGGTCCCTTCATGCGGCCAGGCCATCAGCACGCCATCTTGAATTTCCCATTCGGCAGGCAAGCGAGGATTCACGGTAAATCTCCAGTAGTGCAGGTATCATACGCAGCAACGCGGTACTATAGAACATTTCCCGGTCGAATGGCAAGATTCGTCGGGTCAAAAACCATCAATACAGCAGGTACTTCTTCCGGACGGACATAAAGCGCTCCAGGGCGCCGTCCCACCGCTCGGCAACATCCGCCGGGCTTTCTCCCTCGTCTGTCAGCAGCTCCCAGACATCACTGTCCCCCACCTCCACGGCAAAACCGGAGTCAGCCTTGAAGCGCTCCGGGTGCACCTCGGCAATAGCCTGGATCAGATGGAGTCCGGCCTGGATCGGATCGAGCTGATCCCGGTCCAGGGAAGCGACGCAGACCCCGTTGCAGAGCTTTCCTCGGTACGGATAGCCGGCGGCAGTTGGCACAAAAGTGCACGCGGAAAAGGTGATGCCGGGAATCGAGCGCGCCGCCAGGTTGCGCACGACTTCCGGCGTATCAAACCACGGGGCGCCATACATTTCAAACGGGTGATCAGTCCCCCGTCCGACGGAAAGGTTGGTCGTCTCCAGCACGCCCAGTCCCGGATAGAGCAGCGCTTCCGTCAGGCTTTTCATGTTTGGCGAAGGATTCACCCAGGCAAGGTCGGTTTCGTCGAAATACATGTCGCGCTGCCAGCCGCTCATCGGAACCACGGTGAGAGCGCAGCCGATGCCGTATTCGCTGTTAAAGAGGCGCGCCAGTTCGCCGATGGTCATACCGTGGCGGGTGGGAAGCGGGTGGATACTGGTCAACGCCCCGCAGCCGCTGTCCGGCTGCACCGTGCGTTTCACCGCTGTTTTTGGCACAAATGGTAACGACACGGCTCCCTGCACATCAACACCATCAATCGGGTTGGGGCGATCAAGCACCACAAACGGGATGCCTGCCCGTTGAGCCGCCTGCATGGCCAGCGAAAGAGTGCCGATGTAGGTATAAAACCGGGTGCCGATGTTCTGAATATCGAACACCAGCATATCCACCTCGCGCAGCATGTCAGGGAGCGGGCGGCAGCTTGTGCCGTACAGGCTGTACACCGGCAGGCCGGTAGCACGGTCCACGGACGAAGCAAGCTTGTCGTCGGCCTCGCCCCGAATCCCGTGTTCCGGGCTGAACAGCGCCGTCAGCTGTACGCCCGGCGCGTGGTCCAGGACATCGATTGTGCTGATGCCGGCAGCCGTGCGGCCGGTCTGGTTGGTGATCAGCCCGATCCGTTTGCCGCGCAGGATATCGAAATGCTGTCCGGCAAGGACATCGATGCCGGGGAGTACCTGATGTTCAGCGGCAGCAAGTGGCGAAATGCTGACGAGGATGAGTAGAAATGTCGTTACAAGAAGCCGGGCAGGGCTGGGGAGTACGGTTTTTGTGGATGAATTGATCATGCGTGAGCGTCATTGCCCCTGTGTGAGGTGGTTTTTTACCAGCGGGTCAAGCTGCAAACAAAAGCGATTTAGCTTCGTGATTACCTCGTGATTACTTCATGATTAAAATGCGTTTAAACCAACATATTGAGTAATCATGAGGCGAAAATGCCCTTGAAGCTGACGTGCGGTCGAAAAAATTATTTTGCATGTTTCTTTTGAGAAGCGGCGGGGGTGCCCTTGGACTCCTGCAAATAATTCAGGTTCCCACCCAGGGCGACAAAACCTTCCAGTACGCGACGAAACCCCTTTTTCTCATTATCCGTGATCTCGCGGTTGCTTTTTCCGTTACTGCCGGAAATGTCCAGGGTGGCCGTTTTTGCCTTGATCAGTGCCAGTGCGGCTTCGTATCCTTTCCGGTCAAGAGGCACGTCATACACTTCCGCAACTCCCTTTTCGGTGTTCTCCACCTTGACGGCAGGCACCATTATTTCAAATTTCTTACCATCGGCGGTAATGGTAAAGCGGGTGATTCCCAGAGGCCGTTTTGCGGGCGACTGAATGCAGAAGCGGGGTACGAGTATGCCGGAGAGATCGACAAAATAGACAAAGACGGCATCGGATGTCCGGTTACGGGGTGTTGACTCGTCGAAGTAGCGCACCGGAGCGCTCTGGGAGGCACCGGCATCCTTGCGGACTCCCGGCGCTTTGCGCTGCCTGGTTGCTTCATCAAGCTGTTTGCGCAGTTCCGCGTATTCGGGCGAAGATTTTGAAACATTATTGATTTCCATGTAAGCGGTTGAATAGTTGCCCTGTTTAAGCGCATCCCTGACCGTACTGACAACAGATTTCGGCAAAGGTTTCGGAGGAGGAGCATCCTTTTTCGCTTCGGTTACGATGACGGTTTTTTCTTTAACTTTTTCAGCATCAGGTTTTTCATTTCCCCCCAAAGTATAGTTCAGCACCAGCATCACCACCAGCAGTCCCGTTAACCCGGCAACAAAGAGCAGCCCGTAGCGTGTTTCATCCGAAAGGTTCTTAAACATGTTTACTCCCAAACAACAAAAACTACTATTTCAGCCTCACGATTACTTCATGATTACTTCGAGATTTAAAGGCATTTGAAGATAATCTTGAGAAATCTGGAAGTAATCGTGAGGCTTAATAAATCGGTAGATCAGTTCTTCTGTTGCGCGTCGTTACCAGACTTGACCGCATTGTCCAGGTTCTGGTTGTGTTCGTCGTTCTTGTTCAGGGAGCTGTCCACGTTCTTGCGGATTGCGGTACCATCATACCCCACGGCCGAGGCGCCCTCCAGCTTTTTGGTTTCCTGCCGCCCCTGGTATTTTTCCGGGGCCGGCGGCTGGCTGGAGCTGCATCCGGCAAGGAGTGCGATGAGGAGGATAAGGATCATGGTTTTCATGGGTGCGTCCTTTCGGGAGGTTTATTCAACTCTATTGGCAGGCTCCGTCATTGTTTTTTCCAGTAGGGAGCTTTCTTGGGCATGATCCAGCGCACGCCGCCGCGTGGGTCTTCCGTGTCATTTGTGTAACGGGGGATCAGGTGGATGTGCAGGTGCATGACCGTCTGGCCCGCGGCTGCGCCGTCGTTGATGCCGACATTGAAGCCGTCAGGCAGAGAGAAGCTTCCCGAGTTAGCAAAGGGGAGGGGAGATGGATTTAACAGGAGCTGCCGCATTTCAGCCAGCAGGTCGAACATCGCCGCCTGTTCTTCTTTTGTTGCCTCGAAGAACGAGGCGATGTGGCGCTTTGGCACGATCAAGGTGTGGCCGGGGGTGACGGGGTGATCGTCGTAAATGGCGATAGCATGGGCGTTGGACAGGATGATTGTTGAGGTGTCCGTGGTGCAGAATGGGCAGGTTGATTGATTGGTAATTTCCATGGTTATTGTCTCTTGTCAGGGGTGAGTTCGACTTTGATCATTAACATATTTGGTTGCTGCCGTCCAGCGGATGCGGCGGTATGAGGCGGTGTGAGGCGGAGAACGGAGAATGTTTTCATCCGCAGGCTCTAGGCAGCCTTCAGCGTCTGCACGTTATCCGTTATTTTTTGTATTTTTCATTTCCCCATTCTTTATTGAATATCATCTTATTCTCTTTATCATCAAATCTGAGCCACGGGAAAAGTGAATCATTAATCGTGTGTTTTTCAATATAAAAAGCAAATAAATTCTGTTGCTTAGGAAAAAACTTCACAAACATACTAAAAAATGGCCGCATAAATTTCAGAACGTTCATTTTAAATCGCCCTTTATTTTCCAATCCAGGACTACTCGGAAAAGCAGTACCGTATTTGTAAACAAATGTATGTTTACAGTAGGGGGCGTATGATTGAATAGTTTTTTCAATTTCTCTCTCAGTCCACCGATAAATATAATTTGGAATATCCGTGTTATTTACACCGCCATATTTGCAGTCGTTATAATATACTGCTGCGTGCTCATAAGCTTGTGTAACCCCGCTTTTTTCAAAGAAACGTAATATAGCAGAATCACGTGATTCAAAAGCCAATATTCCTTTTTTGGCTACACGGTACATCTCGGTTAGTACTTTATGAGGAGAATAAGCATGATGAATTGCCGCGTGGATGACTACGTAGTCAAATGAATCGGCATCAAAGGACAGGGATTCAGCATTCTCATATTTCCAACAGAACGGGGCGTACTCATTTCCTTTCATTCTGTCATCCAGGTTTGAAATGGTAACATCATGAAATCCCGACATCTCAAATATATCCTTATCAAGCGTACTTCCGCCACAAACGAGTATTTTAGCGTTTTTGTCCTCAGTCAGGTTGAGAATACCATTTAGGTAAAATGCTTCTCTTTCATTCATTGTGCTTTCCTTTGTTTTCTTCATGTCCAACGATAAATGTGGGTATTTCGATGAATGGGGACTCCAAGTGGGGTCGCCGTTGACGGGCGTTAGACACAATCTCATATGATTTGGGTTGCGTCAATCATTGAGCACCAAAATTTTTGCCGTTCCTAACCTGGAGTAAATCCAGATGTTGGTTCAAGTCCAAAATGGGGGGGTGCCCATTTCTTTACGCTTGCTGAAAAAAGTTGTAAAAAAATGGGCACCCAGCAAACGTTATAAAACAGGTAGTTACACGTCACAAATTTTGACTGGTTATGATGTGTAACGTTTCTTTACACTTTTCTCTCCCAAACAGGTCTCCCGCCTCCTCATAATCTCCGTTTTTTATTTCTTCTGACGATCAAATCGCAACTAATAAATTACGTGAGAAGTAATCCTGCTCAATTACCAGAATCGGCGCAAGCCCTTTTCAGCTGTGGTTTTCCGCTCGTGATCTCGATGTTCAGTTTATATGAACCAAACTCAATATCATGCCGGCAGTGTCGAGTTGATCGATATTGGCACGTAAGTTGATATCAGTCTTGGCTCTTGGATTTTCCCAATAGACGATTATTAATATCAAGGAGAAAGATAAAGATGCCGAAACTGACAACCCATGAACTGAAGATCCTCAAGTTGCTGGCCACCGGAAAATCCAACAAGCAGATTGCCGCAGCTGTGTGTGTCTGTGAGAAGACCATTGAATTTCATCTTGCCAAGCTCTACACGAAAAGCGGGGAGAGGACGCGAATTGCGACTGTTGTCTGGGCGTTGCAAAAGGGTTTGGTAACTGTTTGAAAACTAGGGATTCTCCTAGTAGACAGCGGCGGGTGCAACAGTGCATTATGCGCACGGTTTTTATAATTGTTTTTTGTTTCATAATCTGAATTGAACTGTTTTGATTCAATTTTTTGCAATTTTTAGGTTGGAGGGTTCAATGGTCGGAGAGGTATCTAAAGTTTCAGGCTTACTGTTTTTAATTAGAGTCAGCATCTCTCATTGCTTGCTATCTGTTGTAACTAGCCTGCTAATCCTTTCGTCTTCTGTATTTGCAGCGGATGGTGCCGGTCGTCGTGACCCGGCGCCGTTGCCTGATGACATCGCACAGGCGATAGGGCGTCGTGCGGTCAGGCAGCAACACCCGATTGTTACCTCTCTTGCAAAACACCTTGATGAGGCGGTGGCTCTTGTAAAACAGCTGGAGGAGGCAGATCAGGAAGCTGATCCGGTTGTTCACGAAAATCGTGTTGCAGCAAAAAAAATGCAACTCGCAGGGAAGCGCCAGGAACTGCTGACGGTGCGGGATGAAGTGCGGAGTCGTTTTTCAGAGACGCGTAATAAGCTTGTTTCATTGGGTGCCACAGATCAGATGAATGCTTGGGACGCTTTGCTTTCTAAAGTAGAGGAACGATTCGAGCGTATCGGCAGCGCCCTGGAAAAAATACATACAAGCATTGCAAGACCCGAACGTATAAGTGCCAATACCAAGGCTCGTCAAGAGCTGTTTGAGCTTCACGAGAAAGTGAAAGAGCAGGATAACGTATCAACAAACAAACATCTTCCCACCGTACGGCCGAATATAACTTCCCGTTCCCAAAACTCGCTTCCCACAGAATCCGCTCCCCCACCAAGTTACATGATTTCGCAAAAGCGTTCGTTGAACAATGTGTATGCCTTTGCTGGCAGCACCCTTCTTGCTCCGCCTGATACACCTACGGAAGCTCTATCCTGTAACTACAATGCGGCTGATCTCGGAGAAAGCGACGAGGTGTGGCTTAATCAGGAAATAAAAGACTTGGCGGCAAAGCTGGGCTATTCTCCTGCTAGGATATTCGAATACGTCAGCAACAACATTAAACTCGACCCCTTCTATGGTTCGCTCAAGGGCTCCGATGGCACACTGGTATCAGGTTCGGGGGGGGCTACTGATCAGGCTTCTCTTCTCATTGCTCTTTTGCGGGCTTCAAATATTCCGGCACGGTATGTAAAAGGCTTTATTTCGACGGATTATGCCACTGCCAAAAATTGGTTTGGAGTCAAAGGCAATTATGCAGCTCGTGTTTGGTTGGAAGGCTCTTCGAATCCATTTGTGGCTGAGGATACAAGTGCGTCTCCTTTGGGATTCATGCACGTTTGGGTCGAGGCCTGTGTGCCATATGCCCATTACCGAGGGGCTCGCTTTGATAACGCAGGCAATCGCTGGATTCCGCTTGATCCCAGCTTTAAAGTAAAAAACTACCTAG
>Ga0172380_10004761_pt1 | contig 17121 bp, 20 predicted proteins | sample Leawe162metaG_FD_119747 | JGI IMG/M metagenome (GOLD analysis project Ga0172380, IMG submission 119747) | Leachate microbial communities from a municipal landfill in Southern Ontario, Canada - Leachate well 162 metaG | ecosystem: Engineered > Solid waste > Landfill > Unclassified | place...
GATTTCGGTTCGTACCGTCAGGCCATAGGGTCCGGTAATCCGTTTTGCCGCATCCTCGAGCTTTACGCTCTTGAACTCGGCCGGGCCATCTGTCATGGCCGCGCAATCAACCAGATCGCCCGCGGTCGCGAAACGTGAAGCTGAAGGATCCGGAAAAGTCCTTCAGGTCGCGCGTGACCTCGCCGCTCACCCACTGGTCATATGGCGTCCCATCGATCAGGAGCTTGATACCCTTGGCCATCAGCGCAGAACCTCGATATCGCCGTCCGGCAGCTGCGATGGATGGCGCGGCCGGTTGCGGGCGATAATATCGGCATATCCGGCCTCGATCCGTTCCGGTGTATCGCCGAACACATGCTGCGCCAGCATCCATGCATCGAGCGGACGCTCCGGCCGGAAAGTCACAACCGACGGAAGACGGCCGACAACCTCGTTGACCTCGGCAATGATTGCCGCCTGGAGCGCACGTGTGGCGCGGCGCATGGCCGAAGTCTCGGCGTCATATGTCACGGCCACGAGCACGTCGAGCGCATCCCCAAGTGCATCGAGCCTGTCGGTCATGCGGCGGCGGTAGCTCAAGGCTTCCTGGCGCGATGTGAACTCCGCATAGGACAGCTGCACGGAGCCCTGGGCCAGATAGTGCGCGGCAGCGGAGACGAGGAGGGCGCGATCGGCGTCGGCCGGCGCATCCCTGCTCGCCTCGATCAGGATCTGGCCAAGATCTGCTCCCATCGACATCAGGCTCTGCGGCGATGGCGCCGGCTCAATCGTTGCCTCGGCCGCCGGAGAGACGGCGGGTGTTTCCGCGACGTCCGCGAAAAGCGCCGCAGTCGATCGGACGAGGCCGTCAAGGGCGACGGGTGTCGATGGAGCACTTGCCGCGATCGCATTCTTGAGGCGCGGCAGGAACCGGCGGGAATCGGCCGGTGCGGTGAGACTACCGATGGCCTCCGTGACGACGCGGGTCGATCGGGTCACCGCCTGGCCGCGAGAAGACGAGATGACGCGCGTGCCGACCACAGCCGAAAGCAGGGACGCGACCGTGACCATGGTGGAAATTGCCGAACCGAGGCTGGACGAAAAGCCGGAAATGCCGCCGCCGGATGTCATCCTCTTGAAGGCGGCGGTGAAGCGCAGCACGCGCAATTCGCGATCGCTGAAATAGATCTGGCCCGGCTCTTCCATGATGACGGTCATCGGCCCGAGCCATGGATGGATCAGCGTGCCGGGTCCCGGCGTATTGAAGGCGGCTTCGAGCGCCATCCCCTTGGCGCGGTAGTCGTCACCGATGATCAGCCCCGAAATATACACGAGGCCAGGCGCGCGGCCGAAGTCGTCATAGGCGGCGGCATCCACGCCGGGGAACAGATATTCGACGACGCGCCGGCCGCTCTCGCTCGACGTGTCAGGCACATGAAACCCGATACCGCGATACATGCCGGGCAGAAGGCCTGGAAGCAGGAGAGAAATGGCATCGATCTGCATCATACCCTCCCAACCGCGCGGCCTGTGTTTGCCGTCGCGATCTTGACGTTTCCGGCGCTTGATGTGGCGCTGGTCACCTTTCCGGGGCCCTCGACCGAGACCTGCACGTCGACCCGGGCGAGCTGCGTTGCCGGTTGCACCGCTGGCGATAGCGAGGAACGCTTGTTGCTGTTTGCAGGGATCTTCGGCGGACCCTTCAGCCAATCATCCATTGCGGCACCGCGATCGCTGCCGTCGTCTGGGTTTCCTGCCGGTGTACCATTGGGAAGCGTCTCGCCCTGCTTGTAGGTTCCGAAGCCGGCAGGCAGCGCGGTCTTCAGTTTGTCGATCACGTTCGCAAGCTTCTCCAGCGAGCTGATAACGTTCTGTCCGGGTAGCCAGCCAAGCCAGTCGAACTTGAAGCCGGACCATTGCGCGAAATCGGCAAGCTTTTCGGTCAGGTAGGCAATGCCATTGGCAATGTCGGCGATGAGCTTGACGGACAACCCCAGGGAACCGCCGCCAAGATCACCGAGAATGGTGAAGACACTGCGCACCCTGCCTTCATCCACATCGCTGACACCACCGAGCGCGTTGCCGATCCGCGCGAGCGCTTTGCCGAACCTGACGACGGCATCGACGGTGCGGCCGAGATCCTCGCCAATCCCGAAGATATAGGGCTTCACGCCGGACCCAAAGGCCACTAATGCCTCCCAGCTGATCCGGATACCGGCCAGCGCCCTGTCGATGGCCTCGAACGCCGCGACCTTGGTATTCTCGATCGTCAGGCCGGAGAGATCGATCTTGAGATCGAGCCCCTTCACGAAGCCTTCGAGGAAGGTTTGAAGCCCCCTTGCACCGGCCTTCACATCCGCCCAGGCGCTGGCAAATCCGGCACTGATGACCGGACCGTAGCGATCGGCAAGCTCCCGGCCGGCCGCGAGGATCCGACGCCCGCGATCGCGCATCCCGTCGGCGAAGGCAAAGAAACCGCGCCTGGCATTGTCCCAGAGCCTTGTCAGGCGGGGACCATATGTCGACCAGTTCTTGTAGATGTGGTTGGCGCCGAGCGCCACGCCGGCAAGCAGGAGGCCCACCGGCCCGAGCAGTGTCATCAGCACTGACAGTCCGGCGCCGACGACCGGAAGGACAATGCCGAGCACACCGAGACCAGCGGCGACCAGCACGCCCGCGCCGGCAAAGGACAGCGCCTGGCGTACCACGCCACCGGTCGAGGCATCCAGCTCGCGCATCCATTTGAGCATGGCGGCCAGACTTTCGTTTATCAGCGGCATCCAGGTGCCGAAGGCAAGGCCGACCTCCCTGCCGGCCTGGCTGCCGATTTCCCTGAAGGTTGTCATCTGACGGTTGAGGCCCTGCATCTGGGTTTCGAAATCGGAGTCGGTTATCGCGCCCGTCGCCTTCGCCACATCGTCCTTGATCCGTTTGTATTCGTCTATGTTGCCGAGGAAGGGAATCAGGAAGTCCATGACCTGCTGGTCGGCAAAAAGCTCTCCGAGCGCGCCGGCGCCATGGATCTTCTCCAGCTGCTCGCGCACGACGCCGAGCGCCTCGGCTCCCTCAAGTCCGCTCGACTTGGCCTTCTTCATCATCTTCTCGATCTCGCCGCCGGTTACCCCGGTCAGCTTGGAGATCTTCTGCATGACCGCCTCGATTGGATTGATGCCCTTTGTCACCGCGTCCTGCATCACCGCCTCGATATCGACACTGGCATCCTTGAAATTCTTGACGGTCGCAGGCGCAAGGATCTTCGACAGGAAGTTCTTCAGGTTGTTGGCGGCTTCCGCCGGATCGGCCGTGCCCTTGCGGGCGATCTGGAGTGCCGAACCGAGGAAATTGACTGCCTCGCGGCCGGTCACTCCGAACTTCGCCACCTGGCTGGTCAGTGTCGGGAAGTAGCGCGCCATGTCCTTCAGCTCGAAGGCTCCCAGCTTGCCGGATACGACAAGGCCGGCCATCGCATCATCGAGCTGGGAGGCCGGCAATTGCAGCGTGGTCAACATCGACGTCGCGACACCGGCGATATCGGCGAATTCTGCATTCGCCGCCGTGGCCGTGCGGCCGATGCCGGCGATCGACGCATCGATCAGTTTCGGGTCGACACCGGCTGCGATCATCTGTCCGGCGCCGGCCGCGATGGTATCCGAATACTGGCCGATCTGGAGTGCAAGGTCCTCGTATTTTGCCTTGGCCGTATCGACGAACGCAAACGCTGCTCGGCCGGAAAGATCGGCAGTGCCGGCGATGTCGAGCAGCTTCTGCTGGAACGCCGCCGCCTCGTTGATCGGCCCCATGAAGGAGATCGCCGCGATCGCCGTACCGACCACGCCGATCTTGCGCGCCATGTTGGCGATGCCGGTGAGCGACCGCGTGAGCCCGCGTAGTGGCGCGGAGAGCATGTCGCGCATCCGCACCAGTACATCAAGCGTCATCGAGCGAGCCACGTCAGTCTCCTTTGTCTTTGGCATGGGTGCGCCATGCCATTACGCAGTTCCACCAGAATGTCGCGGAACCGGCGTCGAAGCCCAAAATCTCCGACGCCGAGAATCCGGTCTCATCGGCTAGGAAGCCGAGGATCACCGTCCAGTTTTCGGGCCATTCGACAAAAAATGGTTGATGACCCGGCCGGCCCGGGTGATATCGGCCGCATCCATCCGATCGAAGAGAGCATTCATCACCGCCTGGTTGATTCGCGTGGAGCGCGCGAAAGAGACGACCGCCATGTCCTCGTCCTTGGCCGAAGCGATCGCCCGCTGGTCGGCGCCGACGAGGCGATGGAAGGTCAGATCCGCATATGTCTTCTCACGGATCTTGCCGTCCTTCTTGCTGCGGATCGTCACCGGGAACAGAAGCGGCAGCGTAACCGAGCCGTCGGTATTCTTGATGGCGTCCTCGGGCAGCTTGTCGAGCGGGTTCATATCCTCGTCGACGATATCGGCATCGACGGTATTGCCCGCCTGGATCGGCCTGTCCTCGTCGACGATGGCGGCGGGACCGGTCGCGTCTTCGTCGAGATCGATCTCGACATGTTTGCTGGGAAGTTTCGTCATGCGAGGATCTCCTCGGGCGTGCCGCCGGCCCATTTCAGTTCGATCTTGCCGCCTTCGCCGCCCGTGACATCCGGCCGGTCACCGACCAGGAAGGCATCATTGATCACGAAGGTCTGGCCCGTGTCGCAGACCACCTGCAGTTCGCCCTCGCCGGGGTCGAGCAGGTTGCCGAGCCGCTGCCCCTTTTCGAAATTCGTGGTCGCGGTCACCTCCGAGCCCTGATATTCCTGGGCACGGGCAACCTTGCGGCCATAGGTGACGGCGTTGTTCATGATGCCGCCGGCGCGAAACTTCGCGCCCTTCTCCACGGGGATATTGCGCCCCCGCCAGACGATATCGACGATGCCTAATGTCTGAGACATTGTTCAGTCCTTTCTAGACCTGGAATTCGAGGGAGCCGGCCAGCACCATCAGGTTGCCGACGATCCTGATCTGTTGACGGCTTTCGAGGCGGTTCTTGTCATCCGCCGAGCGGGCGAAGACGCTTTCCTTCACCGTGCGGGGTACATCCTCGATCCATACCTTCTCGCCATACAGCTTGCAGCGCGCGCCCCAGGAGCCGTGCATGCGGCGCGGCGTGACGACGGCCGTGCCCGGATCTTCGTCCGTGTCGTAGCGGGTGGCGAAGGAGGCATCGCTCTCGTCGTCGACCAGCTTCGAGCGCGGATACATCAGCGACACATAGGCCGACCAGTCGTAGCGGATACGGCTGAGCGTCGCCGGAACCATGATGTCCATCCAGGCCCGATCGGCGATGCCGAGGCTCGATGTCTTGTAGGTGGTGACAAGCCGCGAGACTGTCGTCGATCCATCGGCCAGATGGTCGAACGTCGAAACGCCCTTTGCCAGAAGCAGGTTCTGCTCTTCCTCGGTGAACTGGTCGGCGGCATCCGGCGCCTCAACACCTGGCACTATGAGCGAGCGCAGCTGGCGGGCCGGATCATTGGTCAGATGGAACGCCGCGAGCGCCGATACCGCCGCCGCGAGGTTCCACGAACTGGTCGGAGACTTGTTGAGCACCATCGCCGTCAGGAAGGCGGAGTTGGTGAGCTGGCCGAATGTGCCGGCCTCTCCGTAGGTTCCGCGTTTGGCGACGAAGCCATGCACATCAAGCTTCGAGGTCGCGGTGTAACGCACGCGCAGCCATTCGGCGAAGGCCGCCATGTTGGTGGCGTCCGACCAGGGGTGCACGACATTCGTGAACCAGGTGTTGGCGAGCACATCGAGCGCCGTTTGCAGGACGGGATTGCCGGCGCCGCCGGACATGGCCACGATCGCGATCATCAGGCCGCTCGGAATCGGCTGTGCCTTGGTGTCGACGCGCAGATCGATATCGTTGCCAACCTCTCCAGCGTTGCGGGCCGTGAAAGTCACGACGCCGAGCGCGGATGCCGCGGTCAGCACATTGGCCGTGTCCGCATTGACAGCCGCCGCGAGCTTCGTTGCCATCGTCGTAGGTGTGTCGGTTGCAAGGGCGGTGAAGCGGATCGCCCGCCCGCCGATCTTGAACCGCAGCACGGTCGCCTGGGGCACGACGCCGGTGAAGGTGAGCGTACCCGTCGCCTTGACCGCTCCGGCATCGTCTGGAAGCGCCATCGCATAAAGCGGCGTTGTCCTGTTGGCCTTGCGCCACGCACTGACCTGTTCGGCGCCGATCGACCCGAGCCCGAAGAGCGCGATGCCTTCCTCCGGTCGCGTGATCTCGACGATCTGGCCGTCCTGCAGCGTGCCAGTGGCGAGCTTGTGGCCAACAATCAGGGCACGGGTCGGATAGGGCAGGATCCCGGCATTGCGATAGTTGGGCTTGATTTCCATCAGGGTTGCCGGCTCAAGCCAGTCATAGGGGATTTCATCGAAGTCCATGTCTTACTTCCTCTTGCGCTTGGAGGCCGAAGCATCGGCTTCGGGATCCTCATCGGTTTCCACTTCTAGTGCCGGCGGGTCTTGCGGATCGTCCGCACCGTCGACGACGGCAGGTGCCTCGGCTTGCGGCTCGATCTCCACCAGATCGCCGTCGCGAAGCCGCCGGCGGACGAAGAGCGTGTCGGGCGCGGGCATGCCCTCGGCCGGCCACGGTGTGCCATCTTCCTGATCGACCGTCCGTCCATCGGCGGGTTTCAGAACTTTCATCATGGTGCTCCTGTTGGGATGGCGATCTCGTTGTTCACGGTGTCCGCGTTCGGATCTGTCGATATCGCCCATGTGACGCCGAGCGTCTTGAAGTCGTCGAGCGTCACCAGTTCGAAGGCCGCCGGTGTGATCGAGAAGGCAATTGCGAAATCCACCTGCGCAATCACGATCTGATCGTCGCTCCAGCCATCGGCGATGATCGAATTGGCAAGCGTGACGGTGCAAAGCCCGATGCCTGGAAAGACCGCGCCCTGCAGCAGCGCGACGGCGACATCTACCATCGCGTCCAGGCCAATGCCTCTCGCATCGCCCTTGAAGCGGGTTTCAAGACCGCTTGAAGCCTTGAATATAAGGATGAGACGCCAGAGCATCTGGCCCTTCAGAATGCGGCCACTGGCCGAGTCCGGCTTCAGTCCTGTCCAGGCGAGCCCGATGAACGGCGCCTGATTGGCATGGCGCTCGAATTCCTTGATGGTCATGACCTGCGGCACGCGCTCGATCGTGAAGTCCATGACCGGAAAAGCCAGCCGCAGCCGCTCGATGATCGCCGGCTCCATGACGCGGATCGGTGCATAGGCGAGCTGCATCAAAATCCCCTCAGGCTGTCGGAGGTCATGATGCGCGGCCGGTCGGACATGCGCGGCCCGGAACCGACAGCAGCACCTGCCGAGGCGGCAACTGGCACGTCGAGGTTGATCAGTTCCCTGGCGATGTTTTCCAGCCAGGTGATCACGTCCTTGCGGCCCTTGGCCATTTCCTCGCTTGGATCGGTATGCTCGCCCTGGGCGAGGTCGTAGCGGGCAAGGATGCAGGCGGCGCGCGCAATGTCTTCTGGAGGGGCAGCGATCGGCACGGAATAGCGGCCGCGAATATAGCCGTCGATCAGCGCGGTGGCATCGGCAAGCGCGGTATTCACCTTTGCTTCGTCAACCGTCACAGCCGTGCGGTCTTCCGGCCGGGAAAGCCGGATGATCTGGGTCTCGCCGAAGCGGGCGATCATGTCGGTAACGGTTGCGTACATTGGTCCCTCAAAATCTTTGCCGCTGTTCGCCCGGCACCATCTCTGCCGGGCAGGGCTTCGGGGCATTCTCCGCTCGGTGCGGCTTGTCCTCTCGCGGCGCTCCCTGCTTGAATTCCTACTTCTTGGCCTTCGCGCCCTGGTCGCCAGCCACCTTGGTCGCCGCGTCGAGCTTGGCATTGAGATCGGCCACGGCCTTGTTATGCTCGGCCTGCAGCTCGTCGATCTTCTCCTGCGCCTTGTCGCTCACCGCCTGATCGAAGGACTTCTGCAGCTCCTCGGCCTTGGCCTTCAGGCGCCGATCCAACTCGGCGGTGACGCGGATCTCGAAGTCATCGGAGGTCTGGGTGTTTTCGTTCTCCGCGACCTCGCGGACGGTAAAGAGAGGGTCGGCGCGAAATGCGTCCAGCTGTTCCGGCGTCCAGTGGCCGGCCGGATAGAAGGCCGATGCGGGATGTGCGACGCCGTTGCGGCGCAGGCCTGGGGACGAGCAGATGATCTGGATCTTCATATCGGACATTTTCGGTTCCTTTGCGCGGGTTTCAGAAAGGCGGTTACATCCTCACCGCTTTTCTGAAACCCGCCGCCGACCTTGGCCGGCGACGGTCCTTGCGCTCACCAGGGATCAGGCGAGATACGGAATGACGACGACTTCGGCGGTCTTTGCCCAGACATTGCTTTCGCCACCGTTCACCAGCTCGGCATTGACCAGCTTGCGGGCAGCGCCTTCGAGCGCGGGCGGAACGAGCAGTTTGGTCGGGCGGATATTGAGAATGGAGCCGTCGCGCTTGCGGATGCTGGACATGGCCGTGCGGGCAGCCTGGTAGCCAGCCTCGTCGAGCACCGCCTTCGACATATGCGCCAGCTGCCAGAGGCCGAAGCCGGCATTGCAGCGGCCGTCGACGCCCCAGACGAACTTTCCCTGGAAGAAGACGTTCGGGTCGGTCTCGCTCTGCAGAGGGGTCAGCTTGAACTTCTTGCGCTCCTGGTAAACCATCGGTTTCATCACCTGGGTATCATCGACCAGGTACCAGGTCGGCGCGGCTCCGGCCGTGAAGTTGGAGACCGAGATCGCCGCGCCGTTTTCATCATAACCGGGATGATCCGTGTCGAAGAAATACTGGCCGTCATAGCACCTGGTCGCGTTACCCAGCTTGAGGAGCGGGAAGACCAGCTGGTCGGGGAACTCCGCAGCATCCTGCCCCATCTGCGAGGCGACCGGCGCGAAGATGCCGATCTGATCGTCTTCGATCTGGGACCGTTTGATCGCGATCGTCTTTTCGAATTCGCGGTTGCGGATCACATAGGTCTGCGCCGAAAGGTCATTGACGACGCGGTCGCCGATCCATTCGCGGAATCCCGGCAGATCGTCGAGACGCGGATATTCGTTCTGTGCCGTGGTCGACGGTACGGTCATGGCCACGGTGTTGTAGAAGGTGGCGGCCTCCGCGAACCGCGCGTTGTAGGCCATCGAAAGCGCGGTGTAGATCCCGCGCAGGGTGCTCGCATTGATGTCCATGTTTGCTCCTTAAAGCGTCTTCAGCCAGACGCCCTCGGCGTCGATGGCGTGGATGGTACCGATCTGCAGCAGGACACCTGCCACCAGTGTGAAGGTGTCGTCGGCGCTCGCATAGACCGCGGCTCCGATGTCCGCGACGGTGGCGCCGGCGAGCGGAATGAGGCGCACGCCCTTCTCGATCTTGACGTATTGATCGCCTGTCGCACCCATAGTGTTGTCGATCCGCTCCTCGGAGAAACCGATCAGCTTGACCGCGTCGGCATGGCCGGCCGGTACTGCGGCCATGGCAGCGGTGATGCCCACTGCGGCGCCGCCATAGATCAGGACGCCGGCCAGAACGGGATAGCCGTAGGACTTGCCGTCGCGCTTCTTTGTGCGAATGTCATTGGTCGCCGCCATGTTACTGATCCTTCCCGTGCAGTGCCTTGGCCGTGTCGGCATAGGCCTTTGGATCGATGCCCATCATGGCAATGATCTTTTCATCCTCGGCGGTGACGGCGGGACCGCCGTCTTCGGGCTGCTTGCGATTGCCAAGACCGCCGGCGTTCAGCGACGGCATCACCTTGAGTTCGGTCTCCACCTCGGCTGGCGCCTTCATGTGCCGGGCGATGTAATGGTCACGAAGCGCCGGCACGATCTTGCCGGCCTGGATCGCGCCATCGATCGCGGCGACGGCCTTGTCCTTCGCCGTGTCGGTGACGACACTGGTCAACTGCGCCTGCAGGGACTTCAACTGGTCCTTGAGCGAAGCATTCTCGATGTCGGTCGCAGCCGGCGTCGCCTTCGCCTGCAATGCTGTTACGAGCGCATCGGCTTCGGCGGTCGCCGGCACGCCGGCCACCTCGGCGACGCGGGCCATGAGTGCCGTATGCGCCGTGTTGGCTGCATGCGCTGCCGTGACGGCCGCAAGCACGGCCGCCTCGTCGGCGGTTTCGGGAAGGCCGAGCGCCTTCCGGAGTTCTTCAAGCATTACGCTCTCCTGTTTCGAATGAAGGGATTTCAGGGTCAGGTTCGGATCGTTGGTCAGTGCCACGCGGAGAAGCTTCATGACGCGGTAGGGCTTGGATTTCGAATGCAGGAAAACCGGCGACAGAAAGCCGTAGGACTTGCCCTTGACGAGCGCTTCCCCGTCCGCCGTCCACTCGACGCGGCCCCAGATGCCATCGGTACGGACCTGCAGCTCGACGATCCAGCCACGCGCCGGAGATGGCTTGCCGGTAGAGCCTTCAAGATCGATCGAATGGTTCTCGTCGACGGGCAGCTTGCGGCCGTCGCGATTGAACAGCGCGACCAGGGCCGCCAGATCGCCGGCCTGATAGGGTCCGCGACCGTCGGCGCCGGTGAACGTTCCGGCCGGCAGCATGTGCAGCCATTCTGGCGCGGCGCCGTCGGCGCCGGCAACAATGGCCTGGGAGGTTGTGTTGATCGCTTTTTCCATGGCCGGAAATTGCCATGGGCTGGTGCGTCATATCATGCCTGCCGTGGCGGGCGGGTACGGTGCTAACGCGAAGTGTAGCGCTCGACGAAATCAAAGACGATCTCGGCGATCATCACTTCGTCGTCGTGTGAGATACCAAGGAAAGGCCGCTCGGGCAAGGTGACACTGTCGGCTTTGATCAGCCGGCCTCCGATGCGGAACCATAGATGCGACGCACTCCTGGGCTTGATCACGGCGCCGAACTGGTGAGCGGCCGCGTAGATGACGTTGGTGCCGACCCGCACCTCGTCATTGCCCGCCTGCTCGTTGATGCTGTCGCGCAGCCGGCCGCTCTCGGTGAGGATCCTCGAATTGCGTTTGTCGGCGGCATAGGCTGTATTGAGCGCCCGCCACGCCTGGCCATCCGGATCTGTCTGGGTCACGAAGCGCATATGGGTGGAGGCGACCAGGCCCGTGCCGATCGCGCGCATGACCGGTGTCGTGTCGGTCATCAGCCGTTCGAGCTGATGGAAGCCGCGCCGGACTCCTGCGTCCATGACGCTCATCGTGATTGAAAGTGCGGCTCCGCTCATGCTGTTTGCCTTTCCGCCAGATCGGACCTATATTTGCTGAGGCGCGCCGAGCAGGAAGCACCGCCTTCAGGCGGATTGGGATCAGGCATTTCCGGCCCCCCGGCGCGTCATTTCCCGAACTGCTTCTTGATCCGGTTGAGATTGGTCCGCCGCAACGAGGTGAGCCAAACCGCCTCGCGGCCGTCTTTCTTCACGACCTTCAGGCCGACATGATAGAGCTGCCCGTCATGGTCTCCGACGATCGATGGCCTGCCATTCGCATCGTGCATGACCTTCCCGTTACGGACGAGATGGCCCGGCAGCACGCCGTAAGCGGCGGGCGTCGCAATCTCATGCTTGATGTGGCTTCGGATCGTATCGGCCGAAAGCCGGATCTCGGCTCCTTCCGTGACATCGAGCGCCGCCGCGATCTCCTTTTTGGCGATCGCCACCGGTGTCCAGCTGCCATCCGGCCACTTGCCGCGCAGAGACGAGGCTACGAAGGCGGCAACCTGCGCCTCGCCGGCGCTGACGGCGACGGGTCCAGGCGCCGTCTGACGCAGCCACGCCTCGCCGGGATTGTAGGCAAAGGACGGATCGACGCCGCGCGGCTGATCCGTGCCGAGCTGGTCGAGATCCGGAGCGCGATCGGGACCGCTCTTTCCCAGGCGGCGAAGGCCGGGGCGGGAAACCGGGGTGACGAAGCAGCCGCACCGAAATCCGTTCGGCGGATAGTTGGTAATCCAGAAAGGATCGTCGGCAGCAAAGCAGAGGCCGTCCCAGGCCTTGTGCTCAAGGCGCGGGTGAATGGCGCCGGAGTGATTGTATTGCCAGAACGGAAAGGTCGCGAGCGTATCGGGCCGGGTGAGCTGCGCATAGCGTCCGGCGGCATAGGCCGCCCGCAAATTGGTTTCGAAGATCGTCTGCGTTCGCCACCCGCGCGCGCCCTTGTATGACCAGCCGTGCCTCTTGATGATCTGGTCGAAGTCCTTGCGGAAATCCTCGAGCGTGGTGCCCTGTTCAAGCGCCTTGGCGATCGACGACTGGAAGTCCTCGACAATGGCCTGGCTGTTCGCTCCGGCCACCATGAACATCTTCGAATGTGCGCCATCCCAGACGTCGCGCCAGCTCTTCGTCGGTACGGCTGCCTTCTGGCGCAGAAAGCGGATTGCATCGTCGAATGGCAGATCGAGAGCGGAAACCGTCGTCACCATCCTCGCCACCCCCGCTGGATCATTTTTGAAGGCGTTTTGAAGCCCTTGGACGCGCATTTGGGGCTTCGCACGAGGGTGTGGCCATCCAGGCCCACCGGTGGGGCCCTGTGGCCCGCTATCATGATCTTCCCTTCAAGTCGTCGATCAGGCTCGCCTGGCCGGCCAGATGCGCCAGCGCCATGCCCCGCGCCATGGCTTCGGTCAGTTGGTCCTGATCGAGGCCGAGAGCGGCAAGGCGCTCTGCCGCGTCTCGCAGATCGGTAGCCTGCATGAGCGCCTGGCGCACCTCATCGATCATGCCGGTCATGGCGCCGGCCGCATCCTGCTCCAGCCGGTCGGTCAGTATCCCGACCGCGTCTCGACCGTCACGTGCATGGGCGGACGTGAAGAGGCGATCGAAGCTTTGGCGGGTGGTCTCATGGCCTGGCTTGGACGCCTCTGCCATCGGCTCCGGAGCGCGACCGCCGACCAGAACGGCGCCGCTCTTCGGCGCAGGGATTCCAAGCCGGTCGCGCAGATAGCTCTCCTCGGCGGTCAGTCCATGCCTGGCCAGCTTGTCGAAGGCCTCGGAGAATTCCTTCAGCGGCACCTCGTCCGGCCGGCCGATCCGGATCTTCGGATAGTGATCCTGCGGACCAAAGTTGAAGGCCACCATATTGGGGATCAGCTGCGCATTGAGCGTCGCCGATATCGACAGCGCGTCCGAGCGCTCGATGTCCTCCTGGACAAGGCGGTGCTCCTGGGCGACCGCGTGACCGCCGGACACGGCATCCGTCGTCGTCGTCTGCCCGAGCACGAGCTTGGAGATCTGCCGGTCGTGCCAGTCGGCGCGGCGCTCGTACATGTCTGTTGACGTGCCCTTCGATCCGACCTCTGTCAGCTCGATCATCATTTCGCGCGGAATGATCGCCGCGCAGTCGCCGGCGATCCCGGAAACGGCGCGCCACAGCACGTCCTTCTCGGCCTCGGTCGCGCCGCGTCCATATTTGCCGATGCGGATCGGTTGGCCGAAATTCTGGCAGAAGATCGCCCAGTCCTTGACGGTGAAGGCCTTGAACATCCATGCCCAGCAGGCGACGCGGGCAATGCCGGAGCGGATCGTCAGGCCCGACTTCGTCTTGTGGCGATGGACGATGAACTTGTGCGGGGCGAGCGCCACGCCGCCGACGCCCTCGCGCAGCAGCACGGTTTCGCCGTCATCCTGGTCGAAGGTAAACCAGCGCGGCGTGCGCCATATCAGCTGGCGCGGGCTGAGCGTGCCCAGCCGGTATTGCCAGTCGATCTCCATGACGGAGATCCCCTTGCCGATCGCGTCGAGCATGTCGAACATGGATGCCCGCAGGATCTCATCATCGACCCATGACTGGACCAGCTCCGCATGCTTACTGTGCTCGGCGCTGTCGGAGGCCGAAATCACGGTGATCGGAAGCTGCGCGACGGATCTCTTGCGGGTCGCCATGACCGCCGCGTAATGCAGGTCACGCTCCTCAATGTCTTCCGCCAGCTCGAAATAGGCCTCCGGTTCGCCCTGGGCTGCGGCGCGCAGGATATTGGCGAGACGCTGCGGCGTCAGTCCGTCGGCGGGGTGACCGGAAAACGCCTGGCGCACGCCTCCAACCTTCGCGCCGGCGACGTCCTCGGTCAGGTCCATGGCCCTGATCACGCGGCCGAGCCAATCCCGTATTCCGGCCATTACAGCGCTCCTCTCATGTGGATATCGACGGACCGCGAGCGATCGTCGTCGTTGCGATCGCGGCGTGCCTGCTCGGCCGAGACGGCGGAGCGATTGGTCTCGTAGTCATAGGCTATGAAATCCTGATTGCTGGCGAACCATGCCAGCGCGCCGGCCGGGGCCGTGTCGCCGTGACGGTCATAACCATCGACCCCCTTGCTCGAATGCTCGTCCGGAACCTTGATGATGCCGTTCACATAGGCGAGCGCCTGGTGGTCGGTCAGCACGTCGGCATCGAAGGGCAGGAGCAGGCTCCGGTCAGCGAAGGCTTCGATATAGGCCGGCATGTTCACGGCGTACCATTTGGCCGAAAGCATCACTTCGTGGATGCATTCACCCCAGCGCTGGCGGGCCTTCTCTGCGAGATACTGGCCGTTGCCTCTGGCATCGAGCGCGCCGCCGGTGAGACGCGGCACGGCATCGCCGATGAAGAAGAGGATGTCCCGCTGCTGGTCGAAGGGAATGTTCTTCAACTCGACGACCAGGCGGGCGCGCCGGATGAGGTCGGCGCCGATCTCGAAGACGACGATCGCGGTCTTATCGCCCGATCGGGCAAAGTCCTCACCGAAGCAATGTTCACGGTCGGGATCAAGGGCGTCGAGAAGCGGCTTCAAGATGCCTTCACAGAATTCCAGGGCCTGTTCTTCACGCTCGAAGTCTTCAAGGTTCTTGAAGTCGTCAGGCCGGTCCCAACGGATGACTGCCGGCAGGTCGCGCGACATGCAGCTCTCGATCAGCACCCGCGTCATCGCAGCACCTTCGGCCTCCGCCGGTATGGCGTCCAGCTCCTGGCGCATCTTCGCGGTGCGCGTGCCATAGGAGGCGCGGATCTGCGCTTCCCATTTGTCTTCCTTCTCTTGCGTCCATTCCTCGCCCTTGATCAGGCAGACGCGCTTGTATAGGCCGTTTCTGACGGCATCGCCAAAGGAATAGGTGTGGACGCTGAAGGGGTTCTTTCCGGCGCGAGCTTCCTTGATCAGCTCGTTGAATGGGCTGCTGACACCGTTGTGGGAGGAGATGACGCGGATGCGGCCGCCCCAGATGAGGAGCGCGTTGACGGCATCGAGCACGTCGCGGACGTCGCGGTGGAAGGCGGCTTCATCAATGACGACGGTTCCCTGAAGACCACGGATGTTTTCGGGCCGCGAGGACAATGCCTCGATGCGGAATCCCGACGCGAAACGTATGATGAAGCTGGAGATCGCCTGGGTCGAGCCGTCCGCCTTCTGGTCGAAGAAGATCCCGTCCTCGATCGTCAGCATCTCCTTTGCCACGGTCTTGGCGAAATGCGCGGCATAACCGATGAACTCACGGCCTTTCGGCTTGGTGTCGCCGATGTAGAAGACGTTCTGCCCGCCAGCTGACCGCTGGGCGGCTGCGATCAGCGTGCAGTCGAGCGCCTCGGCGAAGGTGACGCCGGTCCGTCGGCCCTTCTCGCAGATCTTGAGGTCGCTCTCGTCTGCAATCCAGGATGCCTGGTGTGCCATCAGCACGCCTTCCGCCAGCGGGTCGAGATCCTCGGGGATCTCGGCACCACGCGGCAGATAGTCAGGTAGGTCCTCGGGATTGTGGGCGAGCACCGGCGGATCGGTCCACTGGCCCTTTGGCAGCTCAACCATTGGCAGCTTCGTCCTTCTTCTTCGGACGAACGCCAAGGAAGTCACGGCGGGCGCGCGCGATCGCAGCCTTCGAAATGCCGGGCTCCTGGGACAGCGTATCGAGCGCCTTCTCCGCCTTGGCCTTCATGTCGGCCTCGACCTGTTTCAGCTTCGCCTCGGCTTCCAGCTTGGCGCGGCGGTTCGAGCTGCTCACCTGGGCAGCCGATGCGGCGCGCAACGCATTCGCCAGTTCCATTGCGCCCTTGGGGCTGATGCCGGCCTCACCAGTAGACTGCACGATTTCGAAGATCAGCGTCTTCAGAGCCTCGGCCGCGATCAGCGTCAGATCGTCGGAGCCTGCCGCATCCATGCGCTCGGACAAGGTCGCGGCGATCTCGCGGGTCTGTTCGAGGCGCCGGGAGATCATCGCCAGCCGCACGCTGTAGCGATTGAAGGCCGAGAATGACGGGATATCGAAGTCAATCCCCTGCTCACCCTGGAGAGCGATCAGCTTCTGCTTGAACTTGCCATAGATCTCGACCTGCGTGCACGTCCTGTCGGCCAGCTCCTGTGCGGCCCAGCTGACGATGGGATCGCACTCGTCCGGCAATTGATCGATGGCGGTCAGCCGCCCACGTCCCTTGGCCATGGCTCAGGCTCCCGGCCGCGACGGGCGCTTGACGCCTTCGATAACGTAGTGGCGATCGAGATGGCGTCGACCGAGATCGGTCAGCGTGGCGATCTTCACCGTACCGGCATTGACCACCTTCACGGCGCTCATCAGCTCCAGATAGTCGATCTGCTGATGCACCCAGGCGCGCGGCATGTGGATTGCGAACTGAGCGAGCACCGGCTCCAGAATGGAAGAATTGAGGCTCTCGTTGGTCTGTTCGCCGAGAGCCTTGAGGATGATCAGCCGGGCTTCTTCCTGCATGATCTGTGCGTAATCCATGGCGAGATCACTCATTTGCGTGCTTGCTCCATCAAAGTCTCTTGCAGTCTTTCCCCGATCGCCTCAATGGGTTTGAGACGTTCGGCCATCACGTTCAGCTTGCCGTTGATTTCACTCATCGCGAGTTCCATTCGATGGGTCGTTTCCCGATCTGGCAGATGCTTGATCTCGCCCTCTATGGACTGGATGCGCCGGTCGTACTCGACGAGCTTGGTCTCGGCCTTCTCCACGCGAGTGGTGAGCGTCTTTTCGCCAGAAGAGAAGTAGCCTTTGGCGTGGCCGAGAAGCGCGATAATTGCGAGCGCCAGCCCGAGATATTGTGAGATTTCGGCTGGGGTCATCTGAGATAGGCTTCCTTCTCGGCAAATTCCTGGCATTCCAGGCAACGGGTGGCGGAGGGGTAGACGTGGCGCCGAGCGACCGAGATGGTGCAA
>Ga0172380_10004762_pt1 | contig 17119 bp, 18 predicted proteins | sample Leawe162metaG_FD_119747 | JGI IMG/M metagenome (GOLD analysis project Ga0172380, IMG submission 119747) | Leachate microbial communities from a municipal landfill in Southern Ontario, Canada - Leachate well 162 metaG | ecosystem: Engineered > Solid waste > Landfill > Unclassified | place...
CCCTTGGAAAATTCGCGTTGATTCGCGTCCATTCGCGGTTGAAAAGTCCCAAGGTTTGGAAGGCGCCTGCTTGCGTGCACGCACGTTCACCGCTAGTATGCCCCGTTTTAAGGAGATTTTATGCAGGACAACGAATACCGCCGCCAGCGCATTGAAAACATGAAGCAACTTCAGGCCGCAGGCTATCCCGCCTATGGCTCGGCCTTCAAACGCACCGGCACACTGGCCGAACTTACCGCTTCATTCGAAGAGGGCAAAACCGTCAGCGCCAGCGGCCGCATCGTCGCCATGCGCAAAATGGGCAAGATGGCCTTTGCGCACCTGTCCGACGGCTCGGCCAAATTCCAGCTCATGGTCAAAAAGGATCTGATCGGCGAAGACGTTTTTGCGGCGTTCAAGCTGCTCGACCTCGGCGACATCATCGGCGTGACCGGCGAGCAGTTCATCACCCAGACCGGTGAAAAAACCATCCGCATCACCGACTGGAAACTTCTCTGCAAATCGCTCATTCCGCTGCCCGAAAAATTCCACGGACTGCAGGATGTCGAAACCCGCTACCGTCAGCGCGAGCTGGATCTGATCTCCAACGAAGAGGTGATGGATCTCTTCAAAAAGCGCACCGCGGTGCTCCGCGAAATTCGCGCTTTTCTTGCAGCGCGCGGCTATCATGAAGTGGAAACGCCGATGATTCAGCAAATCGCCGGCGGCGCGGCGGCGTCACCGTTCAAGACCCGCTACAACGCGCTCGGCACCGACATGTTTTTCCGTATTGCGCCCGAGCTTTATCTAAAGCGCCTGATCGTCGGCGGTATGGACAAAGTGTTCGAGATGAACCGCAACTTCCGCAACGAAGGGCTCGACCGAACGCACAACCCCGAGTTCACTGCGCTCGAAATTTATGAAGCGTATGGCGATATGCGCTCGATGCAGGAGCTCGTTCAGAGCCTGACGACGCATCTGGCGCAGAAAATTTTCGGCCGGATGGAAGTCGAATGGATGGGCAACACCATCAATCTTTCCACACCTTGGAAGGGAATCGCCTATCGTGATCTGATCAAAGAGCGCCTTGGTGCCGACTGGTTCGAAAAGACTCTGGATGAGGCACTTGCGAAAGCGGAAGAGCTGGACATCTTCATCGAGCCGGGTTCGGATTTTGCCGACGTGACCCACGAGATTTACGAAAAGCATATCGAAGGCACGCTCATTCAACCCACCTTCGTGACGCGTCTGCCGGCCTTCCTCGTGCCGCTGGCTAAGCCGTGCGAAGACGATCCGACTTTGGTGGATGTGTTTGAGCTGATTGTCGGCGGGAAAGAGCTGGCGCCGGCCTACAGCGAACTCAACGACGCGCTCGAACAGCGCCGCCGTTTTGAAGAACAGGCGGCGGGCGATCCGTCGAAAATCGACGAGGACTTCCTCGACTCGCTCGAAACCGGCATGCCGCCGACCGGCGGAATGGGCATCGGCATCGATCGCCTCATGATGCTGCTGACCGGCTCGGACGCCATCCGCGATGTCATTCTTTTCCCGCAGCTCAAGCCGCGCACACAGACGGTCAAAATTGATTTACAGAAGTAAACGAAGGACAACAAAGGCGTTAGAACGTATCCCAAAACCTATGGGAGCGCCCGATGAGGACATCGGGCCTACAGAAAAGGCGCGATCATTTAAAAATTGTAGGCCGGGTGTCCCACCCGGCGGTGATGTCCGGGTTTCAGATTGCCGTGATATAAGGAGTGTTGAAATGGAACGCTTTTCAATTTCGATGGAAGAGGATCTGGTTCAAAAGTTCGACGCCCATCTGGAGCGGCGCGGCTATTCCAACCGTTCAGAAGCGGTGCGCGATCTGGTGCGAAAAGCACTGATTGATGAAGAGTGGAAGGCGGGAGAAGAGGTAGTCGGTGTAATTACTTTGGTTTACGACCACCATCAGCGTCAGCTTCAGGAAAAGCTCACCGATATTCAGCACGATCATCACGATATGATTGTTTCCGCCACGCATGTCCATATGGATCATCATAATTGCCTAGAGGTGATTATCGTGAGAGGTGATGCATCAGAGATTCGTGAAATGGCCGATCTTCTAAAGGCCGCAAAGGGTGTGAAATCCGGTGAATTGACCGCCGCCAGCACCGGCCACAAACTTTAAGACCTGTTTTTACAATTCGACGGTTGACACCTTCTACGCTCGGGTGTTACGGGTTTATAAAACGTAACACAAGGAGAGCTCTGGTGAAGGGGATACGACAGGCAGTTGCGGCCTTTTTGATTATTACGAGTGGAACAACAGTTTTTGCGGGCCGTCCGCTGGCCATTGATAATGCCGATCCGGTTGATCCGGGAACATTTGAATTTGAATTGGGTGCCGAATACGAAAACAGTCCGGAATGCCGCCACACGGAGATTCCGTTCGGGCTTTCTTACGGCCTGATTCCCGGTGTACAGATCGGCTTTGCGTTCGGCGGGCAGTTTGAAGAGCGGACCGAAGCCACCGGTACAGACCGGGAAAACGGAATCGGTGATTTAGAACTGAGCGCCAAGTGGAAATTTTTTGATGAGACGGCGCATCTTCCTTCGCAGGCTCTCACGGTTGCTGTCAAACTTCCGACGGCTGATGACTCCAACGAATTAGGCAGTGGCGAAACGGATTATGACCTGACCTGGATCGCTTCCAAAATGCTTACTGAAAAAACCGGTGTTCATGTAAACGCCGGTTATACATGGGTCGGTGAACCGTCCGGAGAAGATGTAAGTGATATCGTGCACTACGGCCTGGCTCTGGATTATCAATTAACGGAAACCGTTCAGTGGGTTGGTGAAGTGTTTGCGGAAAAAGAGCTGCAGAACGGGGAATCGACGGTTGTACAGTACAACACCGGCTTCCGCTGGAGCGCTGCAGAATCGTTAACACTGGATGCTGCCGCCGGATCAAAACTGCGTGGAGATGATGCGCCGGATTTTACTGCGACTTTCGGACTTACCTGGGCATTCGGACTTTAATACGAAAGGGATGAACTTATGCATATGGCTGATGCTTTAATATCTCCTGCCGTTGGCGGAACCATGTGGGCGGCGACTGCCGGGTTAATTGCGTGGTGCGCCAAAAAAGTAAAAGAACTGCACGATGACCGTCTGGTTCCGATGATGGGTGTACTGGGCGCCTTCATTTTTACTGCTCAAATGATCAATTTCACTATTCCGGCGACCGGATCAAGCGGACATCTGGGCGGCGGGCTGCTGTTGGCGGTTCTGCTGGGTCCTCATGCCGCTTTTCTGGTGATGGCTTCCATCCTGACTGTTCAGGCTCTTTTTTTTGCCGACGGCGGACTGCTGGCGCTGGGATGCAATATTTTTAATCTCGGCTTTTTTCCGGCATTTGTGGCGTATCCGCTGATTTACCGTGTACTCGTTAAAAATCCGCAAAACCGGCTGCGTTTGTGGAGTGGATCCATTCTTTCCGCAGTGATCGGTTTGCAGCTTGGCGCCTTTGCGGTTGTACTTGAAACGATGGCATCAGGGATTTCAGATCTGTCGTTTGGAACTTTCGTCTTACTCATGCAACCGATTCATCTGGCTATTGGTGTCGTGGAAGGGCTGGCGACTGCGGCGGTGGTTTCCTTCGTGGTGTATGCGCGTCCCGAGGCTGTGCATAGCACAGAACGCCCGGTGATGACGCGACGGGCGTTGACAGGGCTGATTCTGACCGCCGTACTGCTGGGCGGCGTGGCCAGCTGGTTTGCTTCAGGAAAACTTGATGGCCTTGAATGGTCGCTTGAGAAAACCACCGGGCGCGAAGAACTCGCTGCACCGGAAGAAGGCATCCATTCCAACCTGGCTCAACTTCAGGAAAAGACCGCGTTCCTTCCGGATTACACCTTTAAGGTCGGAGAGACCGAGCCGGATTTGCCGGAGGAACACGAAGCCGCCTGGCCGGCTGTAGATGCCGGGACTTCACTGTCAGGACTTCTTGGCGGACTGATCACTCTTGCGGCCGCCGCCGGGATCGGGTACAGCTTACGAACCCGGCACAAAAACGAATGAAAGCAGCACGCTATATTGAAGTGGGACAAATGGATGAGCTGGGGCGTTTGGATACGCCCCTGCATCGTTTAGATGCCCGTGTAAAAATGGCAGTCGTTGCGCTGTTTGTGGTTACAGTAATGTCCTTCCCCCGTTATGAAATTTCCGGGTTAATGCCGCTGTTTCTTTTTCCTTTTGTGCTGATGAGTTCCGGAAATATCCCGTCCGGCGCGATTTTAAAAAAAGTTGCTTTGGCTCTGCCGTTTGCTTTGTTTGTAGGGCTTTTTAATCCGCTGCTCGACCATAGTCCGGTACTTACACTCGGTTCATGGACGGTTTCAGGCGGCTGGCTTTCCCTCACCTCCATTCTGCTCCGCTTCACCTTAACCGTGAGCGCGGCCTTGATTCTCCTGGCCTGCACCGGGATTTATCGCTTGTGTGCCGGGCTCGAACAGATAGGCGTTCCGGCTCTTTTCGCCACGCAGCTTCTTTTCCTGTACCGCTACCTGTTTGTCATCGGCGATGAAGCCTTGCGCATGATCCGCAGTGTCCGCATGCGTTCAGCCGGGTCGAAAAAACTCAGTCTGCGAACCTACAGTACACTCACCGGCCACTTGCTGTTGCGCTCCATCGACCGGGCACAACGGATTTACCGCTCCATGGTCAGTCGCGGATTCGCCGGACAGATCCGTGTGCTGTACCGCACCCGACCCGGTTGGCGCGACGCAGTTTTTCTGATTGGATGGAGCGCATTCTTTATCCTTGTGCGGTTTTGGAACCCCGCTGCCGCACTGGGCGGTTGGCTGACAGGAGAACACCCATGAGCACTCCGGTATTAGAAATAAAAAACCTCGGCTTCTGCTATCCGGACGGAACTGAAGCACTGCACAACATTTCCTGCCGGTTTGAATACGGCGAAGCTGTTGGCCTGATCGGTGGAAACGGCGCCGGGAAATCCACGTTGCTGCAGCACCTGAACGGCTGTCTGACGCCGTCGGAAGGTACAGTGCTTTTCGGCGGAATCCCGATTTCCCGCGAAATGCTCGCCGAAGTCCGCCGTGCAGTCGGCGTTGTTTTTCAGGATCCGGACGATCAGCTTTTTATGTCTACCGTTTTTGACGATGTTGCCTTCGGTCCGCTGAATCTGGGGCTGCCGTCCGACGAAGTTACGGCGCGGGTACACTGCGCACTCGAACGGGTCGGGATGCGGCATCTGTGCGACCGGCCGCCCTATAAACTGTCCGGCGGCGAAAAGCGCGCCGTTTCCATTGCCACCATTCTGGCTGTTTCACCGGACATCATTGTACTCGACGAACCTTCTTCTAATCTCGATCCGCGCGGACGCCGCCGCCTGATTGATCTGCTGCGCGGCTTCGGGCAGACGCGGATTATCGCCACGCACGACCTCGAACTGGTGGTTGAAGTCTGTCAGCGCGCCATTGTACTCGACGGTGGACGTATTGTAGCCGAAGGGCCGGTAGTAGAGATTCTTAATAACGAAGAACTCATGCTTGCCCACGGTCTTGAGCGCCCACATATCCTTAGGCACCAGCATCCTCATCACTGATTTTCAAACCTTGGAAAAATCCGGCGGAAAGTTTCCAAACCTTGGAAACTTCCGGTACGCTGTGGCGGAATGATCCGGCCTGTTGAACATCCTGAAACGCTGCTGGCGACCGAACGCTTTTTTGCGTCCGGCGGCGGGTTGGAACGGGCACATGAAGGCAACAATTTTCCGTTTGAGATCCGTCCTCAGCAGCAGCAGATGGCGCGCGCGGTGGCCGAAGCCTGTGCCAGCTCCTGTCATCTGGCAGTTGAAGCAGGCACTGGTGTCGGCAAGAGTTTTGCCTATCTTGTTCCGCTGATTCTCAACGCGCTGGCGCAGAATGTCCGCGCCGTGGTGGCGACCTACACGATTACACTTCAGGAACAGCTGATGGAGAAGGATATTCCTTTTCTGCAGAAATCGCTTGGTGTGGATTTTAAAGCGCGGCTGGTGAAAGGGCGTTCGAATTATCTTTGTCTGCGCCGTCTGTCGCGCGCCCGGCAGATGAGCGGCGACCTGTTTGATCCTTCCAAAGAAGTTGAGTTGAACCGCATTCGCGGCTGGGCGGATGCGGCGGTGGAGGGCAGCCGTCAGGAACTGGAGCCGCAGCCGTCCGCCGATGTCTGGAGCGCGGTTTGTGTGGAGCACGGCAACTGTCTCGGCAAAAAGTGTCCTGACTATGACCGCTGTTTTGTGATGAAGGCGCGCACCGGGCTGCACGAAGCCAACCTGCTGGTGGTGAATCATCATCTTTTCTTTTCCGAGCTGTCGGTGCGTTCGACCGGCGGAGCCTTCCTCCCGGACTACGGGATGGTGGTTTTTGATGAGGCGCATCAGATGGAGAATGTCGCGGCGGAGCATCTGGGCATCCGCCTTTCGCGCTACGCGATGGAGCATTGGCTCCGGCGGCTTTTTACGCAGGATAACCGCAAGGGACTTTTTGCGGTGCTGCGCGACGGGCGTGCCGCCGATTTGACGAACAAGCTGTGGAGTGAATGCGACCGCTTTTTCAAGATGATGCACAAGGTTTGCAAGCTGTCGGAGAGCAACCAGACCGTACGGCTGCGCGAGCCGCCGGACGTTGAAACCCGTCTGCCGGAACGGCTGGCAGAGCTGGATGTTCATTTTGGCACGTTGATCCGCGACATGGAGGATGAAAGCCTGAAGGCAGAACTTCAGTCGGCACGGATGAAAGGAAAGTTTTTTATCGAGATGCTGACAACGTTTTTGACGCAGAGCGCGGCCGGGCATGTGTACTGGGCGGCTCTGGAGGGGCGGACTCATAAACAGCCGGTGCTTTATTCCGCGCCGGTGGATGTGGCCAAGCTGTTGACCGGAATGTTGTTCGATGAAGTGCCCAGCGTGGTGATGACGAGTGCGACGCTGGCGGTTGGCGACGATCTGAGCTGGTTCCGCGGACGGATCGGCGCGGAGCATTGCGACGAATTGCAGGTCGGTTCACCGTTCGACTACAGCCGCCAGATGCGCGTGAAGATTCCGGCGGGTATGCCCGATCCTTCGAATGAGCAGGCATGTGAGGCGGCTGTGGTTGAAGTGCAGCCGCGCTATATTGCTCAGGGACACGGGAGAGCTTTTGTTCTGTTTACCAACGCCGCGCTGATGCGTCGCGTGGCGGAGAGAGTGAAGGAACAGCTTGAAAAGATGGAATTTGAATTGCTGGTACAGGGCGCGGGGCTTCCTCCGCAGGCGATGCTCAAACGGTTCCGCGAGCACGGTTCCGCGGTGCTGTTCGGGCTGGATCGGTTCTGGATGGGTGTGGATGTGCGCGGCGAGGCACTGAGTAATGTGATTATTGTCCGTCTGCCGTTTGCAGTACCGGATCATCCGCTGGTACAGGCCCGGCTGGAAGAGGTCAAAGCGCGCGGCGGTGATGCATTCCGTGATTATTCTCTGCCTTCGGCGGTATTAAAGTTCCGTCAGGGAACCGGGCGGCTGATCCGCACGGCCAGCGATGAAGGTACCATTGTAATTCTTGATCCGCGCGTAACCGGCAAATGGTATGGCCGGCTTTTTCTGCGTGCGCTGCCCGAGTGTCCGGTTGAAGTGGAAGAATAACGGCTTCGGTCTTTATTTTCTTCTGGCAGAGGAATGAGCGTAACGTCTATAAAGTACGTATTCAATCGGTCTTCAGGAAGGAGCAGGGTATGGGTGTTAAAGCAGTCGGTTTGATCCTTGGCGGCGGAGCCGGCACACGTCTTCAACCCCTCACTCAGGATCGTGCCAAACCGGCCGTTCCGATTGCCGGTAAATACCGGCTGGTCGATATTCCGATCAGCAACTGCATCAACAGCGGCATCCGGTCCATTTATCTGCTTACTCAGTTCAACAGTGTTTCACTGCACCGCCACATCCAGTCCACCTATATCTTCGACCAGTTTTCGCCGGGGTATGTCCGGATGCTGGCTGCCGAGCAGACGCCGACCTCCAGCGGCTGGTTTCAGGGAACGGCCGATGCCGTACGTCAGTCGATGCGGCATTTCATGCATAATGAACCGGACGTTGTTGTCATTCTTTCCGGCGACCAGCTTTACCGCATGGATTTTTCAAAAGTGATCGACGAGCACATTGAACGCAAGGCGGATGTTACGATTTGCACCAAACCGGTGCCACGCCGCGAGGCGGGGCCGCTGGGCATTATGCATGTGGATGAAAAAGGAAAGATTGTCGAGTTTGTGGAGAAACCGGGGGACACCCCGCAGCTGGATGGCCTGCGCGCACCGATGTATAAAGATGAATGCTATCTGGCCAGCATGGGCATTTATGTCTTCAACGCCAAAGTGCTTGCCGAACTGCTGTGCGGCAATGACCATCCGGATTTCGGAAAACACATTATTCCGGCCGCCATTCATGACTGCAATGTCTACAGCCATATTTTTGAGGGCTACTGGAAAGACATTGGAACTATCGGTATGTTCCACGACGCCAATCTGGCGCTGACCGATCTCATTCCGGAATTCACATTTTATGCTTCAGATGCGCCGATCTATACGCATATGCGCTATCTGCCGCCTTCTAAAATCAACTGCTGCGACTTGAACCGCTGTCTGCTGGCCGAAGGCTGCATCATTTCCGGGCACCGGATTCTGCATTCTGTGATCGGTCTGCGCGCCGTTATCGGCGAAGGATCGGTCATCGAACATTCAGTCATCATGGGCGCTGATTATTTTGAACACGAAAAGATCCTGGCCGGTAACGGACACGTCCGGCTTGGGATCGGTCGAGACTGCTACATAAAAAACGCCATTATTGACAAAAACGTGCGCATTGGCGACAGCGTTTACATTTCGCCTGACGGCAAGCAGGAGGGCGAACAGACGCCTCTTTATGTTGTACGCGACGGCGTTATCGTTATTCCGAAAAACACCATCATTCCGTCCGGCACGCGGCTTTAAACGCGATCGGCGTAGAAGGGATACCGCTTCTGGGTTACGGAGCGGTTTCTTTTTTTCCAGCGCTTGTACATCCAGAGCCAATACCCGGGATGTTTTCGGACTTCGCGCTCAATGGCGGAAAGAATCTGCTGCGTCAGCTCCCGGGTGGTTTCTTCGCCCGAATCGGACGGGGGTCGGATCATTTCGGTGACATACACCCGGTAGTGCCCGCCGCGTTGCGGCGCGCAAAAACCGATGAAAATTTCGCTGCCTGTTTTGATGGCCAGTGCCGCAGGTGCGGGCGTTACAGAAACGGGCAGGCCGAAATAATCCGCCCAGATGCCGCCTTCGTCCGGCTCAGTATTCTGGTCAACCAGAAAAGCGGTTTTTCCGCCGTTTCGCAGAACGCCGAGCAATTTACGCAGCGCTCCTTCGCGCGGAATAATTTTCTGCCCGGTGATTTCTCTGCGCTCAATCAGCAGACGATCCACCTGCGGGTTTTTTACGGGCATGGCAATGCTGTGAAACGGGAAGCCGTGGAGCGCCATCATCTGCCCGACCACTTCCCAGTTACCGAAGTGCGCAGTAATGCAGACCTGATTTTTTTCGCAAAAAAGCTGCTGCATGCTGTCATCGAGTTCAACATATTTTGTCAGCCGCTTTTCCGGACAGGTTCCGAACCAGATCACATCGAGAAAGGTTCGTGCCATTGTGGTGTAGGCGGATTGAAGAATAGCGTTCTTTTCCCGACCGTTCTTTGAGTTGCCGAATGCAATATTTAGATTGGCTCGGCCGATCCGTCTGCCCGCGGTATCCAGAAGAAACCCGAGATTTCCGCCGAGCCATGCGAGGCCGAGGATTGCCCTGCGTGGAAGATGCGGGATAACCGCTAGCCCGAAGCGAAACGCGGCGGTCTCAAACGGGCGGCGGTATTTTCTGTACGCTTTGCTCATGTCAGCCGAAAACCACCGTGCGGTTTTTATAAACCAGCACCTTGTTCTGCAGATGCGCCCAGACAGCCCGGGAGAGCACCATTTTTTCAAGATCGCGACCCTTGCGGATCAGGCTATCAACTGAATCCCGGTGCGAAACGCGCATTACTTCCTGTTCAATAATAGGCCCTTCGTCGAGATCGCTGGTAACGTAATGGCTGGTGGCTCCGACAATTTTTACACCGCGCTGGTGGGCCGAGTGATAAGGCTTGGCGCCGACAAAGGCAGGCAGAAAAGAGTGGTGGATGTTAATCACGCGGTTGGGGTGGTTTTTACAGAAGCTGTTGGAGAGAATCTGCATGTAACGCGCCAGCACAATTACATCAATGCTGTACTTTTTAAGCAGTTCCATCTGTTTTTCCTCCTGCCCGGCTTTGTTGTCTTTCGAAACCGGAATGCAGTGAAAATCAATACCGTGCATTTTTGCCACCGGCTCAAGATCCGGGTGGTTGCTGATGATCACGGGAATTTCGCAGTTCAAATCGCCGGAACTTTGTCTCGCCAGCAGGTCGAGCAGGCAGTGCGGGAACTTCGAGACAAAAATCGCCATGCGCGGTTTATAGTCTGAGAAATGCAGCTCGTATTTCATCTCGAAGCGCGCGGCGATCAGGCTGAACTTTTCGCTGATCTGGTCACGGGGCAGGGCAAAGCCGTTCAGCTCCCACTCCACGCGCATGAAAAACGCCTGCTCCTCGCCGTCGGTATGCTGTTCCAGATCGATGATATTCCCGTTGTGGCGCATCAGAAAATCGGTTACAGCGCAGACGATTCCCTGCCGGTCAGGGCAGGCGATCAGCAGAATAGCAGACGCTTCGTTTTTCATAGCCGGGATCCTCCGTAAATTGAGAACGAACTTTATAGACATTGCCCGCAAACACCAATAGGTTTTTGCGCATGAAAAACAACCTGAAAGTGCTGTTCGGAGTGTTTACCGCAACCCTTCTTCTGGTCGGCTGTTCCGTCCGGGAAAAGGAAGCCCCCGTGAAAAAAGAGCCGGAAATAGTAAAGGAAACAAAAACCATGATTCTGATGAAAACCACCAAAGGCGATATCAAACTCGAACTCGACAACGGAAAAGCCCCGAAAACCGTCGCCAACTTCCTCAAATATGTTGAAAGCGGACACTACACCGACACCATCTTCCATCGTGTTATAGGCAACTTCATGATTCAGGGCGGCGGCATGACGGCAAACATGAATCAGAAAAAAGCGCCGTACACGGTCGAAAACGAAGCCAATAACGGACTGAAAAACGTTCGCGGCTCCATCGCCATGGCCCGAACCTCCGACCCGCACAGCGCCGGCGCGCAGTTCTTCATCAACGTTGTCGACAACGGCTTCCTTGACTTCAAAGCACCGACCCAGCAGGGCTGGGGCTATTGCGTCTTCGGAAAAGTCGTCGAAGGTATGGACGTCGTTGATGCTATCCGCAATGTACCAACCGCCCCTGGCGACGTTCCAAAAGAAACCATCACCATCACCGAAGTCCAAATCGTCGAATAACGATTTGGAAAACTTGAATTTCTAAATTCGAAGCACGAAACAAATCTAAATGACAAAGCACGAAAATCCTAACAGGGTTTTGAAATTTTGAGTTTGGCAATTTTGAATTTGTTTCGGATTTCGACATTCGGATTTCGAATTTATGAACCCTAAACAGATAAAGTGTATCCTGAACTCCGGCCATCGCGCGGTGATCGTCACCGCCGGAGGCGGATCGGGTGCGCTCCATGCACTGCTCGGTACGCCCGGCGCATCGCGCTTCATTAGCGAAGCGCACGTGCCGTATTCTCCCGAAGCGCTCGAACGCTTTCTCGGCGAAAAAACAGAGCACGCTGTCTCCCCGGAAACAGCGGTTAAACTGGCTCAAGCCGCTTTCAAGTTCCCATGTTCAGATTTCAAGTTTCTTTCCATCTCCTGCACGGCCGCCTTGCAGACGGATCGTGAACGGAAGGGCGAAGACCGTGCGTTTATCTGCATCAAAACCGCCGAAATGGAAAAACTCTACTCACTCCATTTCTCAAAAACCTCCCGCGCGGAACAGGAAGCGCTTTTGAGCGACTGGCTGCTCGTTTTAATCGCACAAGCCGTCGGCGCGGAGCGCGGACTTATGCTTCCCGGCTCGTTCAATCCGGTTCATCAAGGACATCTTAATCTGCTGAAAGTCGCGGAGGAAATGACCGGACTGCGCGGAGTCTTTGAACTCTCCTGCGCCAACGTCGATAAGCCGGACACTGCGGAAGATGAATGTCTGCGCCGCATTGCCGCCATCAAAGACATTCCGGTTGCACTCACTCACGCACCGCGTTTCGTACAGAAGGTTGAGCTTTTTCCGAAAACCACCTTTGTTCTCGGGTACGACACCGCAGAACGTCTGATTGCTTATGCACAACCCGGCGAGTGGGAACTTTTCCAAACCTTGGCAAATTCCTTCCTTGTTGCCGGGCGGCATCACGGGGGACGGTTCCAATGTTTGGAAGATTTGGACTTACCCACCGGATTCGAGAAGCTTTTTCGAACCATTCCGGAATCCAGATTCCGGGAGGACATCTCTTCGACCGAGCTGCGGTAAACGTTGCCCGCTATACGGTGCCGAGATTGACATTCTATCGGCGAATAGTTACAAGGAGTCCCATGAATATAAAAGTATTACAACTGGTAATCATCATATTTATATCTTCGTTCCATGTTTTCGCGGATATTATCCTGGATAATACGGCGGATGGTACCGCTTCACTTTCAGCGAGTCTGGGGTCGATTACCCAGAACAATTTTCAGGCAAAGGTTTTTACAACTCCTTCAAGCGGAATCTGGACTTTGGATGTCCTGAAAATGAGCTTGTACAATACGTCCGGGTCGTATTCGTCAAGCATTACAATCGAACTGACAGAAGTAGATGGTTCATTGAATCCGAGTGGTTTAGCGATTGTTTCAGAGAATTTTTATGTAGAGCTGACCACCACACCGGAGTACTACGATTTTGATCTGAATAATTCTCTTTGGGAATTATCTGAGTCATATACTTATGCACTCGTCTTCAGCGCTTCTGCCGCCGGAACAACCTCCTGGACAAAAACAGACAACGCATATACCACGTCAAACGGGTTTACGTTTGATGCAACCCGCCGTTCAACAGACGGTGGTTCCAGCTGGAGTGAAAACAGTTATACCAACGGATTGCAGATTATAGCGGTTCCGGAACCCGCCACATCGGGCATGCTATTTTTCGGATTGGGCATCAGTCTGGGGGTACATCATCTGCGCCGTCGGATGAGCCATTAAACTTCGCTTATTTTGCGGTGTCGTTACACTTTTTTCCAGAGTCCTGATTTTTTTCGCTATACTTTCCTCCCTATGAAAAAGCATCCGGCATTTCATCGCACCGAACTGCTTATCGGTGAAGCAGCGCTGAAGAAACTTGCGGAAACGCGCGTGATTCTCTTCGGTGTCGGCGGCGTCGGCAGCTGGTGCGCCGAAGCATTGATCCGTTCCGGCGTCGGTCATCTGACGATTGTCGATAACGATGTGATTTGCGTGACGAATATCAACCGCCAGCTTCAGGCCACGGCGAAGAATGTTGGCAAATCAAAGGTCGAGGCGCTGAAGGTGCGCCTTCTCGAAATTCATCCGGACGCGGAAATCACCACGTTACAGAAAGTTTATAATCATGAGACGCGCAGAGAGTTTAATCTGGCCGGCTATGATTACGTCATTGACGCCATCGACAGTCTGTCGCACAAAGTCGATCTGACCGCCTCGGCAATGGAAGCGGGCGTAAAACTTTTTTCAGCGATGGGTGCGGCCAACAAGCTGGATGCGACGACAATTCGTGTGGATTCGATCTGGAAATCGCAAGGGTGCCGCTTGGCGAAATTCGTCCGCAAGCGGCTGCGCCAGCGCGGCGCGACGGGCGACTGCCTGTGCGTTTATTCCGAAGAGCTTCTGCCTGTGGCGGATGTTAAGCCGCCGGACGGAGAAGGCGATGCATGGAGTGAAAACAAGGCACAGATCAACGGCTCAATGGTACATATCACCGGCGCGTTCGGTTTCAATCTCGCCGGACTGGTTGTACAGGATGTGGTTCGAACTATGTCTCTACGCTGATCCGGTGGGCGCAGCGGAAGGTTTCGCCTGCTGGAAGTTTTAAGATTCCCGGTTTGTTCATGATGTCGCCGTAAGGCTGGTCGGGGTCTACATAGCCGTACCAGGGCTCGATGCAGACGAATGGTGCGCCCGGCTTTGCCCAGATTCCAAGTTCTGGAAACCCGGCAAATTCCACAGTCAGGCGGCGCAGGCTGTTTTTTGCGCCGAGCGTGATCTTGTCTGATTGCGCATCCATAAAAATCAGTGCGTCGCGGTCGAACAGCGTTTTGCTGAGCGGAAGAATTTTTGTGTCGTTCATGACGGGCGCGGTTTGATCTGTCAGCAAACCTTTATTGCCGAGCAACCAGGTGTCCAGCGTTTCGGTTTTTTCAAACTCCAGAAAACAGTTATCGATCGGTTCGTACAAATTGAATGCCGGATGCGCACCAATCGAGAAAGGCATAAGGGAAGAGCCCGTATTGCGTACTGCGTATTCAATGCCCAAGCGGTTTCCGCTCAGGCGGTAGGTGATTGTCAGCGAAAATTCAAATGGGTAACAGGCGCGGGTTTCGGCGGTCGGCAGAAGCTGAAAGGCGAGAGAACTTTCGCTTTGTTCGATCAAGCTAAAATCCATATCGCGCGCAAAGCCGTGTTGCGGCAGTTCATAGGTTTTTCCGTCCAGTTCGTAGCGTCCGTCGCGCAGTTTTCCAACCATTGGAAAAAGAACCGGAGCATGACGATTCCAGATTGCCGGGTCGGCCTGCCAGACATACTCCGTGCCGTCTGCACTCTGGATGCTGCACAGCTCGGCACCGCAGGATTTCACGCTGACCGTTAACTGTTTGTTGGAAATCGAATTCATGCTTCTTCTCCGTTGTTTAATGTGGTTATTAAAAGCGACCAGAAACACAGGACAATGTTGAAAAGCGGAAACTGCAAAGCCAGCGGCAGGCTGTAAATAATTGCGACCGCCGGAATCCATACACCCCAGAGAGCGATCAGGATGGACGGGATATTCCGGGTGATGATTTTCCTGGAGAACGCGTTCTTTGCAGCCCGGAATGAAAAATCATGTTCTTTCCAATGCATGGCAAAGGCGGTGAAGGGCGCCGACCAGAGCACGCTGAAAACAAACTGATCGACCAGTACTTTTTTAATAATTGTTGCTGCATCATTCTGGTCGCCGAAAAGAACGGCCTGGCCTTTGTATAAAGCATCAATGCTCAGACCCAGTACGGCCCAGAACCCCAGCATAAACAGCAGATGCGGAATACGTCGTCCTTGCGGGATTTCTTTACGGATCAACAGAAATAAAAATGGAATCAATCCGCCGAAAAAGGCCGTTGATAAAGCCGGGAAGAAAAGCCCCATCCGCTGTTTAATCTCCGGGATCTTTAGCAGGAAATTTCGCGTTGCCGGATTGAAGTAATAAAGCAGAACCAGGGTCAGTGCGAAACTTTGCAGAAGAATACCCGGACAGAAATTTTTTCTGGCAGCGTCAAACCCGTTTTTAAAAATAGTGTGCATAAGGCGTGGGTTGTAATCTACCGCAAAGCCCTTGACGATTAAAAAGCACCGGCATTTCCCTAAAGAGTCTGAGATTGTTGGGCGGCTTTGCGTCTTTGCGAGAAAATCGAAATTTCCAGGGTTTGGAAAGTTACGGAAAGGTCGCCGGCAGTGGTGCCGAGCACATGCAGTCTCTGCCACGTCACCTGATTCATCCAGTTGCGGATGTCGTCCGCCAGACCGGGCTCGCGCGACGCGGGCAGGGTGGTTTCAACCAGATAATCGACATTCTTCAAAACGTAGGCCGTGTAGCGCGAACGCATCAGCGCCTCCGCCGTCCTCCCGCACGGGCATTCGATCGGGTTCATAAGGCTGACTTTGCTTCGCGCGTCAATGCGAGTTCAATTCGCAGTGCCGAGAGTGTATCCGAACAGGCGGAGCTTGGAGATCATGAGGGTGTTCAGGTTTGGTAGATCCTGCGGATAAATTGAAATCAGACGCTTGCCTTCCTGCTGATAGAGCATCTGCTTTTTGTACATACTCATTTTGTATTGCGGCGTGTCCATGCCCCAGTATTCAACATAAACATCCAGTTCCGGCAGATAAAAGTCGGGGCGGATCTGAAACTCACCGATGATGCGGTATTTGGCGTCGTAGCGATAAGTCAGCCCGTGCGCGGTCAGCCAGTTGGCAATCCGGCGTTCCCCGTCGGACTGAACGACGGTTCCGTCTTCAGCAGTGATCGTTTTGTTCAGCTCGACCTGCGTTTCAAAGTTGCGCCGTTCCAGAAAAATTTCATCAAAGCAGCGGTCGCAAAAGACGCGCTGAAACGCCTGATTGGAGCGGGAGAACTCCTCGGCGGTTGTTTGCGCATGGCATCGCTGACAGCGATGCACGGCGGAGGCTTCGGCAATGCGCAGCGCTTCTTCAATAAACTCGAACGCCGCGGCGGCATCGCGGCGGATATATTCTTTTTCCGCTGAATTAACGGCCATGTCGCGCAGATCGCCGAGCCATGTTTTCGAGGCGCATCCGTACGCCTTGAGCGCTTTGATGGCATATTGCCGGGTTTGCGTGTGCGGATCGCGCAGCGCGACCGGGCCGAGTGCGGCAACGGCTCTGGCCTGATCGACACCCATCCACGCCAGCTTGCCGAGGGCAGAAGCACTCAGCCGCCGAACATTGGCAGAGGAAGATTTCAGTAACTCAAACAACTCGTCGAACGCCGCCGTGTTGCCTTCGCGTCCAATAGCCACCGCCCGATCTGAAAGTTTCTTTTCGAGCTGTCGGTCCATCGGATTTTTCACCGTCGTTCTCCCTGCTTCAACGCGCGCCAGCAAAGTCAGTCAGCGCAGCATCCAACGCATCGGGGTTGCGGCCGCCGGCCTGGGCGCGGTCGGGTTTTCCGCCGCCTCCGCCTCCGCACTGTTTGGCGATGGTGCCGACGATCTTTCCAGCGTTCTTTCCGGCTTTAACGAGGTCGGGTGTAACGGCGCAGACGAGCGCGACTTTACCTTCTGATGTTCCGCCGAGGATGGCGACGGTGCTCTGCAGTTTGGGCTGGAGCGCGTCCATGACGG
>Ga0172380_10004763_pt1 | contig 17116 bp, 37 predicted proteins | sample Leawe162metaG_FD_119747 | JGI IMG/M metagenome (GOLD analysis project Ga0172380, IMG submission 119747) | Leachate microbial communities from a municipal landfill in Southern Ontario, Canada - Leachate well 162 metaG | ecosystem: Engineered > Solid waste > Landfill > Unclassified | place...
CCGAGACTTGCGGCGATTTGTATAACTGGTTCCACGGTATCCATTGGCCTGTGTTCGCTAGTTGTGTAATCAAGAGACGATCCAAACGACTAATCCAAAAAGTAATAAAGCAACAATCAACGGATAGAGGCAGCCATGCCGAAAACTTTTACGCTGAAATCTCTTTCGGCCATGCTGCCATCGTTCGTCACTATCGAAATCGGCATTCATTTAACGCCCCCGATACGCTTGATCTTCGTTCGCCTTGCGTCCGACTCCGCCGATTGCCTGATGATTAACGCGCGAATAGTAAAACCCGATAATCAAAAAAAAAGCACTGGTTAAAACTTGACTGTCAATCTCCGAAATCGCTGTGTAAATAATCGCCATGGTGATTGATACGGCTATCGTACTCTGCGTTATCTCCCAGAGGATGTTCACCCGTCTCTGGCCGGCCGTCACCATATCCTGCTGTTCGGTTGTCGTCGGCGGCAGTGACATGCCGCTTGCTGTCTTGATTGGCGTTGGTGTCGCCGGTTCCGCTACCTCCACTACCAACGGTTCTTCGTTGGCTACCTGCACGGGTACGGGTGAACCGCCTTTGTTTGGTAGTGACATGACTCATCCTTAGCCCCCGCAACCTAACCGCTGCACCTGCTGCACTCGCATCCGCGACACAGCTCGCACAGGCAAACTAGCAATCCGCCGTAGCGGCTGTCTGCTGAGCAGCCCTGGTAGCACCGAGCGTGACCGAGACCCTGAGCAACTCTCAGCAGCAGCCAGGCCGGAACAGTTCGTACCACGAGCACCCGAGCAGTTTGCTAATGCGGAGCCAGCGCAGCTTGCAGCATAGCCACCGCAGTCGGCACTGCTGGCAGGTTGCGTTGCGCCGGAAAACAGCATGACAGCCAGGATGGTGATGACTGCGAGCGACGGGATTAGGTAACGCATGATGGATTCCTATTGATGGACTTGAAACAAAACAACTATCGCACTGGCTCTTGCTCTGGATAAATCATGCCAGCCGGCGCGTAAATAACGTGGCTGCTGTAGCGATGTTCAACCTGCTGCTTCAGCGACCTCGGCGTGTTCTCATTACACCCGTCGCCGTCCCACAGGCCCCACGAATTGATTCGCCGGTAGTTCTCGCCGCGTTTCGTCCAGAGCGTTGTCGAATGTCCGCCGCCGCCTGTGCCTTTGTAGTCAGTGCTGATGGTGCGACTGACGCTGCTATCCCAGATGATTCCGTCTTGGACCGGCAGCCCCATGTCGAGTGCTCGCGTGATCAACTCGATGTCGCTGGTCGGTTGTGCGGCCACCATTTTGAATGGATACGAGACGCCCTGCGGCTCGGCTGGGTTGTATCGCGATGGATATGGCCAGTCTTTCTCCAGGCATAGGCCGTGCTGCGTGGCAACGTACTGACCGCCAGAGAGGGTTGATCCACGGTCGCCGTTGATGCCATCTTTTTTCTGCGACAGGTAGTAGGCGGCAGCTCGCGAAAAGAACTCAACGCGGCCGGTTGCCAGGAAGTAACAAATGGTGAATATCAACGCCAACGAGTGGCCTTGGCAACTTCCCTGTGAACCTTGATTTAGCGGGTCAAACAGCGTCAATGGATCCACGTCAACCTGAAACGTCGGCTTACTTTCGTCCGCTCGGTCGAGCATCCATTCAGGGTCGATACCCTGAGCCATCAACAGCGGTTGCGATTCTTTTTCAATCGCATAGCCCATCGGGCCGATGGGTAGTTCTCGGTCAATCGTATCGGTCATCGAACCACCTCCAGTGATGCTGCCACTTCGCGAAATGCCTTGTACCAGTCTTCGCGAGTGAACTGGCCACGTGTCCGCTGAGACTCTAGGAATGCGTCAGATACCTTTTGCTGCCAGACTTTCCATTGTTGACACGTGGCTTGGTCGGGGCACTGCACAAGGTCGTATTGCTGGCCAATCCACGCGAGCACTGAGCGATTTGGATCGGTAGCGTGCTGCTGATTCGAACTGACGATGAATTTCAGCGACGGCCTGCCATAGAGAAAATCGCCAGCCTGCCGGTAGATCGACCCGTATGACGTGCGGCTGACGGCATGAGCCGGCGCGTTGTCGTAGGACACGCGACCAATGCCGTATTCGTTAGGGACCGGCGTTGGATTCGGATTCGGTGGATTCGGTGGATTCGGTGGATTCGGAATCGGCGGCGGGTTCGGTCCAGCACCGACAGTCACGTCCACCGCTTTTCGGCCGTAGATATTCTTTTCAAAGTCAATTGCGGTCACATCAACACGCCAGTGTCCAGGCTCGTCAATCAGGTACGCATTGCCGTCCAGCTTCGTCGGCGTCAGTGGCTTGCGATCGGAAAAGCCTTCTACCACCACGGAAACTTGAGATGCTTCGGTAATCGCCAGCACGACAGCCACAGGTTCCGAGCTGCTTGGCAGCGTTTTGGACAGCACCACATCGCCATGCGTGATAAGGTCGCCAGTTCCGCCAACGCGATAGTAATTACTAGCCGTGAGGGTGAGTGCATCTTGAGCAACCAGGGGTGAGGCCAACAACGCTACCAGGAGGAAAAGACTACGCACTTGCAATGCCTTCGCTTAAGTGTGACTACCGACTACCGCCGCCATCCGAACAGCCGCCAGCGTGGCCGCGTAACGGCACGGCTGACCGTCCTAGACGATTGCCACGCACCACCAGACGAGCCGCTGTACGAGCCAGCCGCTACGCCATGCTCACGCCTCAAGTGCTCGGCCAGGTCACCTGGCCAAGTCCAGCTACCGCCGCCGTGTAGTCGATTGTGCAGGGCTACCATTTGCGAATGAGTCATCGCCGAGTGTTGCACTTGCTGTTGCTGGACTCGCACTTGCGGAGCCGACGACAGCACTTGCGGACCCGACGCGGCCAGCACCTTCGGACAGTTCGGGCACTGTGCCGCGGCGACGTTTGCAACCAGGGTGAGGACGATGCAGAGTAGGGTTTTCACGGTATCCCCGATCGATTAGAGGAACTTCGTCAGAATCAACTCGATGAGCTTGAGGATCAACGCCCACGTTGCCGGGCTGATTGCTCGCTCGCGGCCCAATCCCTGGACGGCTGTCATCTGCGTTTCGAGTTGGTCAACGCATTCCTCAAGCGTGGCGGGGGCTGGCGCGGGCGGTGCTTCAGGCTGGCTCGTTAGCAAGTCAGGTTCACCGCCGAGGTAGGATCCAAGGCTGCCGAGAACGCAACCAACATGCTGTAGGACTTCCGCCTTCTGGTCGACGAGTCCGCCAGACCTCACGATGCGAAAAACCTCAAAGAGGCAGTCGACCTGGACCGCAGGCTCGAACGTGCAAGGGCATGACATTTGGAAATTCCTTGGGGTGGTTGGCTTGAGAATTAAAAGACTGCCGGCCGTGATGCTTTTAGGATCACCTCCTTTGGCCGGCAGTCTCTCGGATGGACAACCACTAGTTTGCCATGCAGCGCGAGAAATGTAATCAGTGTTTACACGTCGCCGCGAAAGAATGTGGAAAGTCGATATTAATGAGTATGGAGTGGTTAATAAGATTTAGTCGGTCGACCTCCCGCCCTCACCCCGTTCGCACGCCTCAACCTCCCATCGCAACTCGAATTCCTCCAGCGCTCGACGAATAACCTCGCTTGCGTTTGGCGTGTCGAGTTTGAGTTTTAATCGCTCGATGCGTGCACGAGTGGCTCGTGATGCGGAGATGGAGATTGGCTGGGTTAGTGTGTCTGGTGTGTCCATGTGCGTCCTATGCGGATGGGGTTAGTGCGTTCTGCGAGTTGGTGGATTCGGAACATCGGGTGGAGTGTCGATCTTTGGCTTGTTTTTAGTTTCTCGAAAGTAATTAGCCAGACCTAAATTTATCCTAGTCATCTCGCCGGACTCAAATGCGCTTCGTAATCGCGACATTGCTTGCCGAGTACTGTGATACCGATTCTCCAGTTCCGCGAACCCGAGTCTGTGATCGACCATGATCACAATTAAATTGTTGAGTAAATACAGATCCTGTACTGGCTCCCCGCCGTCGTGCACTAAGCTAGATTGCGTTTCGCCTGCCATTACGTCCTCTCATTCTGAATCATCACACCCTCACAAAAACCTTGCAGCCACTGAGCCGACTTGCGCGGCCCAAATGGCTTGCCTGTAATCTTCTGGATAGCCGCACGCAGCGCCGGCCAGTCGTCACTAGTGCCGTCGATACAGCCGCTTGCGGCTTGTTCGATTTGGAGGAGGTCGGAATCGGTTAGGTTGCGTTTTGGCGCGGCCGCAGCCACTGCGCCCGTACTTAATGATTGATATCCCCAGCCCATTATTCACCCTTCAGTTAAACCCCTCGAAAAACCAACTCCACCGCCAACTGCTTCCCGACCACCACGCTAACCTCGCCAATCGCCATCACTTCCCAGTGGTCGCCGGCAATCAAACCGGAATCAACCACGCCGTCAACGTACGGTTTGCAGGACTGCAGCATGTTCGCTAAATCGCGTCGCCTGCGGTCCGGCACCGTGAACCGATAATCCACCACGACTGGTCCGCGAATCGGTTTAGCGCCGGCCTGAATGGCTAGCAGCTTGGCTATTTCGCGAGCCTGCTTTGTCGGCGTGGTTTTGGAAAACTTGCCGCCGCTGGTGTGTGCGTGCAGGCGTGGGTCGAGCGTGGTGGCGATGGAGAATTGACTAGATTCCATGTCGTTTGCAAATCTCCTCTCTCGCATCAAGGTATTGGACTTTGCTAATCTCGCCATCCAGGAATCGCTTGTACTCAATCGCACCCTCTTTGACGGACGACACCATGTCGCTATCGAAGCCAGACCCAACCCCGATAGGTTCGCCCTGCCATTCTCGCTTTTCGCGATACGGCGCAGCCATCGCCGCCCGCTCGCGGCTTTTGCGAATACGGTCGCGGTCCGCCGAGCAAATCGACCGAACAATCAGGTGGACCTTATCGCGCTCGTAAGCCGCGAACGGCTCGAGTGCGCCGCTCGTCCAACGCTGGACAACCGACATACACTCGTCAAGCTTGAATGTGGCCAGGGTGGACCGCCAGACCCGCTGTGTCTCTTCCGGCTTGTACGAGCCTTGCAGCCACTCGTGAAGCGACGGGAAGGCAACGAACAGGCGATCGATGAAGGTGGTGAATTCTGGGTTAGTCAACTACGATCTCCATTTTTGGTTTACCGCGGCCGTTTTGGCCGGCCTGCTTCTGCTCCGGCTTGTGGTCGCCGTTGAGGATTAGGTTTTTCGCTTGCTTCAAAATCGAATACTTCACCACCTCGATAGCGTCAGCGGTCGTGAATATCTCGAGCTTGTAAAGCATTTCCTGCTCGGCCGGCCCAGTGATTGGCTCTGCCTTCTCGGCAACATGAGCCAGCCACCGAAACCATGCAGACTGAAAGTCTTCATCTCCCCAATGCGACGAAAGTTCCCGCGAGGGTGTTAGAGAGTAATTCTTTCTTTCTTTAATTTCTTTTCCTTCTTCTTCTGTGTCCGCTTGTTGTTCATCTGTTGTCCGCTTGTTGTTCATCTGTTGTTCATCTGTTGTTCGCCCTCTCTGGTATTTAGGCCAATTGACAATTGAAACTATGGTAAATCTGTTGTTCGGAATGAGCTTAATGCACCCCAATTCTTGTAGTTTCTGCATGCCCCGGTACCAAGCTGAGCCACTAATGCCGAGTTCCGCTGAGGCAGCCTCGCGACCGCAGGCAAATTGCCCCGGTTGCAAATCGCACCCTGCATACCAGCTTCGCTTCCAGTTCGATCGGAGGAGGCACCAGCACCACAAATGCCACAGGCGAGCATCGCTAAATACGCGGCTCTCCAGTGACTTTCGGTGTAGCATTATCCAGTCCGAATTTTCCATTTATTTACCATTACTCCTCACTCGGGCCGTTGTCCTGTCCAGTTAATCCAAATACTCAAATTCGATGCGGGTTACTTCCGTTTCCGGGTCGCACTTCATGTGCTTCATGAACATCTCGACGAACTCTTTGCCGGTCATCCCTGGGAAGCCCTCCATCTCGCACTCACCACGACTGTAGCCAGAGCTTTGCAGCATCGTGTCGAGCGGTTCAAATGTTACGTCCACAACGCGAATCTGCCCCAGTCGCTCAATCTTTTCGCCTGGCTTCAGCCCCATGCACTTGACACAGGCGTTTAGTTCATCGCCAGCTTTTAGGTTTCGCCAGCCAAGTCGACGCGTGACAGTTTTCGAACGATTGCGAATCTGATCGGTAGTGAGTGAAAACGAAATATTACGTGGCATCGCCGAACTCGCTTTCCTCTACGAACTCCGTCCCGTACTCCGCACCAAACGCATGCGGCCACTTATCCCACTTCACCCAATGCCCTTCGCCTAAGTCGCTGGTGTGGCCTGTGACTACGCCGCCGTCGCCTTTCTCTGCGTAGACGCATGCTGGCGACTCTTCGTTCGCTGCACCGTACAGGCTCTTAACGAAGCGGATTCGCGTGCCGATTGGCAGTAGCTTTTTACCCATCAATACTTCCCCCTATACCTCTCCAAAATCCCTTCCGCCGTCGCTCGCTGCCTTTCCGACAGCCTGTCGTCTCGCCGAAAAACTACCGACTCGATAAAGTCTGCTTCCCAGTCCGATACGTCGCTGCTGTCCAGTGCGGTTAGCTCGGTGCAGATTTCTGCATCGGTCATTCTTCATCCTCGCTAACTTGATCGTCATCTGCACCGCAATACGCGTCCCACCACTCTTGGTTCACCACGCAGCCGCACCACCAGCAGAGCCCCTGATCGTCCGACGTATGCTCTCCGCGCCGGCAGTCTTGTTTAGTGCCCATCGTTTAGCTCCGGGTTGCGAATGCGACAGTGCTGCCAGCCGCAAGTAACTTCACCTTCCCCATCAGTTACGAACGGATATGGATTGGACCTGACCCAAATTAGCCTACGCTTTCTCCACGGCTTGCTTTCGCTATCCCGTACCTCACAATTCATTCGCAACCGCGCGTGCTCGTCGGTGGGTATGATCCACTCGGGAAGGACTTCAGCGACGATGGCACGCTTTACAGCGAAATCACTGATACCAAATTGCTCTACCACAAAGCCTGTGCCGAACAACAAGAAATGCTGGCCAGGTTTGATATCGTCCAGCCCTTCAAACCGCCACGTCTTACCGCCGCTCTCGAATGTGTCGCCTGTTTTTAGCATGCTGGTTCCTTTAGTTAATTGCCAAGTCGCCATCGTCCATCGGCCTACTGCCACGCACAGACAGCCACAAGGCACTGCCCCTGCGGAACTCGATTGGCAGCGACGGTAGCGCGGTGATCGCCTTATGCACGCTCATCCAGAACACGGTCGGGTTATCGACTGGCTCCTCGCCGTACTTCCGCAGGTAGGTTTTTATTTTGTCTTCATCAAGCGACAATAAAGCCTCGTCGCGGTCTTTCTTGAACTGTTCTAGATCAAACTGCATCGCTATCTCCTTCTATAAAAATGTCCCGCCGCCGATTCGGGTCAGAAGCAAACGGCGGGACGCCCAGCTACGCCGCTGGATTGGGTTGTTACTTCATCTGGCTCGGCTTTTCTGCCGAGCCTTGTCTACCTTCAGCCACTACGCCAAAATCAAAATCTGGAACATCCATAACTGGCTTCTCGGTCATGACTGCCAGTCGCGAAACATCGAACCAGTGCGAATCACCAAGCTTTCCGTCCTTGTCTAGTCCTGGATTAATGGCGGCCTGAATACAGCCGTACAGGTCGAAGCATATTGACGCGCATACGCCCTCGAAGCCAGTGACCCTATCCTTAACACGATGCCCGATTAACTGCATGTGCTTTCGAATTTGCATTGTCGTTTTCTCCCCTAGTTACTAAATAAAACAAAAACGAACGAACCGGAATTGAACCGGACGGCTTTCGCCGCGCGACGAGATGTTGCACTCCGCCTACCCTTGCGGGTTCGCTTCGTTCAGTGGATCGGGCAGGAATGCTAGGTTCCTAATGTCCTCCCTCGTAATGTCCCGCCGATTCACCATCCTTAAACAACTTGCCGTCAGTCGCAGCTACCTTCGTTGCCGGCACGACATCCTCGGCTTCGTCTTCAACCGCCAGTTTCGTGCCAGTGATTCGCGCGTAAATGTTCCGAGCTATCTTGCTCTTCGCTTTCCCGAGCACAGCATCAACGCCCATGCCGCCATTGACCCGCACTGGTATGCGATAGTCGCCAGTTTCTTTTTCCTCCCATATCATTTCATCGTGGACGCCTTGCCAATCCCACTCCGCCCGCGCCGGCACCAGTGAGCCTTCGCTGAAATTCTGCGGTACACCAACTTGCGTTTTAAGATTGGTTAGTCCCGGCAAATCCGCCAGCAGTCGTTCGAAGCCTTCCTTCGTCACGTATAAATTCCCAGCGATGATATTGAACTCGTTACCGACAACTCGGATGCCACGCAGTAAAGCCTGCAGTACGCACTCGCGAACGACCTCGAGCTTGTAGTATGTGCTGTCAGTCTTGTTCGGTCGGTCGGTCCGAAACCCGAGCGGACTATTCATCAACACCATGATGTCTTTCATGACTTCATCGGTCAGCAGTTCTTTTAGTTGCCGAATCGCTCGAGCTGTCACTAGTGCCTTGGCGGCCTGATTCGATCCGACTTTTATAAGCTGGTCCGCACATGCCTTGCTCGTTTCGTCGATGGCAATCATCGCCGCCAAATCGCTCTCCGGAACAATCACGTCGCTTTTAATCATTTCGTTTTTGGTTGCTGTTGCCATTGATAATTCCTAAATGTTTGAGTAATAAACTTAACCGCTTTCGCTCGCATGGCTCGTATGTCTGCGGACACACTAGATAGCCGTTTGAATGCTCTACTAGCTCCATCCCGCAGCCGCCTGGACAGCAGCCACGCCGGCGCTGATGTTCTCTATTCGCTTGCAGCCAGGCTATCACGTCCAGGCTGTCTATCATCGTCGGCTGCTGATACACCCCGGTTGTCGCTACTAACTGTTGTCCGCGGGTTGGATTGCTCATTGGCTGCCTGCTTTATGAACGGGTTGTGCTCGCCAAGAATCTTTCGCAGTGCGGACTCCAGGTCGTCAGGGCAATAGCTCTCGCGTGTTGCCAGCCAGTGAATGCCGCTCAAGAAAGCCTGCTTCGTTTCTGCCTTCTGCGATGGATGTAAATCGAAGTCGCCGTAACATGCCTTGCAGTATCGGTTGTAGCCGTCATTCAGCGACTTAACGTAATCCTCGTCGTCCCAGTCATGGGTTATATCAACCATCGTCTCGCCCTTTCGTTGTGTGTACTTCCACTGCCGGCTCATCGGCGGCTCTCTCTCGTCGTATATAAAACGCCAAGCACAATCCGGCGTATTCTCCAGGCACAAAACCGTGTTCTTCCGCAGACAAGACGATGGTTTCGTAGATGTCGTCGGGTATGGGGATGGTTAGGTTTTTCATGGGGTTTGCTCAGCTTCTTGCGGTTGATTTATCCGGTGCATCCTTGCCATCAACGCATCAGACTTTTCAGAAATCACCTTGTATTGTTTCGTGAGTTCACTGAGCGCAAACCGACAAGCCGCGAACTCTGAATCAAACACTCGTTCGCCTTCAACTACTTCCACTGAATCTGGCAGTCGAATGGCAACCTTACCTTTCGTTCCGCTAGGTATCCTGTCGAGTTCCTTGCCTGACCGAACCGACAGATCCCAGCCAACAAAAACAACTTCTTTCACGTCGCCCCCCATATCAAAAAGAACACACCCACCATCAGCACAGCCACGCAGCCGGCCATCACCACTGCCCAGCGACCTTCCCAAACTTCCGCAATACGACACACGTCGTAGAACTCATCGTGCACCTCCGCCGCCGGCTGGCTCAGCAGCACCACTTCGCGAATCATCGACGTTAGATACTCCGCATCGTCCCAGTCCAGCTCCGACTTCGGGTCGATCGCCATAGCCTCGATTTCGCAGAGGATTTCTCGCAGTGTTTCGTCGGTCACTAAAAACGTGTAACTCTTGCCGCGAATCTGATATCCGAATCGATAGCCGTCGTTGCTGACTGACCAGCATGCAATTCGTTCTGTTGCTGTTGACATGGTTATTCCTTTGTTAAAACTTCGCATTGATCCCAGTTTGCGCCGCCGTAAGATATCCAAACACCCTGGCCGTCGGACAGCACTCTATAGCCAATCAGCCGCAGTGGCTTCGTCCACACGGGCTCACCGCAATCCTTAAACCTCGCCGTCAGCGGTGCGTCGTTCAGGTCGATAATCGTCGCCGGCCGCCATTGCTGAATGCGGCGAATGATGACTACGTCGGCGTTACTGCCATTTGTCGATTCGTAGGCGCGACCTTTTACTAACATCGCATCGCCGATCCCTGCACGCCGTATATCCACAAACTCCCACCCCTCCGGCATCTCAACTTCGCCGCTAATTTTGACTTTCATGCTCGCTCTCCAAGTGAAACTACGCTCGCGACTTAACCAGCCGCTCGAGTAACTCATTGACATGCTTACGCACTGCAACCGCCGAATGAAGTGTGCGGCCATTCAACTGTGATTTCTCGTCACACTGCATCACCAATGATCCGCAGCGGATTCTGTCGTTACTCTCCATTTGCATCAGCACAGCAGTTGCCAAGTCATATCCGTGCATGGTCGCATCAGCCGACTGAACCTTGCCGTCATGCTCCGGCCGCAAGTTGAATCGCAGTAGCCGCAGGTTTGACTCAATCGCAGCCAACACGTCGCAGATATGCTGCTCGGCCAGGTCTTTGGCGGCGCGGGTAACGCCGGCTTCGTAGTCGGTGATGGTGTACTGTTCTTGGGTTTCCATGGTTAGCCTTTCTGCGCTACTACGCTACGTGACGACGAGACCGCTTCGACTGCCGGCCTTCGATGCAGACTTCGCAAAATCCGCACAGCGTTGCAGGGTCTGACTGCGAATCGACCCGAAACGTCACTCGCTTCCAATCGAATTCAATCTCATTTCCGACATCGTCAAAAAGCTTTTCTCGACGACAGTCATCCAGCGATACTGGCATAGAGTCGTAGTGCACATCGACAATCGATACGTGCGACCTAGCCGCTAGCCTGTCGACCAAAAGTAGAATATCTACCTCAGCCGAATTCCTTGGGTGCCGCGTAATGTGGCATCCTGTTTTGTTCGTCAAGCAAACGAGATTGACGAAATCGACCTTTGAAATCCTGTAGCGATACATTGCCTAATCCTTGTTAAAGAAAACTACTTCTGCGGTCCAGCCGTATGTTCACTCATATTCACCCTCTCCGTTTCTTTCCTAAATGTCCCTCGGCAAATCGCTCCACAGCTTTCTGCCGATAAAACTCCGCTAACTCTTCTTCTGTCGGGTCGTTCGGTCGCGGTCCAGCTTCACCGCTGGTCTGTGATCGATAGCTCTGCAGCCGGCATTGGTCGGTGCAAAACGTCTGCAACTTAGTGCGCGGTATAAACGCCTCTTCGCACCACTTGCATGCTCGAGTCGGCTTTTCTGGCTTCGGTTTTAGGTTCTCCGTGAGTATCTTGTTGCACTTTACGCCGCACGTCAGCCGGCGATTAAATTCGAATTGCTTGAAGCGTTTGCGACAGACAGGGCAGCGTTTTATGATTGGCATGACGTGTATTTCTCTACTGGTTATAGCTTTTCGCCTGTTGCCTTTTCATACACTCGCTTAGCCCAGTCCATCCGCTCTCGCTGCCTCGGTGATCCAGGAATATTATCTGGCCCGAGCCATTCCTCTGGTGGCGTCTTGCCTGCGTTAAACATTCGCTCGTGCGTGCCCCAAGCAAATTCGCCTTTCATCTTCAAGACGCTCGCTGGCAAGTCTTCGCGTATCGCCTCAATTAAGTCGAGTAGCGCCCGCATATAGAAGTGCTCAATGGTCCGCTGCGCCTCGATGCAAAGCCTCAACTCTTCGTCGGAGATATTTGGCTCTGCTTCCTGGACGGCTATTTGTATTTGGCATGTCGTGCGTTTACCATCACTCATCGCTCAGCCACTCCTGTAAAATTGTTCGTTCGATATCGGACATGATTGCTCCTCGTTAAAGTCGCGGGAGAGGTTGGAAACGTCACCGCGTATTCATATTCGCCGCTGCAGCTAGTCTCGTACTCTTCGCAATTCGTCAGCGTATGCCCGTTGAAACGAAATCTCATACACACCTGGGGCGCAAATAACGTCGCCATGCTCTGGGTGCGTGATAGTTCGCTCGCAATCCAATTTCAGCCACGGACCCTGCAGGGCGTCGGCGCAATCAACCGCGAACATCGCCACGCCTTCGCTGCTGTCCAGGCAATGGCGACTGCCCTTGGTTGTGCCCGGCGCGAGTTGCAATACGCACTTGGTATGATTGGCGCTCTTTGGCAGTTTGTCTCGCCGCCAAATGTAGATATCTCCCTGCCGGAAAATGTCTCCGTCACAGGCGGCTTCCGAAAACCTTTGAGGCTGGTCGCTGATAATTGTTTCCGACGACTGCACTTGCTTCAAAACGTCTAGCGCTTGCATCTAACTGGCTCCTATAATGTTTCCTTGTCGACCACCAAGCATCCACTTTTGCGCTCCCGCGCACGAACGAACTTTCGGGCCGACTTCCAAAAAATAAACACGGCCTGTGCTTCGGCACCGACCAACAAAAGCCCGCATTCCATCGGGCAAACTAAACAGACCCTCGTGAGTACCATCTACATCGTTGCGCCGATGGTCAATCACTTTTGCGCCGACCTCGGCGATATACCGATCCCAACCGAATCGCTCGATTCGAATCCGCTTCACCTCCTCATTGTCCTCCTTGCGAATCTGCTCAATTGTCTGCGACTGCGGAGACATGACGATCTGCTCGTCGACCGCAACACCGCCGACGGCGTAATGGCTCCAGCCATCCGCGTACTGGACCGCTGGACCGCTTTCGTTGTGTAACTCTCCGTCGCTCCAATGCACTTGCGTTGGATTGCGAGACACCACACACAGCCCGTCGTAAGCCACCCAGCAAGACGCCCGCTCATTCCAGTCGACGAATAAATCAAGCTTCTGGATGTCGTATTTCGCGCCTAGTACTTGCCCGCCGCGGTACCACCCTGACCATGCGCGGTAGTAGTAGCCAACAAACCACTCCTGGCTGCCGAGTTGGCTGTAGAGTTGGCTGCCGAGTTGGCTGTCGAGTTGGCCGCGGAGTTGGCTGTAGAGTTGGCTGTAGAGTTGGTTGTAGAGTTGGCTGCCGAGTTGGCTGTCGAGTTGGCTGCCGAGTTGGCTGCGGAGTTGGCTGTAGAGTTGGCTGCCGAGTTGGCTGCGGAGTTGGCTGTCGAGTTGGCTGTCGAGTTGGCTGCCGAGTTGGCTGCCGAGTTGGCTGTCGAGTTGGCTGTCGAGTTGGCTGTCGAGCTTTAGCTTCTTGAGTGCCTTCACTGTAATCGCCGACCACACGACCATTGCAATTGGGCTAGGGGCGATTAGTGTGATTGGTTTCGGTTTACTCATCGCCGCGTACATTCGCTCCACGACTTCGCGAATATCGGCGTCCGAGTGCTGCAGTGTCTGATTCGCGATCCACTGTTCGCGCAGTTCGTCAATTGCTGCCCACTGCTCGGGTGTGGCTGTTGTTATTTTGTTCATGGGCTCACTCATCACTCAGCCACTCCTGTAAAATTGTTCGTTCGATATCGGTTAGTTCAGCCAGTAGCCGGCGCAGTGTGCCGAGCCGTTGACCGCAGGCGGCCCAGGCTTTGATTACTTTGGCGTCGTATTCGGGTTGCTCGACCGGCTTGGCTGGCTCCGGCTCCTCGTCGCAGTCCTCGTACTGCAACTCATCCACGGCGGCCTTGTAATCCTTCGCTGTCGGCTCGCGGTTTTCCTCGGCAGCTTTAGCCGCGGCAGCCTCAACAACTGCCGCTTGGTGCTCAACGGGTGCTTTGGCGACTTCACGGAGTTGCGCTTCGTTCTTCGGTTTGGCGTCTCCAATTGGAGACAGATTTTCGTCGACCTCTGCCGCTTGAATCATTCGATAGGCGTGGGCCTTGCCCCATCCCCAACGCTCCTTGACGTACTCCTCGAATGACTTGTAGCCGTCTCGATACAGACGGTCGTCGCGAATAGCCCGCAGTGCATTACCTACGTCCATGAATGTTTCCATTCCGTTGGCGATGGTGGCTTCGAGGGTGGTGAGGCGAGATAGGGTGGTCATGATTTAGCTTCTCTTGGTCAATTGCCTTTCGGCATCGAATCCTAGGTCCATTTTTTCCGTGACGATTGTTGTCGTTTCCTTATGCCTACTGCCTGGCCTGTGATCCATAGGACAGAGCGTGTCTGGGTCGGTATCGAAACGAAGTATCGATTCAAGTTGCTCAACGGAAATCGGCTTTCTGTTCCACTCGATATGCTGCCATTGCGTAAATGTTCCGTCGCCGGAAATCTTGAGAACATGCGCACCGAAACACAGTACCCTCACTCTCTTTCCTGACATGAGACTATGGCACTCCGCAAGCCGTGCGCGGTCGTCAACTGCCTTCCATTCGATACGGGTGTTGCGACGATTGCGCAATAATTGATTGATGATATGTAGCGTGTCGGATTGGTACTCGCTCATCGCCGCGCCGAACTCTTTCACCTCGACAAGCATCATGAACTGGTACTCCTTTCCTGCGACGTGCTTGTAGCGGTGAATCCAAAGGTCTGAATCAACAGCCACCAATCCTTTCTTAATCGAGTCGAGATTAGGGTTCTTGCGAATCCAGCCAGAGAATCCGGTTTGCGTCTCAGCGGCACGGAAGCGTGAAGTCATTACGCAACCCTCCAGACAACGATCTCACGAGTGAGCACCAAGCACCGCCTGCTGTCCTTGGCCCACTCAACCATTTGCGCGTTGCACTGCTGGGACTCATACGGAACCGAGTACCGCATATCGACCGGCAACTTGACTGCTCTCAGCATGTCGCCGATATGGTCAACGTATTGGCGGTCTGGCGACTTCCATTGAGTCGGCTGAATGATTAGTGCGATGTACGCATCGGTCAGTTTCTTAGCGTACTGATTGATGGCTACCGCAAGATTTGTAGTGAAGACTTCAAGCGACTGGTTGCCTAGGTCTTCAGCGTCTTGGCTGTACTGGCCTTCCGCCTGAATCCAGTAGGGAGGGTCGAGGTAGACTAACTTTACGTCTTTCCACTGGGGCGGCTTAAGGGGCCCGTCGAGAATATCGTGCTGGCGAATCTCTTTCTCGCGCTCAATGATTGGCTTGCGGTCGCTAACGAAGTACCGACGCAATCGCTTCTTGCAAACATCTATCGTTGAGCCGCCACCAGCAAACGGGTCGACTACAACGTCGAACGGTTTAGTGTAGAGATACAAAAGATTGTCGACCCACCGCACTTCGCTGTTTCCGAAGTGAGACGAACCTTCCGACTTACTCTGCTGCTTCCAGACGTTGTAGATTGGAAGCTCAAAGTCGGTCGCATGGTCGGCAGCGGCTTGATCGTTTTTTGCGAGTGAATCAAATTTCGGCATGTCTGCCAATATTTGATTTACTCTTGCTGGCGTCTCACCGACAGAATCAGCGATTTCCTTTTGCTCGTGGCACGCTAGCCACAGCTCGAAGATCTTTTTGTTACGCGCTTCCTTCGCGTCCTTGTCGACACGAGACAGCCAATCGCGGATAGTGCGTTCACTGACCGAAAGAATTTTGGCGAGCTGCTTTTTCTTTTCGTCTCGCTCTCGCTCTGGCGTGCCGCCGTAGATACGGCGAGCCATGTCGCGCTTGTCGTTCTGGCTCAACTGCAAACCGTGGCTAGCGTTTGTCTCGATAGCCTTTTCGAGCAGGTCGGCATCGCTCGAAGTCTCGACAACAATCGCTTTGATTTCTGCGACTTCGTTTTTTCTGTGAGCGGTCCAGCGGTGCCAGCCGTCTATCAGTTCGTTGTGCTGATTGACAACAATCGGCGGCAGAACATCTAAGTCTTCCGCATACTTCTGCACCGTTACCGCACTGGTTTCGATGCGCGGGTACAGGTCTTTACGAAAGACTACATCAGCAACCTTGATGGTTGTTGCATCCATACGGACGCCTCCGGCTTTAGAATCCTCTGCCGATTCCAAGCCGACCACTAGAATGTGGTGGGTAAGAAATCGTGATTTGTTAAAAACCAGAACTCGCTTCTCACGGCTTGTTCTGATTCACTGACGGTATTTGTATCGACCGTTAGGACAGTTTGCAATAGGGATGAGTAAAAATTTGCAAACTATTTTTGTGGCGGACGGCCTGGACCGCGCTTCGACGTCTTGAATCGGTCGCATTCTGCCTTGTAAATAACGACCGAGCTACTGAATTTCGAGGAAGAAATGAGGCCCCTACGCAGGTACTTGCGGATAGTGTGCTCCGAATAACCGAGATATTCAGCAGCCTCACTAACCGTAAAGGCTATTCCGTCGCTGGTTTTGATTGACATTATCATAGTTCCAAATTGTAATAGTCTTTGGTACAAATATCAACACAGAGAAACCGCGACGGGTGAGAACGGATCAAATCACGATGACCCATACCGCCGCGGTTCTCTATTTGTCATTGCCCCAGCCTCACGGTTAGGGGCCACCTGCCAAAAGGAAAAAGTTATGGAATCGAAATGCGAACTAATGTTCCTCCGTCGAACCAGCCCCGTCATGTGGGTCGCTACCGTTCAGGTCATCTCTGATCTTGACGAGGCTGCTGTCACTGCCGACCTCAGCCGCGTACTTGGCGGCCTGCCACTTGTGGATAGTCTGCACAAGGGTGATCGCGGCGTCTTCCGTGATGTTGACCCCGTGGCCGCCGAGCAAGCTGACGTCAGCCCCGTTTGCTGTCATGGCAATGCTTGTCACGGCGGACAGTTCTATAAAAAGTGTCGTTGAGCCTGACTTAAGACAGAACAGCATTTGTTGCATAAACCCAACCTTTCCTTAATGAATCACTGCCTTTTGTCTAACGGAGAGGACGCCACTTGACAGTCGATTTTCACGGTCATGCGGGTCGCGCCGGCGACGTTCGTCAAACACAATCATCTTGGCTATTTTGTTGGTACCGAACTATGTAGCGACAGGGAGGAGCGGGGTAGTGTAGGGATGCCCTAGTGTTTTACTTGAGGACATCACCTATGAGACTTACCGAATTTTTCGAGACAACC
>Ga0172380_10004764_pt1 | contig 17112 bp, 16 predicted proteins | sample Leawe162metaG_FD_119747 | JGI IMG/M metagenome (GOLD analysis project Ga0172380, IMG submission 119747) | Leachate microbial communities from a municipal landfill in Southern Ontario, Canada - Leachate well 162 metaG | ecosystem: Engineered > Solid waste > Landfill > Unclassified | place...
CGGACTTAAAAAGCGTCTTGACCTGGTTGACGAAGGTATCACGGAATTGGACGAAGAGGTTAAGCCCAAAGGAAAGATTTCGGCGGAGGAGTCGAAAAGGTTTAAGACCTACGGCCAACGGTTCGGCGAAATTAACGAGTTCTCTAAAAAGGCCAGGCAATTACTTAATTTCTTTTAGCTGACGGCAGGTCGGGAAAATAGATTAAACGCGTACCGTAAACATATGCCTAAAAACATAAAAATCGGCGGAATTGAAGAACTGAGTGAATTGCTGGTAACTGTTCGCGCTCAAAAGAAGAAGGTGGTTCTCTGCCACGGTGTTTTCGACCTGATGCACATTGGTCATATCCGTTATTTTGAGCAGGCAAAGAAATTGGGAGACGTTTTGGTTGTTACGGTAACGCCGGACCGATACGTGAATAAAGGACCACACCGGCCTGCTTTTACCGAGGATTTACGTGTGGAATCTATTGCCGGACTGGAGTGCGTTGACTATGTTGCCGTCAATAAGTGGCCAACCGCGGTGGAAACGATTAAACTTTTAAAACCGGATTTTTATGTTAAAGGTTCCGAATACCGGGATGCGGAAAAAGATTGCACCGGAGGAATCAAATTAGAAGAAGAAGCGGTTAAATCGGTGGGAGGACAGCTGGCTTTTACGGAGGGTGTTACCTTCAGCGCTTCAAACCTTATCAACCGTTATCTACCGGTTTTTTCAAATGAGGTTACGGAATACTTAGCCAATTTTTCCGGCCGGCACCCGGTGACCGAAGTCTTGGGATATCTGGAAAAAGCGCGTTCACTCAAAGTATTGGTGGTTGGTGAAGCCATTATTGACGAATATCAATATTGCCAGGCAATCGGTAAGTCTTCCAAGGAACCTATGTTAGCGGTAAAACGACTTTCGGCCGAAAAATTCGGCGGAGGGATTCTGGCGGTAGCCAACCATGTGGCGAATTTCTGCGATAATGTCAGCCTGGTTACTTTTCTGGGAGCTGAAAATTCCCAGGAAGAGTTTATCAGGAATAATTTGGACCGCAAAATCGAAAAATTACTTTTGTACCGAAAAGACTCTCCGACTATCGTTAAGCGGCGCTTTATCGAAAACTACTTTTTTACGAAGCTTCTGGAAATTTATGAGATGAACGACGAAGAGCTGGCTTCCGAGGAAAACCGGATGTTCTGCGATATTCTGGAAAAGAAAGTTTCGGAGCATGATGTTGTGATTGCGGTTGATTTCGGTCACGGCATGTTCAGCAAGGAAGCGATTTCCGTCCTGTGCGGTAAATCCCGGTTCCTGGCGCTTAATACGCAATCCAACGCCGGGAATCTGGGATACCACACGATTTCTAAATATCCGCGGGCAGATTATGTTTGCATGGCCGAAAACGAATTTCGGCTGGAGGCAAGAGAGAGGCGTGAGGATTTGAGGGAGATAGTTCTGGATGTTTCTCGAAAACTTGATTGCGGCCAGGTGGTTGTTACACGCGGTAACAACGGTTGTCTTTGCTACAGTAAGGACGAGAAATTTTTTCCGGTACCGACGTTTGCCGGTCAGGTGGTAGACCGGATGGGAGCCGGAGATGCGTTTCTTTCCCTCACGGCGTTATGCGCGGTTCAAAAAGCGCCGATGGAAATTATCGGTTTCATCGGTAACGCCGTCGGCGCTCAGGCCATCGCGACCGTCGGTCACCGTAGATCGATCGAACGCGTGCCTTTATTGCGGCAAATAGAGACGCTTTTAAAATAAAGCCGGGGAAATATGGGGAATGTAAAGGTTTGTGATTGGCCGGTTCAAGTGAAGCAACTCTGCAATTTACTTCTGTCGGTTTCTTTCCGTGATAAGAGTGGACGGGAAATTAGTTCCGGCCGGGGATTTTTGGAATGGCAGCGCCTCACGCGCGAACTTCGGAAGAAAAAGAGAACGATTTATTTAATCGGGAACGGAGCCAGTGCTTCCATGGCGAGCCATTTTGCCGCGGACCTTGCGAAAAATGCCCAGCTTCATACCGAGGTTTTTTCCGACCTTTCGTTGATCACGGCAATTTCTAATGATAAGGGCTATAAACATGTTTTTGCCGAACCGCTGCGGCGCAGAGGATGCTCCGGAGATATGCTTCTGGCAATCAGCAGTTCCGGACGGTCACCGAATGTTTTAACCGCGGTCGATGTGGCCAACAGGTTGGGGCTTACCGTCGTGACGCTTTCGGGCATGAACCGGTTAAATCCGCTGCGGCGAAAAGGGCGGCTCAATGTGTATGTAGAAGCCGCTGCTTACGGAGAGGTGGAGACGTGCCACGCGGCGGTTTTGCACCATTGGATGGATTTGGTTCAGTACGGCACCGGGGTTAAAGCAAAAAATTTCTAAACAGGTAATTTAGAGGAAAAGTTATCATGGGGACAAAGAGTTCCGGAAATATTAAAACGATACTTGTCACCGGCGGCGCCGGATATGTCGGGTCCGTGTTGGTGCCGGTGTTGTTGAAGCAGGGATATAAGGTTAAGGTCATTGACCTGTATATTTACGGCGAACATGTTTTGGATTCGGTAAAAGACAATCGTAATCTCGAGCAAATCAAAGGTGATATTCGCAATCAGAATTTGTTGAAAGAGGTCGTGGCCGGTTGTGACGCGGTGATTCATCTGGCTTGTATATCGAACGACCCGAGCGTCGAGTTGGACCCCTTTCTGAGTCAATCGATAAATTATGACGCGTTTGGCCCGTTGGTGCAAATCAGCAAAGACGCCGGTATTCAAAGGTTTATCCTTGCTTCTTCGGGCAGCGTATACGGAATCAGCGGGGATGCGGATGTCACCGAAGACCATCCGCTGGTGCCGGTATCTTTATATAACAAGTATAAGGCAATGTGCGAACCGGTTCTTTTAGAATCTTCGTCTTCAAATTTCGTTCCGGTGATTATTCGTCCGGCGACGATATGCGGCTGTTCCCCGCGCCAACGGCTGGACCTTACGGTTAATATTCTGACTAATCACGCGGTTAATTCCGGCTGCATTACGGTTTTCGGCGGTTCGCAGATGCGTCCGAACCTTCACATGCGGGACATGGTCGACCTTTACGCTAAATTGCTGGAATTTCCGGATTTTATGATAGCGGGAAAGGTTTACAACGTGGTTTGCCAGAATTACACTGTTGCGGAAACCGCGGAAATAGTTCGGAACGTGGTGGCGGAAGAGATGCCCGAAAAAGAAGACATTGAAATTGTCACCACACCTTCCGATGATATCCGTTCCTATCATATTTCGGGTAAAAAGATTGAGCGCGAGTTAGGGTTTACACCCAGATGTACCGTTGAAGACGGCGCGCGGGATTTAATTAAAGCCTTTCGGAACGGCAAGCTCCCGGATTCCCTTACCGATATTCGTTACTATAATATCAAGATGATGAAAGACATTAAGCTGAAATAATGAAAAAAGAAAAGTTTGCGGTTATCGGAAGCAATTCATTTTCCGGCGCGCATTTTACGGCTCGTTTGTTGAAAGATAAGGCGGAGGTAATCGGTATCAGCCGTTCGCCGGAACCGTCCGGGGTTTTTCTTCCGTACAAATGGGCGTCTTGCGGCCGTTTCCGGTTTTACCAGATGGACCTCAATCTGGATTTAGAAAAGATTATGGAAGTTATGGCGGAATTTCAACCCGATTACGTTGTTAATTTTGCTTCCCAGAGCATGGTGGCGCAAAGTTGGGATAAACCGGAAGACTGGTTTCTAACCAACGTTACGGGAATGGTGAAGCTCCACGACCGTTTGCGCAAGTGCGCTTTTTTGAAAAGGTACGTCCATGTTTCCACGCCGGAAGTTTACGGTAATACCCGGAGGATGATTACGGAAGACGTTCCGTGTAACCCCAGCACCCCGTATGCGGTTTCCCGGGCTGCCTGCGATATGAGTTTGATGACATTTTTTCGGACGTATAACTTTCCGGTGGTTTTTACCCGGGCCGCGAACGTCTGTGGTCCGGGCCAGCAGTTATACCGTATTCTTCCCCGGACCATTTTTAATATTCTTACCGGGAAGAAACTCAAACTCGAGGGCGGCGGGAAGGCGGTCCGTTCTTTTATTCACATTCAGGATGTATGCGAAGGAACACTCCGGACGATACGAAAAGGCCGGATAGGGGAGGCATATCATTTCGCCACCGGCCGAAATATCACGGTCCGCAGTCTGGTAGAGGAAGTTTGCCGCCAATTGGAAGTTTCTTTTGAAGATAGCGTAGAGATAACACCCCCGAGAAAAGGCCAGGATGCTTTATATACCCTGGACTGGACTAAGGCAAAGACTGAATTAGGCTGGCAGCCGGTTATTTCGCTGGAAACGACCATTGCCGAGACGGTCGGCTGGGTTAAGAAGAATCTGGATGTACTCAAAGAACAACCCCTGGAATATATTCACAAACCATGACTCCGAAACTTCTTAAAGAATTATTCTACCGGATGCTGCGCATCCGGATGATTGAGGAAAAGATAGCGGACCTCTATCCGGAACAGGAGATGCGTTGTCCGGTCCACCTCTGTATCGGGCAGGAGGCGGTTGCGGTGGGTGTTTGCGCCAATCTTTCCCGTGCTGATTATGTTTTTAGCGGCCATCGGTCACACGGCCATTATCTGGCTAAAGGCGGAGATTTTAAAGCGATGCTGGCGGAACTCTACGGGAAGAAAACCGGTTGTTCCGAAGGAAAGGGCGGTTCGATGCATCTGGTTGACCTTTCGGCGGGGTTTCTGGGAGCGACCCCCGTTGTCGGCAGTACGATTCCGATTGCGGTTGGAGCCGCCCTCGGAACGATGCTGCGCGGCGAACGGCGGGTAACGGCGGTCTTTTTTGGCGAAGCGGCGGTTGAGGAGGGCGTATTTCACGAGAGTATTAATTTTGCGGTACTCAAAAAATTACCGGTCATATTTATCTGTGAGAATAATTTTTTTTCGGTCTATTCGCCTCTTTCCGTTCGCCAACCCGAACGTCGGGAGATATTTAAACTCGCCAGAGGGTACGGCGCGCCCGGCTTCCAGGCTGACGGCAACGATCTTTTCGAAGTTTGCGGTTTGGCGGAATCTGCTGTGCGCAGGGCTCAACAGGGTGGCGGTCCTACTTTTTTGGAGTTCAAGACATATCGCTGGCGTGAGCACTGCGGTCCAAACTATGATAATGATTTGGGCTATCGTACTGAAGCCGAGTTTCAGAGTTGGAAAAAGCGCTGTCCGGTTGAAAAGTTGAAAAAACATCTGGTGAAGGAAGGTATTTTTAATATACGGGACACAGAAGGTATGTCTGAAAAAATACAAAAAGAGATAGAGGAAGCGATAGCGTTTGCCCGGAAAAGTCCTTTCCCGGAAAAGTCTCTTTTAATGGAAAATATTTATGCATGAGCAGAGAACTTAAATTTTTCCAAGCCGTCAACGAGGCAACCGACCAATCCATGGCCAGGGACAAGGCTGTTTATACCATGGGTTTGGGAGTTCCCGACCCGAAGGGTATCTTCGGCACTACGTTAGGTTTGCAAGATAAGTACGGGAGTGACCGGGTTATGGATATGCCGGCATCCGAGAATGGCATGACCGGCGTGGTAATCGGGTCGGCCCTGGTGGGAATGCGGCCAATCATGACTCATCAGCGCATTGATTTTGCCCTGCTATCCATAGAGCAGATTGTTAATCAGGCCGCCAAATGGCATTATATGTTCGGCGGTAAGAGGAGCGTTCCGTTAGTAATCCGTATGCTCATCGGCCGGGGTTGGGGGCAGGGTCCGCAACACTCTCAGAGCCTGCAGGCCTGGTTTGCCCATGTTCCGGGCCTTAAAGTGGTTATGCCCGTTACGCCGTATGACGCCAAAGGGTTGCTTATATCCAGCATTGAAGATAATAACCCGGTAATTTTCATTGAACACCGGTGGCTGTATAATATTACCGGACCGGTCCCGGAAAAATTTTACCGCGTCCCTTTGGGGAAAGCCAAAGTAGTTAGGAAAGGGACAGACCTGACAATTGTCGCAACTTCTTATATGGTTTTAGAGGCGTTCCGGGCCGCGGAGATCTTGGCCGGGTCGGGAATTCATGCGGAAATTATAGATATCCGCACTCTCAAACCGCTGGATGATAGTTTGATTCTGGATTCGGTACGCAAAACCGGTCGTTTGATTGTGGCCGATACCGGATGGAAGTCTTTTGGGGTCGGCGCGGAAATTATTGCCCGGGTCGCCGAAGAAGCGCTGGCGGACCTTAAGTCTCCGCCGGTACGGGTGGCGCTGCCTGATTGTCCCACCCCCACCAGTCCGGAGTTGTCTCGTTACTACTATCCCCGGGCAATCAATATTGTTGCTGTTGTCAGGCAAATGTTGGGGATGCCTAAAAAAAAGATTGTTTCTGGCATAAAAGATATATCTCTTGATATTCCGGGTGATTGGTTTAAGGGGCCGTTTTAAATAGGGTCGATTAGGGGGATATTTAATGGATTTACGCATAAAAGATAAAAGGGCCTTAGTCGTTGGAGGGGGCAGGGGATTAGGACGCTGCATATCTTTAAGATTGGCGGAGGAAGGGACTAATGTTGCCGTATTATCTAGGACCGAAGACGAGGTTGCTTCAGTGGTAAATGAAATGGGAGGTGTGTTACGCGGACATTATTCTTTTTCGGCGGATTTAATGTTGGAAACGTCTCCGGAGCGGGTATTCAAAAAACTGACCGGTGAGTTTGGTCCGCCGGATATTGTTGTTCACAATGTTGGCGGCACATTAGGGATTCGAGACCCATTTAGCGGGATTGAAGACTGGAGAAAGGTCGCGAGGCTTAATTTAGAAATTGCCATAGAGTTAAACCGGTTGATTATACCGGGTATGCAACAACGGAAATGGGGTAGAGTTGTTCATGTATCCTCTGCTGCGGCGGTCAGGGGAATCGCTTCGTTGCCGTATGTCACTGCCAAAGCGGCATTAAATGCCTATGTCAGAGGGATGGGTTGTGCGGTCGCTTCGGATGGCGTAATAGTTACCGCTGTTATGCCTGGCGCAATATTGACTGAAGGAGGGGATTGGGACACGCGTTTGGAGGAAAACCCGGAGTCCGTCAAAAGATTTTTAGAAGAAAAGATTGCAATTAAGCGTTTTGCTAAACCGGAAGAAATAAGCGATATTGTTGTTTTCTTATGTTCCGAATCAGCTTCTTTTTGCGCAGGTGCGATTATTCCAGTTGATGGAGGGATATTGTAATGGGACCAGAAAAGAGACCAAAGGAACCCCAGTATCAAATTCAGTTTGATGCATATAAAACAAAGGGTCCGGTGTGCCTGGGGCCGACTACCAGTCATTTGTGGCGTTCGGATCCGAGGCACCTTTCATTTTTATTGGCCAGGTATAAAATAGTGGCTAAACTTTTATCCGGTAAAAAGAACGTATTGGAAGTTGGTTGCGGAGATGCGTTTGCCATTGATATAGTTCTGCAAGAGGTTAAGTCTGTTATGGGCGTTGATTTTGACCCGCTGTTTATCGAATTTGCCGCGAAGTTACAAGAAGGCCGGGAAAACTGTTCTTTTAAAGTGGTGGATTTTACCATTGATACGGTTGATGGGCAATTTGACGCCGTATACGCCCTTGATGTAATTGAGCACATAAACAAAAATGCGGAAAATAGTTTTATGGAAAATATTTGTAAATCTTTAAAACCTAAAGGAATTTGCATACTCGGCACTCCTTCTATCGAATCACAAAAGTATGCCTTGGAATGGAGTGAGGCGGGGCATGTAAACTGTAAAACCGGTTCCGATTTAAAGGCATTGCTGCTGAAATATTTCCACAACGCATTTGTGTTTTCGATGAACGACGAAATGATTCACCTCGGGTTTTATCCCATGGCTCATTATTTGATAGGAATCGGCGTAGATGGGAAGTGAGCAGAAAATAAATTTGTGGGAGGAAAAGCATGGCTGAGGTCAATTTTCTTGACGCGCACCCGAAAACCGTCCGCGATTATGATAAACGGGCGCTGGAGAAAACTCCGGAGGTTATCCGCATTGCGAAACAATTCGGCAAAGAGTTTTTTGACGGGGATAGAAAATGTGGTTACGGCGGATATAAATATGACGGCCGCTGGAAATCCGTTGTAAAACGGATGAAAGATTATTATAAACTTGCGGATAATTCCGCTATTCTGGATATTGGATGCGGAAAGGGGTTCATGCTTTATGATTTCAAAGAATTTATGCCCGGGGCAACTATAGCCGGGATAGATGTCAGTGAATACGTGATTGAAAACGCCATGCCTTCAGTTAAGCCATTTTTAAAGATTGCCAGCGCTGAAAAATTACCTTATTCCGACAAGTCCTTTGACCTTGTTGTTTCCATTAACTCAATCCACAACCTGCCGGTTGATCGACTCAAGACCGCCCTGAGGGAGATACAACGGGTCTGCCGTGGTAGTAGTTACATCACGGTTGATGCCTGGCATAACGAAAAAGAGTGGGAAAATCTTTTTAAATGGGTTTTGACTGCGGAGACGATGATGCACGTTGATGACTGGAAAAAACTTTTTGCTGAGGTGGGTTATACCGGAGACTATTGGTGGTTTATCGCAAACTAAAATGGGAAACATTAAAAAGAATAAGGTTGGAAAAGTAATGTTAACACAGCCGAACTATGCTTTACTTGGCAAACGAACATGGAAAATGTATCCGTATTCTTTGGGAATCATAAACGCCTCAATCAAGAATGATTTCGAAACCCTGCTTCTCGATCCTAATTTTGCGAATTTAACCGACGGAGAAATCATTAGTGCGGTCAGAGATTTTAAACCTGATGTGGTTGGTGTCAGTACGTGTTCGACGGAATACATAAAAAGCGTTGAACATATGACCGCTCTGGTTAGGCAGGCTTTACCCGGGACCATTATAGTAGAAGGGGGAGTGTTGCCGACGGTAGCAATCACGGCTGCCATGAAGGACAAAAACGTTGATTACTGGATAATCGGCGAAGGCGAGGTATCTTTTTTAGAATTATTGAAAAAACTCGGTAAACCTAGTCCTGATTTATCTGATATTAAAGGATTGGCGTTTTTTGAAAATAACGAGTCTCGGATATCCAGACCGGCCGGTTATATCGATGATCTGGACTCTATTCCGTTCGCTGATTACGGGAACCTGAATCTGCTGGATTATGGGAGCCAGCATTTAAAATATGCTCAGGGTTTGTGCGCTAAGGTGTACCCTTATGCGGTAACGATAACATCAAGAGGGTGTCCGTACAGATGTATTTTTTGTTCCGGACCGAGAATCAGCGGGAAAAAAGTCCGGATGCGAAGCGCCGAGAATGTTTTACGGGAAGTGGATGAATTGTATAAAAAAGGCATAAAAGAAATTAATTTTTTGGATGACCATTTTCTTTTTAATCGCAAACGCGCGATAGATATTATGAAGGGACTCATTGAACGTAAATACGACCTTCTTTGGAAATGCGGTAACCTGACGGTTTTCTTACTGGATGAAGAGGTGCTTGATTCCATGAAGGAAAGCGGTAGTTACCAGATTACGGTTTCGATCGAATCGGGTAATCAGCAGGTACTCGATAAAATAATAAAAAAACCGGTAAATTTGAAGAAGACGCCGGGTATCCTGTCTTTGGCAAAGAAGAAAGGTTTTGAGATTATAGCTAATTTTGTCGTAGGATTCCCCGGTGAAACGTGGGAGCAGATAAGGGATACATTTGCTTATGCCGATAAACTTGAGGTTGACCTGGTCAATTTTCACATCGCGACTCCTTTACCGAATACGGAATTAATGGAAACATGCATCGCGAAAGGATATTTGCCCAAAAATTTCATGGAGGAGTTTGGTAATGTCGGGTATACCCACGGAATGATATCAACGGAAGAATTTTCACCGATAGAGTTGGAGATTTTGCGCGCTTTTGAATGGGACAGGATAAATTTTAGAACGTCGGAAAGAAAAGAAAACATCGCCAGGATACAAGGCATTAGTTTAGATGAACTGGAAAAATGGCGGAAAGACACAAGACGTAAATTAGGAATCAATGTTGTGGCTTGAGTTTTTCGGAAAATAAACGAAAATGAAATCATGGGCGGCAGTACTATACAAACAGAACGGACTTTTGAAAATTGAAGAACTTACCGTGCCTGATTTAAAGCCGGGCCAGGTTCTGGTTAAAATTGCCTACAGCGGGGTATGCCGTTCCCAATTGAACGAAATACGCGGGTTAAAAGGGGAAGATAAGTTTTTGCCCCATACTTTGGGGCATGAAGGTTCAGGAATTGTAGAAAAGGTTGGAGAAGGAGTTAAGAAGGTTAAGGTGGGTGACCATGCGGTATTAACCTGGATTAAAGGCAAAGGTGCCGAGGTGCCTTCTACGTTATATAAAAAAAGTGATGGCTCGATTGTAAATTCCGGTGCCATTGCTACTTTTTTAACAAAAGCGGTTATTTCCGAAAACCGGCTGGTTAAAATTTCAGATGAAATGCCTTTGCGGGAAGCCGCACTTCTTGGTTGCGCTATTCCTACCGGCGCAGGTATTATTATGAATACAGTGAAGCTTTCCAAGGGAGATACGGTTGCTATTTTTGGCGTAGGTGGCATAGGTTTAAGTGTTTTATTGGCGGCTAAATTAAAACAGGCATTCCGTATTATAGCGGTTGATATTTTTGACCACAAACTTTATGATGCTTTGCGATTGGGCGCTACACATGTAATAAATGCAAAAAAACAGGATGTATTAACAGAGATATTAAGAATTACTGATAAGCGGGGAGTTGATTACGCGATAGAATGCGCGGGGGTAAAAGAGTCGATGGAAACCGCCTTTAAATCGATACGTGACCAGGGTGGATTGTGTGTTGTAGCCGGCAATCTGTCTTATGGTGAAAATATTTCAATTAATCCCTTTGACTTAATCAAAGGCAAGCGGATTGTAGGAACCTGGGGTGGTGAGACCCGTCCAGACCGGGATGTCCCGGAATATGCAGGTTTATATTTAAATAAGAAACTAAGGATTGATTTATTGGTTGCAAGTGAGTATTGTATTAGCGATATTAATTTGGCCTTTAAGGAATTGGCCGGAAAGGAGATTGTTGGACGGGTATTGATAAAAATGTTGAACGAGGAAGGCAGGGCAGAGGCTAATTCATGAAGACGTCTACTCTTTCGGTTATTCTGACCAATTATAATCACGGCAAATATATTGGGGGGGCGTTGGAAGGTATTATTGGTCAGTTTTTTAAACCGTTGGAGATAATTGTAATTGATGATGGTTCAACAGACGACAGCGTGAAAATCATAGAGGATTTTATTAAACGAGAACCGTGTATGCGTTTGATAAAACACGAAAAAAATATGGGGGTTCAATATAATTTAAGATATCTTACTGAACTACCCAAGGGTGAGTATGTTTATTCGGCTGCGGCGGACGATAAGGTGCTGCCCGGATTTTTTGAGAAATCAATGAAATTACTCGCGCGATATCCTCAAGCCGGATTGTGTTGTTCGGACCCGGTATTTTTCCGTTACGACAATGACGCCGTAATACATAACCGGCTATCAAAAAACATAAAAGAAGGCTATTTGAATCCGGATACGCTTGTTAATTTATTTAAAAATACGCCATTCTGGATTGCGGGACATACTTCAATAGTTAAAACCTCCGCTCTTATTAAATCCGGGGGGTATCTTCCTCAATTAAAATGGTATTGCGATTGGTTTGTTTCTATTGTTGTTGCGTTCAGATGCGGAATATGTTATATCCCTGAACCATTGGCATCAATGAGAGTGTCTGCTGCGTCATATTCGGCATCCGGTGTGAAAATAGGTAAGGAAAAGGACGAAGTTTTTACAAATTTGCTTAACTTGTTGACTCAAAAAGAATATGAAGATATTTTCCCATTTTTTAAAAAAAGTACGGTTTTCTTACAACTCCACCCCGATGTATTATTGACTATTATCAAAAATCCAAAATATATCTCTCTTTTATCCCCGTTATTCATTTGGAAAGTTTTGCGAGAAAAAGTAATCAGGATGGTTCGTTCAATTTGGAAAGTTCTGATGAAATTACCCGAATAGAATTTAATTATTATGAATAATTCTTGTAATGTATCAAATCATTGTTTCACCCGGCATTTGCTGGATTCAGGCGTTTTTTCAGGAGAACCGATGAGGGTGGCCGATGCGGGCGCCGGCGGGGGGGCTGAATCCTGTTGGGATGTTTACGGCAACCAGCTTCATTTGATCGGTTTCGAGCCGGACGCGGAAGAGTGTAAGCGACTGAACCGGTTGGCGAAAAAAAATACGCCGGCGAAACGTAAGGAAGAATATTATCCCATCGCTCTTTATCGGGATAAAGGTGTTTACACTCTGCATATTTCTCAAAATAAGGTGGCAAGTTCGCTCTTTCCGATTAACCAGGATTTTGTGTCCCGGTTCCCGCACGATTCCCCCGGGGCAATTGTGGGGAGCGCTCAAATTAAGACCACGGATATCGACTCTTTTTTAAAGGAAAATGAGATAGGACACCTTGATTTTATGAAGGTTGATGTTGAAGGCGCGGAACTCGCACTTTTTGAAGGTGCCAAGAATTTACTTTCCGAATCGCTTTTAGGGTTGAGTGTTGAAGTTTTTTTCCACCCGTATCATACCGGAAGACCTTTGTTCGGAGATATAGACCGGTATTTACGCCAATTTGGGTTTATTCTCTTTGACCTTCAACCGGAAAAGTGGGTCAGGAAAACTCTGGCCACTAAAGACTCTAAGGGTTGGTATGGGGCCGGCCAGTTGATCTGGGCGCAAGCGCTCTACTTTCTCGATCTTCCCGCCAGGATGGCTGCCCCCGGATACATTCCTGTGGAGGCGGACCGTCTCAGGGTTTTGAAGTTGTCAAGCCTGGCGGAAGTTTTTGGATTCCCTGATTTTGCCATTGAAGTGTTGCAGGCAGGTAGGAATAAGGGATTGCTGCGCGACAAGGAAACAGGGCGGATGGTTAATTTGGTGAGCGTTTTGGAAGGGAACGGGGCGCATTTTAAATATACTTCACTGGTTAAGGCTGTCGCCCGTAAATTGCTTCCTTTGGTCGTGCGTCGGCGGCTCAAGATTTGGCTTAAGAGATTTTTGATGGAGGTAATCTGAAAAATGGAAAAAATACTGGTTACCGGTGGCGCGGGTTACATCGGTTCGGTGCTGGTCGGGCATTTGTTAAATCGGGGACACTGCGTTACCGTGCTTGACAGTCTGTTTTACGGCCAAACAAGTCTTTTACAGTATTGCCGACACGACAAATTCGAGTTTATTCCGGGTGACGTGAGAGATGAACCGTTGATGCGGGAACTGGTGAAGACGCACGATGCGGTTTTTCCGCTGGCAGCCATTGTCGGAGCCAAGGCGTGCGACCGCGACCCTTTAATGGCCCGGTCCGTAAACCTTGACGCGATTACCTTACTTAACCGTTTGCGCGGTTCTCGCCAAAAGGTGATTTTTCCTTGCACCAACAGCGGTTACGGCACCAAATCCGGAGACGTTTATTGTACGGAGAAAACTTCTTTGGAACCGGTATCGCTTTACGGGGAAACAAAGGTCAAAGCGGAACAGGAACTGATGGGTAAACCCGGTGCGATTTCTTTGCGTCTGGCGACGGTATTCGGTCCGTCTCCGCGGATGCGACTGGACTTGCTGGTTAACGATTTTGTGTACCGGGCCGCGACCGACGGTTTTTTGGTGATTTACGAGAAAGATTTTAAACGTAACTACGTTCACATAGAAGACGTGGCGGAATGTTTTTGTTTTTGCCTGGAGCATTTTGACGAAATGAAGGACGAGGTTTATAACGTTGGTTTGAATGAAGCCAATCTTTCGAAAAAGGAACTTGCTTTAAAGATTAAGGAACATGTGCCTTCGCTGTATATTCATTATGCCGAAATCGGCTCTGACCCGGATAAGCGGAATTACATCGTGTCCAACGAAAAGATAAATCACGCAGGGTTTGTTGCCTGCCGCTCGCTGGATGAGGGTATCGAGCATCTGCTTAAGGTTTATCGAATGCTTCCGGGGGGAGGGTTCCGTAATGCGTGAGGGGAACCGGATTACACGTTGTCGTATCTGTGATTCCGAAAGTTTAGAGCTCGCGATTGACCTTGGCGAACAGCCCTGGTGCAACAATTTTTTAAAAGAAGAGGAAATCGGCCAAGAACCTTTTTATCCTCTGCGGGTCGTGTATTGTCACAATTGTGCCGCCGTCCAACTTGATTATACCGTTCCCCGGGATGTTATGTTTGTTGACCACACCTATCTTTCGGGTATCACGAAAACACTAAGCGCCCATTTTAAGGCGGTTGCCGGGGAAGTGGACGCGCGATTTTTTCGCGATACGAAAGATAAATCAGTTCTTGATATCGGGTCCAACGACGGAACCCAATTAAAGCACTTTCAGGATTTGGGTTACGGGGTTTTGGGGGTTGATTCCGCCCGAATTCCGGCCCGGATTGCCCGGGACGCGGGGATTGAAACCATAAACGAATTTTTCAACCTGGAACTGGTTCGACGTCTGGGGCGGAAATTTCAGGTTATCAACGCCGCCGGCGTCTTTTTTCATCTGGAAGAACTGCATTCCGTAACAGAGGGCATTCGGGAAGCTTTGCGGGAAGACGGCGTTTTTGTAGTCCAGTTTCTTTACATGAAGCGGATTGTGGAAAATATGGCGTTTGACCAGATTTACCATGAACACCTGCTCTATTACAATCTTCAGACAATTGAAGCGCTGTTGAATCATCACGGGCTGGCCCTGTTTGATGCTTACCTGTCTCCTATCCACGGGGGTTCTATTGTTGGTTTTGTCACCCACCAGGGAAAGAGGCCGGTTTCCGAGCGGCTCCATACCCTGTGTCAAGCGGAACAAGATGAAAAAAGCAATGAGTTTTTAACTTATCTTGAATTTGCCGGGCGTATTAAAAGCATGAAAGAAGAGAACCTTACTTATTTGGGAGAGGCCCGGGGGCAAGGGAAAATAATTTTTGGTTTCGCCGCGCCGGCAAAAGGCAATACGCTCTTAAACTATTTCGGTATCGGGACACAGTACCTTGATTGTTTAGTGGAAAAGAACAAACTGCGGGGCGGACTTTATTCGCCGGGAATGCATATTCCCATAGTCATCGAAGAAGAGTTAAAAAAAGCGCCGGATATTTATTACGTTCTGGCGTGGAATTTCAAATCGGAAATTCTCGCCAATAACCGGCGCCTTCTGGACAAAGGGGTGGAATTTTACTTTCCGGTAAATCCTGAAGGGATTGAAACATGAAAATTATTGTTACCGGAGCGACGGGTTTTTTGGGTACGGCGCTTTGCCGGAAGTTAGAGACGCAAGGATACCAACCGGTCCGTTTGAATTCCCAAAATTGCGATTTGACCCGGCCGGAATCCTTAAAGCAATTTGACGGCCAGGTCTACGACCAAATTTACCATTTGGCTGCCTGGACGCAAGCGGGTGATTTCTGTTTGCGTCACCCCGGGGAGCAGTGGGTTATTAACCAGCAGATTAATACCAATGTGCTTGCCTGGTGGCAAAAGTGTCAGCCGCAGGCAAAATTAATCTGTATGGGTTCCAGTTGCGCCTATGACCCGGATTTGCCGTTGGAAGAGGGAAACTATCTGCTTGGTATGCCGATTGAGAGTTTGTTTACTTACGCCCTGACCAAGCGCATGCTTTACGCGGGTTTGCTCGCTTTGCATAAGCAATTTGGTTTGAAATACCTTTACCTTGTTCCTTCCACGCTTTACGGACCCGGTTATCATGTTGATGGCCGGCAAATGCATTTTATTTTCGATATTATCCGCAAAATTCTTCGGGGGAAAATTTACGGCGAACCGGTCTGCCTTTGGGGAGACGGATGGCAACGCCGGGAACTGGTGTTTGTCGATGATTTTGTTAAAATTATGCTGAAACTCACCGGTGTTTGCGACAATGATATTATTAATATCGGAGCCGGAGAAGAATTTTCCATCCGCCATTTTGCCGGATTGATTTGTGCTAAGGCCGGTTACGATTTTAATGCCATTCAATTTGATTCCACCCGTTACATTGGAGCCGAATCCAAATGTCTGGTTGTGAAAAAGATGAATGTTTTACTTCCCGATGTGATGATGACCCCGTTAAACACCGGTCTTGCGAAGACCAGCGACTGGTTCTGGGAAGAACGGGAAAATCTGTTAGCCGCCGGGAAGGGCACGCCATGATTATCACCCAGACGCCGGTTAGGGTCAGTTTTTTGGGCGGCGGCACCGACTATCCCGCGTATTTCCGCCGGCACGGCGGCGCCACGCTTGTGGCGACCATCAACAAACACACGATTGTAACCGTACACCGTATTACCCAATTTTCGGCCCATAGCGTTCGCGTTCACTATTCGCGGGTGGAATCGGTCCAACATATTGACGAAATTCAGCATCCTTCCGCCCGGGAATGCCTTCGTTTTCTGGGCGTAGACGGCGGAATTGAAATCCACTACGTGAGCGATCTGCCGGCCCGCACCGGGCTGGGTTCTTCTTCGTCGGCAACCGTTGGTTTGCTGATGGCTCTTCACGCTTTTAAGGGCGAGGCAGTCAGCCGGGAGCAAGTTGCGGTAGAAGCCGTACATGTTGAACAGGAACTAATCAAGGAACGTGTCGGCTGTCAGGACCAATATGCGTGCGCCTTGGGCGGGTTGCTGCATTTGGAATTTCACCGGAACGGAAAGGTGGGGATTAACCCGGTCGTGTTGGACCCGGAACGTCTGGGTGCGTTGCAAGACCGCCTGATTCTCTTTTATACCGGAATACAGCGGCATGCCCACGAGGTATTGGATGAGCAGATTGAACGCACCCGGACCGGCGAAAACGCGAAAGAATTAGATGGTTTGAAATCGCTTGTCAGTAAGGGAATCAAAGTGCTGACCGGGAAGAACGACCTTTCCGAATTCGGGGTTCTACTGCACGAAGGGTGGATGCTTAAGCGCCGTCTTTCCAGTAAAATTTCGGTGTCCGGGATTGATGAGGTTTACAAGCGGGCGCGTCAGGCGGGGGTGGGGGGGGGCAAGTTGCTGGGGGCGGGCGGCGGCGGTTTTTTGTTGTTTTATGTTGAACCCCGGCACC